>Ga0180063_1000508_pt1 | contig 10493 bp, 9 predicted proteins | sample EasRivT47_16_10D_FD_121776 | JGI IMG/M metagenome (GOLD analysis project Ga0180063, IMG submission 121776) | Soil microbial communities from meander-bound floodplain in the East River, Colorado, USA - East River metaG ERMLIBT47_16_10D | ecosystem: Environmental > Terrestrial > Soil > Floodplain ...
CGCCGCGATCGCCGCGCTCATGCCGAGTCGACTCGAGTCGATCGACCGTCTCGCGAAGTGGACCCGCACGCGGACGCCACGCCAGCAGACGCCGCGGGCCCTCCGCAGCCTGTCCCAGGAGTGGAGCAACCACGCGGAGGTGCTGCGGGACTGGATGGGCAAGATCGGCGGACGACTGGACACGCTCTCGAAGGCTAACGCGGAGATCCGCGCTCTCGAGGCGACCTGGAACGCCACGGCGAGCGCACTCGCCGCCGACGCGGGCGCGCCGGAGATCGTCGAGCGGGCAACGAGCGTTCTTGCCTCGACCCGGGAAGTCGCCGCGGTGGTCGGGGAGGAGATCGGCGAGATTCTACTGCTGCAGAACCGAATCAGCGGCAAGAGGTTCGAAGCGGAGGATGCGCTCGAGGCCATCGACGCGGACCTGCGGGAGGAGCGGAAGAACCTCCTCGTCATCGAGAGTCCGCCGTTGTGGAAGGCGCTCGCCGGCCCCGCCGAGGGCGAGTCGATCGTCTCCGAGCTCCGCGCCGCGCTGGCCGATAACCACCGCGCCATCCGCCAGTATGCGGACGAGGCCGGAGGGAGGCTCGAAGGCCAGCTGCTCCTCCTTGCCGCGCTCGTGGCCATCTTCTTCCGGCTGAAGCGTCGCATCGGTGCTTGGCCGATGGGCGAGCGCGGCGTGAGGCTCTGCGCAAGCGTGGTCCGCCGGCCTTTCATGGGGGCGTGGCTCGTTGCCCTCCTCCTTTCCCGAGAGTTCCATCCCAGGGCGCCGCTGGCCTTCAACGAAGCCTTGTGGCTGCTCTCGCTTCCTCCGTTGCTCGCCGTGATGACGGGGGTCGTGAAGCCACGGATGCGGGCTCCGCTCTGGGCTCTTGCTGGACTCTTCGCAGTCGACAAGATCTGGGAACTCACCTGGGCGGGGTCGACCCTCGAGCGCCTCGTCCTTCTCGGAATGACCCTGCTCTCGGTCGGCTTGCTCCTCTGGGCGATCGTCCCCGGCGCACGCGCCGCGGAGGCATTCACGGGCCGGTGGTGGAACGCGGTGAGATTCGCGGGACGAATCGGGCTCCTGGCGCTCGCGGTCTCCGTGACCTCGAACGTGCTGGGAAACGTCACGCTCGCGAGGCTCCTGACGGGCACCGTCGTCCGCTCGGCCTACTCGGCCGTGGTGCTGTACGCCGTCGCGTTGCTTCTCCGGGGAACGTTGACGCTGCTCCTTGCGACGGCCCCCTGCCGCTCCCTCCGAATGATCGCGCGTCACGAGGAGCTGATTCGCAGGCGCGGCGGGATCGCAATCGACGCAATGGCAACCGGGCTCTGGATCGTCAAGGTGCTCTCGATGGCCGGCTTCGGCTCCGTGCTCCGAAGCGCCACCGAGGAGTTCCTCGGCAAGCAATGGGGCATCGGCGCATTCCGCTTCTCGTTCGGGACGGCGCTCGTGTTCGTCGCGGCGATCTACGCGTCCGTGCTGCTCTCCCGGCTGATCCGGGTCGGACTCGAGGACGATGTTTACCCGCGGGTCGACCTGCCACGTGGGGTGCCGGAAACCCTCACGATGCTCATGCGGTACGGCGTGATCACGATCGGCGTTCTGCTCGCTGCCGCGGTCGGCGGCATTCCGATCGACCGCCTGACCATCGTCTTCGGCGCGCTGAGCGTCGGGATCGGCTTCGGCCTGCAGACGATCGTGAACAACTTCGTGTCGGGCCTGATCCTCATGTTCGAGCGCCCGATCCAGGTCGGCGATACGGTGGAGGTCGGCGGCCTCCTCGGCCGTGTCCGGAAGATCGGCGTGCGCGCGTGCACGATCGAGACCTTCGACGGGGCCGAGGTGATCGTGCCGAACGGGACGCTCGTTTCCGACCAGCTCATCAACTGGACCCTCTCCAGCCGTAATCGCCGGATCGAGATCCAGATCGGCGTCGCCTACGACACCGATCCGGCGAAGGTGATGTCGCTGCTCCGCGAGGCGGCCCTCTCGCACCCGAACACGCTCGAGCAGCCCGAGCCGTTCGCAGTCTTCCGGGCCCATGGCGACAGCGCGCTCGACTTCTCACTCCTCTTCTGGACCAGCGACTTCGAGGGCTGGGTGAGGGCAAAGAGCGATGTCACGGCTCGCGTCAACGCGCTGTTCCGCGAGGCCGGGATCGAGATCCCCTTCCCCCGGCGGGACGTGCGAATCCGCTCCTGACGACGTCGCTACCAGCGAGCAGCTCTGCGACCATCGTGTGGACCGCGCGCGCATCCTCGATTACGATTCGGTCGGTCCGGGGCAAGTCGTTGCGTCTCGGCTCGATAGACCTCCGACTCGGACCATGACCAAGGAGAACAGCGCAATGCCGCAAGGCGGGGTTCGACTCCTGATCGCGTTCCCGCGGGCTCACCGATGAAGGCGCCGATGACGAAGGTCGTCGCGATCGGGGCGGCGCTTGGCTTGCTCACCGTGGCGGCCGTTGTCTTCGCCATCTCAACCGCGTACAGCGAGTCCTGCGAGGTGTGCATCAGCTTCCACGGCCGCACGCAGTGTCGCGCGGCCTACGGATCAACCCGCGAGGAGGCCACCCGCACCGCGACGGACAGCGCCTGCGCCTTCCTGGCCTCGGGCATGAGCGAATCCGTGCAGTGCCACAACACGCAGCCCGACAACGTCGCCTGCGCGAGCGACTGACGCTTCCTGCCAGCCAGGCGGGTCGGCAGCGTGGACGCCCGTGCATGGGTCGCGCTTCGGCGGGCGGCGTCTACAGCAGGCCTCGGTAGGGTCTTACCCCATAGCTGGGCCGCCCCAGGCGGCTTAGTGTGAACCGGGGAGCATCGTGCGAGGAGGCAGAGATGAAGAAGTTGCTGGCGGCATCCGTGGGCGTAGTGTTCGTGGTCGGCCTCGCCTACGGCATGGATCCGTCGTTCGATACCGGCGATAGGAAGCTCGATTCCACACTCGAGCAGCTCAACACCGTAGCCCGCGCCGATCCAGACGGCTTCGTCAGGCGGCTCAGCTCGATGCACAACTTCCCGGAGCAGGAGCTCCGACAAGCCAGGGACACGTACGGCCTCGGGGGTGCGGACTTGTTCATGGCCACGGGCCTTGCCAGGGAAACCCATCGCCCCGTTCACTCCGTCGCGGAGGAATTCAAGCAGAACCAGGGCAAGGGGTGGGGCGTGATTGCGCAGGGCCTGGGGATCAAGCCCGGGTCCAGCGAATTCCATCAGCTGAAACGAGACGCAAAGGGTTCCCTGGATTACATGGAATCCACGGCCAAATCCAAGCAGAAGCACGAACAGAAAGTGAAGAAGGCGTCGCAGGGCAAAGGCCACGCGAAATCGCAATCGTGATTCCTCGCCTGGAGCCGCTTCGGGCTTGGCGTTACGAAGGAACCGAAGTCGCAACTCCGCGACGATTCCTCGACCTACAGACGGGCTCTTGGGCGACTTCCAGTACACCTGGATCATGGCCCAGATCGCCCGAGTGACCGACTCCGTTCACGTCGCCCCCAGTCGATAGGAACCAGCCGAAGTAGTCGTCAGTGTCTTCGCCGTCGGCGGACCACGGACCGCTGGCGTAACGCCTGCGCCTTCCTGGTCTCGAGTCGGGTGCGAGAGATAGTGTACGCTTCGCCCTGCTAATGACCGGACTCGAGGGAGAGGACGGGATCGAACTCAAACGGAGGACGGTGATGAGCGACACGACCAAGACGATGTCGGCGGAGATCGCCGCAGCGGCGGCAAGGACGCATGAGACAAGAGCCTACGCGGCCGCGTCCGCGAGCTCGCGGCTCGCGCCGGCCACGATTCGGCGCCGCGAACCGCGGCCGCGGGACTTGCAGGTGGAAGTTCTCTACTGCGGGGTCTGCCACTCCGACCTGCACCAGGTTCGAAACGAGTGGGAGAAGGCCATGCCGACCGTCTATCCGTGCGTCCCAGGCCACGAGATCGTCGGCCGGGTGACGAAGGTGGGCGGCGCCGTCCACGGATTCAAGGAAGGCGACCTGGCGGCGGTGGGCTGTCTGGTCGACTCGTGCCGCACTTGCTCCGCGTGCCGGGAGGGTCAGGAGCAGTTCTGCGAGGGCTCGGCGACCTTCACGTACAACTCTCCCGACTCGCATCTCGGCGGCGTCACCTACGGCGGCTACTCCGAGGGCCTCGTCGTCGATGAAGCCTTCGCGCTGCGGGTGTCGGACCGGCTGGATCTGGCCGGGAGCGCGCCGCTCCTCTGCGCCGGCATCACCACCTATTCGCCTCTGCGGCACTGGAACGTGAGCAAAGGACAGAAGGTCGGCGTGGTCGGACTCGGGGGCTTGGGGCACATGGCCGTCAAGTTCGCCAACGCGTTCGGCGCGAGGGTCGTCGTGTTCACGACGTCGCCCGGCAAGGTGGAGGACGCGGTCCGGCTGGGCGCCCACGACGTGGTGGTCTCGAAGAACGCCGCGGAGATGCAGAAGCACCTCGGCAGCTTCGACTTCATCCTGGACACCGTGTCGGCCACGCACGACTACACCGCGTATCTCGACCTCCTGAAGCGGAACAGCACGATGACGCTCGTGGGAGCGCCGGAGACTCCGGCGCCGGTGGGGGTCTTCAGCCTGATCTTCGGGCGCAAGCGGCTCGCGGGCTCGCTGATCGGCGGCATCCGGGAGACCCAGGAGATGCTGGATTTCTGCGCCGAGCACGGGATCACGGCCGACGTCGAGGTGATTCCCATCCAGAGGATCAACGAAGCCTTCGACCGGATGCTGAAAGGCGATGTGAAGTACCGCTTCGTCGTCGACATGGCCTCGCTCAAGTAGAGGAGGCGGGCCGGCTGCGTAGGAAGTCGAGGGACGCGACCTCGAGGGAGGAGCCGTGCAGAAGCGCAAGCTCGGCAAGAGCAATCTGGAAGTGTCGGCGATCGGGCTCGGTTGCATGGGAATGAGCTTCGGCTACGGTCCGGCCGCGGATAGACCGGCGATGATCTCCATGCTTCGGGCGGCCGTCGAACGCGGCGTCACCTTCTTCGACACCGCCGAGGTCTACGGCCCGTTCACGAACGAAGAGCTCGTGGGCGAAGCCCTGGCTCCGTTCCGCGGGCAGGTGGTGATCGCCACCAAGTTCGGGTTCGCACTCGATCCGAACGGGGGGCCGCAGTGGGTGGGCCTGGACAGCCGGCCCGAGCACATCAAGGAGGTCGCCGAGGCCTCGCTCGAGCGACTCAAGGTCGAGGCGATCGACCTCCTCTATCAACACCGTGTCGACCCGGAGGTGCCGATCGAAGACGTGGCGGGCGCGGTGAAGGACCTGATTCAGGCCGGAAAGGTCAAGCACTTCGGGCTGTCCGAAGCAGGAGCGCAAACGATCCGTCGCGCCCACGCGGTTCAGCCGGTCACTGCGGTCCAGAGCGAATACTCGCTGTGGACGAGGGGCCCCGAAGCGGAGGTGCTGCCGACTCTCGAGGAGCTCGGAATCGGCTTCGTTCCCTACAGTCCGCTGGGTCGGGGCTTCCTCACGGGAAAGATCGACGAGAGCACGACGTTCGATCGTGCCGACTTCCGCAACAACCTCCCGCGCTTCACGCCGGAGGCGCGGAAGGCGAATCAGGCCCTCGTCGATGCCCTGGGCCAGATCGCACAGCGGAAGAAGGCGACGCCCGCGCAGATCGCGCTCGCCTGGCTCCTGGCCCAGAAACCGTGGATCGTGCCGATCCCTGGCACCCGAAAGCTGGAGCGACTGGACGAGAACATCGGAGCGGCGGCGGTCGAGCTTGCGTCCGAAGATCGGAGCGAGATCGATCGCGCCGCGTCAGAGATCAAGGTGCAAGGGGATCGCTATCCGGAGAAGCTGGAGAAAATGACGGGTCGTTGAGGATCGTCCACGGCCGGACCGGCGTATCATCCGTCTTGTGCCACGGAGGCTTGCCATGACTGCGCGGATACTCCTTCCGATCGTCCCTCTCGCCATCCTCTGTCTGCATGGGCCCGCCCTCGCCGAGGAGGGGATGTGGATGCCGCAGCAGATCCCCGAAATCCAGAAGCAGCTCGTGGCGCGCGGCTTCCGTGGCGACGCCAAGGCCTTCGCGGACCTCGCGGGGTCCCCGATGGGTGCCGTCGTGTCCCTGGGCGGCTGCAGCGCGTCGTTCGTCTCGCCTGACGGGCTCATCGTCACGAACCAGCACTGCGTGACGGGCGCGCTGCAATACAACGCGACGCCCGAGCGCGACCTGCTCGTTCAGGGTTACGTCGCAAGGACGCACGAGGACGAGCTATGGGCGGGTCCGGGCAGCCGCGCCTCGATCACGGTGTCGATGAAGGACGTCACGCAGGAGATCACCGGGGACCTCGATCCGAAGCTCGACGATCGGAAGCGCTACGACGCCATCGAGCGGCGCTCCAAGGAGCGCGTCAAGGCGTGCGAGAAGGACGGGATGCGGTGCCGCGTGGCCAGCTTCTTCGAGGGGAACCGATACTTCGAGATCGCCCAGCTCGAGCTCCACGACATCCGGCTCGTGTACACGCCCGCGGAGGGGATCGGCAATTTCGGCGGGGAGGCGGACAACTGGCGCTGGCCGCGGCACACCGGCGACTTCGGCTTCTACCGGGCGTACCTCGGGAAGGACGGCAAGCCCGCGCAACACGCGAAGGACAACGTCCCGTACCACCCCAAGCGCTGGCTCAAGCTCGATCCGCAGGGCGCCGGCCCGGGCGATTGGATCGTCGTCACGGGCTATCCGGGCTTCACGCGCCGGCACGAGACCTATGAGGAGATCCGGCGGATGGTGGAGTGGTCGCTTCCGCGGTCGATCGAGCGCGCGGAGGATCAGATCGCCCTGCTGGAGGCCGTCTCGAAGGACGACCCCGACATCCGGATCAAGGTCGCCAACCGAGTGCGCGGGCTGAACAACGGCCTCACCAACAACCGTGGCAAGCTGAAGGGGCTCGTCGACGCGCATCTGCTCGAGGCCAAGCAGGCGCGCGAGCGGGCCCTCACGACGTGGATCGCCGCGGACCCCGCGCGACAGAGGGAGTTCGGCGGCGTACTCGAAGCGCTCGACGCGATCGTCGCCGAAGAGAACCGGACCCGGCTGCGCGACGCGGTGCTCGACGACGTCGCCGGTGGGTCGTCGCTGCTCTCGGCGGCTCGGACGGTCCACAGGCTGTCGCTCGAGCGCGCCAAGCCGGATCTCGATCGGGAGCCCGCCTACCAGGAGCGCAATTGGCCGCGCATCCGTGAGCGCCAGGAGCGCCTGCAGAAGTCGCTCGACCTGACGGCGGACCGGGTGGTGTTCCGCTACAACCTCCTGGAGGCGGCGAGCCTTCCCGAGGGCTCCCGGATCGCGGCGCTCGACGCGGCGGCGGGCCTGCAGAGCCGCATGGGCGAGGCCGATGCGGCGCGCGCGATCGACGAGTTCCTCGCCCGTCTCTACGCGGGCACGCGTCTCGCCGATGCCGATGCGCGCCTCGCGCTCCTCGACAAGTCGACTGTGGAGCTGCGGGGCGCGAAGGACAGCTTCATCGATCTCGCGGTCGCTCTCTATCCGGACACGGAAGAGGCCGAGAACCGCGACAAGAAGAACGAAGGCAACCGGACGCGCCTCGCGCCGACATACATGCGTGCGCTCCTCGGCTTCTCGGGCGGGCTGCTGCCGCCGGACGCCAACGGCACGCTGCGCGTGACGTTCGGCAGGGTCGAGGGCGTGGCCGAGCGAGACGGGATCCTCTACCTCCCGCAGACGACGCTCGCGGGGGTCGTCGAGAAGTGCACCGGGAAGGGTGAGTTCAACGCGCCGCAGCGCCAGCTCGAGGCGATCGCAGCGCTGCGCGCCGGGCACACGACACCCTACGTCGACCCCAAGCTCCTCGACGTCCCCGTCGATTTCCTCGCTTCCGTGGACACCACGGGCGGGAATTCCGGGTCACCGGCGCTCAACGACAGGGGCGAGCTCGTGGGCCTGCTGTTCGACGGCACCTTCGATACGGTCGCCTCCGACATCGTCTTCGACCCCGTGCGCACGCGCTCGATCCTGGTCGACGTGCGCTACATGTTGTGGGTGATGGACGAGGTCGACGGGGTCGAGCGCTTGCTCGCGGAGATGGGCATTCCGCCGTCCTCGTGATGAGAGTTCCCTCATTCGATTGCCGCGATGCGATACCAGCGCAGCGGCTTCGACTCGAACGAGCGTCTGACGAGCCCCTTCTTCTCGAGGTCGAGCTGCACGGTCTTGGCCCACCAACTCGACTTCGCGCCACCGGGAAACAGCTCCTCGGGCAGGTGGCTCGTCACCGCCTCGAACATCTCCGCCTGCGTCATCCCCGGCGGCCGTCCGGGCAGAACCCGCAGCAGGGCCCGTCGTGTTGCCGCGTACTTCGCCGCGTCAACCCGCGACGCGCGGCCGGGTACGTTGACGTTCTCGACCGTTACCATCGGTCGATCTTCCCGAGCGCTCGTTTGCCGGCTCATGTCGTCGACAACACGAACTGGTTGCCGTCCTGGTCCTTGAAGATCGCGGAAGTGCCCCAGTCTGCCTTTCGCGGCTCCTGAATGAACTCGACGCCCCGCGCTTTCAGTTCCGCCGCAGTGGCCTCGACGTCGTCCGTCGAGAACGCGACGTTCATGAAGCCACCGATCAACTTCTCCTGCCCGGGCGCGGTGAAGAGCACCAGCTTGGTATCGGCACGCGGGATGCCGAGCTCGATCCAGCGCTGCTCGCCGCTGAACGGCGCGTCCGTGATGACCCTGAACCCGAGCTTCCTCGTGTAGAACTCGAGCGCCCGATCTTGGTCCTTCACGGGGATGCTCGCGAACTTGATCGCCTTGATCATGAGGCCGCCTCCTTCTCTGGAACGACCATCATCGACACACTCCCGGTTGCCGGCAAGGCGTGCAATCGTTAGTATGGCGACCATTGCCATAGCACCCATCCGAGTCAACCGATGACCACGATCGCGCTCGACGCCTACGTTCTCGACACCCTCATGCGCGACCTCGTGGGCCACGATCGGCATCCATCGGCCTTCCTGGTGTACCTCTACCTATGGCGGGTCACGCATGGGAGCGCCGAAGCGACAGCGCAGGTCGCGCTGCGCGACATCGCGGAGAACGCCGGCTTGTCGAAGCGCGCGGTACAGGAGGCGCTCGGCTGGCTTTCGAAGCGGAAGCTCGTCGCGGTGGAGCGTGAGAGCATCACGGCGGTGCCCGTGTACACGGTCCTGCGGCCGTGGCGTCGTTGACCATGACCGGCGCCACAGAACGAGGAAGCGTCATGGGCGACCCGCTAGCGATCGTCTATCTCGCGCGCCACGGCGAGACGGCCTGGAGCCTCACCGGCCAGCACACGGGGCTGACCGACATCCCGCTGACCGAGCGCGGGGAACGGAATGCCCGCCGGCTCGGAGCGCGCCTGGCCGGGATGACGTTGGCGAAGGTCTTCTCGAGCCCCCTCAAGAGGGCCTTGCGGACCTGCGAGCTTTCGGGCTTCGGCGGCGTCGCCGTCGTCGACCCGGACCTCGTCGAGTGGGACTACGGCGAGTACGAGGGAATCACCTCGGCGGAGATCCGGAAGACGCGGCCTGACTGGGAGCTGTTCCGGGACGGCTGCCCGGGCGGTGAGACGGCCCAGCAGGTCGGCGCGCGCGCGGACCGCGCCATCGCGCGCATCCGGGCGGCCGGCGGCGACGTGCTCGTCTTCTCGAGCGGCCACTTCCTCCGCGTCCTGGCGGCGCGCTGGGTCGGGAGCGACCCGTCGGCGCCCGGCCGGAAGTTCATGCTGACGACCGCGAGCCTAAGCGCTGTCGGCTACGAGCACGACCTCACGCGCCCGGTGATCCGTCTGTGGAACGAAGATCGACACGTCGGCGATTGAACCCGCATGCGGAGAAGAATGGTCTGGGAGGATGCAAAGCAATGAGCACGACCGTGACCCCGCTCACAGGCCGCCCGGCGTGGAAGGCGCTCGAGGCGCACGCCCGGACGATTCGCGACCTCCATCTCCGCAAGCTCTTCTCCGACGACCCGGCGCGCGGCGAGCGCCTGACCGCCGAGGGCGCCGGCCTGTTCCTCGACTATTCGAAAAACCGCGTCACCGACGAGACGATGGGACTCCTGGTCCGGCTGGCGGAGGAATCGGGGCTCGAGGCCCGGATCGACGCCATGTTCCGCGGGGAGAAGATCAACATCACCGAGAATCGGGCCGTCCTCCACGTCGCTCTCCGCGCGCCACGGGGCGCCTCGATCGTCGTGGATGGGAAGAACGTCGTGCCCGAGGTGCACGCGGTCCTGGACCAGATGGCGGACTTCTCCGTGCGGGTCCGGGGCGGCTCCTGGAAAGGCCACACCGGGAAGCGGATCCGGAACGTCGTCAACATCGGGATCGGGGGCTCGGACCTCGGGCCCGTCATGGCGTACGAGGCGCTCCGGCACTACAGCGAGCGGAGCCTGACGTTCCGGTTCGTCTCCAACGTGGACGGAACCGACTTCGCCGAAGCGGCGCGGGACCTCGACCCGGCGGAGACCCTGTTCCTCGTTTCGTC
>Ga0180063_1000509_pt1 | contig 10492 bp, 8 predicted proteins | sample EasRivT47_16_10D_FD_121776 | JGI IMG/M metagenome (GOLD analysis project Ga0180063, IMG submission 121776) | Soil microbial communities from meander-bound floodplain in the East River, Colorado, USA - East River metaG ERMLIBT47_16_10D | ecosystem: Environmental > Terrestrial > Soil > Floodplain ...
GCCAGCCACGGTCTGGACATTTCGCGCGGCGAACGCAGCCGCTGCGCGGCCTGAGAAACGGAGAGCGCCATGAAAGCACTACGCAAGAAAATCCTGGTCGTCGACGACGACCCGGTGATCGGCCGCAGTTTCGACCGGGTCCTGTCGGAGAGCGGTTACGAGGTGAGTACCGCCCACGACGGCCCGCAGGCCCTCGCGAGCATGAGCCGTGAGGATTATGACGTCGTCTTCACCGACATCAAGATGCCGGGCATGGACGGGCTCGAGCTCGCCGAGCGCATCCGGAAAACGCGCCCCTGGGTCCCGGTGGTGATCATCACGGGCTACGGCACGCCGGCCAATGTGGAGCGGGCCGAGGCGGCGGGGGTTGCAGGTTTTCTGGACAAACCGCTCTCGCCGGGAACCATCGAACGCAGCACTCGCGCCGCACTGCGCGTGATCGAGGGCGGCGCGCGCAAGGCGCAGCGCGAGCCGGCGGCGGCCCCGCCTGCGCCGGTCGAAGCGGTGGTGGAAGCCGGGCCGGCGGCGGCCGTTGAAGCGCTTCCCGAGAGCCGCGCAGCCGCCGTGCTGAAATCCGCAGGGCTGTATCTCGCGGCTCCCTTCTGCGCGCTCGCCTACATGGTCGCGACGGCAGCCGTCATGCTGGGCACGCTCGGATGGATGGCGGTCCGGCCGCTCGCGATGCGCCTCGGAGGGATCGTCCCGTTCCTGAAGAACGTCGGACTCTTCCTCGCTGCGCCCTTCGTGGGACTGGCCTACGTCGTCGCGTTTCCGTTCGTCGGCGCGGGTCTGCTGCTCTGGCACGCCGCCAAAGCGCTGACAAAGCGGTCGGCAGGGGAATAGCAGCGCAGCGCCCGCCCGGGGTCGCGCCGGCACGCGACCCCGCCATGGCGGTACGGGATAATATCCGCCATGCACATGCCAAATGCGCGCCGTGAAGTCCGGAGAGTAGGAGCCCCGTGGCGCGGGCGCATCCCGCCCGCGGCACTCGCCCTGTTATGGGCGCTCTTTGCCGGCTTGTTGCCCGTTGCGGCTGCCGGCAGCGCGGTCGATTCGCTTTCGGAGTCGGACCGGCAATGCCTCGGCTGCCACGCGACCGAAGGCATGAAGAAAGACCTCCAGGATGGGGGAGTGCTGTCCCTGCACGTTTCCGGCGAGGCGTATGCAAAGTCGGTGCACAAGGCGAACGGCTGCGGCAGCTGCCACTCGGAGGTGGATATCAAGAGCCATCCGCCGTCGAAGCGCGACATCAAGAGCCAGCGCCAGTATTCGATCGAGCGGGCGGAGGCGTGCCGCCAGTGCCACGAAGAGGCGTTCAAGCACCACGAGGGCAGCGTCCATGCGGCCCGCATCCGCGAGGGCAATCCGCTTGCGCCGGTGTGCACCGGTTGCCATGGTTCCCACACGGTCACCCCGAAGACCGCCTACGAAACCTGCGTCGGCTGTCACGCGGCCGCGCTGGATGCTCACCGGAAGTGGCTGCCGAATGCCGGATTGCACCACGAGGTGGTGTCCTGCGCCGCGTGCCACGCGCCGGCGGTCCTGCGGATGATCGATCTGCGGCTCTACGACCCGGCGGCGAAGCAGTGGGTGACGGAAAAGGAGGGCGCGGCGCAGTTTGAAAAGCTGGCGCGCTCGGTCGATGCCGACGGCAAGGGGCTCGACCCGCAGGAATTGCGAAAACTCCTCGACGCGATCAACCTCGATGGAATCCCCCGGAAAACGCTGCGCGGCCGGGTCGAGCTGCGCACCGGCGTCGAGGCGCATCAGCTCTCCGGCAAGGCCGATGCCATCAGGGCCTGCGACAGCTGCCACCGGATCGGCGCCGAGCCGTTCCGGAACGTGACGGTTTCGATCACCGGACCCGACGGCAGGCCGGTGCGCTATCGCGCGCAGACGGAAGTGCTGACCGCCGCGCTCGCGGTGCAATCGCTGCCCGAGTTCTACGCGATCGGCGGCACCCGCAGCAGGCTGCTCGACGCGCTCTTCGTGCTGGTGCTGCTCGGCGGCGCCGGGTTGCCGCTCGGGCACATGACGGTGAGATGGCTTGCCCGCAGGCGTCACGGCAAGACCGGACAGAACTCCGGCCGGGGCCAAGACCGGTAACAGGAACCGCGCCATGCAGAGAATATACGTTCATCCACTCCCGGTCAGGATCTGGCACTGGATCAATGCGCTCGGCTTCGTGGCGCTGATCCTGACCGGCGTCCAGATCCGCTACGTCGATCTGTTCGACGTGATGTCCTTCAAGAACGCGGTCCAGCTTCACAACTGGATCGGGTTCGTTCTCATCGGCAATTTTTTCGTGTGGTTCTTCTTCTATCTCTTTTCGGACAAGATCAAGGTCTATCATCCGGAGCTCTCTCCGCTCAAGCATTTTCGCGGCAGCCTGCGCCAGCTCCAGTATTACGGCTACGGCATATTCAGGGGCGATCCCAATCCGCACCACGTGAGCGCCTACGACAAGTTCAACCCGCTCCAGAGCATGGCCTACCCGATCATCATGCTCCTGCTGGTCCCCCTCCAGTTCGTCACCGGCGTGCTGCTCTGGGACCTGAAGCATTTCTCGGGAGCGGTGGAATTCTTCGGCGGGGTGCGCGTGGTCGACACGGTGCACGTGCTGCTGTTCATCTTCTTCACGGCCTTCGTCCTCGTGCACCCGTACCTGGCCAGCCTCGCCCATACGCCGCTGGCGCATTTCAAGGCCATGATCACGGGTTACGAGGAAGTCGAAGAGGAATCCGCCGCGCGCCCGCCTGCGAGCTGATCCCTGAATGAGCGGCGGTTTAGCCGCGAGAGTCCGCTGCGCCGGCTTCCTTCTCCGCGTCCCTGATGCGGATCCGGTATTTCTTCATGAGCGCCTGGAAATTGGCGCGCTGCATTCCGGTCTCCTCGGCGCTGCGCGTGACGTTCCACGCGTTGCGCTTCAGCGCCTCCAGGACGAAGAGCTTCTCGATTTCCTCCACCGACCTTTCGCGCGCGGCTTTCTTGAGGCGCTTCAACTCGTCGCTGGTCTTTGGAACGTCGAGATCCATGCGCGGCCCCGCTTCGATGATCCCGGCGAGGTGAGCCCGCCGGATGACTTCGCCCGTGGCGAGAATGACCGCGCGATGCACGGCGTTCTCCAGCTCGCGCACGTTGCCGGGCCAGTCGTATTGCATCAGGAGGCTCGTCGCGCCCTCTGAAAAGCCGGTGAACTTCTTGCCCACTTCCTTGCTCAGGACATTCAGGAAGTGGTGGGCCAGCGCGGGAATATCCTCGCGACGCTCCCGCAGCGGCGGAACCTGAATCGGGAAGATGTTGATGCGGTAGTAGAGGTCCTCGCGGAACGTGCCGTCTCCCACCATCGCCTTCAAGTCCTTGTTGGTGGCGGCGATGAGCCGTACGTCCGTGGTCTGGGTGCGGGTATCGCCCACCGCCCGGAACTCGCGTTCCTGGATCACGCGCAGGAGCTTCGCCTGCGTGGAAAGCGAGAGGTTGCCGATCTCGTCGAGGAACAGCGTGCCGCCATACGCGACCTCGAACATCCCGCGCTTGCTGGCGACCGCGCCGGTGAACGAGCCCCTGACGTGTCCGAACAGCTCGCTCTCCAGGAGATTTTCGCTCAGGGAATTGCAGTCAACGGGCACGAACGGCTGGTCCTTGCGCAGGCTGTTGTAGTGGACTGCGCGTGCGATCAGCTCCTTGCCCGTACCGCTTTCCCCGGTGAGCAGGATGGTGCTGTTGGTGGGGGCGGACTTTGCAATGAGGCGGTAGACCGCCTGCATGGCCGGGCTCGGGCCAATGATGTTCTCCATGCGGTAGCGCGAGCTCACCTCGCTCTTCAGGCTAAGGTTTTCCTGCAGCAGCCGCCGCCGCTCCAGGGCCCGCCCCACCACGACCTTCAGCTCGTCCGGGTCGAACGGCTTCGGCAGGTAATCGAAAGCGCCAAGCTTCATGGAACGCACCGCCGTATCGATCTGCGACAGCCCGGTGACCATGATGACGTCGATATCGGGGTGCGACTCCTTCACGCGCCGCAGGACTTCCAGTCCGTCCACCTTCGGCATCATGATGTCGAGTATGACGACGTCGTACGGATGCTCCTCGATCTTGCGCAGCGCCTCCTCGCCGCTCTGGACGCCTTCGGCCTCGTAGTCGCCCTCACCGAGTATCCGCAGGCAGCTCTTGACGACGATCTCCTCGTCATCGACCACCAGTATCCGCGCTTTCATGCGCTGCTCCGGCTGTCGGCGCCGGCCTCACCGGCCGGAGCCTCAATGGGCAGGAAGATGCGGAACGTTGAGCCCTCGTTGACCGCGCTTTCCACTTCGATCGCGCCGCCGTGGGCCTTGACGATGCCGTGGCTCACCGAGAGCCCGAGTCCCGTTCCCTGGCCTACTCCCTTGGTCGTGAAGAAGGGATCGAAGATGCGCTGGAGGTTCTGGGCAGGAATGCCGCAGCCGGTGTCGGTGATCGCGACCTCGGCCATGGGTACGGCTTGCGCACCCGGTTCCGCGCTCCGCAGGTCGGGACAGCGCCGGCTGCGGATGGTGATGCTTCCCTTGCCCTCGATCGCGTGCTGGGCATTGACGACCATGTTGACGACCACCTGCTTGATGAGATCCTCGTCGATCCATACCGGGGGCAGCCCGGACGCGAGGTCATGGACGATCTCGATATCGCGCAGGTGCGCGGGCCGCTCGACGATGCGCACGGCGTCTTCGATGACGCGGTTCAGGTTGGCGTATTTTTTCTCCGGCGTCTTTTCCCGGGCGAAGTCGAGCAGCCGCCGGATGATCGTGGAGCAGCGCTTGGTCTCCTGGATCACGAGATCCAGATCTTCCGCATCCTGGCTGCCGTCCGCAAGCTTCTTGCGAAGGAGGCTCGAAAACGTGAGTATTCCCGTGAGCGGATTGTTCAGCTCGTGCGCGATGCCCGCGGCCAGCAGGCCGACCGAAGCGAGCTTTTCGCGGCGGGCGGCTCCCAGTTCGGCGATGAGCAGCTTCTGCGACCGCTCCTCGACCTTCTGCTCCAGCACGTGCGCCCAATCCCGCAGCTCCTGCCGGGATTCGCGCAGGGCCGCCGTCATGGCGTTGAAGGAGGCCGCCAGCTGGCCGAACTCGTCGGTGCCACGCGCCGGAATCGTGTGCTCCAGATCGCCGGAGGAGATCCGCTTTGCGCCGTTCTCGAGGTCGCGCAGCGGCCGGTAGACCATACGATGCACGAAGAAGCTGGCGCAAAACGCGGCGACGACCACGAAGCCGAGGGCAAAGCCCGCCATGGTAATAGTGTTTCGCCGCACCGTCCGGTCGATCTCCTCCAGCGAGTAGACGATGTCGAGAACGCCCAGAACCGGCTGGATAGCCGGGCTCTCGTGGCAGGTCGAGCTGGCGCACGAGGGCTCGTTGCGAATGACGTCCATGCTGCCGAGGAGCCGTTTTCCGTCCGGGGTGGAGAAGATCCGCGCCCGGTTGGCCGTGGGGATCTGCAGCAGCGGCTTTTCATCCTGATGACAATGGAAGCATCCCTCGGCCTTCCGGTCCACGGTCTGCCCGATCTCGAGCAGAAGGGTGGAGTGAATGATCCGGCCCTGCTTGCTGAATATCCTGACCTTGGCGATGTCCTGCTGGTTTCCCACGTCGTGAATGATTTGATCGACGTAGAGCGGCTGGTTGATCAGCATGGCAAAACGCGTGCTGCGGGTGATGACGTCGGACAGCCGCGCGACGTGACCGGCTGCTTCCTCGAGCAGTTTCTCCCGCTGATGGCGTATCACGGGCACCGTGAATAGCGCCATGGCGACCATGAGCGCGATGGTGAGGTAGAGCACGATCTTGAAGTGGAGGCTGCCCGGATGCATTCGAGTCGACGGCTTGAGCTGATTTGAAAAAACAGCGGCCTGACTGACCTCCGAATCCTAGCGGCTGCGAGGCGGGGCCACGTTGACCGGCATCAAACGACGGTGCGCCGGGCAGCGTGCGATGTCATGCGGCCAGGCTGCCGATGAAGCCGACCAGAACGCCGATGAGCAAGGTCAGGCCGAAAGCGATCAGCGTGAGGCCCAGCACGCGGGAACCCAGCGTCATGGGGCGCGACGGAGCATCGACCAGGTGCCTGGCAAGCTCGCCGGATTGGAGCAGCCGCCGGTACTCGAGCGCGTGCTCCCGTCTGAATTCCTCCAGCGCGACCGCGCCGGTGAACATGACGATGTCCGGCGGCGGCAGCTTGTCCGGCCGGAAGTGGTTGTTGAAGAAGTGCACCGTGAACAGGAACACCGCGGCGAGAATCGCTTCCTCCCCATGCACCAGCGTCGCAACGTTGAACACCCACCCGGGCAGGACCGATGCGGTCGTTTCCTTGAACGCCAGCATCATGCCGCTTCCGCCAATGATGGCCATGCCCCAGAACACCGCCCAGTAATCGAATTTCTCCCAGTACGTCCAGCGATCGAATGCCGGCCGCGGCCCCTTGCCGAAAAACCAGTTGAACATGGCGAGCGCATCGTCGAGATCCTTCCAGTTCGGCACCAGGGAGTTGGGACCGAACCAGTCGGATGGTTTCCATGTCGGGATCACCCGGTATGCCATGTAAACGAGGTGGACGAAGAATATCCCGAGCATGATGGTCGCGCTGGTCCGGTGCAGGATGCCCGCCACTCGCGGGCCGCCCAACGCAGCCACAATGAATTTCGCCCAAGCGGTATCGGCGTAGAGCACCGCCATGCCGGTAAGCACCAGCATCATGACGCTCAGCGCGAAGACGAGATGGGCGACCCGCCACGCCGGCCGGAAGCGGTTGAAGTGCTTGCCTTGCAGGTGCGGCAATTCGCCCGTTGCGACGTGGGGCGCGCTCTTGCCCTCCCGGCGATCGCGGTATTCGCGGTAGAACCAGAGCGCCGAGTGCGTCCAGAAGAAGGCGAACACTCCCAGCAGGAGCGCGATCATGAACTTCGATGCGACCCACATGGTCGGGTATCGGCCGTAATCGTGGGTGTTCGCGTGCGGCTGGAACGTGACGAACCCGGCGGTCGCCTGCTCGTGGCATTTCCGGCAAGTTTGCAGCCGGTTGTTCGGGTGCACCGTGGATTGCGGGTGGCTTACCCGCTGGATGCCGTGGTTGCCGTGGCAATCAAAGCAGGTTGCGGTGTAGGCATAGCCCAGCTTGCCGACCTGGCCGTGATAGGTGTTGGCGTAGGATTTCAGGCTTTCGGAATGGCAGTTGCCGCAATTGCGCACGATGGTGAGCTTGATCGCATCGAGCTTCGGCCGGTCCACGTCATGGGTCGTGTGGCAATCGGAGCAGATGGGCGCCGCGGGATTGGCGTTGCCGATGACCTGCCTGCCGTGCACCGAGTCGAGGTACTCGACGCGCTGCTCGGCGTGGCACTTGCCGCAGACGTTCGGCAAGTTGAGGCGCCAGCCGGCGCGGCCGGGACTGTCTTTCGGATAAACGTAGTGGGCGTCGTGGCAGTTGTAGCAGGTTGCGTTCGTGCGCGACTGGTCCTGGCGGCTCGGCCGGGCATGTATGGATCTCATGTAGTGATCGATCTGCTCCACCACCACGCCCAGTCTCGCGAACTCCTTGGTCTTGTTCTCTTTCTTCGCGGCCTCCCACAAGTCTTCGTGGCACTGCACGCAACTCACCCTGTGCTGCACCCCCTTTTCGTGCGGAATTTCCGTGATGTCCTTATGGCACTCGACGCAGAGCCGCTTTCCGTGAACGCTTTGTTTGAACTTGTCCCCGACCACGTGCAGGGAGCGTGTTCTCCCGTTTGCGCCCGGCACCGCGAACCCCTCGTTGCCGTGACAGCCCAGGCAAATCGTGTTGTCGATCGGGGTCGGGGCGGTACCCGTGCCACTGGCGGCATCTGCGGCGCGGGCGATTCCGCCGCCGAGGAGTCCCCCCGTAAGGCAGACCACGCCCGCCAGAGCGGCCGCTGCAAGCGTCAGCACCCTCATTGACATTGACCCTTCGACCGCAAGGAACGCTATCCGCAGCCGATTATCGCGGTGAATGGATAGCCGCTACTTTACGGATAGCGCGTAGCCGACCGCCGCCTTGAGCTCCGCGTCCGTAGCGGTGGCTTTCGGGTGGCCTTTTCCTTCCTTGAGCTTTTCGACGATCTTGGTTGCGGCGCCCTTGTCATCCTTGTACTTGGCGGTCAAATCCTTGAACGATGGCCCCACTTTCTTCTTGTCCATCTCGTGACAATTCAAGCATCCCTTGGCCTTCACGACATCCGCGCCCGATTGCGCGAAACCCACTCCCGCCGCCAGCGCCCCCGCTGCGGCGACGATCACAAGCACTGTCCTCATCGCGATTCCCCTTTCATCCGAGTTGAAATATCGAAACCATGCTCGCTACGCCTGCAACGAGCGTGAATAACGCCAAACAGTCTGCTCACTTCGTTCCACCGGCCTTCCGGAAGTGCCAGGCAACTCTCCAACAGCGCTCCCGCAGCCGGATTATCCAGTGCTGCTTCGGTTCACGCAATTTGCAGCCAGCTGGTCTCAGGAAGATCACGCGGTGCTGGCGTGGGGCGAGGGTGAGGGGATCGCGCTCTTCTCCCAGGGCGGAAGCAGCCGGACCATCGCCCACAATAGGAGAAGTGGCGCAACGGCCACCGACACCGCCGTCAACAGCCCTTCCCGGTGGACAAGGACAAGCTGATAACTCAGCAGTCCCTTGCCGGTCTTGGCGATTTCCTGTCCGCCGATGACCACGTTCCAGCGCATCATCCAGACCTGGAACAGTACCAGCAACGCGCTGACGGTCACGCCCACGATGAGCGCCTTGCCGGTGGTGCCCCGCCAGATCATGTACGAGAGCAGCGCGATCGGAACCAGGGCCCCGATGCTGAATTGCAGGATGAAGAAAGGCACGAGGAGCGGGCCGGTTACGTACTCCACGATCATCTCAATCCCCTCGCGGCCCTTGTAGACAACGTTGGCGAATTCCAGTCCCTCCAGCGCCAGCGTAAACATCGCGAAACCCCAAAGCACGTAAGCCAGGCCCTTCAGGCACTCAAGGTCGACCGCGATCTTGCGCAGCCGGCAGGACAGGACATAGAGGACGATCAGCAGCGCAACGCCGGAGATGACGGCGGAAAACAGAAACACGACCGGCATGAGATCGGAGGACCACCATTCGCGGGACTTGAGGGAGCCGAATATGAACCCCACGTAGCCGTGCAGCCCGTGCGCGGAGGGTATGCCGATGACCGCCAGCGTGAAAATCCATTTTTCGTCGTAACGCATCGCTTTCGGAGAAAGATCGGCGGACCCGAGGCTCGCCACGTGCCACAGCCTCCCGATGAGCCCTCGCGTCTGCTGCGCTTGCCGCACGATATAGGGCCGGAACATGAACCAGATTTCCAGCATCAGCAGAATGACGTAGAAGCCGGCAAAAAAACCGAAGACGGCGATGGCGGAGGTCCAGTGCGGCGTGAGCATGGTATTGAACGCCCGCTGCGGATTGCCGAGGTGCAACAGCAGGGGCATGGGCACGAAGAACATGAAAGCGAGCGCCGTGAGCAAGGCGAACTGCCCCACGGGCTTGAACCGCTCCATGCCGAATACATGATAAAGGCTGGAAACGGTGAAGGCGCCGGCCACCAGCCCCGTGAGATAGGGATAGACGACGATCAGCACGGTCCACGGGATGACCGTCTCGTTGGGGTAGACGTAGCCCGTGTACGGGGCGATTTCGACAAGATGTTCCAGCAGGCTCCCGGGTTCCATTAGCTCACCTCCTTGTCGATGCCGACATAAAAGACATTCGGGGCGTTGCCGGACTCGGGACGGAGCACCTGCACTCGATTGTTGCGAATGAACAAGCTGATCGGGCTCTGCGGATCGTTGCGATCACCAAAGATACGCGCGCCGACCGGGCACACCTCGACGCAGGCGGGCTGCAATCCTTTCGTGATGCGGTGGTAGCACCACGTGCACTTGTCCGTGACCCCTTCCTTTGCTCTGAAGAAACGCGCGCCGTAGGGACAGGCCTGAACGCAGTACTGGCAGCCGATGCAATATTTGTGGTCGATGAGCACCACGCCGTCCTTGGTCCGGAATGTCGCGCCGGTCGGGCAGCATTGCACGCAGGCTGGATGCGTGCATTGATTGCACAGCTTGGGCACGAAAAAAGCCTTCTCCACCTTCGCGCCCTGGTAACGGTTGGCGTATCGGTATTCGCGCTCCGAACCGGAGGCTTCGATGTTCGCGGGGTCGTGGTGGCTGTCGACGCGCGCCCTCTTGTCGCCCTCGAGGTAGACGTAGCGCTCGACCCAGGTTCGGAAGTGATGGGCGTCGCCGGGAACGTCATTCTCACGCTTGCACGCCTCGACGCAGCGCAGGCAGCCGATGCATTTGGTCGCATCGACGCCAAAGGCCCATTGGTGCTTGGTCCAGTCGTAGTCCTTCGTGGGAAACGATGCGCGGCTGGAGCTGGACTCGCTCTTTGCCGCGGCGTTCTTCGTGACGCTGAGGGCCCCGGCGGCCACGATGGCGCC
>Ga0180063_1000511_pt1 | contig 10490 bp, 17 predicted proteins | sample EasRivT47_16_10D_FD_121776 | JGI IMG/M metagenome (GOLD analysis project Ga0180063, IMG submission 121776) | Soil microbial communities from meander-bound floodplain in the East River, Colorado, USA - East River metaG ERMLIBT47_16_10D | ecosystem: Environmental > Terrestrial > Soil > Floodplain ...
CCTTGACGGGGGATGCGGGGGGATGCCGCCTGGACTTGACGTCTTCTCTGGAATGGCGACGATGTTGCGCGGTTTCGATTTGGCGGGGCGACCCGTCCACGTTCACTGTGAGGGAAACGCAAGTGACGTACAAAGCACCGGACTACAAGCGACTGATCGCGGGATGGTGGAAGCCGGAAGCCGGCGAGACGGCCGACGGAATTTTCATGGGCTCGGATGAATCTCCGTCCATGCTCTCCGGCGGAATGCAAACGTTCTTTGGGCTGCGCAAGGATGACGGTTCGGAAGTCAAGGTGTCGTGTAATTTCAATCTCGCCAAGGCCTTCGATGAGGCGGGCGTTCGCATCGGCGACCGCGTCAAGGTGAAGTATCTCGGGAGGAAGGGTCGCGCGCACAACTACGAAGTCGAGCGCGTGAAGAAGGCGCCGGCCGGGAAGTAAACAGCGAGCGCCCGCGCCGGAAAAGCTGTCGACTTCTTCCCACCCCACGACTTCACCGTCGACGGACCCTGGCGCGGGCGCTTTGATTCGCGCCCATGCTGCGCGCACGCCTGCCGTCTCGTTCGTTGTTCTCCGGCTTCGACCGGGCGTTCCTCGATCCGATTCGTGGAGCGCGCGGGACGAAGACGGTGCATGCCATCGCGCTCGTTTTGTTGCCTTACTATTCGGAATCGGGGCGGCGTTTGGGGTGGCGTCTCGCGACGCGCGCGTTGTCCATCGGCGACTTCGACGCCAAGGGCCGCAAGCTGCTCACGAAGTCCCGTGTACTGGCAGCCTTGGAACGACGTGAGGACTTGGTCGGGCAGGGTTTCATGTTCCTGGACGTATATGGATTGGCGGTCGTACGGCGTTCGAAGAAGCGACGCGGCAGGGCGGATCGAGACGCCCCGAAATTCTGGTCGTTGAAGGGCATTCGTCTGCCCGCGCGGGTCAAGGGGAAGCGCTACGTCGCGGAGGACTTCGGCGATGTTGTGGGAAAGGGTTTGCGAGCTCGGGCCGCAAGCATTCGTCGCGGGGATGCGCGCGCGCGTCCGGCCGCCCAGGATCGACGCGGACACCGTGCTCGGCGCGCTCGACACGGAATGCGTCAGTCGAACCGGAAGGTTCTTGTGCGCACAAGTCGTCGTAAGCGGAAATCGTCGCGTTGAGCTTCTGACGGGGAAACCGAGCTATGAGCTTTTGCATCGGACCGCTTTGGATTTGGGACGGCGTGACCGTGGCGACGTGGCTCTTGCTTGTTGGTTTAGTGTCGCTGATATCCGGCATTTTCGCCCTTGGGAAGAGGGTCATACGTTCTTTGTCGGACCGCGTGGTTCCCTCGACGTTGAATACGAAACCCCGTGGGGTCGCCTGCGTCTGTGGGATTTGCAGCGCTACTATCTTTCTCTTGGAATCCTCACGCTCGCCGGGGTGGCGCGGTACTACGGAATGCGGAAATCCGGTGGGGTTCGGCGGGACGCCGTGGGTCCGCGTGCGTTGGAAAGCCGGGCCTTTCGAGCATACGCACGACACGATGCCCGAATCACCCTTGCCGTTGCAGAACGCACTCGGGAAGGATTGAGCGCGCAGCGCGTCGATTTGCTGGTCGAGAAGACGGCGGCAGCGGCGGCGTCGACCATTTATCGTTCCTTCTACCTGAAACAAAACGTGGATGCCCCCGAAGCGCGCATTCGTGCGCTCGCGCTCCAAGCCGCATGGGGCGGGCGGGCCGAAGCATTCGCGCGAGGAGTCTTCCCCCGTGTCCACGAATGGGACTACGCGTCGGCCTATCCGCGTGCGTGTCGAGCGCTTCGACGATTCCCGCGGGCCACCGATTGGCGCCCCGCCGAATCCATCGACGATTTCGAGCGGGGGATCGGCGGATTGGGCCGAGTTGCTTTTGATTTTGGCGATCGTCACTATCCGTGTCTGCCGGTCGCCGTCGAAGCGCTCCTGTTGTTCCCGTCATCGGGCGTCTCCTGTTGCACCGGCGCCGAAATCGTTGCCGCCCGGAAGCTCGGTGCCGGAATGACGTTGATCGAGGGCTATTGGTTCGACGACGGCGACGAATCGCTCGCGGACTACATGGCCGACATGATGAAATGGCGCGCGACCGCGAAGGACGAAGCGGAGCGCGCGGTCAGCAAATTGTGCGCGAACGCTCTGACGGGCAAGCTCATTCAGAACAAGGGCGGCCTGCACGTCCGCAAGATCCTGGACACGCTGGCGCGTTTGAACATGACGTGGCAGGAGGCCGGGGAATTGTCCGACGAAATGTGGACTTCGCTCGGACTCGATTCGCCGGCGCGTTGCGGGAGCGCATGGGCGCCGGAATGGTACGCGCTGGTCACGGGCCACGTGCGCGCGCGTCTCGCGCTCGACATCGAGCGCACGCGACCGCTCTACGTGTCCACGGATTCGCTCTGGTCGGAATCGTTTCCGAATCGCCCGGACGACGTGAGCGACAAGGGTTGCGGGACGGCGCTGGTACTGCGTTCCCGGCTCGCGCTGCTGACGGACGCGCAGGGCGCGATTTTGCACGCAGCGCGGCATTCGGCGCACCGCCCTTTGGCGCCGACGGCCTACCTCCGTCTTTTGCAGGGCCGGAAGGTGAAATGCGCCTATCGTCGGCCGATCATGCCCCGGGAATCGCTTCGGTACGGCAAGCCGCTTGGCAAATTCCACCCGATGACGGTAGAAGTGTCAGCGGAATGGGATCGAAAACGACGTCTGCTCGCCGACGGCACGACGACGGTTCCTTGGAAGTCGGTCGAGGAATTCGAACATGAGCATGACGAAGGATGAAAGGGATCTGCTGCTCGCGCTCGCGGCCTATGTCGTGGCCGACGGTTGCAACGAAGGCACGGCGCGGATCTCCGCGCTCGCGCATGCGCTCGACGCGGACGCGACGGGTGACGTGAAGCCGGCGGAGCCGTCGAAGTCGAAGATCACGACGGGCGCCGAAGCGCTCCGGTCGGTCGGGCGCGGATCGTGACGGAAAAGGAAGTCCCGCCTCCCCCGTTGCCGCCGACGGCTGCGGACGTGGAGTACCTGCGCAGCATGATCGAAACCCTGAAAAAGTCCAAGGACGCCGATTTGGAGCGAATCGCCAAGCTCGAGGCGCGCGTCGAGACGGCGGAAAAGCAACTCGCCACGGCGCGCGAGAACGTGCGCAAGACGGGGCTGCTCGACCTTTTCTGAAACTCAAGGGGAAACGCATGGAATGGTTTTGGAAGACCCACACGAACGGCGAGCAGCGTGGCGGGATGAAGGCGCATGCTTTCGAAAGCGCCACGCGCCGTTCGTTATGCCGCAAGTACGACGACGGGCTTGCCTGGGAGATGCGTACGAAGGGCTCTTTCGAAGGCGATCCAGAGTGCGCCGTGTGTCGCAAAGAAGTCGAGCGCCTCTGGAAGGCGCGCTGCTCCGCCGAAGGAACCCATTGATGGCCGGTCGCATGAAGAAGGAAGCGAAAGCGGCGGCGCAAGCGGACCTTGCGCAGGGCGTCGACCCTGAAACGGTCATGGCGAAGCACAAGATCAAGTCGCGCCGCACGGTCGACGCGTGGATGAACGCGGCGAAGTCCACGGAGTCGAAGACGGACGGGAACGAGACGCGGCCGCCGAATCCGGCGAATCCGGTCGACACGGCCGAGAGCGTCGGCATGGGCGAGGCGGAAGTGATCCTCACCATCGTGCGCTTCGGCGTGGCGTTCACGTCGCGCACGGCCGGCATGGTGGTCGGATTCGCGCCGACGTCGCCGGTCGTCGCCACGATGGCGAAGCTGACCGAAGACGAAGAGTCGATGATCCGGTCTTGCGCGCCGTCGTTGGTGCCGTCGTTCCATCGTCTGTTGAAATGGATGGACAAGCACGGGGTGGCCGTGTTCGCTGTGATGTTCGGCGGGATGATGCTGCCGCGCATGGTGACGCTCGCGATGGCGGCAAAACAAGTGAAACGAATGCAGAAGGAACGGGCCGCTGCCGAGTCGGGATCGGAGACGGCTCGGAACGGGTCGGGACCGGCCCCGGCTCCGAATCGTTCCGGTTCCGACGCGCGAGAGGGACGGCCGGTGATCCGGCTCTATCCGCCGACGCCGAAGGACGAAACGTAATGGAGACTTTCTACTGGAGATTCGTCTATGGACTCGCGATCGCCGTCGGAATCGTCGTCGTCTTCGGCGGAATCTTCCACGCCACCGAATGGTGTTGCAAACTCTGGACGTTCTGGCGCGTCCGACGCGCGCTCCGTCAAGCCGGTGAAGCATGGCGGAACGAACATCGAAGCAGTACGGGCCTTCCCGAAATGCGAGCGCCGGATCTCGATGTACGTCGGACAGAGCCGGACCGGGAAGACCCACCTCGCGTTGGTTCACGCGAGCCGGGAGACGGACGGTCGACCGACCCTCATCATTGATTCGATGGGCGCGGACAACTTCTCGGGCGATTCGCCCCACCGCGTCGCGACCGTGAGCGAAGCGGTGGGGCGCGTTTTCGGGCAGGGCGGGCACGCCATCGTCACGCCTTGGTCGGACGACGAGGGCGACGTGCTGTTCGAAGCGGCCGCCGACTTGGGCCACGCCCATATCATCATCGACGAATCGTCCCGTTGGTTGTCGGGCCGGACCGGCGGCGGACCGCTCGCGCGTTTGCTCCGGGCCGCATCGCACCGTCAACTCACGGTGAAGTTGACGACCCAACACTTCTCGGCCGACGCCCCCGCCTTCCTCTTCAATTGTGAAGCGGCCTTCTATCTCTTCCGTACCGGTTCGTTCCGGGCTCGCGCTCGACTGGCCGAAGAGTTCGAAGAACCGGACCTGCCCGATCTTGTCAAGGATCTTCCCGACCGAGTTTGCGTTCGCTTCCCGCGCTAGCCCCCGGCGCGGATTTGTTCGAAAAACGGACGTAAGAATTCCGTACGGTTGCCGGTGCGTTTCCCCACGGCCTGGGCGGGCGCCCGGCGCCTTCGACGGTTCACCTCCTCCCGACGACCCGGGCGCCCGCTCCCGGCCTTCCTCGCGTCTCCTGGAGGGCCTCCTGTGTCTGCTGCGATTCACTTCCTCCTCGTCGCCGGCATCACCATCGTCTCGATCATGGGGGCCACCTTCGCGCTCGACGCGCTCGGGGTCCCGCAAGTGTCCGGCTTCGGCTGGGACGACGTGCTCCTCGGCACCATCACGGCCGCCGGCACGGTGATCGGCATGGCCCTCCTGCGCAAGGTGGCGTGACTTCCATGCGCATCATCCGCGAGAACGTCGGCAATCGAGCGCTGGTCACCGACACGGTCAACACCCTCTCCGGCTCGGATTTCCCACGAATCCCGGCCGGGTACGGTGTGATCGCCGTACTGCTCGGCCTGTCGTCGACCGGCTTCACGTTCGCCAACATCAGCCGATTCCGTCTGCGGGCCGGCGAGTTCACGGCGTACGACATTCAACCCGGCGTGGCGCCGCTCTACTTCCTCGACTGGATCGCGCGCTTCGGCGAGAACCGGGCCGGCACGATGGGGGTTACGTCCACGACGATCGCCCTGCCGTGCAACATGATCGACCGGTACGACGATGCCTCGCAGGATCGCTGCCAACTGCCGCGCGGGCGCGATCTCTCGCTCGACATCGGCATCATCGGCACCCCGACGGCGCCCACCGTCAAGGTCGGATTGGTTCTGTCGAACCAAACTCCCGAATTCGCGCCGCAGTTGACCGGCTACGCGCTCGGCGTCGCCGCGTCGACCCCCAACGGGCAGGCGAACCGCGCCCCGACCAACGGCATCCTGCGCGCCTTCGGCATGCCGCTCCAGAACGCGACGCCGAGCAACGCGGCGAATTGGTCGAAGCTGAGCATCAGCCACGCGAAACAGGGCGATCTCGTGCAGGCCGTGTCGCCCTACGGCTTCATGGCGGCCCAGCGGATGGACAACATCTTCCTGGACACCACCGTCATCTGGCATGAGATCGGGGACGACAACGGCATCCCGACCGGCCCGAATGACTTGACGGTCGTCGTCGACAGCGGAACGACGACGCTCGCCAACGTCGAAGCGGCGATCTGGCAACTCGTTCCGATGGCGTCTTGAGGGAGAACACCGTGGCCTTCCGTCCCCATCGTTTCAAGCGGCGCCTGCGCCGCGCGCAACGCGCCGGATTCAACGTCCGCTTCGGCACGCGCAACAACCCCGGCTTCTTCTCGCCCGGCGGATTCGGGCGCGTCATCCTTCCGCCCCGCTACGTCCGACCGACGTAGCGGGAGCGGGGGCTCCCCATGGGCTTCGGCAAGCGACTGCGCAAACGCGCCAAGCGACACTTGAAGCACGCGACGGGCGCCCTCAAACGAGCGGCGAATCCCGTCAAGTCCGGCATCGACCTTTCGAAGAAGGTCACGAGCACGCTGCACCCGATCACGTCGAAGTACGGCAAATTCCTCGGCACGGTCTACGGGGTCGGGTTCGGCGGGATCGTGGGCGCCCGCGCCGTGGCGAGCAACACCAAACTCGGCGGGGTCACCGGCGCCAACGTCGCGCGCGCCGCCATTCAGATCGAGAAGCCGCTCGCCGCGGTCGGCGGCGGGCTCATCGCAGGCGGCATCGGGAGCTCGATCGCGGGCGGCGCCGCCGGCGCGATCGCGGGCGACGAGAGCGGCGGCCTCCCGAGCGGCGGCGGCCGCGGTTTCGATTCGTTCGTCGGCGCCGACTCTTCGCCGAGTGCGCCGGCGCCGACGCGCGGCGGAACCAATACGACTCTCTTCATCGTCCTCGGGCTCGGCGCCGTGGCCGTGGTCGGCGTCTTGCTCGCGTTCGCGAAGCGGAGAAAGTAAAACCCCATGGCCATTGACCTCGCCAATCTCGGCAGCCAACTCCAGAACATCAGCGGCATCGTCGGCGGAGTGGATCAAGCCGTGAACGGCGGCCCCGGCGGCAGCGCCGCGCAGGCCGACCAAAACGACTTTTCGCTCGCACGTCTCGGCGACTTGATCGGCGGGATCGGCAACATCCTGAACCCGCCGAAACAGGAATCCGCGCCGGCGCACGGGCTCGTCCCGAGCTCGCCGGTCACGGGCGAGCCGGAATCCTCCCTCCCGACGTGGCTGCCGCTCGTGGCCGCCGGCGTCGTCGGCGTGCTCCTGCTCGTCCTGATCGTGAGACGTTGAGCATGGAAGTACGCATCCGCCGCGCCGACGGGAGTCGGATTGAAGTCGATGAAGGCCGCTTCGTCGACCCGCGCGACGCGGCCGCCGCCAACGCTTACTTGCACAACGTCCGCGCCGGCTCGGTCGCGCTCGGCGACGTCACCCCGCGCATCCTCGCCCTCGATGGCGACGGTACCGGCGGCGGGGATCCGACCGATCCCGACGGCTGGAAATACTTCGACCTGCCCGGCCCGGGCTATGTGCGGTCGATGACCGTGAACGACGTGCCGTTCACGGCGTCGGGAACCTTGCCGTTCCAAGCCAACATTTTCTTTGCGCAGCCCGGCGTGCAGCGGCCGACCGATTCGAACATGGCGATGCAAGCCAACGGCGTCGCCGGCCTCTGCATCCCCTTCGGCGGGCCGTGGTGGTTCAAACCGATTCGGCTCGACATCCCGATTCGCTTGCTCTTCCAGCCGATGTTGTCCGGCGAAGTGGCCGCCTCGTTCCAGGGCGTCGATTCCTGCGGCATGGGCAACCTCCATCAAGACACCGGGATCAAACTGCTGCCGATGGCGAACGACGGCGGGGACGACACGATCCCGGCCGCCGACACCTTCATCCTCTTCGGCGGTTATCGCGCTCGCAAGGTCTTCACCATCGGCGTCGACTCCAAGATCTACAACGGCCAGTGGAACGGCACGTCGAACACGAAATGGATCAACACCGGCGATGCCCTGGTCGACCAGGTCGCCACGGACGTCCTGGTCGGATGGACGCCGTTCATGCGCGGCACAAGCCTCGGCAAGTACCTTGCATGGCACCTGCCGAGCGACATCCTGAATGCTTCCGGCTCGGGCATCCAAACCCTGCGCGGCGGGGACCGACTCGAATTCGCCGGCGTCACCCGCTTCGTCGGACCGCTCTTCCTCTTCAACCTCGGCGCAGCGCCGGCTTACGTGCACTTCCAGGAGTGGACGTAAGCCATGCTCTGTTGCGTCGGCGGAGCGGTCCTCAAAGGCACGCGCAACCTCGGCGCGGGCGGCGGGGCTGCGGGCGGCGCGGCCGGCGGAGGCGTGTCCCTCTTCGGAGACGGCTCCGACGGCGCCTTGACCTGGAACACCGACCAAACCCTGACGAAGGACGTTCACGCTACCGACATCACGATCGCCGCCAGCGTCATCGTTCACACCCAAGGTTTTGCGATCTTCGCGACCGGCATCGTCAGCGTCGCCGCGCTCGCCAACATCGAAGCGAACGGCAGCCCCGGCCAAAACGCGACCGGCGCGACCCGTGGCGTCGGTGGCGCTCAGACGGCGCAGGGCACGCTCCCACGGGGCCTCTCGGGCGGGGACGGGACCACGGCCACAACGGGCGCGGGCGCCGTGGGAACGGCCGCCACGGCCGACAGCGGCGAGGGCGGCAGCGGCGGCGCGTGCGGAGCCGGCGGACTCGGCGACGCGGGTGCAGGCGGCGCGTCCGTCGCCGGCGCTACGCTCTCGCTCGATCGTCGCCCCCATCCCGCTCCCAACTCATGGCAGAAACTCGTCGGCGCGATCGGAGCGATCCGCGCCGGCGGGGGCGGTACCGGAGGGTCCAGCGGCTCCGGCAACGGCGCGGCCGCGACGGGCGGGGGCGGCGGGGGCGGCGGCGGCGGCGGCGGAGTTCTGAAACTCCAATGCAAAACCCTGATCCTCGCCGCGACCTCCGTACTCGCGGCGGTCGGCAACATCGGCGGGAACGGTGGCGCGAGCGCCGTCGGAAATACCGGCGGCGGTGGCGGTGGCGGCGGCGGCGGCGGCGGCCTGGTCGACGTGTATTACGGCGCCCTCACCAACTCCGGCGCGACCGTCACCGTCGCGGGAGGCGCCGGCGGGACCGGCGGCGCCAAGAGCGGCGCCGGAGTCGCCGGTGCGGCCGGCGTCGCCGGAGCCGTCGGCTTCATCCGCTCCACCAACATGAGCGCAGGCACCGTCACCCTCGGGAGCATCGCATGAACAAAATCGTGGTCACCGTCGTCGTCACCGGCGCGCTCGCGGCCTTCGTCGTGTGGTGGATGCGGCGCGGCACTTCGAGCAGCGCCCCGGAGTTCGCATGAACAAAATCGTTGTCACCCTGGTCGTCGCCGGCGCGCTCACGGCCTTCGGCATGTGGTGGTTCCGACGCGGAGGTTCTTTCCTCTGATGAAAGCGGCGCTCATCCTCCTCGGAGTCGGAGCGGCGGCCGCTGTGGTCGTCTCGTTTCTGCTTCGCCGTTCGGCCGGCGCCGTCAACACCGAGTCCGGCGCGACGCCACTCCCAGAAGACACCCCTCCGGGAGCGCCCACCGGCAAGATCACGGACATCGACCGCAATTCCTTCTCGGGCTTCACGTTCAAGACAACCTTGACGAACCCCGACACCCGCGTTCGCACCGTGGAAGTCGCGGTCGACTTCGTTCCGTCCGGCGGCCTACAGATCGGCGTCGACCCGTTCCACGCCAAGCAAATCGTCACGATCCCGGCTCGCTCCAATGTCGGCGTCGACTTCATCGACGAAGACCTGTCCTTCGCTCCCTTCGCGTCGGGCGAAGCCACCCTCAGCGTGGACGGGATCGTCGTCGACAAGAAATAAACAAAGCGGCCCGGCACGCGGCGAGACGTGCCGGACCGCTTCTTCCGTGCGCGATCAGTCGCGGAGCAGGAACATCCCGCCCTTCGGACGGTCGTCTTCCTCCGGCCTCCCGTACGCGAGCAGTAGAAGCGCCGTCCTCTTGGTCGCCTCCGCGAGCGTGTTCGCGTTCTGCACGTACAGTAGACAGCGCTCTAAGATGATTCGCTGTTCCAAGGGCGTGAGAACGTGGCCGAGCGAGAAAAGGCCGGACCGAACCCCGTGTGCGCGCACACTCACGATTGTCGCAATCCAATAATCAAAAAAAGCGACGCGCGCGACTTCCAACTTCGCACGAACCACTGCTGACGTCGTCGGGTCGAGATTCACGACTTGACTCCGGCCCTGCGCTCCGCCGCAACCCGCAAACACGCGGCGCACAACCATGCGTCCCCTGCTCGCAACAGCCGGATAACGTCATCCAACGTCGGACCGGAGAAGATGCGCGTCGGCTGCCACGCGCCACAACTCCCACACGTCCACGACAACTTCGCTTGGATCGTGCCTCGTGTCGTCTTCACCAAGTGCGTTTCTCCACGGCCGCCCCATCGCGGCCTCACACGTCATACCCTCCCCCCGCATCCCCCGTCAAGGGGGATCCTCCCCCATCCCGCCCCATAAGGGAGGGTGCCCATTCCTACCCATCCCTACCCATGGGGGGGCATGGGGTGGCTAGGGGATGGTACCCCATCCCCATGCCTGCCCATCCCCCCTATGGGGGGGGACAGGGTCAAACGGCA
>Ga0180063_1000514_pt1 | contig 10478 bp, 10 predicted proteins | sample EasRivT47_16_10D_FD_121776 | JGI IMG/M metagenome (GOLD analysis project Ga0180063, IMG submission 121776) | Soil microbial communities from meander-bound floodplain in the East River, Colorado, USA - East River metaG ERMLIBT47_16_10D | ecosystem: Environmental > Terrestrial > Soil > Floodplain ...
CGCGCGCACGATGATCTCGTGCTCCAGCTGGTCGAGGGCGTCGTCGAGGCGGAGGCCCTGTCCCGGGTCGTGCGTCCGGCTGGCCGGGGTCCGCAGGTCGAGCAGCCCGGTGCCGATGGTGTCGCCGGTGCAGAGGACGACGGCCCGCTCGAGCACGTTCTCGAGCTCGCGCACGTTGCCCGGCCACGCGTACGCCTCGAGGAGCTGGAGCGCGCCGTCCGTGATGCGCGGCACGCCGCCCGTCCGTCGCTGGCCGAACTTCCGCAAGAAGTGCGCCGCGAGATACCGCACGTCCTCGCGCCGCTCGCGCAGCGGTGGGACGTCGATCTGGATCACGCGCAGCCGGTAGAAGAGGTCGGCGCGGAACTGGCCGGCAGCGATCGCGCCGGCGAGATCCCGGTTCGTGGCCGAGACGACCCGCACGTCGACCTCGCGCGGTTGGTTCGATCCGACGCGCTCGATGACGCCGTCCTGCAGCACGCGCAGGATCTTCGGCTGGAGCGCCATCGGCGCGTCCCCGATCTCGTCGAGGAACAGCGTTCCGCCGTCGGCCAGCTCGAACTTGCCGGGCCGGTCCGCCACGGCGCCGGTGAAGGCGCCGCGGACGTGGCCGAAGAGCTCGCTCTCGAGCAGCTCGAGGGGCACGGCCGCCAGGTTCACCGGCACGAAGAGCCCCTGGTCGCGACCGCTGCGCTGATGGATCGCGCGCGCGACGAGCTCCTTGCCCGTCCCCGTCTCGCCGGTGATGAGGATCGACGTGCGCGTCGGCGCGACCTGCTTCACCAGCTCGACCACCTTGCCGAGGCCCGACGACACGCCGATCAGTCCCGACAGCCCCTCGCGCTCGGCCAGCTCCTCGCGCAGGAACTCGTTCTCGGTGCGGAAGCGGCGGACGGCGAGCGCCCGACCGATGCGTGCTTCCATCTCGGCGGCGTCGAAGGGCTTCAGCAGGTAGTCGAAGGCGCCCTGGTGCATCGCCGCCACCGCCGTCTCGACGGTGCCGTAGGCGGTCAGCATGATGACGGGCGTCGCGGGGCTCGTCTCGCGCACGAACGTCAACAGGTCGAGGCCGCTGCCCCCGGGCATCCGGAGGTCGCTGATGACGAGATCGACCTCGCGCCCGGCGAGGATCGCCCGCGCCTGCGTCACGTCGGCGGCGGGGAGCGGATCGTGTCCGAGGTTGCGGATCAGGATGCCGAGCGTCTGGAGCAGCCGCTCGTCGTCGTCGACCACCAGCACCGCCGCGCGCATCAGGCCGTCGCCTCCACGACCGGCAGGCGGAACCACACGCAGCCGCCGCCGGCGCCGGCGTTGCGCGCGCCGATCGTGCCGCCGTGCTCCTCGACGATCCGCTTGGCGATCGCGAGGCCGAGCCCGGTGCCGTCGCTCTTGGTCGTGAAAAACGGGGTGAACACGCGCTGCAGCACGTCGGGTGCAAATCCCGGGCCGCTGTCCTCCACCTCCACGACCACCGTGGCGCCGTCGCGACGGTGCCGGAGCGTCAGCGCGCCGGGCCCGTCGGTCGCCTGCAGCGCGTTGTGTACCAGGTTGAGCAGCACCTGGTAGAGCTGATCGCCGCTGCCGCGCACGAGCGACGCCGTCGCGTCGCCGTCGACGACCACGCGGACGCGCCGCTTCTCGGCGAAGCCCCGGAAGAACCCGGCGGCGCGATCGACGATCGGCCCCAACGGCGCGATGCCGTACCGCACCGGTGCCGGACGCGCGAGGTCCACGAGGTTCGAGACGACGGCGTTCAGGCGATCGACCTCGGCGGCGATGAGGCCGGCGAGCTCGCGGCGGGTCGGCTCGTCGCTCTCGCCGCGCGCCAGGAGCTGCGCGGACGTCTTCAGCACGGAGAGCGGCGTGCGAACGTCGTGCGCGATGCTCGCCGCCACCTCGCCCAAGAACGCGAGCCGGGCCTGTCCCAACGCCTCGCGCTGCGCGGCGGCGAGGCTCTCGAGCATGCCGCGGAACGCGGACGACAGCACGCCCACCTCGCCGCCCGCGACGGGAAACGTCGGTGGCGCATCGAGCCGCCCGTGGCCCGCGATCTCGCGGACGCTCGCCGTCAAGGTACGGATCGGCCGGCTGATCCGCCAGGCGACCAGCGCGCCGAGCACCGCGCTCACGAGCAGGATCGCGGCGCCGGTCTCGAGCAAGGCCGCGCGCAGCGCCGCCACGTCGGCGAGCGCCGTCGCCCGGGGCTCGGCCACGCGCACCTCGAGGGGCGGTCCCTCCGCCGTCGAGAGCGGCGCGACCACGGCCGTCACGATCAGGTGGTCGGCCGGACCCGGGTCCACCGGCTGGGTACGGGCGCCCGACCGCAGCACGACCGCACCGCCGCCGTCCTGGAGCGTCAGCGCGATGGGCCCGCCCATGCCCTGGACCGACGCCTGGATCGTCTCGACGATGCGCTCCGGATCGACGAGCGCGACCAGGGTGCCGATGCGCTCCTCGCCGCGCTCGGGGTTGAAGACCGGCGTCTCGAGTCGGAGCAGCATCGGCTCGCGCTCCGCGCCGGGCACGAGCGTCAGACGGGTGCCTCGCGGCGCCGGCCTGCCGGCGATCGCCTCCGCGGCGCCGACGGCCGCGATCATGCGCCCGCTCGCATCGAGGCCGGCGATCGCGCGATAGATGCGCCGTCCCTGCAGGCTCCGGCGCAGGAACTCGGCGAGCTGCTTGTCGACGTCGTCGTAGACGAGCGCCAGCATCACTTCCAGGTGCGCCCAGTTTTTGATATCCGCCGCACGGTCCTCGAGCTCACCATGGAGGTGCTCCGAGATGTCGCGGGCGAGTAGCGCGAGCCGCGTCTGCGCCGCTTCCTCGAGCGCCCGACTGGCGCGCGAGTAGGAGAGCGCGCCGATCGCCCCCGCCGTGCCGCCGACCAGCACCACGACGACGAGCACCATGCGTGTGGCGATCGACGATCGATCGAGCGCTGCGCGCGCGGCGCGCACCAGGCGGACGACGAGGCCGCGGGCAGCCCTCGCGCTGCTGATCGTCCTGGCGTTCGCCGGCGCCGCGGGGGCGGGCGCCGGTGAGGCCGAGGAGTCAGCGCGAAGCGAGGACGACATCCGCGTCCCGCCCCCGAGCGCCGGCCGCGGGCTTTCCCTCCCAGGCGGCGTGTGGCTCGCCGGCGACGTCACGGTGTCCGCGGAGGTGCCCGAGGGCGATCCGGCAAAAGCCGAGCTCGACGATCTGAGCCTCCTGCTGCGCTACGAGCCCGTGCCGCGCCTCGCGTTCTTCACCGAGATCCGGCTCGAGGATTCGCTCGAGCTCGTCGAAGGCGAGGAACTCATCGAGGGACCGGCGAACGTGTTCGTGGATCGGCTCTACGCCGACTGGTCGCTGACGCCGCAGCTCACCGTACGCGCCGGCAAGTTCTTCATGCCGTTCGGCCTGTGGAACGTCATCCACCGGGCGCCGCTGCGCTGGACGGTGGACGAGCCGGCGGTCGTCAACGAGGACGTCCTGCCCAAGCATGCGACCGGTCTGAGTCTCACGTATCAGACCACGTGGCACGGCTGGTCCCTCGATGCCACAGGGTACGGTCCCGCACAAGACGAGCTCGCACTGCGCGCGACGAAGGAATCCGGCCTGCTGTTCGGCGGTCGCGCCGCGCTCGGGCACTCGGTGGGCGACGCCTTCGTCGCCGTCGGGCTCAATGCCGCCGAGTATCGCCCCGACAACGCGAAACGCTGGACCGAGTCATATGGGCTCGATGTGGACGCGACGTTCCGGTCGCATCACCTGACCGCCGAGCTCATCTACACGCGCCTCCCCGGGCGGCCGCGCGGACGCGACCAGCACGGGCTCTACCTTCAGGACGTGGTGCCGATCACCGACACGCTCTACGGCGTCGTCCGCTTCGAGTACTTCCAACCTCCGCGCGGGCGGACCGCGACGGGCCAGCTGATCGGCCTCTTCTGGCAGCCGATCGACCACGTCATCCTGAAGGCGAACTACCAGTTCGCCGACCGCAAGCTCGAGAATCTCGTGCCGGGATTCCTGGCTTCGGTCTCGTTCATCTTCTAGGGCGCGCCGTGCAGTGCGTCGGCTGGCTCGTCTTCGTCGTCGCCACCAGCGTCTTGGTCGTGCCGCTGCCCGCGCGCACCGCGGAGCCGGACGCCTCGTCGCTCGCCGTGGTGGTGGGCGCGACGAGCTCCGTGCAGCGGGTGACCCTCGACGAGCTGCGCGAGCTCTACATGCGCCGGCAGCGCCTGTGGGCCGACGGCTCCCGCGCGATCCCCGTCAACTTGCCGCCCGGCAGCGCCTGGCGCGAGCTCTTCTCGCAGCGGGTGCTCGGCCGCTCGCCGCGCGACCTCGTGAGTTACTGGAACGCCCGCTACTTCGAGGGCATCACGCCACCGCCCGTGCTGCCGTCGATCTCCGCGGTGCGCGCGTATCTCGCGAGCGAGCCGGGCGCCATCGCGTACCTGCCGGCCGACACGGTGGGCGACGAGCTCCGCGTGCTGCTCAAGATCGAGCCGCCGTCGCGCTGAGATCGACGGGCCGCTCGCACGGGCTCGGGGCCGGCGCAAAGGCCATCGTGAGGAGCAGCACGAGGACGTAGTCGAGGCTGTGCTCGTAGCAATGCGCGCCGACGACGCTCGAGAGCGTCGTCCCGGCGCGGGCGACCTGTACGGCGCCGGTCACCACGGTGCCGAGCGCGAGATACGAGGGCATCGCCGTGCCGGCGGCCGCGGCGATCACGACGTCGCGCGCCGGGCGCCCGCCGTCACGGTGCGCCCTCACCGGATCGGCCTTCCAACCGCCGGCGACCAGGGAGCACGGTGAACGACAGCGGCAACGTCACCGCGAGGTGCGTGCTCGCCTCGCGCGCCTGATGCCCCAGATGGCGTGCAGCGAGGAACGGATCGGTCGTGAGGCCGCAGAGCGCCGTGAGCACCGCGAGCGCCGTCACGACGCCCCCGAGCCAGCGCGCGCGAGCGACGGCACGCGGCACGCGAAAGCGCCCGTCCACGAGCCGCTGCAGCAGCGCCGCGAGCACGACGGCGGCGGCGAGGTACGCGAGCGTCGAGAGCAGGTGATAGCCGTCGTCCAGCAGGCTCAAACTCGACGGAACGATCAAGAGCGGGTCGGAGATGTTGGCAGCCTGGGGCACCTGGGCCGGCCAGTAGACGGCGGCGACCACCAGGAAGAGCGCCAGCGCGGCCGCCGCCTGCCGCCGCCCGGCCGGACCCGCCTGCGTTTCCCCCCCCCACCGCCGGGCTGGTATCGCGGGCGACCCGGCGGTTCGTCAAGCGACGCACGCACGATCGACCACGCCGGTGCAGCGGGGTACCGTGATGGACGGCGGACGCATGCGCACGCGAAGCTACGACGTGATCGAGACCGACGGCGCGCCGGTCAAGGCCTGGTCGCGCGGCGTGCCCTTCGAGGAGACGGCGCTCGCGCAGGTCCGGCGCGTCGCCGAGCTTCCCTTCGTCTTCAAGTGGGTGGCCGTCATGCCCGACGTACACGCCGGGATCGGGGCCACGGTCGGGAGCGTCATCCCGACCTCGGGCGCGATCATTCCCGCCGGCGTGGGCGTCGACATCGGCTGCGGCATGACGGCGGTGCGCACGAGTCTCGCCGCCGCCGACCTGCCGGACTCGTTGAGTGCGATGCGGAGCGCAATCGAGCGCGCCGTCCCGCACGGCCGGACGGATCACGGCGGCCGCAACGACCGGGGCGCCTGGCACGACGTCCCGACGGCGGTCGCGGAGGCCTGGCGGCGGCTCGGCCCCGGCTACGCGGCGATCGTCGGGCGCCACCCGAAGCTCGACCGGGGGAGCCACGTGCAGCATCTGGGTACGCTCGGGACCGGGAATCACTTCATCGAGGCCTGCCTCGACGAGGCGGATCGCGTCTGGCTCATGCTGCACAGCGGATCGCGCGGCGTCGGAAACCGCATCGGCCGCTTCTTCATCGAGGTCGCGAAGGAGGACATGCGCCGCGCGATCGGCGACCTGCCCGATCAGGACCTGGCGTATCTCTCCGAGGGCACCGAGCACTTCACGGACTACGTGCGCGCGGTGCGCTGGGCGCAGGACTTCGCCGCCACGAACCGCGCGATCATGATGCGGCACGTGATCGCCGCCGTGCGCGGCGTCGCCGGCATCTCGCCGTTCGAGGCCGACGTCGAGGTCGTCGACTGCCATCACAACTACGTGGCGGAGGAGACGCACTACGGCCGGCGCGTGTTCGTGACGCGCAAGGGGGCGGTGCGTGCCGGCCGGGGTGACCTCGGGATCATCCCGGGCAGCATGGGCGCGCGCTCCTACGTCGTGCGCGGCAAGGGCAACCCCGAGAGCTTCGAGAGCTGCAGCCACGGGGCCGGACGGGCCATGTCACGCACCGAGGCAAGGCGCCGATTCACGCTCGCCGACCACGCCGCCGCCACCGCCGGCGTCGAGTGCCGCAAGGACGCCGCCGTGCTCGACGAAACGCCGATGGCCTACAAGCCGATCGACGCCGTGATGGCCGCGCAAGCCGACCTCGTCGAGGTGGTGCACACGCTACGCCAGGTCGTCTGCGTCAAGGGGTAATAGACCGAGCATAGTGGTCCAGTTCGAACGCGGCGGGGCGCGCGCCGGCGGACGCAGGGACGTCGACGAAAGCCCGCACCCGGCGCGTTCCGGCTGAGCGCGGCCGCTCCACGCGGCGCGGACAAGACAAATCGACGCGATCAGTTGGGATCGCACGGACCGGCACAGAATTGCTCCACCTGCCCGGCCGGCTTCAGGAACTCGTTGATCTGCTGGCCCATCGCAGGCGACCCGGTCGATCCATGGTTGCCGTTGTTGTAGGGCGGCGCCTGGTTCGTGAGCGGCGGGATGTCGGGGTCGCAGAAGGTGTGCGTCGCCGGATCGGACACGCCCGGACACTCGGCGTCGGTGGTGCACGTGGCGCCCGGATTGGGGCCGCCGCCCGGCAGGTTGCAGCGCTTGCGCTGCGGGTCGACCTCGACGAACGCCGAGTCGTCGAACGGCGCGGCGGCCTCGGGGATCTGGAAGAAGCTCCGGTGCACCGGCGTCACCTGGCTCACGCCGAGCGAGCGCACCATGATCTCGGTGCCGAGATTCGAGACCTCCGAGTCGTAGGTGGCCATGTGGATCAGGACCTTGTGCGGGACGGGTGGCGTCGAGAGATCGCCGGCGATCAGGTGGTTCATGTACCCCTGCGGCTCGGCGCGATCCCAGAGCTGCTGGATCAACGCCAGCAGGATCTCCTCGTCGAGCCGGTCCGGATAGGCGGCGCGCTGCAGCGTCAGGTAGGGATTGAAGTCGATGCTCCGGTGCAAGAGCGTGCTGTAGTTCGCCGCCGGCACCGCGACGAAGCCGCGCTTGAAGTCCTCGGCGATCGACATGATCGCGACGCCGAAGATCCCGCCCTGGCTCCCGCCCGAGTAGTAGACCTCGGTCGTGTCGATCAGCGGCACGCCGCCGAACTGGAAGGCCGGGTCCGAATTGAAGCCGTTCGTGCCGTCGAACATGAGGCGTCCGAGCAGCAGGTGGTTCAGGAAGCCCTGGTGGAGCCGCTCGGGGATGAAGTGGAATTGCGAGAGGTCCTGGATCAGCGAAACCACCGTCGGTACGTCCGCCGACGACATTCCTTGCATGTCGACGCCGCCGATCACGAAGTTGTACGTCTGCGCGAGCAGCGAGAGCGACGTGATCTGCGTGCGGCTGCCGAGGAGGCCGTGGCCCCAGAGCGTCGGCCGCGCGGGCTGCGGCGTGCCGCCGACGTTCACCGCGACGCGTGGGATGTCGACCACGAACGGCACGGTCGCGTAGTTGTTCTGCGCCGGCACGCCGCCGACCAGGTTCAGGCGCGATCCCGGAGCGTCGGCGGTCATGAAGAGCGGCGCCTGGAAGGTCCCCGTCACGCGCCGGAAGATGTTCGCGTTGCGTCCCGTGCCGCCGGGGCCGTCGTCGATGCTGGTCACGGTGAACGACGGGGTGCCGAGCGCGAACGCCTGGTCGCGGACGGAGCGGATCCAATCGGTGAGCGCCGACGAGCTGGCGGTCGTGAAGTCCCACGCCAGGATCAGGCTCGCCGGGTCGACGCCGTTCGTTTGCAGGCGCTGGAAGACGTCGGTGAAGACCGGCCGGCGCGCGACGATCGCGGCGGCGCAGGGCGCGCCGCACGCCGTCGCGAGATCGGCCTCGGTGCCGCCGTCGCGGATGGCGCGGAAGGCGAGCCGCGGGCGGATCGGGTTCCCGAGCGTGTCGACGAGGTCCCGGAACGCGACGATGTAGCGGGTCGCGTCGTCGAGCCGCCGGCCGGGCCGCACGATCAGGGCGCGGCGCGTGACGTCGGTCGTGTTGGCGTCGAGTTCGGCGAAGTGGACGATCCGCTCGCCGGTGGTCGCGTTCATGAGGACGACCGGGTGATCCGCCTCGAGCGAGCGCGCGAAGTTGGTGTGGAACGCGACGTCCGACCCCGGGCCGACGGCGACCGGCGAGCCCGTGTCGGGGAAGAGGGCGAGGATCATCGGGCCGGGGCTGAAGCCGTCGAGCGTGTTCCAGTCGGTCGGATCGACGTGGACGTTGCCGACGTTCTTGGGGAGCGACTGCGGTCCGTATGCGAGGCGGAGGCCGGTCGGCGTCGAGAGATCGGGGTGCAGGAAGAACGACGACGGGTAGGGGAGTATGCAGCGCTCCTCGATCAGGAAGTCGCAGGCCGGATTGGGATCGACGGCGACCCCGCAGAGCGGAGACGTCGTGGCCGGCGGCGCGGCGAGAAAGGCGCCGAAGGCCTCGTCCGCGAAGGGCCGGTAGCCGACGCTCGACTTGCACCGGAGCTTCCCGCGTCCGAGATCGCAGGGGGACACGCACGTGCGCGCGCAGCGGGTGCCGGCCGTGAACGACACACGCAGGTCGCGATCGATGCCGGTGCCGGCGATCGAGGCCGCGACGCGGATCGAGACCACGACCGTATCCGCCTGCTTCTTCGAGTCACGCAGCGTGACCCTGCCGGGGAACGTGCCGAGCCGGTCGTACTTCGTGTGGCTGCCGCGGGTGACGAATTGGGTGGCCGGAATGCTCGCCGCGTAGAGCACCGTCGCGGGGTCGTCGGCGGCGGCGAGCTCGAACGAGAACGCGGCGCCGCCGGCGAGGAGCGTGTGATGATGGACCCCCGGGCGCGTGATCGTGCCCTCGAAGCGCAGCCGCGTCGGGCTCACGCGCAGCGACCGGACGCTGCCGCCGTCGCAATCGGGGCCGGCCGCGGCCAGCGGGGCGAAGGCCAGGAGCATGGCAAATGCGAGGAACGCACGGCATGGGGTGCACATGCTCGATGGCGTAACGTAGGGGGCGGCGTCCCCGCAACCTCTTTCTCGGGCGCGCCGACGAATGGCGTCAGACGTCGAGCGCCGAGGATCGCGACGGCGCCGCGATCGCGAGGGCGTCTGCATCGCCGCGGGTCTCGACCAGGAACGGCGTGGCGGCGAACCCGACCAGCGGGACCAGCGCCACCCATTTGATCGTCTCCACGGGGTCCCCCAGAACACGCGCGCCCATCTAGCAGACTTCCGGCCGGTCGAGACTACGCCGGGTCGGCGGGCGCGCGTGGCGCCGGACCTCAATCCCCGTAGCAGCCGCTGCCCGTCTGGCGCTTGCAGTAGTCCATGATCGTCGTCCGCACGTCCTTGCGGCACAGGCGCTTGATCGGCGCCGGATAGCCCGTGCAGTGCTCGACGATGTTCTCGGCGATCGTCCGCCGGCAGAGCTTGCGGCACGGCCGGGCGGCCTCGGCGGGTACGGTGGCGAGCACCGTGGTCATGGCGGCGATGGCGATCAGGGCGCGAAGCGTCTTCATGCGATGTCCTCCTTCGGATTCGAGCGGCGCGTCGGCTCGCTCGCTCCGTAGGCGTTCACTCGGGTTGAACGTCGTTCAGCCCGGCGACCCCCCGGGGGCCCGGTGCCTGCCCGGGTTTCGGACGCCCCAACGCTGTGCGCGTGCCCCTTTGTCGAGCAGCACGATGGCGAATCGGCCCCCGGGCTCGCGACACACGGCCCGGACGCGGTCCCCTCGCGCGAAAGGGGAGCCGGTCGCGGACCAGAAGGTCGCGCCGGCCGGTGGGAGCCAGACGGCGTCCGCCGGGGCGTCGCCGAGGAAGCAGATCAGCTCGGCCGCCGACGGGAGGCGCCAGCCGCGCTCGGTGGCGGCGACGACCGCCTCGATCCACGTGACCTGGAGGTCGCTCGCGCGCGGCTCCCATTCGAGGCCGACGTGCCGATCCGCGAGGGCGGTCGCCGTGAGAACGAAGAGCACCGAGAGGGATCCCATGCCCGCGGGGCGTTCAATTGCTCTGAACCGCGTTCAGCAGCCCCGGGGAGCATGCGGGCTGGCTTGCGGTACTCCGCCGTGTCGCCTGCCACCACACGACGGCGACCTCGTGCACGCCGGCGGAGTTCGAAGGCGGCGGCCGCCTCGGCCCGCGCACCGCGGGCACCGACAACGACGCGATC
>Ga0180063_1000520_pt1 | contig 10440 bp, 10 predicted proteins | sample EasRivT47_16_10D_FD_121776 | JGI IMG/M metagenome (GOLD analysis project Ga0180063, IMG submission 121776) | Soil microbial communities from meander-bound floodplain in the East River, Colorado, USA - East River metaG ERMLIBT47_16_10D | ecosystem: Environmental > Terrestrial > Soil > Floodplain ...
CAGCAGGACGCGTTCGGCATGCTCGGCGACGACCCACGGCGTGTGCGTCACGAGGATGATCGTCCGTCCGCCGGCATGCAGGCGGCGGAGAAGGTCCATCATCCGTTGCTGCTCGCGGTGATCGAGCCCGGTGGTCGGCTCGTCGAGCACCAGCACGTCGGGGCGGAGCGCCAGCACGGCCGCGACGGCGAGCCGCTGCCGCGCGCCCTTGTCGAGCAGGAAGGGATCCTCGTCGCGCGCGTCGAGCCCCACGGCCGCGAGCGCCTCGTCGACCCGAGCGGCCACCTCGTCGGGCGGCAGGCCGACGTTCACCGGCCCGAAGGCGACCTCGTCGGCGACCGTGGCGGCGAAGAGCTGATGGTCGGGATCCTGGAACACGTAGCCCACGCGCTGCGCCAGCGCCTCGAGCGGCAGCGCCCGTAGATCGGCGCCGTCGAACGTCACGCGGCCGGAGGTCGGCGCGAGGAGCCCGTTCAAGTGCTTCGCGAGCGTCGTCTTGCCCGAGCCGTTGCGGCCGACGATGGCGAGGAGCTCACCCCGTCCGATGTCGACGCTGACGTCGGTCAGGGCCGCCACGCCGCCGGAGTAGCGATGGCTCACGCGCTCGAGGCGGAGCCACGCGGGACGCGGGAGACGCAGCACCTCCGGCGTCGGCGGCGGCACGACGGCGACGCCGGCGGCGCGCAGGCGCTCGGCTGCGCGCTCGACGTCGAGCGGCGGATCGGCGAGCTCGAGCGCGGAAAAAACACGCGCCATGTCGGGCGCGCGCACCCCGATCCGTTCGCAGCGCGCCACGTCGCCAAGGACGGTCATGGGCGCTCCGGTCGCGACGACGCGCCCGTCCTGCAGGAGCACGACGGCGTCGGCGTGCGCGATCGCCGCGCCGTCGTGCTCGATCAGCACGACGGTGCAGGCCGCCGCCGTCACGCGGTCGAGGACGCCCAAGACGGCGTGGCGGCCGGCCGGGTCGAGGTCGCTCGTGGGCTCGTCCAGGAGCAGGACGTCCGGCCGCAGCGCCAGCAGGCCGGCGATCGCGAGCCGTTGCTTCTCGCCGCCGGAGAGCGTCGTCGGGTCGCGGCCCTCGAAGCCCGCGAGGCCCACCGCCGCGAGGGCGCCGGCGATCCGTGCCGGCATTTCGGCCGGCGCCACGCCGGTCTGCTCGAGGCCGAAGACCACCTCCTGCGTCACGTCGGTCGAGAAGAGCTGGGCCTCGAAGTCCTGGAAGACCATGCCGAGCACGCCGGCCAGCTCGCCGACGCTCCGTTCGACGATCGACGCGCCGGCGATGCGGACGTCGCCGGTGACGTCGGCCGCCGTGAAGCATGGAACCAGACGCGCGAGGCAGCGCGCGAGCGTCGATTTGCCGGCACCGGTCGCACCCATGACGAGCGTCACCGTCCCCGGCGGCAGCGCCAGCTGCACGCGGTCGAGCGCCGGGCGCTCCGCGCCCGGGTAGCGGCACGTGAGGTCGATGGTCTCGACCGCGGGCGTCACAGCAGGAGGCATCCCAGCAGCACGACGGCGAGGAGCGGCAGGAGCCCGAGCCCGATCTCGCCGCCGCCGCTCGCCGTGTGCAGGACGGCCCACGGCGGCACCCAGCGACCGGAGGCCACCAGCCATCCCGTCGTGAACGCGGCCACGGTGCCCGAGACCACGAGCGACACGCCGAGCAGGCGGCGCGGCCACGAGGGACGCGCCCGCGGCCCGAGGACGTCGCGATACAGCAGGTGCGCCTTCGCGAGCCGCGGATGCAGCACGCGCAGCAGGAGCGGTGCCAGCACCGCCGACGCCACGGCGCTGTTCACGAAGACCAGCGGCGCCAGCAGCGTGAACGGATGGAACCCGAGCATGTTGAGCCCCCAGCCGACGATCGTCGCGCAGAGGAGCGCCGCGACCGCGATGACCGCGAGGAGCGCCACGCCGCCGCGCACCGTGCGTGCGGTCGGCGGCGCGTCGGTGAACGTCTCCCACAGCGCGTACGGCACGAACCCGTAGGCGAGGTTCGCGATGAACCCGAACACGTCGCCGGGCCCGAGCCCGCCGAACAGTTCCCCGATGACGTTGCCGAACGCCGCGCCCCACGCCCCGGCCGGACCGAACAGGAACGAGCATACGACGGGCACCGCGCTCGCCGGACGGAACTCCGTCACGCCGGGAATGAGCGGCACGACCTTGAACGGAATCAGGATGGACGCGTAGAGCGCCGCCGAGATGGCCGTGAGCACGACCATCCGCGTCGACCGCCACATGGCGAACAGCTCGACCACGCGCGTGCGTTAGCCGGCGGAGGGCCTCGCATCAACCGATCGCGTTGACTCCCCGGGGGCCGTCCTCTAGGTGGGCGCCATGAGGCTCCGCGCGCTGGCCGCTGCGACCGTTCTCGCCCTGACGCTCACGGGCTGCGCCGGCAAGAAGCCGGTCATCCCGGCCGATCAGCTCTGGACCGAGGCCAACGAGTCGTACGAGGACGAGGCCTACGACTACGCGATCCAGAAGTACAAGGCACTTCTCGACCAGTACCCGTTCGACCCGAATGCCGAGGAGGCCGAGCTCAAGATCGCGCAGGCCTACTACGCCGCGGATCGCTATCCCGAGGCGATCGCCGCTTTCGGGAACTTCGAGCGCATGCATCCGACGAGCACGCACCTGCCGTCGACCGAGTATCACCGCGGTCTCTCCTACCTGGCGCAGTACTCGACCGCCGATCGGGATCAGCAGCCGATCACGAGCGCGCTCACCACGTTCCGCAACATCACCGATCGCTTCCCCGGGACGCCGTGGGCGGATCGTTCGCAGCTCCGCATCCGGGAGTGCCGCGAGGCGCTCGCCCGCCACGAGGCCGATGTGGCCTCGTACTATCTCCAGCAGGAGAGCATGCGCGCGGCCGAGTTCCGGCTGCGCGGGCTCCTGACGGAGTACCCCGAGACCGACGCCGCGGCCGACACGCTCTACCTGTTCGGGCAAGCCTACGAGGAACGCGAGGACACGGACGCGGCCAAGCTCGCCTACGCGACGCTCGTCCGGCACCATCCGGACGTTCCCAACGCCCGGATCGTCCGCGAGCAGCTCGGCGCCGACGTGGGCGCCGGCCCAGCCGATCCGCTGCCCGCGCTAGTCGCCTATCTCGACGTGGCGCGCTCCCGCCCCGACCGCACGAGCGTGCCGCGCACCGTCTCGGCCTACCCGGACACCGGGAACGCGAGCGGCGCTCGGTATTGAGCGGCGGCGAGGTTTGACAGGGCTTCGACTTTCGGGTTACCTCGCCCGAAGAGAACGACACCCACATACCTTATCCAGAGTGGCGGAGGGATCGGCCCTGCGAAGCCACAGCAACCGGTTTCGGGTAACGACGAAACGCTGGTGCTAAGTCCGACGCGAGGCGGCGAGCCTCGAGGAAGATAAGGAATCGCAACGCCTGGACGACCCCTCTCCCCATCACGGATGGAGTGGGGTTTTTCATTTCCAAGAACATGTCCACGAGCGTGCGAACGACATCCACGGCGGCGAGCGGCATCCGTGCCCTCGTGATCGGCATGGGCGGCCTCGGCTGCCCCGCCGCGCTGGCGCTGGCGCGGTCCGGGATCGGCACGCTCGGCCTCGTCGATCCGGACACGGTCGACGTCTCGAACCTGCCCCGGCAGCTGCTCTACGACGCGCACGACGTCGGACGCGCGAAGGTCGAGGTGGCGGCCGAGCGGCTCCGCGGCGTGTGCCCCGGCATACGCGTGGTCACGACGCAGGCCCGCTTCACCGCCGGCGACGCGGCCTGGCTGCGCGACTTCGACATCGTCCTCGACGGCACGGACTCGATCGCCGCCAAGTTCGACGTGAGCGACGCCGCCGTCGCGGCCGGCGTTCCGCTGGTGCATGCGGGCGCGGTCGACTTCCGCGCGCAGCTCTTGACGATCGTCCCGCGCGCGACCGCCTGCTACCGCTGCGTCTTCGAGCAGCCGCCGCCCCCGGACGACGTGCCGTCGTGCCAGGAGGCCGGCGTGCTCGGTCCGGTGGTCGCGCTGGCAGGCTCGCTCCAGGCAGCCGACGCGCTCCGGGTCGCGACCGGCCGACGCCCGCTCTTCGCCGACCGGCTTTTGTCCATCGATCTTCGCGCCGGCACGTGGCGCAGCATCCCCGTCGCGCGCTCCGCGCACTGCGCCGCCTGCGGCAGCCCGGATCCACAGTCAGGATCGAAAACGCCCACGGGGAGGGCGGGAGGACTCGTCCGAGCGCCCGACGCCCATCGGAGGCCGGCCGCAACGCGGCCGGCCGCACGGGGACGATAGTGAAAGGAACCACGATATGAGTTACGTAAAAGGTCTTCGATGTCGCGAGTGCGGAGGCGAGACGCCCATCGCCCCGCTGCACGTCTGCGAGACGTGCTTCGGCCCGCTCGAGGTCGTGTACGACTACGACGCGATCCGGCGCGTGCTGACGCGCGAGCTCATCGAGTCGCGACCGCGGAACCTGTGGCGCTATCGGGAGCTGCTGCCCGTCGACGGCGAGCCGCGGATCGGCCTCTGGTCGGGCTACACGCCGCTCGTGCGCGCGGAGCGGCTCGGCGCCGTGCTCGGCGTCAAGGAGCTCTGGGTGAAGGACGACTCGGTCAACCACCCGACCTTCTCGTACAAGGACCGCGTGGTCTCCGTCGCCATCTCGAAGGCCATCGAGTTCGGCTTCGACACGGTGTCGTGCGCCTCGACCGGCAACCTCGCGAACTCGGTCTCGGCGCACGCGGCGCGTGCGGGGCTCAACTGCTACATCTTCATCCCCGACGACCTCGAGCAGGGGAAGGTCATCGGCTCGACGATCTACGGCCCGCGCGCGGTCGCCGTGCGCGGCAACTACGACGACGTGAACCGGCTGTGCAGCGAGATCGCCGACAAGTACGGCTGGGCGTTCGTCAACATCAACGTCCGGCCCTACTACACCGAGGGCGCCAAGACGTACGGCTTCGAGGTGGCCGAGCAGCTCGGGTGGAAGCTCCCCAAGCACATCGTGGTGCCGACCGCGGGCGGGACGATCCTCCCGAAGGTCGCGAAGGCGTTCAAGGAGCTCCGCGATCTCGGGCTCGTCGACGGCGACTTCAAGATCTACTCCGCGCAGGCGAGCGGCTGCGCGCCGGTGGTGAACGCGATCCACAAGCAGACCGACCTGATCGTGCCCGTCAAGCCGAACACGATCGCCAAGTCGATCGCGATCGGCAACCCGGCCGACGGCTACTACGTGCTGAAGGCCGTGCGCGAGTCGGGCGGCTGGGGCGAGAGCGTCACCGACCAGGAGATCGTCGAGGGCATTCAGCTCCTCGCCCGCACCGAGGGCATCTTCACCGAGCCCGCCGGCGGGACGACGGTCGCGGTCACGAAGAAGCTGATCCAGCAGGGGCGCATCCCGCGCGACGAATCGATCGTCATCAGCGTCACCGGCAACGGCTACAAGACGCTCGAAGCCGTGCTCGACACCGTCGATCAACCGTTCCGCATCCCGGCACGCCTCGGAGACTTCGACGCGCTCTACGCGCGCCTGCAGACGGGCGCCATCGAGGCGTCGGCCGGTTGACACGGCGGCCCCGGAACGACCAAAGCCACTGGCAAGCCCAAGGAGGACTCGACATCATGGCACAGGTGAGAATCCCGACCCCGCTGCGCAAGTACACCGGCGGCGCCGAGGCCGTGCAGGCGGAGGGGGCGACGATCGCGGCGCTCGTGGCCGACCTCGACAAGCGACATCCCGGCATCCGCGATCGCATCTGCGACGAGAGCGGCGCGGTGCGGCGGTTCGTCAACATCTTCGTGAACGGCGAGGACATCCGTTTTCTTCAGAACCTCGACACGGCGGTGAAGGCCGGCGACGAGGTCTCCGTGGTACCCGCCATCGCGGGCGGACGCTGACGCGCCCGGGATGAGCACCGCCGCCCCCCGCGAGCGATCCCCCGACGCCCCGGCCACGTGCGCCGTCGCGGCGCGCTCGGTCCTCGATCTGGTCGGCAACACCCCGCTGGTCGAGCTCCGCGCGACCCGCGACGGCGTCGCCCCCGGCGTGCGGCTGTTCGCGAAGCTCGAGGGCTTCAACCCCGGCGGCTCGGTCAAGGATCGTCCCGCCAAGAAGATGATCGAAGTCGGGCTCGCCGAGGGAAAGCTCGTCGCGGGCAAGACCATCCTCGACTCGACCTCCGGCAACACCGGCATCGGGCTCGCCATGGTGGGCGCGGCGCTCGGATTCCCGGTGAAGCTCGTCATGCCGGAGAACGTGAGCGTCGAGCGCAAGAAGGTGATTCGCGCCTATGGCGCGGTGATCGTCTTCAGCGATCCGATGGAAGGCTCCGATGGAGCCATCCGCCTCTGCCGGACGATCCTCGCCGAAGACCCCGAGCGCTACTTCAAACCCGACCAGTACAACAACCCCGCGAACTCCCTCGCCCACTACGAGGGCACGGGGCCCGAGATCTGGCAGCAGACCGGCGGTCGCGTGACGCACTTCGTCGCCGCCATCGGGACGAGCGGTACGATCATGGGCACGGGACGCTATCTGAAGGAGCGCAACCCCAGCGTGCAGGTGATCGCCGCCGAGCCCGAGGACGCGTTCCACGGCCTCGAGGGCCTGAAGCACATGGCGAGCTCGATCGTGCCGGGCATCTACCACGAGGCGGAGCTCGATCTGAAGCTCGGCATCGCGACCGACGAGGCGTACAACATGGTCTACCGGCTCGGACGCGAGGAAGGCCTGATCGTGGGCCAGTCGTGCGGCGCCGCCCACCTGGCCGCGCTGACGGTCGCGCGTACCCTCACCCAGGGGACGATCGTCGTCATCTTCCCGGACTTCGGCGATCGGTACCTCTCCACCAACCTGTGGCTCGGATGGCAAAATCTCCCGTGAAAAAATCGCCCGCGCAGGGCAAGGGCGCGCAGCATCGCGCCAAGCTCTACCTCACCTATCCGAAGAAGCTCGTCCGCGAGCCGCTGATCTGGCAGGTGACGCGCGACTTCGATCTCGTCTTCAACATTCGCAGCGCGAGCGTCTCGGAAGAGATCGGCATCATCGCCATCGAGCTCGACGGGGCCGAGGACGCGATCGAGGCCGCGATCGCCTGGCTCCGCGAGCAGGGCGTCACGGTCGAGCCGATCGAGAAGAACGTCATCGAGTGATGCTGAGCGACGCGGCGATCGAGCGCTACAGCCGCCAGATCCTGCTTCCCGAGGTGGGAGGGCGCGGTCAGGAGCGGCTGGGATCGACTCGCGTGATCGTGAGCGGCGGCGACGCCGCGGCGGCCTTCGCGACGGCGCTCCTCGGCGCCGCGGGCGTCGGCATCACCCCCGAAGACGGCCCACCGGGACGCCTCGCGGCGAGGCTCGACGCCGGGACCGTCCTCGCCCGCGCCGACGGCGCCGGCGCCGTGGTCGTGACGCTCGTCGGACGCCCGTGCGCGCGCTGCGTTCCCGAGACGGTCTGGCGCATGCCGGCCGGCCCGGCAGGGGACACGGGCGAGGCGGCGCACGCCCAGGCCGTCGGGGCGCTCGTCGCCGCCGAAACCCTGCGCGTGGCGCTCGGGCTCGCGACCGCCGGACGCGTGCACGCGTTCGATCTCGCGAGCGGCACGTTCGAGGCACGCCCGCTGCCCGCGAGCGACGGCTGCGGCGCCTGCGCGGGGACGCGCCTTTCCACCGCATGAACCCCGTCGAGCTGAAGATCGCGCTCGCGACGCGTGGGGTGCGCCTCGACGATCACCTGCGCGCGCTCCTGTCCAGCGTTCCCGACTTCACGCCCGGCGCGCTCGAGCTGCTGCTCCCCGAAGACGTGCGGGTGCGCGTACCGTTCGACGACGCCACCAGCACCACCGCGCCGTACGCCGTCGTGGGCGAGGACGGACGCACGTTCGTGATCGACGCCGATGTGCTGCGCGTCGAGGTCGAAGCCGGCGTCATGCCGCGGTTCTATGGCCGCCGCACGGCGAGCGGCCGTCCGATGTGGCAGGTGGCGACGGTCGAGGGCTCCTACCTGCTCGTATCGCCCACCGGCACGTGCGGCTTCAGCACGCGCGGTGCGCCCTGCGCCTTCTGCCGCGAAGGCGCCCGCCCCGTCGGCGAGCGCGACCGTGCCGCGTCGATCGCGGACGTGGTCGACGTCGTGCGCGCCGCGTTCGAGGAGGGCGTGGCCGACTCCGTCTTGTTCAACGCCAACGTGTACGACGCCGAGGACGGCGGGATCGCGTTCTTGACGCCGTACGTCGAGGGGATCCGCAAGCACTTCGACACCTTCGTCGCCGCCCAGGTCCATCCACCGCGCACGAACACGTGGATCGACCGCACGTACGCGATGGGCGTCGATGCGATCTCCTACAACCTCGAGCTGTTCGACCCGGGCGTGCTCGATCGTCACTGCATCGGCCGCGCGCGCTACATCGGACGGGAGCGCTATCTGGAGGCGCTCGCGTACGCCGCCAGCGTCTTCCCGGCCGGCACCGTATGGAGCGACCTCGTGCTCGGCCTCGAGCCCGCGGACGCGACCATCGCGGGGATCGAGGCGCTCGCGGGGATGGGCGTGGTGCCGGTCTTGTCCGTCTACCATCTCGGACCCGACATGATCCCGCAGGTCACCCCGGACGAGGCGGCGGAGGTCGTCGGCCGGCTCGAACGCGCCGTGCGGGAGCGGAAGCTCGTCGTCGCGTGGATCCGCGACTTGACCCTCGGCATCACGCCGCTCGATGCGTGCCGACTCACCGGGTCGACCCCGCCCGGCAGCGCGACCGTCCAGGCCCTCACGCGTTGGCGGCTCGGCGCCTATGCCGCGCGTGGCATCGCACGCTTCCGCCGCCGGCTCCGCGTGAAGGCCATCAGCGACTCGCTCGATTCGTCGCACCTCTAGGAACAACGGGCTCCTGGGTGTCCGAACCGTCGCCACCGTCCGGACGATCGCCGTACGCGAACGTCACGATCGACACGCGGCCGCTCTGGCGCATCCTCATCGAGCGTGCCTATCGCCCCGGCATGCTCGCGCTCGGGGCGACCGTGTACCTGGCGATGCGCCTCGCACCGACGCCGGACGGCCTGTCCATCGTCGGACAGAAGGCCCTCGCGATCTTCCTCCTCTGCCTGGTCTTCTGGGTGACGAGCGCGATCCCGCTCGTGGCGACGAGCCTGCTCGCGATGGTGCTGCTGCCGGTCACTCACGTCCTCTCGCCGAAGGAGACCTACGCCCTCTTCGGCAACGAAGCGGTCTTCTTCATCCTGGGCGCGTTCATCCTGGCCGCGACCCTCATGAAGTGCGGGCTCTCGACCCGCCTCGCGCTCGCGATCCTGCGCCGCTTCGGCCACACGCCGAAGCGGCTCCTCCTATCGCTCTTCCTCATGAACGCGCTCATGTCGTTCTTCATGTCCGAGCACGGCGTCGCGGCCATGACCTTTCCGATCACGCTCGAAATTGCCCGGGTGCTGCGCCTGCCGCCGCGGCAGAGCAACTACGGGAAGGCGCTCTTCATCGCGATGGCGTGGGGCACGCAGATCGGGGGCATCGCCACCCTCCTCGGGGGCGGCCGCGCTCCGCTCGCGATCGGCATGCTGCGTGAGGCGAGCGGTCAGACCTTCAGCTTCCTCGAGTGGTCGCTCACGGCGTGGCCCATCGTGGCCGTCCTGCTGGTCGCCGGCTGGCGCATCATCCTCCGCTGGTTCCCGATCGACATCGATTCAGTGCGTGCCGCCGACCAGATCATCGAGGACAAGGTCCTGCGCATGGGGCGGATGTCGGTGCGGGAACGCACGATCGGACTCATCATGCTCGCCACGCTCGCGGTCTGGATCGCCGGCGGCGAGGAGCTCGGACTCGCGAACGTGGCGCTCGGCGCCGTGGTCGCCATCTTCGTGTTGAAGCTCTTGCGCTGGAGCGACATCGAGCCGTATGTGAATTGGGGCGTGCTGTTCATGTACGGGGGCGCGATCGCGCTCGGTTCGGCGCTGAACCGCTCCGGCGCATCGCACTGGATCGCCGGCGTCACGATCAGCCGCTGGGCGACCAATCCCATCGAGGTGATCGCCATCATCTCGGCGTTCGGTATCGTCCTCACGGAGGCCATGAGTCACTCGGCCGTGGTGGCGCTCCTCATGCCCGTGGCGCTCGGGATCGCGACCCAGTACGGCATGGATCCGCGCATCATGGCCCCCGCCGTGGCACTGCCGTCGGGCCTGGCGTTCACCCTCCCCGTCGGCACGCCGGGCAACGCCATCGCCTACGCCTCGGGCTACATGCAATTGCGGGACATGCTCGTACCGGGCGCGGTCCTGGTCTTCGTGGCGTGGATCGCCTTCAACGTGACCGCCATCTACTATTGGCCCCTGATCGGTCTCCCCCTCGTCCCGCGCTGACGCGTTCCGCCCGGCACCCTCGTTTGAGACGCCCCTCGCTTTCGCCTAGGTTTGGCCGTTCGACATTTTCCACGCGAAAGGAACCTCACAC
>Ga0180063_1000521_pt1 | contig 10430 bp, 8 predicted proteins | sample EasRivT47_16_10D_FD_121776 | JGI IMG/M metagenome (GOLD analysis project Ga0180063, IMG submission 121776) | Soil microbial communities from meander-bound floodplain in the East River, Colorado, USA - East River metaG ERMLIBT47_16_10D | ecosystem: Environmental > Terrestrial > Soil > Floodplain ...
GCAGCACGATTGCGTAGGCGACATCGCCCCCGGTTCCAAACGACGTCACGACCTTCCCGCCAGTTCCGAAGGTCGGATCGAGCGTGCCATCGCCGGCGTGGCGGACGGCGGCGAAGTCCGCATTACCCTCGGCGTCGGGGTAGGCGTGGCCTGCCGCCACGAGCTTCCCGTCGGGCTGCAGCACGAGCGCCAACCCAAAGGCGTGCGAATCGCCCATCGCGGTGGTGACCTTGCCGGCCACGCCGAAGGCCGGATCCAGATCCCCGGGGGCCGCCACCACCGCCTGCATGCCCCCGGCCAGCAACCCCGCCATCATCAACACAATCCTTCGCATCCGCCCCACCACCCCGTCCGACGATCGACCGTTCCGATCCGAATCGTAACAGTCGCGTCAGTCGGGACCAACCGGGGCAGCATCACCAGGCACCTCGCAGACGGCGTCGCGCTGGTCGGGTTCGAGGGCGCCTTCGACCCGCACCGCTGGCGAGCGCTAGGCGCCGTCCTCCGGCTCCTCGTACCCCACGCACTCGAGGACCGGCAGGCGCGGATAGCGCACGAAGCGCGGGTCGACGTCCGCCCGCGTGCAGCGCCAGAAGCGGCCGTCGCGCGCGGTGGTCTGCACCCGGGCCCACCGGCAGCATGAGCAGAGACCGACGTCGGGATCGAGATCATCCATGCGACCGGAACCTCGCGTAGGCGACGAGCGCCGCGAGCGCGGCGACGGCGCGGTGTCCGCTCGGATAGCACAGGCGCCCCCCCTCGCGCACGGCGAGCGGGCCGGGGTTGCCGCCGCCGTAGTAGCGGTCGGCGTAGGCGAGCTCGGTCGCGACCAGCACGGGCTTCGCATGACGCTCGGAGGCCTCGCGCGCCGCCTCGGCGTAGCGTCGATCCTGACGCTCGTGGAACTCGACGATGCGGTCGAGGCCGTGCTCCGGAAAGAACGGCCCGGAGCGCAGCTGCCACGCCTGGTTCGCCTGGATGCCGAGCCCGAGGAAGACGACGGCGTCGACGTCGGGATGGCGCGCCACCAGATCGAGCACGGTCGGAATCGTCTCGCGCGTTTCACCGCCCGCCAGGTCGATCGGATTGCCGCGGCTCCAGCGCGCCGGGACGAGCTGGTCGATCGCCGCACGCAGATCCTCGGGCAGCGTGATGAGATCGAGCCCCGCCGCGGCGACGGCATCGGCCGTGAGGACGCCCCAGCCTCCCACCGTCGTCAGGATGGCGACCCGCGGGCCGCGTGGAAGCGGCTGGGTCGCGAACGTGGCCGCCCAATCGAACGCCTCCTCGACGGTCGGCGCTCGCAGCGCGCCTGTCTGGCGGCAGAGGCCGTCGAAGATCCGATCGTCGCTCGCGAGCGCCCCGGTGTGGCTCGCGGCGGCGCGCTGGCCCGACGTCGACGCGCCGCCCTTCAAGACGACGAGCGGCTTCCGCGCCGTCACGCGCCGGAAGGCCTCGAGCAGCCGCGCCCCATCGCGGATGCCTTCGAGGTACACGAGCGCCACCGCCGTCTCCGCGTCGGCCGCGAAGTAGGCGAGGTAGTCGGCGACCGTCGTCTGGGCGGAGTTGCCGGCCGAGACGGCCTTCGCGACGCCGACGTTCGTCAGGCTCGCGTAGTTGAGCAGCGACGAGAGCAGGTTGCCGCTCTGGCTCGCGATCGAGATGCGGCCGGCGGGCGGGTAGGGCGCCACGATCTGCGCGCACATGGACTCGGCCGTTGAGACGAGGCCCTGACCGTTCGGCCCGGCGAGCAGCATCCCGCACGCGTCGGCCGTCTCGACCAGCTCGGCTTCGCGGCGCTTCCCTTCCTCGTCGGATTCGGCGTAGCCGCCGCTGGTGACGAACGCGGCGCGCACGCCGCGGGCCGCGCACGCGCGAAGCAGCGCCGCGTTCGCCGGGGCCGGGGTACAGACGACGACGAGATCCGCGGCGCCGTCCGGGACGAGCGCGACGTCGCGAAGCGTCGGCTGGCCGAGCACCGCGGTGCCCTCGCGATTCACCGGGAAGAGCGCGCCGCGATAGCCGAAGCGCAGCAGGTTGTGGAAGGCGGCGAAGCCGAACTTGCCGGGATGCGACGATGCGCCGGCGACGATGATGCCGCGGGGATGGAAGAGCGGCGCGAAGCGCGCGCGGAGCGCGTCGTCGCCCGGCAGCGGCCGGGCGGTCGTGGCGGTCACGGGCCCCGTCTCGACCAGCGCGTCGACGGCGACGGGCCGGCCGTCGCGGATGATGAGCGGGTTTACGTCGACGCTCGCGATGTCGGGACGCTCGGCCGCCAGGCGACCGAGCGCCACCAGCACGGCCGCGAGCGCGTCGCGCTCGACGGGTGGCTCGCCGCGGAGCGCGTCCAGGAGCCGCGTGCTGCGCAGGCCGGCGATCGCGCGCAGCGCTTCGTCGGGCGTGAGCGGCGCCGGCGTGAACGCGACGTCACCCACGGCCTCGGCGAAGATCCCGCCCACGCCGAGCATCACGCACGGCCCGAGCTGCGGGTCGCGCACGACCCCGGCGATGAGCTCGCGCCGCCCGCGCACCAGCTCGGCGACGAGCAGCGACACCGCCCCGTCCTCGGGCCGCCGGAGCGCCAGCAGCTCCGCGGCGGCGTCGCGCACCGCCTGCGCGTCACCGAGCCCGAGCCGCACGAGGTTCCGCTCGGTCTTGTGCGCGATCGCCGCCCCACAGAGCTTCACGACGACCGGAAAGCCGAGCGCGGTCGCCGCACGCGCCGCGTCATCGGGATCCGCCGCCAGCCGCTCGTCGGCAACCGGCACGCCGTGGGCGCGCAGGAGAGCCTTCGAGTCGTGCTCGGACAGGGTGGGCATGTCGTGTCCCTATAGGCTGAAAACGTGTCCGGTCGAATGCGTGTCCGGGAAAGGCACCTCTGGGGGTGCTGCGGCCGGCGACGTCAAGGCCGACTTGCGAGCCACTGGCGCGCGCGGGGCCTCGTCGACGTGAATCAGCCCGCGACGCCGCCACCCCATTCGGGCAAGCCACGTGCGCGCCGCAGCGACGGGCGAGGCGCTTCGACCGCAGTGGTCCACCCATCGAACCACCGCGCCGACGAGAATGGATCGAGCCCTCGTGCATTGCGGACGTGCTTTCGAAAGTTGTTGAGCACATAGACGAGTGCGTTTCGCACCTCACGCGGCGTGCGAAGCACGTGCGCATGATAGCGATCCCCCCAGACGCGGCCGCGGCGCCCGAGTGCCCGGTTGACGGCTCTCGCCACGCGAATCGCGAGCCCCTGCACTCCGCGCGCGAACCCCGTCGGCTCGTCCGCCTCCACCAGCAAGTGCAGATGGTCGGCTTGAACGCTGTAGTGAAGAACGCGGAAGCCGTGCGTGCTGGCCGCGGCGAGCGCGTTGCGGATCGTTGAAAAGAGTCCGCCGTGTCTGAGAGAGGGCACGTCGGCGGACGCCCGCAGCGTCACGTGGGCAGGACAGTGGCGGTCGTGCGGACGACGGCGGCGGTGCGGCACGGCGCGGCGTCCCGGCGCGGGCTTGCGCCCGGCGCCGCGCCGCCGGCCGCCCCATGTTCGCACGGGGAGCTCGAGTTGTTGCATGTGACGAGCCACTTGAATTGAGCACATATCTATCACAAACTAGCAAGCCTGACAAGTGTGGCATCGTTGTGCGGGCTGGCGACCGCACGCATCTGCTCGGCTCCATCGTTGCCCGGCGCGCGATGCCGTCGAGGGTCGCCATGGGCGCGCACGCGACGGTACGACCGGAGGACGTGAGGCGCGCGGGAAGCAGCGCGGCGATCGCCCCGGAAGCAGTGCTGTAAGCTCACACCCCGGGTCGTCTTGCGGCGCGCCGGCGGCAACTGACACCGATGCTGAGGCAGCGACGCGACGGCTCGTGCCTGGAGACGCAGCGCCGACCTGGCGGTCGTCGTCAAGGCTTCCCCCACCCACCGCCCGCAGTCTATGGTGCCCGACCCGTGCCGCCCGGAGCGCCGTCCCCGTCCTATGCCCGCTACGTTCTCGCGCTGCTCTTCGTCGTCTACGTCTTCAACTTCATCGATCGCCAGATCCTCGCGATCCTGCTCGAGCCGATCAAGGCAGACCTCGGGGTCTCCGATACGGCGATGGGATTCCTCACGGGCATCGCGTTCGCGCTCTTCTACACGGTCGCGGGGATCCCGATCGCGCGGCTCGCGGATCGGAGCTCGCGGCGGACGGTGATCGCGGTCGGGTTGGCGCTTTGGAGCGCCATGACCGCTGCGTCGGGGCTGGCGCGATCCTTCGGGCAGCTCGCGCTGGCGCGCATCGGGGTCGGGATCGGCGAGGCCGCGTGCACGCCGCCGGCGCACTCGTTGCTGGCGGACTATTTCCCGCCGGAGCGGCGCGCCACGGCGCTCGCCGTGTACGGCATGGGCATCCACGTCGGCATCCTGTTCGGCTTCCTCGTCGGGGGCTGGATGAACGAGCTCTTCGGCTGGCGGAACGCGCTCTACGTGGTCGGCCTGCCGGGCCTGGTCCTCGCCGTCGTCGTGCGGCTCACGGTGCGGGAGCCGGAACGCGGCGCGGCCGACGGGCTCGCGGCACCGCCCGTCGCGGTGTCCATGCGCGACGCCGTGCACGAGGTGCGCCGGCTCGAGTCGCTCCGGCACATGACGCTCGGCGCCGGCCTGCACTCGTTCGCCGGCTATGCGCTCGCCGCTTGGGGCCCGGCCTTCATGGTGCGGGTCCATCACATGGGCACGGCGGAGGTCGGGACGTCGCTCGGGCTCATCACCGGGTTCAGCGGCGCCGCGGGCGCGATTCTCGGCGGCATCCTCGTCGACCGTCTCGGGCGTCGCGACGCGCGTTGGGCGCTCTGGGTGCCTGCCATCGCGTCGACGCTCGAGGTGCCGCTGCTGCTCGCGTTCCTGCTGGTCCCATCGAGGACGACGGCGCTCGTCGTGGCGGTGCCGGCCATTCTCACCGGCGCGATGTGGCTCGGTCCGGTCTTCGCCTCGTCGCAGAACCTCGTGCGGCCGGCGATGCGCGCGTTCACGTCGGCGTTGATGCTCTTCGTCGTGAACCTGATCGGGCTCGGGCTCGGCCCGCAGGCGGTCGGCGTGCTGAACGACGGCCTCGGCCCGCGATTCGGGGCCGAGGCCATCCGCTACTCCCTGTGCCTGGTCGGGCTCACCAACCTGTGGGCCGCGGCCCACTTCGCGTGGGCCGCGCGCACGTTCCGCGCGGATCTCGCTAGGCCTGGGCGCTCGGGCGCTGCTTGAATCCCTCGTACCATCGCGCGAGGTTCGGCAGCTTCGCGTAGTCGATCGCGGCGCCGGCGAAGGCCGCGAACTCGCAGGCCGCGAAGAGCGTACAGTCGGCGATGGTCGGACGCGCGCCGGCGACGAAGGGTTTCGACCCGATCGTGCGATCGACCACGGTCGTGGCCGTCGCGAGTCGGCTGCGCGCGGTCTCGGCCGCGTCGGCGGACTGCTTGATGCGGCCGGCGAAGAACGGGCTCGTGTTCTGGAACACGGTCCCGACGGTGAGGAGCACGCCCAAGTCGCAGATCCGCTCGATCTCGCGGACGCGCGCGCGCTCGAGCGGCGTCGTGCCCAGCATCGGCGGCTCGGGGTGCAGCTCTTCCAGGTACTCGATGATCGCGAGCGACTCGGTCAGATGCGTGCCGTCGTCGAGCTCGAGCACCGGCAGCCCGCCGAGCGGGTTCACGCGCGCCAGGAACTCGGGCGTGCGGTTCTGACCGGCGAGCACGTCGACCGGCTCGATCGGAATCGTGAGGCCCTTCTCGCGCAGGTACACGCGGGTCTTCTTCGGGTTGGGGGCGAGGTTGAAATCGAGCAGCTTCATGCGGGATCCTCCTCGGTCCCGCTGACAGCCCGTGCCGGCCGATGCAACAGCGCGCCGAAGCGCGCGAGCGACGTCGCGAGCGTCTGGTCGGGCGCCAGGGGCGTCGCCGGCCGTGTAGCCCCGTCACCGTGGCGAGTCGTCCGAGCCCCACGACACGCACGCCACGCACCGCGCCGTCCGGGCGCGAAGGAACGTTGACGTTCAGCACGATGCCGCTGCGCGGCGGGCCGGCGGCGATCAAGCGTCGGCGAAAGTCGTGGCGGAGGCGAAAGCGCGTGACCAGACAGGGCTCAAGCGATGCCGATCCTCGTAAAACCTGCAGGGTAGGGGGCCTGCCGTGGCAGTTCGGGCCGCAGCGAGGTCCATTCTTCGCGGGCGGCAGGCGGTCCGATTCGTGCTCCCTCCGCACAGGCGCCGAGCAGCATCCACCTCGGCGATGCGGAGGATCCGTACTGCGCAATCGTCGTGACGGTGCTCGCGGCGCTCGTGCGGGCGTGGACCGGCGCGACCGAGCCGGCCGCGCTCGACCGCGGCCGCGCGGACGACGCCGACCGGATCCGTTTCATCGAGGACCGGCCGGCCGCGCAGCGCGTGAGCCTCGGCATCGCGCCGTGGCACCAGGGGGCGCGGATCCTCTTCACCTTCTGACGGGACGCCGGAGTCGCTCCGCTCGCGGAACGCGCGTCCCGCGTAGCGCGCCGCCGCAGCCCAGAGCAGGATCACGGCGATCGAGACGAGCGAGAGCCAGCGCACGCTCGCGAAGTCGTCGAACCACTGGCTCAGGCCGAGGCTCGCGACGACGCCGATCGTCTTGGCGAAGCGCTGCCCGAACATGTCGATGAAGGCCTTGGCCTTGTACTTCTCGTCGGGCGACGTCGTCGTGTAGAGCGCCTCCCTGGCGGATTGGTTGATCGAGTAGTTGAAGGCGTTGTCGGCCGTGTTGAGCAGGCTGCCGAGCCAGAGCGTCGGGGCCGCGAGGAACGCGACCGACGCGGCGAGCGCCGTCGACGGCAGGACGAGCAGCGCGGTGCCGACCCCGAGCCGGCTCATGACGGCGCCGGTCACGAGCACCTGCACGAGCAGCGAAACGACGTTGGTGACGGCGAATACGCGGGAGAGATGTTTGCCGATGTCGGGGCCCTCGAAGTAGTGCGCGACCGCGCTCGTGAACTGGAAGTCCATCACCGTCGACACGATCTCGTAGAGCGTGACGATCGAGACGATGGCGAGCAGGTAGCGCGAGCGCAGTACGAGCGCCGCACCTTCGAGTGCCGGGTTGCGCGTGCCCGCGGTCGTGGCGGGCTCGGGCGGGCGATCCGGGGAGCGGCTCGCCGGGGGCAGCGCGGCGGCCGCGCGGCCCGCGAGATGCGCCACCACGCCGATCGCGATCCCGAGCCCGCAGCATACCCCGAGCCACTGCGGCGGCGTCAGACGCTCGATCCACGTGCTCAGCACGAGTGCGCCGAACACGCCGCCGCCGACGCCACCCGCGACGATCGGGCCGTAGAGGCGCTTGGCAGCGTCCGGCGACACGGTGTCGTTCAGGAACGCGAAGAACGCGGCTACCATGATCGTGCTGAAGAGATCGCCGAACAGGTAGAACGACCACACCGCAAGGTGGCCGGGCCGGGTCAGCACGTAGGTGTAGAGGGCGAAGGCCAGCACGAACGAGCCCGCGAACGCCATCGAGAGCACGTGACGGCGCATCCGCCGCGCGAGCCACGTGAAGAGCGCCACCGCGGCGATCGCCACGAGCATGTTGAGCAGCTTGGCGATCAGCTCGGCCTCGGCCGCCTCCAGATGCCACCCGAGGAGCGCGACGCCGCGCTCGTCGTAGAACTGGATGAAGAGCGCCTTCTTGAGCGGCTTCAGGATCCAGAACGTGGCGGTGACGAGAAACAGGTACGCCAGCATGGCGAAGCTGAACGCGCGCTCGCCGGGTGCCAGGTCGGCGACGAGCTTGGTCGGATTCTTCGGCATGCGAGCCCTCTCTCAGAACGCGGGGATCTCGCCCGCGTCGACGCGTGCGAGGAGCTGCGTCAGGCGCTGCGCGACGCCGTCGATCTCCTGCCGCGTGAGGCCGAGCTGCACCTGGTCCGAGCGCACGCGCGCGCCGTTCGCCGGATCGAACGGTGGTCCCGGTCGCGTGGGTCGGAGCACGCCCTTACGATCGGCGCGGAGCTCGCTCACCACCAGCAAAGCGTCCAGGTCGGCGCGGGTCAGGCGCCGCAGGCGGTCGATCGACGCGCGGCGCAGCGCCGGCACCCGGAGCACGTCCCAGTTCGTGACGAAATAGTTCCAGACCAGGTTGCCGAACGCGATGCCGTTGTCGACCGAGTAGACGCGCTGCCCGTCCTCGGAGACGAGGATGTTGCTGCTCCGGCCGTCGCGATGCTCGATCAGGTAGGTGAGGAGGTTGAAGTCGGCGACGCGCGCGGCATACGCGGGATCGCGGGTGAAGCGGTCGGGATCGTAGATCACCTCCGCCGGCGTCACGTGCTGGAGCCACGCCGCGAGGAGGCCGAGCACGCAGCGGGTGCCCTCGATGGTCGGCTCGGGCTTCTCCTCCATGCGCGGATACTCGGTCAGCGGCACGCACCGCATCGCGGTCGGTGGAACGATCCAGTCGTCGGGGCCGAGGAACCACTGCTGGATCGCGAACGCGGCGAGCTCCTTGCGCGGCGCGGCGTTCCAGCCGTCGAGGGTTGCGCGCGGCGCGGGCGCCCACTTGACGGGAAGGTCGACGCGCTCGACCGGGAAGTGGGCGGTCGCCTTCGAGACGCCCATGACCCCACCCTCGGCGCGCTTCACGTCCCGCAGCTCGAACCGCGCCGACGAGAGCAGGCGCACGATCTCCGCGGGGGGACGGGTGAGCTCGCGCGCCGGCGTGCGCGCCGCCGGCGCGCGGGTCTGCGGTACGACGGGGACCCTCGGTTCGGGGCGTGCGCAGGCCGCGACCAGCAGTGCCGCGGCCACCGCCGTCACGGTGACCCAATGTCGCGAAGAGGAGGCCATTGGGGCCGGTGTCATGGAGCAACCCGCGTGCCGCCCCCGCTCGGCGGTCGAATGGGCGGATTCTCGAGGCCTCTCGTGGCGAAATGTACCGAGCGTGTGAACCCTACACGCCCGCCGGCTGCGTGCGGGCGACCTCGGCGACGAGCCGGGCCGTCGCTCGTGCGAAGCGGATGAGCGCGCCGATCGCAGTGTCGGGGTCGTCTTCGAGCACGTCGAGCAACGTTGCGATCCGCAAGCGCAGGCCGACGACGCGCGTCGCGGCCGTCGCCTCGTACCAGCGCGGCGCGAGCGCCAGCGCATCGAGCGCGCCCGCGACCTCGTCGGCGCTAAGGGCGAAGCGCTGCCGGCCGTCGTCCGAGGTGCATGCGAGCCGGCCGGAGAGCACGAGGACGACGTGATCGGCCGGATCGCCCGCGCGCCACAACGCGTGCCCGGCGTCGAGCGTGACGAGCTCGCTCTCCGCCGCCGCGTACGCCAGCGTGTGGATCGGGATCCCGCCGAGCGCGGCGATCGCATGCAGCCGCGCCACGATCTCGGCCACGTCCCCCTCGCGGGCGCCGAACGGTGGTGCCGCGTCGGCCGACGGGTCCGTGAAGCCCGCCGACGAACCGAGACGGCGGCGGGCGGCGATCGCCATCGCGGCCACGCCGGCCGCGACGGTCGCCAGCACGCCGAAGCGGTCCTGGCAGACCTCGAGCAGGTCGTCGCGCTCGAGCTCGAGCGTCTGCGTCGGCTCGGTCGCGCGCACCATGAGATGCTCGCCGGTACGGGCGAGCGCATCGACGCCGCCCACGAGCTCGTACGGCTCGCGGATCGCCCACCGCTGCCCGTCGCGGTGCTCCTCGAGACGGCCGGCGAGGACCAGGTGGATCGACTCGAGCGGGACGCCCTTCTCGACGAGGACCTCTCCCGCGTCGAGCGTGCGCGGCTTGGCGCGCTCGACCAGGAGGGCCAGGTCGTCGGGAGGGAGCGACGAGAACGGTTGGACCGCCTTCAATGCGAGCAGATGCTCGATCGGGGTCGCGGCGACGTCAGTGGGCACCGGCTGCTCCTGCGCGCGCCCGCACGCCGGACGACCATGGGAAGCCGTCGAGCTGGTAGCGCGCGATGGCATGCATCACGTCGCTCGGATCGCCGAGGACGCGGTCGAGCAGGTCTCGCACGAGCGCCTCCAGCCGCGCGACGTCCTCGCTCGTCGCGTCGGCGCCGTCCGCGACGAGCGCCAGCACGTCGGCGGCGCCGTCCGGCGCGTGAAGCTCGATCGCGGCCTCGAGGCGAGCCGGCGGGGGCAGCGTGTCCGTCATCGCGAGCAGGGCGTTGCCGAGCCGGCCCTGCAGCAGGTTCGCAAGCAGCTCGCGACCGTTCGCTCGCGCCGCCGGATCGGATGCGGCGAGGCCGCGACCGGCGATCTCGTACCCGGCATCGGGCTCGACGATGTGCAGCACGCGGAACACGGCCTCGACCGCGCGCCGCTCCTTCTCCTCGAGCAGCGCGGGCAGGAGAAGCGCGCGTTCGGGATCGGGTCGCAGGCCCGCACGCGCGAGCACGCTCCAGGCGACGCGGACGGTCAGCATGCCGATCGCGCGGCCCAGCAGCGACTCGGCGA
>Ga0180063_1000522_pt1 | contig 10426 bp, 10 predicted proteins | sample EasRivT47_16_10D_FD_121776 | JGI IMG/M metagenome (GOLD analysis project Ga0180063, IMG submission 121776) | Soil microbial communities from meander-bound floodplain in the East River, Colorado, USA - East River metaG ERMLIBT47_16_10D | ecosystem: Environmental > Terrestrial > Soil > Floodplain ...
ATTCGCCGCGGGCGGCTCGAAGTCTCCAGGCTGCTCGGCCCGTGCGGCTCTGCGCTTGCGACGGAATTCCTGTGGGGAGCAGCCCGTCCATCGGCGGAAGGCGCGTGTGAAGTGCGCATGGTCCGAGTAGCCGAGGTCGAGCGCGATGTCGAGAATCTTGCTGTCGGTGTCCTCCAACAGCATCGTGGCGGTCGCGCAGCGTGCCCGGGCGATCAGCTCCTCGTGAGTATACCCGGCGGCGGCAAGGTGCCGCTGTAAGTTCCGAACGCTCGTGCCGAGGGTGGCGGCGGTCATCTGGGGGCTGGGATAGCTTTCCCACGACAGCATCTCGACGATTTGGGCGGCCGACCCCACGAAGTCGCTCGCCGGCGCCGCGGCTTTCCATGCGCCGATTCCATCCGGCAGTCCGAGCTCGAATGACGGGCGCGGCGTGTCGAGCAACTGGCGGGGGAGGACGATGGTCGTTGCCGGCTGCGCGAAGTCGAGGCGCGCGAGGGAGAAAACCTCGGCGTCGCGGAGCACCGCGCACTCGCCGGTCTGGAGCTTCACCGCGGCGGGTCGCCAGGTCGGTCTGGCCGCGAGCCGAACGACTCCGAGCATGAGCATCAGGATGTAGTGGCTCGCCTGCTGCCACGTTTCGTCGAACCGGTTCGCGAACGCCTGACACAGTTCGACGTCGGCGCCGTGAGGAGCGAGCCACATCCGGCCGTTGGAGCTGAACATCGGGTGATACTGGACGAGCGCCTCGAGGGCCCCACCGAGGGTGGAGTTGCGGCGGACCAAGTGACCGAAGACACCCAACGCCTCGATGTTCGTCGCCTGGCCCGACAGCAGGCCGATGTTCTCGATGTCTTCCAGCCGCGCTGCCTGGGTGAAGAGGCGCACCGTGCCTGAGGTCGGGATCGGCGCTTCGGGATCCGTAAGGACCCATTCGGGCAGGGCGGATCGAGCGAGGAGCCGCTCGACGGGGGCGCCGACACGCTCGAGGAGGGTCACGATCGGAAAGAGGATGCCCGCTCGGGTGAGACCGATCGACGCCATTCGCGGCGTGAATAGGCGAACGCACCGTGGATGTCTACGAGCCGGCGACGCCGAGAAGACGGTACGGAGTCGACGTCTGCCGTTCAATCGGCCGTGGCCAGCAGGTCATCGTCCACCGTCTTAGGACGGCGTCGTCGACGGAACGTCCTCCAGGGGAACAAGACGCACGGTGTCTATCTCGCCGACTCGTATCGGATCACCTTCGAGGACGACCGATTCGTCGCCAACGTTCTTTCGGGCGTGTTCCTCACCTGCGCCGTTCGATGCGGCCTCAACCGCCGACCTCCCGGTTCTCCGCCGCCTCGGGGCCGAGCGACGCGAGCTTCCGCGCGTAGAGGTCGATGCCCGGCATGGCGCTCAGGCCGTGCGCGAAGATGCTGAGGAGCACGGTGGCCATGACGGCGAGGCGCGTCGTCGTCTCGCCCGACAGATGCCGTTCCTGTTCGAGATAGACGAGACCGAGCACGATCGAGGCGAGCCCGCGGGGACCGAACCATCCCATGAAGACGACCGTCGCCCGGCTGAGACCCGTACCCATGAGCGCGACCGCGACCGGCACCATCCGGACGATCGTCAGGCTCAGCACGGCGTAGAGCACGAGCGCGGCGTCGAACTTGGTCCAGTCGCGCGCGATCAGCATGCCGAAGAGGAAGAAGACCGCCAGGTTCAGGAGCTGCCCCCATTCCTCCGCGAACTCGACGCTGTGCCGGCCGGCGTCCTTGAAGCCGACCTGCACGGCGAGGCCGGCGACGAACGCGGCGATGAACATGCTGGCGCCGGCGCTTTCGGAGACGAGCAGGCAGAGCGCCGGCAGCGAGACGACGCCGATCTGCGCGAACGACTCCGCCATCCACCCGCGCCGCGTGGCACGGCCGAGCAGCCATCCGCCGCCGAGCCCGATCCCGGCACCGATCAGCACGCCGAAGCCGAGCTGTTCCTTCACGAATCGCGCGAGGCTGGCGTCGCCGCCCTCGGCGCCGGCCGCGGACAGCGCGATGAAGAACAGGAGAAAGGGGACCGAGAGGCCGTCGTTGAGGCCGGCTTCGACGTTGAGGGCCTGGCGGATGCGCATCGGCACGCGCGGGCTGTTCACGATGATCTGACCGAGCCCGGCATCGGTGGGGGCGAGGATCGCCGACAGGATGCCCGCTTCCCACACCGTGAGCTCGGGAAAGACGACGCGCGCCGCGACGGCGCCGAGCAGGAGGGTTAGCAGCATGCCGACGCTCAGCAGCCGCACCGGGAGGGTCCGGATGTCGGCGAGGACCTCGAGATCCGTGCGGCTGGCATCGGTGAACAGCAGCAGGACGAGGCCGATCTCGGCGAGGTTCAGGAAGACGTGCGCGTCCACCCCGGCTCGGAGGATTCCCTCCAGTGCGGGCAGCATCAGCATCCCCGCGACGGTGAACACGATGGGTGCGGTCACGACGGTCCGCTCGAGCCGCCGGGACGCGAGGCTGTAGAGCAGGAGCAGCAGGACGAAGGCGCCCAGGAGCATCGCCGTCACCCCTCCACGCTGCGTGCGCCGAATCCGTCGAGCCCGTGATCGTGCGTCACATCGTGCGAGGCTGGCCGGTCGCGCCGAGGACATGGCTCCATAGCTTCGGCGCCCTTCAGTCGTCCCGCTCCTGCGAGTACAGGCTGACCAGCCGCGCGACGAGGACCGTCAGGTACATCTGCCCGCTCACGCCCTCGACGATGGCGAGGCCCCGCGCCGGCGGACTCGTCGGGACCACGTCCCCGTAGCCGAGCGTGGCGATCGTGACGAAGCTGAAGTAGATCGCGCGGCCCGTGTCGAGCTCCCCGGGCGTCGTCCCGCCGAACGACGATGGCCACATGCGGTCCACCATCAGATAGGCGAAGCCGAACAGGAGGCCGGCGAGGAGATATCCGTCGAGAGCGGCCAGGATGCGCTCACCGTCCACGACCCCTCGACCGAACGCGTGGCGCACGGCGGTCACCATCGCGAGCACGATCGCCGTCGCCCACAGGGCCTCGCTGACGGCGAGCATTCCGGGAATGCCGAGGGTCGCCAGCAGACCACGGGTGACGAGGTAGGCGATGCCGAGCAGCAGCGGACGCCGCATGTCGCCCTCGTGTGCGACGCTCGCGACGGCCGCCAGCAGGTTGAGCGCCACCAACAGCTGCAGCGCGTTGTGGCGGGGGGCGAGCGCCTCGAGCGTCGAGCCTGCTCCGAGGGTGAGGAGCAGCGTCGCGAAGAGCGCGGCGAAGCGGTGACGGCGGTACGCCGCCATCATGCCCGCAAGGCGCCGCGTGCTCGCTGATCGGTCCGCCGGACCGGAGCACGCGGGCGAATCCATGGGCCACGGAGACTCGTCGAAAGACGGGGTTCCGTCAAGAAAAGCCGCGCCGCGCGGCGGCGGCCCTTCTCGAAGCGCCGTTGCATCGCAGCCATCGACAGCGTACGAGGGCCGGCGTTCGCCCTTCACGGCGGACCGAACGGAAGGAGAGCGCGATGGTCCCAGGCGGTCGACTCTTGATGCTGGCGCTGATCGCGCTGACGCCGGCCGTGGCGGTGACGATGCCGAGCCCGGCCGTCGCAGCCTCGGCCGCCGAGATCAGTCGCGACGCGTCCGCGGCCCTGTCGAGGCTCTACGCGATCCAACCCGCTGCGAAGATGCTCTCGCAGCGGGCGAAGGGCATCCTGGTCTTCCCCCACATGGTCAAGGCCGGCTTCATGTTCGGCGGACAGATCGGCGAGGGCGCGCTCCGGAAGGGGGGCAAGACGGTCGCCTACTACAACTCGGTCGCGGCGTCGTACGGGTTCCAGGCCGGCATCCAGAGCTTCGGCTATGCGCTCTTCTTCATGAACGACGAAGCGCTGCGGCAGCTCGATGCGACGCGCGGCTTCGAGCTCGGCGTGGGGCCGAGCATCGTCATCGTCGATGAGGGCGTCGGCAGATCGATCACGAGCAACACGATCACGAGCGACGTCTACGCCTTCGTCTTCAGCCAGAAGGGGCTGATGGCCGGGCTCGGGATCCAGGGCTCGAAGATCTCGAAGATCTCGAAGTAGAGCCGCACCGCGCGTCCGTGCGGTCAAAGGGGTGAAGATGTCGCCTGTACGAATGCTGGTCGTCCTGCTGTTGGCCGTGTCCGTCGCGCCGAGCGCCGCCGGGGAGGCGGCGGACGCGAACCTGCAGATCCTCCGCGACACCATCCGGGCCAACAAGAAGGGGCTGGTGGCCGCGACGCTCACGTTGAGCGACGGCGAGGCCGCGCAGTTCTGGCCGGTCTACGATCGCTACCAGACGGAGCTCGCCGGCGTGAACGACCGGTTGGTCAAGCTGATCGAGGACTACACCGCGAGCTTCGCCAACCTCTCCAACGAGAAGGCCATGGAGCTGGTCGGCCAGTACCTTTCGGTGGAGGAGGATCGCGCCAAGGTCCGACGCACCTACCTCCCGGAGATCGCGAAGGCGCTGCCCGGACGCAAGGTCGCGCGCTTCTATCAGATCGAGAACAAGATCGACGCCATCCTGCGCTACGATCTCGCGGCGGAGATTCCCGTCGTCGGGGAGTGACGCTCGGAAGGAACGCACCGTCGCTCGCCGTCCAGACGTATCGCGTCGAGGCGCGCTCGATGGTGGTGCTCTTCGCGGCCATGGGACGAGCGGACCACGGTCGACGGAACGAACGATGGGAGGAGCACGGAGCGATTCGGGCCCTCTTGCCCCGCGGCGTGGTCCGTGGTGGCAAGCCCCATGTGCCCCTCGCACCTGGTCATCGCGCTCGTGACCTTCGCCCTGTGTGCAACGGCGTCCTCCCGCGCCGGCGCGGCGGACGAACCGCCGTGTCTGGCCGACGCCAAGCGACTCTGCACGATCATCCCCGGCGAGTTGATCCAACCGTGTCTCGAGGGCCACGCCGACGAGCTCTCCACGGCCTGCCGCCAGCGCATCGACCGGCTCTTGCAGGATCAATACAAGCTCGCAGGCTCATGCCGCTACGATGTCGGATCCCTCTGCTCCGACGTAGATCCCCAGGGCGGCAACGTGGTCGACTGCCTCGTGAAGAACAAGGACCGGCTCACTTCCAACTGCAAGAAAGCCTTGGTCGAGGTCTCGAGATGAGCCGCCTCTCGCGTGCGGCTGTTCGGGAACTACGAGTAGCCGATCAGAACCCCATCCGCTCCAGCACGCGTTGCAGCGCCCACACGAGCGCGGGCAGGACGAGCGTGGTGACGAACCCCGTGAGCGTGGCGGGCTCCCACGCGTTCGCTCGCGCTACCAGCGCCTGCGCCGATCCCCGAGCCGCGCCGCCAGCTCGGCATCGCGCTCGTCGATCAGGGCGCGCACGGCGACGGGCACCGATCGCTCCGTGGTGAAGATCCACCGCACCCGCTCCCGTACCTCCGCCGACTCGTCGCCGAGCCGCCCTGCGAGCCTCATGAGGATGGCCTCGTCGAGCGGCAGCCGCCGCGAGAGCGCGTACGCTGCCCATGCCCGCGTCGAGGCGTCCGCGCTGTCGAGCGCGCTCGCGAGGCGCGTGCTCACACGGGGATCCTTCGGAGCGAGGCAGTCGATCATCCGGATGCCCTCGGCGAGGGTGTAGGCCAGCCCGCGGATCCGGTCCGCATCGATGACGTCGCCCAGCGGCTCGTGCCGTGCGATCTCGCACTCGATGTCGACGATCTCGGAAGTGAGCGGGCGCTCGAGCAGCGCTTGCGCCCCGTCGATCGCGAGCCGCCGGAACGCCTCCGCCGTCATCCAGCCCATGTGGAGCGCGAAGTGCGTCACCTCGAGCTTCAACGACGAGATGTCGAGCTCTTGCGCGAGGCGGATCACCTGGTCGCGTGCCGCGGGGGTCGCGCGCATGGCGTCGAAGATGGTCCGCTCTTCGGAGTCGAACGACTCCGCGGGATGGCGCTGCAAGAACGCCTCCAACGTCGGCAGGAAGGCGAGGAAGTCCGGGCGCCTCATGAGTGTGGCCGCCGTCCGCAGCCGCTCTACGACGCTCCGGCCGTCGTCGTAGAGGCGGCACACGAGATCGCGGTCGCTCGTCCCGGGCTCACCCGGTGCGAGACCGGCCGTCTGGACGAGGCTCGTGCCGGCGAACGCCCGCGCGAGGCGGTCGTTGCGTGCGGTGGTGGATCCGGCGCGCTCGAGATGCGCCGCGTAGTCGCCGATGGTGTCGAAGTAGCGCTCGAGCATCGGCCTCGTCGTGATTCCACGCGGGGCGACGGACGCGAATCCGTAGATCCGCGGCACGTCCATGAACGCGCGCCGGATGGACTCGCGGAAGCTCGGGCCGACCGGTCCGTAGCGCATCTGCACGACGCGCTCGGCCTCGAGCTGATCGAAGCCGTGATCCTGCAGCACGCGGAGATACTCGCGCGGCGTGCGGTCGTCCTGATTCTTGGTGGCGAGCGTGTTGCAGGCGAGCAGGAAGACCTCGCGCGGTGCGCGGAATATGCCCGCACAGGCGGGGTCGCATGCCGCCTCGTCGAGCTCCGCGAGGCCGAGCGAGAAGCCGTAGCTACCGAAGAAGCGGCCGCCGAACTCACCGGACAGGACGACGACGTCGCAGCGGGGCAGGGTGCGGCAGGCGTCGCGGAGCCACGCTCCCCGGGCGCGCTCCGGCGTGGACGGCTCGAGCGAGACGACGTCGAAGGCGGGCGGTCCGAGGTAGCGGCGCACCACGCCGATCTCCTCGGGCCCGTGGAAGGCCACGGTGCAGACGGTGTGGCGTCCGCTCGCGGCGGCGATTGGCGGCAGCGCCAGCAACAATAATAATCCGACCCAAGACTGCGTCTTGGGTCGGGGGTAGGGCGAGGGTGTGGCGTTCGCGACACGCGCGAACGCCTGCCGCGGCCGGCGAAGCCGGCGCGACAAGACGAGGTACGCGCAACAGATCGCGCCACCCCGCTCGCGCGTGCCGCCCGACGTCGCACTGTCGCGCGCGCGGCGCATCGATCGGATGATCACGACGAGGTCCCCGCGTCTACGCGAACGGTGTGCATGCCGAGGCGGCGAGCGTCGCCGCCGTGCTGGCCGTCTTGTTGGCGAAGGCGGACGAAGTGAGCGAGTCGCTGCCCGATGTGACAGGCGCGCGTGCGGTGCACCGGTAACGCCCGACCGAGGAGCCGATGGCTGGGCACGAAATGGCAAGACGTCGAACGACGGAAACGGGCATCAAGGGCTCGCCCGGCCACATCGGCCGTGCCGAAGCGAATGGTGACGATCGCCGCGCTGAGCGTGGCCCTGACGACCGCGCTCGCGGAAGAGAAGACGCCGGACGCCACGCTCGAGCTGAGCGGAGGATCGGTGGCGGCCGGTGTCGGGTTCAGCTGGGGAGAAGGTACGCTCAACCACAAGGGCAAGACGCATCCGATCGAGGTGAAGGGGCTCTCCGTCGGTGAGGTGGTTGCGCCAGTCGAGCACCCAGGTGGCGTCCCCGGACTTCGCGTACAACCCCCGCCAGAGGTGTCGGAACACGATCGGTTGAAACGACAGGAAGCCGACGGAGGGGCGGTCGCGAGACGTGTAGGCGAAGGAGATGGGGTCCTGGATCACGCACCCGAGCAGCCATCCCGGCAGACCCTTGTAGATCAGGCCGAATGCGGGACCGACCTGCCAGGCGCCCTGACCGGCGACACGGTCGGTCGCGGTGGGGAAGACGAACACCGGCCCGACTGCCATCATCAGGCCGCTCTCATTGCCGGGCCATGGGATGACGGCCAGATCGAGCAGCTGCATGTCGCCGAACGCGGTCCGTGTGCCGCCTCGCCCGTCCGGCACCGTGAGGAGGGAGAAGCTCGGCCGGATCAGCTGAACGAACGGAAACAGCGAATACTTCGGAAGTCGTGGAACGATCAGGCGGGCGATCACCCGGTTGATCGGGAAGCCGGTGCCGTAGCTCGCGGGCGTGTATGCGTCCTGCATGAAGATCTGCGGAACGGTCGTCAGCGGATCCGAGAATTCCTCGGCGAGCTGGGTTACACTCAGCTCGGGCGTCTCGTCCTCGGCGAAGGCCGGCGGGACCGCGAACGACGCCAGCAGCAAGGTCATCAGCGCCACGGGCATCGACGGCGACGCGGTTCGCATCATGCGAGCGAGCGGTCAGGCCTTCGACGCCATCAACGCTTCGGCTGCGCCCACCATGGCACGGGCTCCGTGGGTCCGCCTTCCTCCTGGAGGCGGACGATGACGGCATCGGCCCAGATGCGCATCGTGTCGGTCACGTCGGCCCAGGGATCGGACGCGCCGCTGAGCGTCTTCTCGCCCACGCGGCGATCGGCGAGGCGCGTCATCCGATCCGCACCCCGAGCCGCTCCCGGCGAATCACCGCGAAGCGCACGACGGTGTTTTCGCGCGCGTCGTCGCGGCTGATGCTGCAGAAGTCGAAGAGACCACCGAACTGCGCGTTGCCACCCACCAAGGCACGGAGACGGCCGCCCTTCATGACCTGGTAACCGTCGAAATGCGTCCATTCCGGACGCTGTCCCCAGCCGCGCCCGCGCCCGATCCGCATGAAGAGGTCCGGTGGCACGCACACGATCCGGAAGGCAAGCGGGTCCAGGCCGAGATGCTCGGCGACGACGCGTGCCCCACTCTTCTGCAACCGGTCCTCGATGTCGTCCCGTGAGAGCCCGCGCCGCCGCTCGAGGCCGAGCTCGCGCAGGAGCGGTGTCACGGGCTCGTCACCCTCGGCGTGAGCCTCCACCAGCAGCGCCTCCCGAGCGGCGGGGAGCGGAACGTACCGCACGCCCGCCGAGTTCACGAACAGATGCAAGGCGAAGAGCGATACCGTCTCGGCAAAGACCGCCGCGACCTCGGGCGCAATGGCCATCTGCTCCGCCGCGACCGTGACGTGTGCGACGCCGTCCCTCGCCCGGTCGAAGACCGCCGCCGATGCACCCAGTGCGTACCGCTCGATGAAGTCGGCGACCGAGGCCGCCACCTGCGGCGACGCAAGCGTGCTTTCGACGATCTCGAGCCCGAGGGTCTGGGCGCGTGGCAGACAGGCGTCCGGGAACGGCTCCCCCAGAACGCCGGGGACGGTGATCCCCCCGCGCGCCGTCGGCGCGCCTTCCTCGCTCGCCGATTGGGCACCGACTCGCTTGCCGAGCATCGAGGCGGCGAGGTCTTCGAGCGCGGCTGCATCGCCGCGCTCGAGTGCCTGGAGCGCCTGCTGCTCGACGTTCGCGGCCGACACCTCGACCTTGGTGGCGCCCGGCGTGGACGCGCCGGGGAGGGTGAGAGCCTCGAGCGCGCGTTGCCGCGCCGCATACGGCTGACCGCCCGCGGCATCCTGCCGCGCGAGCTCGGCGAGCGCGGCGCTCGCTTCCGCACGCGCTTGCGCCGGGCTGGACCAGCGCTTCGACGCCGGCGGCAGCCCGGGCGACAGCGGATCGAGCGTCACGGGCGGCGCGCCGTAGACCGCCTCCGCGGCCGAGAGCAATGCCTTCTCGGCGTCGAGGGACCGCTGCAGCGCCGCCGCGCGCGTCCCGACGTCGCGAACTTCGGTCCAGTCCTGGCGTGCGACCCCCGCCCGCGCCTGGGCGAGCAGCCTATCGAGCTGCTCCCGCCCCGTGAGCGCAGACGCGTAGCGCGCCTCGGTGATGATCGGCGACAGGAGCTCGGCTGCGCGCCGCAGGTAGACGTCGCGATAGAGCGTGTCGCCGTCGGCCGCCGTGACCAGACGTGCGACCGTCGCAAGCACACGCTCCTGCTCCACCCCTTGTGATGACTGCTCCGCCATGACGAACCTCCCTTGCGTTGATCTCCTACGCCCCTTCTCGTGTCGTATCCGTGCGCTGGAAAACCTCGATGGCGTCCGCCACCGACGTTCGGCGCGAGATGGGTCCCGCCACCGCGTCCAGGCCCTCCGCCCGCAAGATGTCGCGCACCGTCGCGCGTGTCTCCGCCAGCCGCAACGCGATACCACGCGCGGCGAGCTCGGTGGAGAGCCTCGTCAGCATGCGTGCACCGGCCAGGTCCACGTACGGCGACGTCGACAGGTCGCAGACCACGAGCCGCACGTCCTGCTGCGCGTCGATCCGCTTCAGCACTTCCCGTAGCACGTGGTCGACGTTGAAGTAGAGGAGCGACGCTTCGACGCGGAAGGCGAAGACGCCCGCCGTTCGCTCGTTGTCGGGATTCCGCTCGATGTCGGAGAACCGCGTGGTGTGCGGAACGAGTGCCACGGGCACCGCATAGCCGGCGAGGGTTATCCCGGCCAGCCCGTCCGCCCAGAGCCACTTCGGCTGGTCGGCCGCGCGCCCGGCGAGCGCGCGGCCAGGCGGTTCCGAAGTCGGATCGTTCGTCGCCGGCGCGACCATGATCATCCGGCGCGCAGGAGCGCGCGCCGCACGGCGGCCAGCTCCCTGCGCTTGGCCTTGTCCACCTTGGGGTAATGCAGG
>Ga0180063_1000523_pt1 | contig 10410 bp, 7 predicted proteins | sample EasRivT47_16_10D_FD_121776 | JGI IMG/M metagenome (GOLD analysis project Ga0180063, IMG submission 121776) | Soil microbial communities from meander-bound floodplain in the East River, Colorado, USA - East River metaG ERMLIBT47_16_10D | ecosystem: Environmental > Terrestrial > Soil > Floodplain ...
AGTCCCGCGCGTGTCCGCCGGCGCACGGCGTCGAGCGATCGCGCGGGGAGCGCCGCGGCGGCCGCATCGAGGATCTCGCCGCGCGTCACGCGCTCGCAGTGGCAGACGATGCAGCCGTAGTCGCGATTGGCGCCGATACGCTCGGGGTCCGCGTATGGCCGTCGCAGCACCTCGCCCAGGTACGGCATGCGGATCTCGCGAAAAGCCGTGCGCCGCGAAAGGGCGAGCCCGCCGTCCCCGAGCCCGCCGACGACGTGCTCGGCGATGGCCATCGATGCCGTCAGCCCCGTCGAGCGGATGCCGCCGACGCACACGTAGCGCGCGTCGGGATGGACGAAGAGCTGGTAGTCCGTGTGCTCGGTCGCGGCGCGGAGCCCCGTGTAGGTCGCGGTCACCTCCTCGCGCAGGAGCGCGGGCAGGATGTGCTCGGCCTTGGCGAGGAGACTCGCGAGCCCGGCGGCCGTGGTGCCGGTCGCGGTGCGATCGGTGACGTCCTCGGCGGTCGGGCCGAGGATGACGTTCCCGAACGTCGTCGGCGCCACGAGCACGCCCTTCGTCGTCGCCGTCGGCACCGGGAGGATCGTGCGCCCGACGAGCGCGCGGGCGAGCTTGTCGAAGACGATGAGCTCGCCGCGCCGGGGCGTCACGGTGAAGCGCGCGTGGCCGAACAGGCGATCGACGACGTCGGCGTTGAGCCCGGCGGCGTTGACGACCCAGCCCGCCGCAACGGGACCCGCCGTGGTTGCGAGCCGATGCGCATCGGGCGTCGAGTCGGCGCCGGTGACCCGCGCCCCGAGCCGCAGAGTCACGCCGTTCGTCACGGCTTCGGTGGCGAAGGCGAGCGGCGTGGTGAACGGACAGACGATGTGCTCGTCGGGCACGGCGAGCGCACCGGTCGCACCGGGCCCGAGCTGGGGCTCGAGGCGGTAGAGCTCGTCGAGGGCGACCGGCCTGGTCGCCGTGTACCCGTTCTCCGCGGCTCTGGCCGCGATACCCGCGAGCGCGCGCTCCTGCTCCGCCGTCCACGCGACGAGCAGGGCGCCCGTGCGCTCGATCGGGATGCCGAGTCGTGGACCGTGCTCCATGAGGAGCGCGTGACCGCGGCGCACGAGGCGCGCCTCGAGCGAGCCCGGCTTCGCGTCGAAGCCGGTGTGCAGGATGGCGGTGTTCGCCTTGCTCGTGCCGATGCCCACGTCGTCGCCCGCCTCGAGCAGGATGCAGGCGAGGTCGTATTGCGCGAGCTCGCGCGCGATCGCCGCGCCGACGACGCCGGCGCCGATGATGGCGACGTCGTAGGTCAGAGCGTCAGGTCCATCGTCGCTTCGACGGCGCGACGCCAGGCGCCGAGCCGCGCCTCCGCGGCGTCGGCCGAGATCCTGGGCTCGAAGCGTGCCGACGCGGTCGCCTCGACGGTGGTTCGCGCCTGCCCCGCGCCGAGACGCGCGAGCGCCGCGACGCCGAGCGCCGTCGCGTCGGGGGAGGGGAAGACCTCGACCGGCGCCTGCAGCAGATCGGCCTGCGTCTGGAGCAGCACCGACGAGCGCGTGAGGCCGCCGTCGACGCGTAGCCGCGAGAGCGGGCCGCCCAAGTCGTACGCGACCGCCCGCGCGAGCCACGCGACCTGCGCGGCGATGCCGTCGACGACCGCCCGCACCAGCTCGGCGCGCGACGTCGACAGGGAGAGCCCGACGAACGCCCCCCGCGCCTGCGGCTTCCAGAACGGCGCCGCGAGCCCGGCGAGCGCCGGCACGAAATGGACGCCGCCCGCGGAGGGCGCCGCGCGATCGAGGTCCTCCGGCTGCGCGATCAGACCGAGCTCGCGCAGCCAGGCGACCGCGGCGCCGGCGGTGTAGGCCTGCCCGTCGAGGCAGTACGTCGTGTCGCCGCCGAGGCGCCACGCGATGCACGTCGCGAGGCCCGCGGTCGAGCGGCGGAGCTCGGGGCCGATGTTCGCCAGCAGGAACGCGCCCGTCCCGTACGTGCACTTGGCGGAGCCGGCCGTATGGCAGCCCTCGCCGAAGAGCGCGCCCTGCTGATCGACGATGGCCGCCGTCAGCGGAATGCGGCCGCCGAACGCGCTGGTGTCTCCGAGCGGCTCCGCGTTGTCGACGACGTCGGGCAGCTCGTGCGCGCCGACGTCGAACGCGTCGCATGCCTCGGGCGACCAGCGGCCGGCGCCGAGGTCGAAGAGCAGGGTGCGTGACGCGGTCGCGGCGTCGGTGACGAACGCGCCCGTGAGGCGATGGAGCAGCCAGGCGTCGGTGGTCGTGCAGACGCCCTCGCGGGTCACGTGCTCGCGAAGCCACCGCATCTTGGGCGCGGCGAAGTAGGGATCGAGCGGCAAGCCCGTGATCTCGCGGAAACGCTCGGCGTCGGCGGCGAGGGACTCGCAAATGCCGGCCGCGCGGCGATCCTGCCACGAGATCGCCTGCGAGAGCGGGCGGCCGCTGCCGCGATCCCAGGCGAGCACCGTCTCGCCCTGGTTCGCGAGGCCGACGGCCGCGACCGGCTCGCGCGTGGCGGCGAGCGCGGCCTTTGCCGCGGCGACCACGGACGCCCAGAGCGCCTCGGGATCCTGCTCGACGCCGCCGTCCGGGAGAAACGTCGGGCGGACCGGCGCCTCGCCGCTCGCGAGCACGCGGCCGTCCGCTGCGACCACGAGCGCCTTCGTCGCGGACGTTCCCTGGTCGATCGCGAGGACGTTCATGAGGCCGCGGTGGCGGCTGGACTAGGTTCGTGACTCCGTCGTGGCGAGCCTACGCAGGCTGAGCGCGATGCGCCCCTCCGGCAGCTGGCGGGCGCTCACTTCGCACTCGATCACGGTCCCATCGCTTCGCAGGACACTGCCGTGCCGTACGGCGAGCTCGCCGCGCCGCATCCGATCGAGCGACACCGCGGTCGCCGGTCGTGCCGCGGGCGGAATGAGCTCGGAGCCATGAATCCCGACGAGCTCGTCTCGCGAGTAGCCGAACAGCCGACATCCGCCTGCGTCGACGTCTTCGATGATGCCGTGCGGTCCGACCACGAACGTGCCGTCCGCCCCCACCGCCCGTTCCCCCACATGCTGCATCGACGCCATCACCGCTCCAGTACTCCCGGTCCCCTCGCCATGCAAAGCGAATGAATGCCGGGCCGCTCCAGTATACCGCGCGTACCCCGCATTGCCGCGCCGGCTTCGCCGGCCGCGGCACCCCGCTCGCGCGTGCCACCAAGCGTCACATACTCGCCCCCCCGACCCGAGATGAAATCTCGGGTCGGCCTTAAAGGTCACTCTTGTCGACGACCTCGACGATCACCGGCGTCGTGTTGGCCTCGTCGTTGGCGCCGTCGTCGACGTCCGGATCGGTGTCGAGCGCGACGGCGGAGACGTCGAACGTGCAGCGGAAGGGACTCTTGCGGTCGAGCGTGAGCGCGTTCTCGAGCCGGATCGTGGCCACCAGCGACGCCTTCGCCTTCTTGCCGAGCGCGACCGTGGCGGCCGCCTGGAGGCCGCCGGTGCGCGGATCGGCGTCGATCTGCGTGACCGTGCCGCCGGGGCACGAGCCGCCCGTCGCGCGGATGCGGAACCCGCGCGCCGCGGGCGCCGTGGTGCCGAACTCGACGTTCCGCACGGTGAGCTTCACCACTCGCGATGCGCTCGGGCGCCGGTCGCTGACGACGAGGTGGAGCGGTCGGACGAGCTCCAGGCGCAGATCCGGTCCCTGGGCCCGCGTGTTGGCGATGCCGTCGGCGCCCGAGTCGACGACGGCCTGGTTCTGCGTGCACGGCTGGCCGATCGGGATGACTTGCACGTCGTCGCCGCTGCCGAGGTTGTTCGCGGTCGTCTCGGCGATGCGGTTCGGGCCGCAGCGGACGACGTCGGTGTTGGGCTCGGCGGTGCCGGTCGGCACGAGCTGCACGTCGTCGCCCGCCGGCCCCGCCGTCTCCGCGACGCCGTCGGCACCCGCGAGCACGCACGGCGTGTTGGCGGGAGGGACGCCGAGCGTGATCCCGGGTGCGAACGTGTCGTCGCCCACCGGCACGGTATCCGGAATGCCGTTCGCGCCCGAGTCGATGATGGTCGCGTTGGCGTTTCGACACGCGCCGCCGACGGCGATCAACTGCACGTCGTCGCCCTGTGCCGTCGTGTCGACGTCTCGGTTGGGGCCGCAGCGCAGCGCCGCGCGATTGGCCGTACCTTGCCCGACGCCCGCGGCCTGGAGGTCGCCGCCCGCGGCGGGCGTCTCGCAGATGCCGTTCGTGCCGGTGTCGATCACGACGGCATTCTGCAGCCCGTTGCCGGGCGCGATGCGCTGGACGTCGGCGGTTGCCGGCACCGCACAGCAGAGGCCCAAGAGCAGGAGGAGGATCCGCATCCTCCACGAATAGCGCGCACGACCGTACCTGCAAGCAGCGCGGGTGTCAGCGTTTGGGCTCGCTCGTCAGCACGACCCCCTCGACCGGCCGCACGAGCGTCCGCGCCGCCGACCGCTTGCCGCCGAGGTAGCGCCGGAAGAACGGCAGCGCGTAGCGCAGGACCAAGCGGTGGGCGTCCTCCTGCGAGATGTCGCCGGGGACGCAGAGGTCGAGCCCGAGGAGTCCCATGGCGCACGAATCGACGACGCTCAGGTGGTTCGCGGCCAGCAGCTCGACCTGGAACCGCGGACCCGCGAGCTTGGCGTAGGCCGACTCCGATTCGGCGAAGCCGACGACCGTGTCCGCTCGGATCCGATCACCATGGTCGGGATCGTGATGTCGGTCGTGCCGAGGGCCGACGTTCCGCTGGGCACGAGGGCCAGCGCCGCGACGACCCGCGGCTCGAGGAGCGCCGTCAGCAGCGTGGTGAAGCCCCCGAACGAGAGCCCGCTGACGCCGATCGCCTCGGGACGGAGGCGGCGCGCGAAGCGCGACCCCGCGCGCGTCGATTCCGCCAGCATCGAGTCGATCACGAAGACGACGTCCGGCTCGCGGTTCACGGCCGAGTCCACGAACGCGGCCTGGAAGAGGCAGGCGGGGGCCTCGTTCGCGGTGTTGCCGGGATGCGGTGGGGCGGCGACGACGAACCCCTCGCGGGCGAGCGCCATCGTCAGATAGGTCGCCTCGGTCGGGAGCCCGCAGCTCCCGTGCGAGAACACGATCAACGGGAAGCGTCCCCGGCGCGCCTTCGCCTCGCGCAGCCCGAAGGCCTCCGCCGTTCCGGTGCGACGCTCCGCCGGATACCAGATGACGGTCTCGAGCGCGCGCGGGGCGCCGGTCGTGACCGACGTCTTCGTGAACGTCATCGTCGTCACGCCGACCGGGAAGCGCGCCGCCGCGGCCGGTCCCGGCGCCGCAACGAGCGCGACGACCAGCGCGCACGCGAGCCCGCGCACGAGTCGGCTCACCACGCGACCCGTCCCGGTCCGCCCTGGACCGGGCCTCGCGCCGTCCGGAGCTCGACGGGCCCGCGCGCGCGCAGGCTGCCGCGACCCGAGCGTTCGAGCCGGAACACGCGGCTCCGGAACTCGGCGCCGCGCCCGACGGCGAGGGCGCCCCCGGCGGTCGGCTCGACGCCGAGCAGGCGGAGGTAGGCGAGCAACGGCTGGGCGTGGCTGTGCGAGTTGTTCACCGGAAACGCTTGCATGGCGAAGGCGGGCGCCGCGCTCCACGTGCGGCCGGGTCGCGTCGATTCCGGCCCGTTCCACGAATCCGGTCCCGAAAGCGTCCCCTCCCAGATCGTCGGATACGCGGCCGTGTGTGCGGCGAGCGTCATGCGCCGCCAGAGCTTCCAGGCCAGGTCGGGTGCGACGCGCGCCGCGGCCCATACGAGCGTCATGTCGATCGCATACCATGTGCCGCCGAGCGTGGCGTCACCCCAGGTGCCCGCGGCGACCCGGTCGGGCGGCGCCGGCCAGCGCAGGCGCGTTCCGACCGGGGAATCGGCGGCGTGTCCCTGATCGATCAACGCCAGGAGCGACGCCGACTGCGCCGCGTCGGCGGCGCCGCACAAGATCGCCCACGGCTGCACTTCGAGCCAGCAGTCCTGCTCGCCCACCGGTGCCACGCCGGGCGCGTACGCGCGATGGAACCAGCGTCCGTTCCACGCCTGGGCCACCAGGCCGCGGAGCTCGCCGGCCTGCGCGCGCGCCTCGCCGGCGAGCGCCGGCTCGCCGAGCCGGTCGCACAGGCCCGCGAAGACGTCGAGCACCCACGACGCCATCGCGGAGTTGAGGACCGAGCTGCCCTGCGAGGTCATCACGGCCGGCGTCACGCCGGAATCCTGGATGGCGGTGTCGTTCCAGTCCGCGTTCAGGATGCGCGCGTGGCCGCGCTCGCCACGGCCGACCTCGTCGACGAAATAGCGGAACTGCCGCCGGAGATGCTCGCGCAGCGCCACGGGCTCGGCGCCGAACGTCGGATGATGGCCGAGCGGCTCGTTGAACGCCGCCAGGTCTCCGGTCGCCGCGGCATACTCGGCGGCGAGCCAGAGCGCCCACAGGTTCGCGTCGGAGGGCCGGAAGAGGAGGTTCGTGGGCCGCTTGGCGCCGTCGAGCGCATAGGGCAGGTCGCCGTTCGGCTGCGCCCACGCGCACGTGTTCCGGAGCACGGACAGGGCCGCGTCGGGATCCAGGTAGACGAGCGGAAGCGCATGCTGGAGCGGATCGCGCGCCGCGCCGTTGAAGCCGATCAGGTACGAGTAGGTGGACGCCTGATCGAGCGAGCGGCCGCCGAGCACGCGGTCGGGGGCGAGCCCGCCGCGCAGCATCGCCGCATGCCACGGGATCTCCTGCGCGGCTTCGGGCGCGGCGTCCGCCGCGGCGCGCGGCACCCAGGCCGCGAGCCCGCGGCGCGAGCGGGCGAGGAGCCGGCTCGGCTTCTCGACCGGCGCGTCGCGGTCGCGGCCGAAGCGGAACCACAGCTCGCGCCGCTCGCCCGGCCGCAGGCGTAGCGCGGTCGCGATCTCCAGGATCGGATGCGGGCCGTCGTCGAACCGGTGCGTCGCGTCGCCGCCGGTCCCACCGACGCGCTCGAGCACGAGCGTCGCCGGCGGCCCGATCAGGAACGCCGCGGCCGGACCGGCGAAGCGTTCCGTCGCCACGAGACCGTTCGCCGACGTCGTCACGTCGTAGGAGACCGCCGCCTCGGCCCGGGCACGACGGAGCGCCGGCGCTTCGAAAAGGTTCAGGAACCGCGGCCGCAAGCGCCACTGCTCGACGTGCCGCACCGACCGCGCCGCCCCGGCCGAGCGCGCGAGCCGGAGCTGCACGCGGACGAGGAGCCACGGCACGTCGCCCTCGGGACAGAGGATCGTGCGCGTGAGCGCGAGCCCGCGATGGACGTCCTCGATCTCGAACCAGGTCGGGCCGAACGTGCGCCGCGGCGCGCGTTCACCGCCGCGCATCGCGAAGTCGCTGCCCCACGTCGTCCCCTCGTCGTCGAGGATCGAGATGCCGGTGCCGCCGGGATCGGGCGCCACGAGCCAGCGGAGCCCGTCGCCTTCGTCGAAGAGCGCGACGGTGCCGTCGTTCGCCGCCTGCAGCCGGATGACGCCGTTCCCCACCATGAGCCAGTTCCGCCGCGTCGGCGGCGACAGGAACGGATTCCACTCGGCCGCGGGCTCGCGTGCCTGGTCGAGGTCGTAGACGAAGGCCGGCACGCCGTCGCGAAGGGTCCAGCGGCCGTAGAGGCTCTCCCGCGGATCGATGCGCCGACGCGCTGCGTGTCCGGGCCCCGGCATCCACGACGACCTTGCCGCGAGCGCGCCGCCCGCGGCCATCAGACGGAGGAGGGTGCGCCGGCGCATGAGATCGCCGGCGAGTGCTTACGTCGGCGGCGACGAGGGTGTCAACGTCGCCACCGTCGTGGCGTCGGAGCGCGGAACGCGACGCGTACGGCCTCTGCTGACGAGAACCGCCACGTCTTGCGCGCTCGAGCGCGCAAGCATGCCTCCCCGATCCGCAGCGGCGTACGTGTCGCGCGCGAACTCGAGCGCGACATCCCGTTGATGCCTCGACCGCGGCGGAGCCGAGCAGGGGCGTACGGCGGGTACCGTCGGGGCATGGCGCCATACGTGCCAGGCTTGCTAGTTCCCATGAACCGTCCGACCGACCGCTCGAGGTCGTGCGCCTGGTCGCCGGTCGCGATCACCGCGTCGAACATGCGCGCGAGCACGTGCTCGGTCGTGGCGATGAGGAAATCGTCGCGATCGCGAAAGTGAACGTAGAACGCGCCGCGCGTGTAGCCGGCGCGAGCGCAGATGCCGTCCAGGCTCGGCGCGTCGAGGCCGCGCTCCGCGAACTCGGCGAGCCCCGCCTCCAGCAGCGCCTCGCGGGTCTCGCGCTTGACGAGGTCGCGCGGACCTCGCGCGGCGGCGTGCCTTGGGGGACATCGCGTCCGGCGGATCCGCTCAGCGGATCCGTTCGTTCAGGTAGTCGATCACCTGCTCGACCGCGACCCGCACCTGGTTCCCCGTGTCGCGATCCCGCACCGTCACGGTCTGCTCGTCGACCGTCTGCCCGTCGATCGTGACGCAGAACGGCGTGCCGGCCTCGTCCATGCGCGCGTAGCGCTTGCCGATCGACTGCTTCGCGTCGTACTGGGCCGGGCCCACGAGCTTGCGGACGTCGCGATACACCTTCTCGGCGATCTCCGGCATGCCCTCCTTGTTCACGAGCGGGAAGACGCCGCACTTGACGGGGGCCAAGCGCGGATGGAAGCGCATGAGCTCGGGCGAGGGACGGCTCTCGTCGACGGTGTAGGCTTCGCACAGGACGGCGAGGAGGCCGCGCGTGAGCCCGGCCGCCGGCTCGATCACGTGCGGGGTGTAGCGCTCGTTCTTCTCCTGGTCGAAGTAGTCGAGGCTCACGCCGCTCGTCTTGGCGTGCTGGCGGAGATCGTAGTCGCTGCGGTAGGCGATGCCCTCGAGCTCGGTGAACCCCTTCTCGCCCGAGAACGGGAAGGCGTACTCGACGTCGCAGCAGCCGCCGGATTCCTTGGCATAGTGCGCCAGCTCGTCCTGCTCGTGGTCGCGGATGCGCAGGTTCTTGCCCGCGAGGCCGAGGGAGGCCCACCACTGGAAGCGCGTATCCCGCCAGTACTGGTACCACTTCGTCGCCTCGCTCGGAGGCACGAAGAACTCGAGCTCCATCTGCTCGAACTCGCGGGAGCGGAAGATGTAGTTGCGCGGCGTCACCTCGTTGCGGAACGCCCGCCCGACCTGGGCGATGCCGAACGGGAGCTTGACGCGCGTCGAGTCGAGCACGTTCTTGAAGTTGCAGAACATCCCCTGGGCGGTCTCCGGGCGGAGGTAGGCCTTGGCGTCCTCGTCGCGAACGGCGCCGACGAAGGTCTCGAACATCAAGTTGAACTGGCGCGGCTCGGTCAGATCGCCGCCGCACTCGGGGCAGGGGAGCTGCGCGCGCCCGCTCGGCTCGGTGCCCACCCAGACCAGGAAGTCGGCGAGCCGCGGCTCGGCGTTCTTCGCGATCTCCGCCTCGACGCGCGGGCGCACGGCGTTCGGGTTGCGCACGATGGCGAGGCCCTTGGCGAGCTTCTTCCCGCGCGACTCGAACCAGCGGATCACGTCGGGGAGCCGCGGCCGCAGGAACTGCGCCGTCACGCCCGGGAACTCGGTGCGGAGCGCCTTCACCCACTCGCTTTCCTGCAGGCCTTCCCAGACGTGGTCGGCGCGGAAGAGCTTCTTGCACTGCCGGCAGGTCTGCATGGGATCGTTGAAGCCGCCGACGTGGCCGGACGCCTCCCAGACCCGCGGGTGGCTGATGATGGAGCAGTCGAGGCCGACGATCTGCAGCTCCTCGCCGTCGGGTCCCGGCGGGGGATTGCGCACCATCGACTCCCACCAGACGTCCCGGAGGTTGTTCTTGAGCTCGACACCGAGCGGCCCGTAGTCCCAGAACCCGTTGATACCGCCGTAGATCTCGGAGGATTGGAAGATGAAGCCGCGGCGCTTGCAGAGGGAGACCAGCTTCTCCATCAGCGCCGGGCCCGTAGGAGTTGGCATAGGGGGGTCTTTTTAGCTCGTGGAGCCGGTGCGACGGAAGCGGCGCGTCAGGCACGCCATTGGCTCTCCCCGATCCGGTCGCCCGGCGCGCGTCGTTGGGGCCGGTTCGGCTTGATTCGCGAGCCCGACCCGTCGATTGTCGCCCGATGGCGAACCGCATCGGCATCGTGCCCTTCTGGAAGAGCTACGACCGCAAGTCCGTGCTCCGGATCGCAGAGCTGGCCGACGACCTGGGTTACGACTCGATCTGGGTGCCCGAGGCATGGGCCTACGAGCAGTTCCAGCTCCTCGCCGAGATCGCCGGCCGCACCAAGCGCCTGAAGCTCGCCACCGGCATCGCGAACGTCTTCAGCCGCTCGCCGGGCCTCCTCGCGATGAGCATCGCGACGCTCGACGAGATCAGCGAGGGGCGGGCGATCCTGGGCCTCGGC
>Ga0180063_1000524_pt1 | contig 10408 bp, 6 predicted proteins | sample EasRivT47_16_10D_FD_121776 | JGI IMG/M metagenome (GOLD analysis project Ga0180063, IMG submission 121776) | Soil microbial communities from meander-bound floodplain in the East River, Colorado, USA - East River metaG ERMLIBT47_16_10D | ecosystem: Environmental > Terrestrial > Soil > Floodplain ...
CTGGGAGGCCGTGTAAAGGACGTCTCCCGGGCGCGACGAGCGCAGCGAACGCGCACACCGCGGGCAGCGACGTGACCCTGCTCAGGCGGCAAAGGCCACGTCGTCCGCTGCGAACGTCATCCCGCGGAAGTTGCCGCACAGCTCCACCATTCCGGTGTTCACCATGTGGACCACCGTGGCGACGACCTCCGCGTCGGTGTTCGCGAATTCGGACACGGTCTCGACCAGCTCCAGCAGCGTGATTCGGATCGTCATGCTCATGCCCTCCTGATGAGAGAGCAGAGCAAAGCAAAGCACGTACCAGGATTTCGGCCCGCCAAACGGGCCTCGAGCAACCTCGGACCGCAACAATTGCGCTCCCAGGCACCGAGATCCTGTGCCCTCGAGGTTACACTCGCGAGCCCCTCGCGCCGCGATCGATCGTTCGCGAGATGCCACGGCCGGCCGCGGCAACGTCGCGTTTCAGACGACGTCTCAACCTGCCCGGGGAGCGATCGGATCGCGGGCGTCCCGGCCGAGCCGAACGCCGCGGCGGGCCGTCAGCGGCGCCGCCCGGCGCGCGCCTTGGCCCTGGTGCGAGCCTTCTTGACCTTGGCGGTGGTCTTCCGCACCCGCCCGCGCGACGCCGCCGTCGTCCGGGCCGCTGCTCGCTTGACCGTTTTCTTGCGCCCTCGGGCGGCCGTACGGGGCGCGCGGGCGGACGTCCCGGCGCGTCGCTTGCGCGCTCCCATGGTCCGGCCGAGCTCGTCACGCTCCTGCTCCCGCATGTGCTGCTCGACCAGCGGGAACATCTCGCTCTCTTCCTCGCGGACGTGGTGCTGGACGCACTCCTGGAGGCTCGTCATCGCAGCGCGCAGCTTCTCGTGGTCGTTCAGCGAGGCCCGGGCGTCCTGCACCCGGTCCTTGATCGATCCGTGCTCGCGCAAGGACTCGTCGAGGAGCTCGTCGAGACGCTCGTGGCGCAACGCGCGGACCGCCGGATAGAAGGTGGTCTCCTCGGTGGCCACATGCACGTCGAGCTCGCGGCAGATCTGCTCGGCGGTCGACCGCCGCTGGCGCGGCGACGCGGCGTTGCCGGTGAGCCGCTTGACCACTCCGGTGACCCCGCCACCGTCGTTGAAGCGCTGGAACAGTGCCTCGACCTTCTCGTGGTCCTTCTTCAAGAGCTCGATGGCGTCCATGAGAAACTCTCCTCACCTGACGCCTACTGCTTCTGATCGATTGCGCAATCCCCCTTTTGCATTCGCCCGGGCGGACGGACGCGCCGCTCAGCCGGCCTTCGGCGTCATCGGACGGGCACCGACCTGCGCGCGCATGCGCTCGAGCTCGCGCCGCGCTTTCTCCAGGGCGGCCTGCGCATCGGCCAGGCTCTGGGCCTGTCCGCCTCGATCGAGCTCGGCGGCGAGCACGTCGAGCGGGTCCGCGACCGCGACCGGGGGCGCGGGCGCGACGGAGGCGCTCGCCGCGTTGCGCCGCGCCGCCACCAACGCGGCCGAGCGCGCCAGCGCAAGACGGAAGGCGTCGCGCGACACGGGCTTGGCCACGTAGTCGTCCATGCCGGCCGCGAGGCAGCGCTCGCGATCGCCCTGCATCGCGTGCGCCGTCATCGCGATGATGGCGATGCGCGATCCGGTGCCCTCGCGTCGCCGGATCTCCCGCGTGGCCGAGATGCCGTCCATGACCGGCATCTGGATGTCCATCACCACGAGGTCGTAGAACTCGCGCGCCAGCGCCTCCAGGGCCTCGAGGCCGTTGGTCACCCCGTCGCACACGCACCCGAGGGTCTCGAGCATGCGGTGCGCGACCTTCTGGTTCACGGGATTGTCCTCGACGATGAGCGTGCGCAGCGGCGAATCGGCCTCGAGCGCAGCCGGCGGCGTCTGCACGATGACGCGGTCGTCGGGACGACCGGCGAGCACCTGGGCGAGCGTGTCGCACAGCTGCGACTGCCGCACGGGCTTCGAGAGCCCGGCGTCGAATCCCATGGCCCGCACGGCCTCGGCCCCGCCCTTGACGAGGCCGATCGACGACAGCAGCACGAGCGGCGTTCCGGCGAGCCGCGGGTTGCGGCGAATCAAGCGGGCCGTGGTCTGGCCGTCCATCTCGGGCATCTGCATGTCGAGGATGACGAGCCCGAACGGATCGTCATCGAGCGCCTGGCGCAGCACCGCGATGGCCTCGTCGCCGCTGCCCACCTCGACCGTGCGGCAATCCCACGCGCGGAGCTGCTCGCGCAGGATGAGGCGATTCGTGGCGTTGTCGTCGACCACGAGGACGCGCACGCCGGCGAGCGCCGCCGGCGGCGTGCGGGGCGCGTCCGAGACGCTCTGCTTCGGCAACGCGAGGCGCACGCGGAACGTGCTCCCTTGGCCCATGGTGCTCTCGACGTCGATCGCGCCGCCCATGAGCGCGACCAGCTGGCGCGAGATCGTGAGCCCGAGCCCGGTGCCCCCGTGGCGGCGGGTCGAGCTGCCGTCCGCCTGGGTGAAGCTCTCGAAGATCGCATCGAGGCGATCGGGCGCGATGCCGATCCCGGTATCGCGCACCGTGAGCTCGATGCCGAGCTCGCTCTCCGTCTCGTGGAGCGTGCGGACGGCGATCGCCACCTCGCCGTGCTCGGTGAACTTGATCGCGTTGCCGACGAGGTTCGTCAGGACCTGGCGGAGCCGGCTCGGGTCTCCCTGAACGGCGCCCGGGAACGTCGGCGGGATCATGGCGGCGAGCTCGATGCCCTTCTCGTTGGCCTTCGGCGCCAGGAGGTCCGCCACTTCCTCGACCAGGACGCGGAGGTCCAGGTCCACGCGCTCGATCGTCATCTTGCCGGCTTCGATCTTGGAGAAGTCGAGGATGTCGTTGATCACCGTCAGCAGCGAATCGCTGCAGCGGCGGATCGTGAGCGCGTATTCCTTCTGCTCCTCCGTCAGCGTCGTATCGAGCAGGATGTCGGTCATGCCGATGACGCCGTTCATGGGCGTCCGGATCTCGTGGCTCATGTTCGCCAGGAACTCGGACTTGGCCCGCGTCGAGGCCAGCGCGTCGTCGCGCGCCCGCGCCAGCTCCTGGACGTAGCCTTCGAGCTGGCGGCGGTGGCGGTGCCGCTCGAGCGCGATGCGCGCGAGCCCGACGGTGTCGTCGACGAGGGCGAGCTCCCACGCATCGGCCGCCCGCGGCGCCGCGGCATGGAGCATGAACGCGCCGAGCACGATGCCGGCGGGCGACTTGACCGGCTCGCACCAGCACGCCACCAGGCCGTGCTCGGCCGCCTGGGAGCGGAGCGCCGCCCAGCGCGGCTCGGCGTCCCCGGCGAGCGCCATCTCGGCGACGGGCTGGAAGCGACGGTGACCCCAGCCGGGCTCCGTGCCCGCGATGGCGATGCCGTCGAGCAACGCGACGTAGCCGTCGGGGAGGTTGCTCGCGCGTACCATCCGGAGACGCTCGACGGCCTCGTCGGTCACCAGCAAGGCGGCCCGCGCCGTCGGCCACTGCTCGGCGAATCCGTCGAAAACCGCCGCGAGGACGTCTTCGAGCGTGGCGTCGGTCGCGATGAGCTCCAGCACGCGACGGTGCGCGAGCTGCTGGAGGTCGAGCGCCTTGCGCTCGATCCGCTGGCGCTCGAGCGCCCCGGCGGCATAGGCGGCGGCGGCGAACGCCGAGACGACCGCGACGGCGGTGTTGGGGTCGACGCGCGAGAAGGCCACCACGTTGGCGGTGAAGGCGAAGATCGCCATGACCAGGACCACGAGATGCGCGCGCAGGCCCCACGGGAAGACCATCGCGCCGCCGAGCGTCACGATCGACAGGATGAAGCCGGTGACCAGCGGGTCGTGCAGCACCATGCCGATCGTGCCCGGCACGAGCGTCAGGAGGCACGCCGCCGGGACGACGGCCGCGAGCGTCCGCTGCCAGCTCGCGCCGCGCACCGTGGTGACCGCGATGGCCCCGCAGGCGTAGAGACACATGCCCGCGAGCTTGGTCAGCAGCACGGTCGCGAGGTTCGGGCTGCCGCCGCGGAGGTCGACCAGCATGCTCGCGCCGATGGTCACGACCCCCAGCGTCAGGACGGCCCGGACGCGCTCGACGAGCACGGGGGCGATCTCGACGTGGAGCGCGTCTTCGACGATCTTCGAGGATTTCGGGCGCATGGATGGGTGCTGGGACGGGTGAGCCCGCAGCGCTCCAAAGCAAGCGCCATGCCTTTCGCTTCGAGGCGCCATGCCCGCCGGCGTGCGCGACCCACCGTCAAAACGTCGACGCTCGAATCGCCGCGCCGTACAGGACCGCGCTGCGAGAGCACCGGCGTTGACCATCCGGCGGCGGGCTCGCTACACCCCTCGTCCGCATGGGATCGCCGCCGCTCGCGCGCTACCGGATGCTCGACCTCTCACGACAGCTGCCCGGGCCGTTCTGCTCGACGCTGCTCGCCGACCTCGGCATGGACGTGCTCACGATCACGGCCCCGAAGGACCCGTTCGGGACGGGCATCCCGTTCCTGCAGCGCAACAAGCGGAGCATGACGCTCGACCTGAAGGCGCCGGCGGGGCGCGACGTCTTCCGCCGGCTGGCGGCCGACGCCGACGTCGTCCTCGAAGGGTTTCGTCCGGGCGTCGCGGCCCGGCTCGGCATCGACTACGAGCGCCTGCGCGACGACAACCCGCGTCTCGTCTACTGCGCGATCTCGGGCTACGGCCAGGACGGTCCGTACCGCGATCGCGTGGGTCACGACGTCAACTATCTGGCGCAGGCGGGCGTGCTCGAGTACGTCGGCACGGAGGGCGCGCCGCCCGTCATCCCCGGCGTGCAGATCGCCGACATGGGCGCGGGGTCGCTGATGGCGGCGGTCGGCATCCTGGGTGCGCTGCTCGCCCGCGACGCGAGCGGGCGCGGCCAGCTGGTCGACGTCGCGATGCTCGACGGCGCCGCCGCCTGGAACGTCTATCACACGCTCCTCTACCAGCTCTCCGGCAGTCTGCCGGCGCGCGGCCGCGAGCAGCTGACGGGCCATTGGCCGTGCTACGCCGTCTACGAGACGCGGGACGGACGTCACCTGACGATCGGCGCCTACGAGCCGCACTTCTGGGCGGCGCTCTGCCGGCACTTCGGACGCGAGGAGCTCATCGCGCTGCAATGGGCGGAAGGCGCCGACCGCGAGGCGATGTTCGCGTTCTTCCGCGCCGCCTTCCGCGCGAAGACGCTCGCCGAGTGGACCGCCGAGCTCGGCGCGCTCGACGTCTGCTACGCGCCGGTGGCGACGCTCGACGAGGTCTTCGACGATCCGCAGCTCCGCCACCGCGGCATGGTCGTCGAGATGGAGACCGCCGGCGGGCCGATGCGCTTCTTCGGGCCGCCGATACGGTTCTCGGACACGCCGGCGTCGGTGCGGACGCCGCCGCCGGCGCTCGGGGCGCACACCGACGAGGTGCTGCGGTCGCTCGGGTTCGATGCTGCGGCGATCGTTCGGCTGCGGGAGGACGGCGTAGTGTAGCCTCGGTGTCGTGCGACATCGGCGGCGGTGACGGACTGTCCCCGCCGACACCTCGGGGTGATATCCCGACCGAGAAGGGCTTCGTAGAGTGCCATCAGGTCGGTCTCCAGGGAGGTGCCCCATGAATAGACAGGCATGGCTGGTTCTGGTCCTTGTCCCACTCCTCGCTCCAGGCTCGGCCGGCGCCGGGGAGCGCTGCGCCTGCCGCTTCGAGGTCTCCGCCGCATCCGGCACGATTCGGCCGGTCCGGCGCGCGACGCGCACCGCGGAGAAGCGGACGTGCACCTTCGATGTCCGCTTGCGAGTGGCGTCCCAGGACGCCGGCGCGTGCGACGGCGCGTCGGCCCTGCTGCGCGGCGTGGGTGGCGCCGCCATGCGGGTCGACCCGTGGGCGATGCCGTGGGAGCGTGTGACCGTGCGGGCCCGCAAGCACGGCGTCCGCCGGCGCGTGCTGCGGGCGCGCGTGCAGGGCACCGATGGCGCCGTGGGACGTGCACGGCTGGCACTCCGCTGCGAAGCGGAGCCGGTGCTCGCAGGCTGCGACGACGTGCTTGCCGAGTCGTCGTACTGCTATCTCGGCGGCGGATCGCGCCCGCGCGTCGTTGGCCTGACGTCGGGCATGCTCTGTGGTGGGGGGGACGACGAGCCGCCCCTTGCGGCGCTCCAGAAGCCGTCGCTGGCGGTTTGGCAGGGCGACGCCTGGACCTGCGGTGGCGGCAGCCCGATGGGTGGTTTCGTGGCGATCCCGCTCGAAGGCGGCGAGCCGCGGCGCGTGGCGGGACCGTGTGCCGCGACGGCGACCGACGGCGACGCACTCCTCGTGTTGCCGCGCGCCGGGTTCGACGACCCGCTGCCCGCTCGGCCCGCCGGTGCGGGCCCCGACCCGGTCGTGCTGGTGGGCCCCATGCCGTTCCCGCACGATCCCCCGCACGAGCGGCAGATCCGCGCGTACGATCTTCGCGACGACGTGCCCGGCGGCGCGTACCGGGTGGCCTTCGATTTGAACGCGATTCCCGAAGGGTCGCCGTGTGGCGCGATGATCTTCGACGCCATCGCCGCCCAGGACGGCATCGTCTACGCCGCCGGCTGCCGGCCGACGTTCTTCGGCAACTGCGCCCGCGAGCCGTTCATCTGCGTGTTCGACACCAACACGGGCGCCATGCGGCCACGGCTTTTCCTCGAGGACTTCGCGGGCAACATCCGCGGTCTGGCGACCCTGCCGGGTGGACGCCTCGTGGTGCTCACCGACGATCCCACCCAGCTGCCACCCATCGGATACGTCGATCCGGGCGTCGTCGGCACGGTCGGCACCGATCAGCTCCACCTCTTCGACGTCAGCGACGGATCCCGACTCGACAGCAAGACGCTCACCACCGCCGGCGCCCAGGGTCTCGCCTGCGCCGGCCACTGAGCAGCACCGTGCGACACGGATGGGCTGCCGGGCTCGCCATCCTCGCGCTCGCCGCGGGTGCGGCGGCCGACCAGCCCATCCGAGGCGTCACGGTGCGCATCGACGAGCCGGCCGTCGGCAGGGGAGCGCGCAGCGCGCGCGTCGTGGGTCGCGAGCGCGCCGCAACCGCGACGCTCGCCGGCGATCCCGTCAAGGACGGCGCGCTCCTCACCGTCGTCGCGGTGGGAGGCGGGGCGGCACGCGAGATGTTCGTCCTACCCGGTGGCGCGGGCACGGGACGTGCGACCGGATGGCGCGTGCGTGCCGACCGCGCACGTCCGGGCGATGGTAGCTTCACATGGCGCGACCCGCGCGGCGTCCATGGACCGGTGCGACTGCTGCGCCTGTCGCGCGGCCGCAAGGGCTTTCGCATCGATCTCCGGTTGCGAGCGGGCTCCCACCCGCTGACGCTGCGTCCCCCGGCTCCGGGCTCGGGCGCCGAGCTCGTCGTCACCATCCCCGGCGGCGACACGTGGTGCGTCGGCTTCGGCGGCTCCGCGGGCGGGCGCATCGTCGCGAACGGCACGGCGCGCTTTCGCATGGTGGCGGCGACGCAGGCCGCCTGCGACCTGACCACACCGTCGCGCACGGTCCCCGTCTTCGAGAGCGATCCCGTGCGACCGCTGGCGCTGTCGGCCGACGGGACGCGGCTCTTCGCGGTCAACACGCCCGACGCCCGGCTCGAGATCCTCGCCGTCGACGCCGACGGCACGCTGACCCCCGAAGCATCGGTCGCCGTCGGACTCGAGCCGGTGTCGGCGGCGGTCCGCTCCGACGGCGAGGTGTGGGTCGTGAACCAGCTCTCCGACAGCCTGAGCGTGGTCGACGTCGCCTCGACACCGCCGCGCGTGGTGCGCACCATCCCGACGTGCGACGAGCCGCGCGACCTCGTGTTCGCCGGCCCCGGCGCCGGGCGCGCGTTCGTCACGACGGCACGGCGCGGGCAGACCTGCATGGGGGCCGACGGCGCCCCGATCGACGCGAAGCTCACGACGCCCGGCACGCCGCGTGCGCTGGTCCAGGTGTTCGACGCCGCCAGTCCGACGGCCGTGCCGATCGCCGTGCTCGAGCTGTTCGGCGACACGCCGCGTGCGCTCGCCACGAGTCCGGACGGGGGGACCGTCTATGCCGCGGTCTTTCGCTCCGGCAACCGCACGACGACCGTCAACGAGCAGCTCGTGTGCGACGGTGGCGTCTACGGCGGCACCTGCTTCGTCGAAGGCACCGCCGTTCCCGGCGGCCTGCCGGCACCGAGCCCGGTCGACTGCCGAGGCGAGACGCAGCCCGAAACCGGCCTCATCGTCCGCTTCGATCCCGACGCCGGCATCTGGACGGACGAGCTCGGCCGCGACTGGAGCGACGCGGTCCGCTTCTCGCTGCCCGACCGTGACGTGTTCCCGATCGATGCGACCGCGTCGCCACCGGCGGTCGTCGGGGCCGGATCGTCCGACGTCGGGACGGTCCTCTTCGCGATGGCGACCAATCCGACGACGGGGACGCTCTACGTGGCCAACACCGAGGCGAACAACGCGACGCGCTTCGAAGGCGACCGCGCCGGCTCGTGCGCGACCACCAGCGTGCGCGGACGGCTCCACGCCGCGCGCGTCACCGTCATCGCCGGGGACACGGTCGTGCCTCGTCATCTCAACAAGCACCTCGAGCCGTACGCGGCCTCGCCGTCCGCCGAGGACAAGGCCCGCAGCCTGGCGACGCCTGTAGCGCTCGCGACCGACGGGACGACGCTGTGGGTCGCGGCCTTCGGCTCGGGCGCGGTCGGCGCGTTCGACGTCGCCGCGCTCGAGGACGACTCGTTCAGCCCGAGCGCCGCCGACCATGTCGCCGTGACCGGCGGCGGACCGAGCGGCCTCGTCCTGCGCGCCGATCGCCTGTTCGTGGCCACGCGCTTCGACGACGGGGTCTCGACGATCGACACGACGACCCGCACCGAGGTGTCGCACGTGCGGCTGCACGATCCCGAGCCCGCGGCCGTCGTCCAAGGCCGGCGCTTCCTCTACGATGCCGTGGCGACGTCCGACAACGGCGAGGCGTCGTGCGGCGCGTGTCACGTCTTCGGCGACCTCGACGGACTCGCATGGGACCTCGGCGATCCGGATGCCGGCACGCAGGGCAATCCGAATCCGTTCGAGCTGGACCTGGGTCAGGACTCGCGGTTCCGCGCGTTGAAGGGACCGATGACCACGCAGAGCCTGCGCGGCATGGCGGACCATGGTCCGATGCATTGGCGCGGCGATCGCACGGGCGGCAACGCGCCCGGCGGCGATCCGCGCGACGAGGCTGCGGCCTTTCGCGCTTTCAACCCCGCGTTCGTGGGCTTGATCGGGCGCAGCGCTCCGCTCGCCGACGCCGACATGCAGGCCTTCACCGACTTCGCGCTCGCGTTGCGCTACCCGCCGAACCCGATCCGCGCCGTCGACGAGCTGCTGTCCCCCGCGGAGGAGCGCGGCCGGCAGCTCTTCTTCGACGTGGTGACCGACGGTGCGCGCACCTGCAACGGCTGCCACGTTCTCGATCCCGAGCAGGGCTTCTTCGGCACCGACGGCGACAGCACCTTCGAGAACGAACCGCAGGTCTTCAAGGTCGCCCACTTGCGCAACCTCTACCAGAAGGTCGGCATGTTCGGCCTCGCTCGCGTCCCGGGCCTGCGGCGGGGCGACGCGACGTCGCTGGGCGACCAGGTCCGCGGCTTCGGCTACCTACACGACGGCAGCATCGATACGCTCGCCCACTTCCTCTCGGCCATGGTGTTCTCGCTTTCCGTCGAGCAGATCGCCGACGTGGAGGCGTTCGTCCTGGGATTCGAGACGGGCCTGGCGCCCGCCGTCGGCCAGCAGGTGACGATCGGCGCCGACGTCGCGGAGGCGCGCATCGCGGTGCTCCTCGATCGTGCGGCCACGGTGCTTCCGCGGTGCGACATCGTCGTGCGCGGCGTCCTCGACGGCGTGCCGCGTGGCTGGGTGCGCCTCCCGAGTGGCGCCTTCCGGAGCGACCGCGCGGCCGAGCCGCCGCTCGCCGAAGCCACGCTGGGGGCGCAGGCCTTGGTCGCGGGGCAGGAGCGCACCTACACCTGCGTGCCGCCGGGCTCGGGTTATCGGCTCGGCATCGACCGCGACGTCGACGGCTGCCTCGACGGCGACGATCCGGCGCCCGCCGATCCGGCCATCGCCTGCACCGCCGACCCAAGACTGCGTCTTGGGTCGGGGTAGGACGCGAGCATGTCGCGTTCGGTGGGACGCGCGACCGGAATGCCGCGGCCGGCAAAGCCGGCGCGGCACACGAGCTACGCACGCATGTGACAACCGCGCCGCCCGCGTCCGCGCGTATTCCCATCGAGGGTAAGACCTAGTCCCCTGGATCGATGAAGTCTTGCGAAAGTCCGTCATCGATTCGCCGCGGCGTGCACCTGTCGGGTGCGCTGACAGAAGCGCTTGATCGACGCGAAGATCTCATCGGCCGTC
>Ga0180063_1000525_pt1 | contig 10407 bp, 12 predicted proteins | sample EasRivT47_16_10D_FD_121776 | JGI IMG/M metagenome (GOLD analysis project Ga0180063, IMG submission 121776) | Soil microbial communities from meander-bound floodplain in the East River, Colorado, USA - East River metaG ERMLIBT47_16_10D | ecosystem: Environmental > Terrestrial > Soil > Floodplain ...
CATCGCACGCGGTGCGTGGGCTCGCCGGCACCTTCGCTCCGCACGCACGGTCGACCGCGCTCGTCGTCTCGACGGCCAAGGGCGTCGAGACGGACTCGCGGCTCACCATGTCCGCGGTGCTGGAGCAGGTGCTCCCGGGCCGTCTTCCGGCGCGCGTGTGCGTCCTGTCGGGGCCGAGCTTCGCGCGCGAGGTCGTGCAGGGGATGCCGACGGCGGTGACGGCGGCAGCGCGCACGATGGGGGTGGCCGAGGAGCTGCAACGACTCTTCAACGGGCCGACGTTCCGCGTCTACACGTCGGCGGACACCGTCGGCGTCGAAATCGGCGGTGCCGTGAAGAACGTGATCGCGCTCGCGGCGGGCGTGAGCGACGGCCTCGGCTTCGGCGCGAACACCCGTGCCGCGCTGATCACCAGGGGGCTCGCCGAGATCTCGCGTCTCGCGATTCGCCTCGGAGCCGATCGAGCCACGCTGGCCGGCCTGGCGGGCCTCGGCGACCTGATCCTCACCTGTACCGGCGACTTGTCACGGAACCGGCAGGTGGGCCTGCGCCTCGGCCGCGGCGAGACCCTCGCCGCGGTGCTCGCGAGCATGAGCGAGGTCGCCGAAGGCGTGCGCAATACGGTGTCGGTGCGCGAGCTTGCCCGCAGCGTCGACGTGGAGATGCCGATCACGGAGCAGATGCACCTCGTGCTCTACGAGGACAAAGACCCGAGGCAGGCCGTGGTCGACCTCATGTCGCGACGGCTGAAGCACGAGCTCGCATGATCGCCGGCTCGTCTCCACATTGACTTTTCGGAGGTGCCATGGTTTGCGTCCCGGTTGCGCCGGCGGCGCGGTAAGCCATGAAGAGAACGTATCAGCCGAGCAATCGACGTCGGAAGCGGACGCACGGGTTTCGCGCCCGCATGGCGACTCCAGGTGGCCGAAAGGTCCTCAAGCGGCGCCGCGCGAAGGGTCGTAAGCGGCTGACGGCGTCGATCCCACCGAAGCAGCCGGGGTGAATCGACAGGGGCCGTTCGGTTTCCCCAAGCATGCGCGGCTGCGGAAGCGTGGCGAATATCTGCGCGTGCAGGGAGCCGGCCGGCGCTACCACACGGAGCATTTCGTGGTGCTATCGGCGCCCGCCGCCCGCGTGACCAGTCGAATCGGGATCACCGTGAGCAGCCGCGTCGGGAACGCGGTGGTCCGAAACCGCATCAAGCGGCTCATCCGGGAGATCCTCCGCGTATCGTGGCGGCGGATCGAGCCAGCCGGCGACATCGTCGTCATAGCGAAACCGAACGCCGCCGAGGCCACCCATGCGAACGCAGCGACAGAGCTCCATCGAGCACTCGGCATCGCCGGCGCCTGACGCTCGTGGGCTGACCGCTCGGGGGTGCGCTGGCGTCATCCGGGTGTATCAGCGCGTGATGCGCCCCGTCGTGCCACCCGCATGTCGCTTCGCGCCCAGCTGCTCCGAATACGCCCACGACGCGGTGCTCGCACACGGCGTCGTGCGAGGCGGGTGGCTGGCGGTGCGTCGGCTCGGCCGCTGCAATCCTTGGTACCCCGGGGGGTACGACCCCGTGCCCGGTTCGGGGGAATGAGCATGGACCAGCGTCGCGTGTTGCTGGCCGTCGTTCTCTCGCTGGCGGTGGTCGTGATCTACAACGAGTGGATCACCCGCACGCGGCCGGTGCCACCGGTCACGGAATCGGCCCCGGCACCGCCCATGAGCGGCACGACGCTCGCGCCCACGGCACCCGCGGCGCCGACGGAGCCGGCGCCCGGCGCGCCGGGCAAGTACGGCAATCTTTCTTTTGAGTTGCATGACCACCCGCCGATCGTGGTCGAGACGGACGTCTGGCGGGCGACCCTCACGCCGCAAGGTGGGCGTCTCACCAGCCTCTTGCTCAAGCAGTTCCGGCGATCGGTAGATCCGGCCAGCCCGCCGCTCGAGCTCGTGGAGACGGCCGCGGGAGTCTTGCCCCTCACCGTGACCCTGGGCGTCGGGCAGAGCGACGCCCCAGTCCTCTACCGAACGGACAAGAGCTCGATCACCCTGACCGGCGGAGACACCGGCGAGATTGTCCTGTCCGGCGAGACGCCGGCCGGACTCGCGCTCGAAAAACGCATACGTTTCCTGGGCAACTCGTACCTCTTCGACGTCGAGGTTCTCGTCCGCGGGACCGATGCTCCGAAGACCATCGGGATCGTGCTGCCGCAGCTCGAGCGTGAAGGACTCGGTCCGAGCGGCAATGCGACCGAGACGGCCGTCATCTTGAGTCAGGGAAAGCTGGTCGAGACCCCGCTCGCCGGCAAGATCGAGGAGCTCAAGTCGCAGCAGGCGACGGACGCCAGGTGGGTCGGCTTCAGCGTCCCGTTTTTCGCCGGTGCTCTGGTCGCGACCGGTCCCACGGGCGCGATCGCGAGCGTCGAACCAGTCGGTTCGAGGCCGATCGTTCGTCTGGAGCAGGCGGTCACCAGCACGGCGACGTCGTTCAAGGTCTTCATGGGACCGAAATCGAAGGAGATCCTCGCCGACGCGGGGTTCGACCTGAGTCGCCTGCTCGACTTCGGATGGTTCTGGTTCATCGCCATCCCGATGCTGAACGCGCTCCGCTGGTTGCACCGGCTGACGAGCAACTACGGCATCGACATCATCCTCCTCACAGGCCTCGTGCGCGTCGCGACCCTCCCGCTGACACTCAAGTCCTTCCGCAGCATGAAGGACATGCAGAAGGTGCAACCGCAGCTGAAACGGCTCCAGGAACAGTACAAGGACGATCAGGCGAAGCTCCAGAAGGAGATGATGGAGCTCTACCGCCGGCACGGCGTGAACCCGTTCTCGGGCTGCCTGCCGATGATTCTGCAGATCCCGATCTTCGTGGGTCTCTACAACGCCTTGCTTCACGCCATCGAGCTTCGCCACGCCCCATTCGCGCTCTGGATAACGGATCTGTCGGCACCCGAGCGGCTGATGGTTGCCGGCATCGGTATCCCCGTCATGACGATTCTCATGGGTGGCACGATGCTGGTTCAGCAATGGCTCACGCCGCAGCAAGGCGATCCGATGCAACGGCAAATGATGATGATCATGCCGGTCGTCTTCACGTTCATGTTCTTCAACTTCCCGTCGGGCTTGGTGCTGTACTGGCTGGTGAGCAACCTGCTCGGCATCGCGCAACAATACGCGATGCTCGGAACGCCGAAATGATCAGGAGCCCTCGATGAGATCAGTGGAAACGGAGGGAACGACGATCGACGAGGCGATCGATAGGGCGCTCGAGCTGCTCCACATCGAGCGCGACAAGGTCGATGTCGAGATCGTCGAGAACGCATCGCGCGGGCTTCTGGGCTTCGGGGGGAAAAAGGCTCGCATCCGCGCGACCGTGCGCAATCCGTTTTCCGCGGCTGCGCTCGACGCTCCGGCCCCGGTTTCCCAGGAAACGCGGGCGGCGGCACCTCCGCCGGATGCCCAGCGAGCGGCGGATCTCATCGGGTCCACCCGCCGCACGCTCGAGGAGATTCTGGGTCAGCTCGGCGTCGAGCCTGGTATCGAGACGGAACGTACCAGCGACGACTCGTGGTGCTTCAGGATCCCGAGCAACGGTGCCGGCATCGTCATCGGTCGTCACGGCCAGACCCTGGATGCGATCGAGTATCTTCTGAACCGGATCGCCTCGCACGGGAGCGGGACGCTGGTCCGGATCACGGTCGACGTCGAGAGCTACCGCGAGCGGCGCCAGGAGTCGGTGGAGCAGGTGGCGCGGCGCGCCGCCGACAAGGCGCGCCAGACGGGCCATCCCGTGGTGCTCGCTCCCATGAGTCCGCGCGACCGACGCACCGTCCACATCGCCCTGGCCGACGAGCGAGGCATCACCACGCGGAGCCAGGGTGAAGGCAGCTTTCGCCGCGTCATGATCGTGCCGACGAACACGTCCGGAAGGTCATCGTCCTGAGCGGCCGCGGTGCGCGGGCCCGATCAGTGGGATCTCGTCGGCCATTGTGAGCGAGCCTTCGGGTTGCGGCTCGCGCCCGAAGACGTCGCCCGCATCGATCGCTTCCTCGACATGCTGGAGCTCTGGAACCGACGGCTCCGGCTGACCGGCGAACGCGATCGCTCGACCTTGCTGCGCAAGCACGTGGTCGATGGGTTGGCCTGCGTCCCGCTGATACCATCCGGGGCTCGTGTTCTCGACGTCGGTACCGGCGCGGGGTTTCCCGGTGCCGTGGTGGCGTGCGTGCGGCCGGACGTCGCGACCACGCTGCTCGATGCGCGCCAGCGTCCGGTGAGCTTTCTCGGCGAAGTCATCCGCGCCGTGCCGCTCCCGCGCACGCGCGCCGTGGCGATGCGAGCCGAAGACGCTGCCGGCGACCCGGCGATGGCCCGGCAGCAGGATGTAGTCACGTCGCGCGCCATCCGGTTCGACCGGTTCGTCCGCCTTGCCCAGCCGCTCCTCGCCTCCGGTGGGCGAATGGTCTCGATGCAGACCCCCACCACGGACCGATCCACGGCGAACGCCGCTGCACGGAACGTCGGCCTGGAGCTCCTGGATCTTCGCGACTATCGCTTGCCCGACGGCGAGCCACGGCGTCTGGTCATCCTCGGCTGATTTCTACCGCGGCCCAGTTTCCCGGCACCTTTTCCATGTGCTAACACCAGTCCCGGCGGAGGCGTGGATGGGGCGCATCATCGCGGTGGCGAATCAGAAGGGCGGGGTCGGGAAAACGACGACTGCCGTGAATCTGGCCGCTGCGCTCGCGCTCGAGGGCCATCGCACGCTCCTCGTCGACTGCGATCCGCAAGCCAGCGCGACGACCGGCCTCGGCATTCATGCCCGTGCCCTCGGTTCCACGACGTACGACTTGCTGGTCGCGGAGGAGCCGCCGCACGACGTCGTCCACGAGACGCGGCTCGCGTCGCTCGACGTCGTGCCGGCGACGCGCGATCTCGTCGGGGCCGAAATCGAGCTGGTGATGCTGCCGCGGCGCGAGTTTCGCCTGCGGGATCGGCTGGCCCCGCTCACCGAGCCGTACGCCTTCACGATCATCGATTGCCCGCCGTCGCTGAGTCTGCTCACCGTGAACGCGCTCACGCTCGCGGGCGGCGTGCTCGTGCCGCTGCAGGCGGAGTACTATGCGCTCGAAGGGCTCACCGCGCTCCTCGACACGGTCGGCCGCGTGCGCGACGCGCTGAATCCGACGCTGGCGCTCGAAGGCCTCGTGCTCACCATGTTCGACGGCCGCAACAGCCTGGCGCAGCAGGTCCAGGGAGAAGTCCGGACCCACTTCGGCGATCAGGTGTATCGCACGGTGATTCCGCGCAACGTACGGCTGTCCGAGAGCCCCAGCCACGGGCTGTCCGTCCTCGAGTACGACCCGCGCTCGCGCGGTGCCATCGCGTACCGTGCGCTCGCGCGCGAGCTGATCGGCCCGCGGGCCACGATCGTCGCCGCGGTGGCGGAGTGTTAGAAAGCATGGAGGCAAGAATGCGTAAAGCCCTTGGCCGAGGCCTCGAGGCGCTGTTGCCGGCGGGCGCCGCCGGGGAGCCGCCGCCGACCCCCGCGCGCGATCGCGTGCCGCTGTCGGAGATCCGGCCGAACCCGGACCAGCCGCGCCGCCATTTCGACGAGGCCGCGCTCGCGACGCTGTCGGCCTCCATCCGCCACCGGGGGCTCCTGCAGCCGCTCGTCGTGCGGCGCACGCCGGACGGGTACGAGCTCATCGCCGGCGAACGCCGCCTGCGCGCCGCCCAGCGGGCCGGGCTCGAGACGGTGCCGGTGGTCGTGCGCGAGGCGGACCCGCAGGAGCGGCTGGAGCTCGCGTTGATCGAGAACCTGCAGCGCGAGGACTTGACGCCGCTCGAGGAAGCCGAGGCGTACCGGCACCTGATCGACGTCCACGGTCTCACCCAGGACCAGGTGGCCCAGGCGGTCGGCAAGAGCCGGCCGTCGGTCGCGAACGCACTGCGTCTCCTCGGGCTCCCCGACGCCGTGAAAGCGCAGCTCGAGGGCGGTGAGCTGAGCGCCGGCCATGCCCGCGCGGTGCTCTCGGTGGGCGACGCCACGGCGCAGGTCGAGTTCGCGCAGGAGCTCGCCGCCGACGGCGCCACGAAGAGCGAAGCCGAACACCGGGCTCGAGCGCGTCGGACTGCCGGCAATCGCGCCGGCACGCCTCGCCGTCGCGTCGACGATCCACACTGGCGCGCCATCGCGGAAGAGCTGACGCGCACGCTCGGCACCCGCGTACGCGTGACGCCCCGGGCTCGCGGCGGGAGCATCGAGATCGAGTTCTATTCGGAGCCGGAGCTCGCGCGCCTGCTCGATCGCCTGCGCGGCGCGGAACGCGTGCGAGCGTTTTGACTCGTTCTCCGGCGCGATGCTACAAGCGCGCGGCTGCCCGTCAGATGACCACCGCAGCCGTCGCGACGTGAGCGCGGCGGCGCCCTCGGAGTACGTCGATGGCGATTTTCGGAAAGGATCGAGAGCGAGGTGAACGAACGCGCTTCGGGGCGTTCGACGGCTCCGTATCATCCGGTGGAGGTTCGGCTGCGGAGGGGGAGAAGATGTACGAACGCGAGAAGGGGCGGACGGGGAGCGAGGACGGCAGCGGCTCCAGCGGCTTTCTGGGCAAGGGCAGCCGGGTCGTCGGAAAGCTCTCGTTCGAGGGGCCCGCACGCATCGAAGGCGCGGTCGAGGGCGAGATTCTGGCGCAGGATACGCTCACGATCGGAGAGAGCGCGGTCGTGAACGCGCAGATCACCGGCAACGCGGTGATCATCCACGGTCGGGTCACCGGCGACGTCACGGCCCGCAAGAAGCTCGAGATCCGTGCGCCCGGGCGGCTGCTCGGCAACATCGCCACCCCGAACCTCGTCATCCACGAGGGGGTCGTGTTCGAAGGTCAGTGCACGATGGGTGGTGAAGTCCGCGCGACCGACAAGGATCGCAAGGTCACCCTCGTCTTCCCGCCGGGCGATCGCGACGGCGACGCGACCGATGCCCCGCGTGCAGTGGCCGAATCGGCGAAGTAGGAGGACGTCGGCCCGCGCGACCAGGCTCCTCGCCGCCCCCGATTCATGGACATCCCCAAGGAATTTTTTCCGGTGCTGCTCGTCCAGATCGCCCTGTTCCTGGGGCTCTGGGCAGTGCTCAAGCGCTTCTGGTTCGAGCCCGCGCTCCGGGTGATCGCGGCGCGGGAGAAGCGCTCGCACGGGGCGATCGTCGAGGCGAAGCGCCTGCAGGACGAGGCCGAGCGGCTGCGACGGGAGCACGGCGCGGCGATCGAGCAGGCCAAGAACGAGGCGCAGCGCGAGGTCCAGGACCTGCTGCGCCAGGCGGAGGCCGCGCAGCGCGAGCTCATCGAGCAGGCGACCGCGGACGCCCAGCGCACGGCGAGCGAGATGCGCGAGCGGGTCGCCGCCGAGGTCGCGGCGGCCCGACAGAGTCTGCAGGCGGAGGTCCACGCGATCGCGCGCGAGGTGGCCCAGACGGTTCTCGGACGGGCGGTCTAACGTGGAGCATCACGCCGAGCACGTCCCGACGATCGCCTCGCTCCTCTGGCCGGCGGTCAACTTCACGATCTTCGTCACGCTGCTCGTCCGGTGGCTGTCGGGCCCGCTGCGCGAGTTCTTCCGTGCCCGCGGCGAGCGGCTGCGCGACGAGCTGGCGGCCGGGGACCGGGCACGCCGCGACGCCGAAGCGCTACGCGCGCAGCTGGCGCGCGACCTGGCGGACCTGCCCGCGCTGCGCGAACGGATTCAGACCGATCTCAAGGCGACCGCCGAGCGCGAGCGTGACCAGCTGCTCGCCCAGGCCCGCCGGAGCGCGGAGCGGATCCGCAACGACGCACGCCTGCTCGCCGAGCAGGAAGTGGCGGCCGCGCGGCGCATGCTGCGTGACGAGGTGGTCGCGGCGGCGGTGCGCGAGGCGAGCGAGCTCGTTCGCCGGGCGGCACGACCGCCGGATCACGAGCGATTCGTGCAGGAGTTCATCCGCGCCGCCGGAGCCCCGTCGTGACCGGAGGCCTCGGGCGGCGTTACGCGAAGGCGCTGATCGGCCTCGCGCGCCAGGAGGGTGCGCTCGCCACGGCGGGCGAAGATCTGTTGCGCGCCGCCGCCACGTTCACCGAGCCCGATCTGCGAAGCCTGGTGCTCAATCCCGGGATCGGCGCCGCGGCGCGGCGCGGCATCGTCGGCCAGATCGTGGAGCGGCTCGCTCTCTCGCCGATCGTCGGCAACCTGATCCGCTTGCTGGCCGATCGCGACCGGATCGACGTGCTGCCGGACGTGGGGCGTGCCTACCAGACGCTCGTCGATCGGGAGCTCCGCCGCGCGCGCGTCAGCGTCCGGAGCGCGGCGGCACTGACACCAGCGCAACTGGCCGAGCTCGAAACGCTCGCGCGGCGGCTCACCGCCGCCGAGCACGTCATCGTCTCGGCCGGGGTCGATCCCGACCTGATCGGGGGCGTGACGCTCGCCGCGGGCGGGACCGTGTACGACGGCAGCGTCAAGACGCAGCTCGCACGGCTGGCCGACCAGATGGCCCGCGCCGGCTCTTAATTTCGGGGGGAGAACCGTTTCATGCAGATCAGAGCTGCGGAAATCAGCGATATCATCCGCCAGCAGATCAAGGACTACGAGAAGCAGCTCGAGGTCCGCGAGACCGGCGTCGTCCTGTCGGCCGGTGACGGTATCGCGCGCGTCTACGGTCTCGATCAGGTGGCGGCCGGCGAGCTGATCCAGTTTCCGCACGACATCTACGGCATCGCGCTCAACCTCGAAGAGGACAACGTGGGCGTGGCGCTGATGGGCGCTCCCGAGCACATCAAAGAGGGCGACGAGGTCCGTCGCACCGGTCGCATCGCGGAGGTCCCGGTCGGCGAGGCGTTGCTCGGCCGCGTCGTGGACGCGCTCGGAGTGCCGGTCGACGGCAAGGGCCCCATCCAGACGCCGCACACGCGCCGCATCGAGCTCAAGGCCCCCGGCATCATCGCGCGCGAGCCCGTGAAGATGCCGCTGCAGACGGGCATCAAGGCGATCGACGCCATGATCCCGATCGGGCGCGGCCAGCGCGAGCTCATCATCGGCGATCGTCAGACCGGCAAGACCGCCGTCGCCGTCGACACGATCATCAACCAGCGCGGCGGCGACGTGCAGTGCTTCTACATTGCGATCGGGCAGAAGCAGTCGACGGTCGCCCAGGTCGTGGACAAGCTCACCAAGCACGGCGCCATGGACTACACGACCATCGTCCTGGCCTCGGCGTCGGCTCCGGCCCCGATGCAGTTCATCGCGCCCTACAGCGGCTGCACGATGGGCGAATACTTCCGCGACAGCGGGCGCCACGCCCTGGTGATCTACGACGATCTCTCGAAGCAGGCGGCCGCCTACCGGCAGCTTTCCCTGTTGCTCCGCCGCCCGCCGGGCCGCGAGGCGTACCCGGGTGACGTGTTCTATCTCCACTCCCGGCTGCTCGAGCGGGCCGCGAAGATGAGCCCCGAGCGCGGAGGCGGATCGCTCACGGCGCTGCCCATCATCGAGACGCAGGCGGGCGACGTGTCGGCGTACATTCCGACCAACGTCATCTCCATCACCGACGGCCAGATCTTCCTCGAGAGCGACCTCTTCTACTCCGGCGTGCGCCCCGCGGTGAACGTCGGCATCTCGGTCTCCCGCGTCGGCGGCAACGCGCAGATCAAGGCGATGAAGAAAGTCGCCGCCCCGCTCCGCCTGGAGCTCGCGCAGTATCGCGCGATGGCGGCCTTCGCGCAGTTCGGCTCCGACCTCGATGCCGCCACCAAGCGGCAGCTCGACCGCGGCGTGCGCCTGGTCGAGGTGATGAAGCAGGGCCAGTACGTCCCCCTGCCGATCGAGAAGCAGGTGGCCATCATCTATGCCGCCACCAACGGCTACCTGGACCCCCTCCCCGTCTCGGCGATCCAGAAGTACGAGCGCGAGCTCGACAACTTCCTCGAAGCCAAGCACCCGGAGGTACTGCAGGGCATCCGTGAGAAGAAGGACATCACGGACGACCTGAAGGCGAAGCTCGACCCCGCCCTCGACGACTTCGCCAAGCTCTTCGCTCCCTAGCCGCGATGCCGAGTCTCAAAGCTCTCCGCAAGCGGATCGCGACGGTCCGCTCGACCCAGCAGATCACCAAGGCCATGAAGATGGTGGCCGCGGCGAAGCTCCGCCGCGCGCAGGAGGCCGCGGAGCGCGCGCGGCCCTACGCCGACAAGCTCGTCGAGATGTTCGGTGCGGTGGTGGCCGACCTGGAAGGCGCCGCCCACCCGTTGCTCGCGCGGCGAGACGAGCAGCGGATCGAGCTCGTCGTGGTCACGAGCGACCGGGGCCTGTGCGGCGGCTACAACTCGAACCTCCTGCGCAAGGCCGAAGCGTTCGTCCGCGAGCATCCGGGCAAGC
>Ga0180063_1000526_pt1 | contig 10399 bp, 9 predicted proteins | sample EasRivT47_16_10D_FD_121776 | JGI IMG/M metagenome (GOLD analysis project Ga0180063, IMG submission 121776) | Soil microbial communities from meander-bound floodplain in the East River, Colorado, USA - East River metaG ERMLIBT47_16_10D | ecosystem: Environmental > Terrestrial > Soil > Floodplain ...
GCCGAGCGGCTCGCGGTCGAAACTCCCGGCTTGAAGCTGGAGGTCTGGTCGGGCCGGCGGCTCGAGCGCGAAGGGCTCGCCGGGCTGCTCGCGGTGGCACGTGGCTCCCAGGAGGAGCCGCGTTTCATCCAGCTCCGCTACGCACCCGCCGGCGCCAGGAAACGCGTCGCGCTGATCGGCAAGGGCATCACGTTCGACTCGGGTGGCCTGTCGCTCAAGCCAGCCAAGTCGATGGAGACGATGAAGTACGACATGGCCGGCGCGGCGACCGTCCTGTCGGCCGTCGCGGCGGTGGCGAAGCTCGGGCTCCCGGTTGCGGTCACGGCGTACGCACCCGCGACCGAGAACCTGCCCGGCGAGCGCGCGCAGAAGCCGGGCGACGTGATCACGTTCATGAACGGCAAGACCGCCGAGGTCCTCAACACCGATGCCGAGGGGCGCCTCATCCTCGCCGACGCGCTCGCGCTCGCGACCAAGTCCAAGCCCGACGTGATCGTCGATCTCGCGACGCTCACCGGCGCGGCGCGCGTCGCGCTCGGCGCCAGCATCGCCGCCGTACTCGGGAACGATCAGGCGACGATCGATGCGCTCATCGCAGCCGGGAACGCCGTGGGCGAGCCGCTCTGGCAGCTCCCGCTCGCCAAAGAGTACCGCGACGACATCCGAAGCCCCATCGCCGACGTGAAGAACGTCGGCGGGTCGGAGGCCGGCACGATCACGGCCGCGCTCTTCCTGGAAGAGTTCGTCGGCGACTCGAAATGGGCGCACCTCGACATCGCGGGCCCCGCGTTCTCGGAACGGGAGACGGCGCTCAGCGGGAAGGGCGCGACGGCGTTCGGCGTGCGGCTGCTCGTCGAGTGGCTGCGCGCGCTGTCGGCCTAGCGGAGCGATGGTCGTGGCCGGACCACGCGGTCGATCTCGCGACGCGACGACGACGGGTCGATGGCTGCTCGGGATGGCGCTGGTGGCGGCGTTGCTGCCCGGTCGGGTGGGCGCGGAGGACGCGACGTTGCACGAGCTCGCCGCGCGCGGCGACGCCGGTCGCCTCGCGCAGGCGATCGCCGACGGCGCCGACGTCGACGAGCGGGACCAGGACGGACGGACGGCGCTGCACGTGGCCGCGGAAGCGTCGCATCTCCACGCCGTGATGATGCTCGTCGCGAAGGGAGCGGATCCGAACGCCCGCGACCGCGAGAAGCGTACCCCGCTGCATCTCGCCGCCGACGGCGATGCCCGCAAGGAGGGCGAGCGGTTCCAGATCGTGCAGCTCCTGATCGCGAAGGGCGGCGATCGCAAGGCGGCCGACGCGCAGGGCAAGCGGCCGGTCGACTACGCGCGCCAGTCCGAATTCAAGGAGGCCCTCGCGCCGTGAGCTACTGCGGCGCCGGCGTCTCCACGATCGTCACCCGATAGTCCTTGAACGGCGGCGTCTCGTCCTTCAAGAAGCTGCCCCGGAAGCGCTCTTCCGCAGCGGCGGCGAGCGGCTTCACCTTGCCCTTCGCGAGGATCTCCTTCGGATCGACCTCCGGGACCGTGAGCACCTCGGCGCTCTCGTTGTACGTCTCGGTCGAGGCGACCACCTTGCCCGCATCGTCGAGGGCCTCGATGCGCAACTTCACCCAGCGAAGGTCGTGCCCGCTCGTGTTCCGCAGGCGGCCGACCACATTGTACCACGTGGAGCCGTACCCGGACTCCCAGCGTCCCTTGTGATCGAGGATCGCGGCATCGGCAGCGCCCGCCGTCGCGGTCCACGCAAGGGCGAGGACGGCGACCGCGAGCGCGACGAGCCGAGCGCCCATCAGTCGGTCATGCGCGTGAGCGTGCGGAGCGAGAAGTACCCTGGATCCCACTTCCGCTCGATGAACGACTCCTGATACCGGCCGCCGAGGGCCGCGCGGTTCGTCTTGTCGTTCACGCCGACGACGAAGTTCGGAAACACGGCGTGGAACTGTTCGTCGTTCTTGACGAAGTGGTACGCGCACATCGCCGTGTAGAAGTACTCGCCGGCGCGGTTGTGCACCATCTTCCAGTAGATCCGGTAGATCTCCTTGTCGAAGAACATGATGACCTTGCCGAAGTTGTAGTACGGATCGCTCGACTGCCCTTCGATGATCCACACCGGACGCGGCACGAACACCAGGTTCTCCTGCGGCCACCACGGCGCGCCCTTGCTGTCGGGCTTCTCGTAGCCGGCGGTCGAGTACGGCGTCGCGACGAGGAACCGCGAGGGCGTGGGTCCGGGCCGCATCGTGAAGGGATACGGCTGGATCACGGGGGCGAGGATGTTGCCCTCGCCGACGAGCTTCCACTGGTAGTACTCGATCTTGCCCGCGTAGCAGTTCAAGTCGTCGGCGAAGATGTCGAGTCCTGCGACCGGGTCGGAGCGCGAGGCCGCGTTCACGCGCCGCGCGCGCCGCGTGGACGGGACGTAGGCCCAGAGCGCGTCCTGACTCTCCCAGTCCCAGTAGCGCTTGGTGAGCGTGGACACGCCTTCGACGTCCTGCGGCTCGATGGCGGCGGCGATGGCCTGCCCTTGCAGGTTCTCGGGGTTGTCGTCGAGCTTTCCATCGAGACGGCCCTGGTATCCCATCGCATGGATGAACGCCTTCACCTTGCGGAACTGACCGTTGGTGTCGACGCCGTTCAGCGAGAACGTGGCGCCGCCGCCGCCCGCCGCGAGGCCGGCGAAGTTGAAGTTGTGCGCGATCTTGCAGGCGACTTGCGGGTCGCTCTTGTCGATCGACGGGAACGGAAACCCGACCAGGTAATCGGGAATCTTGCCGGTCGCTTTGTCGACCAGGCCGCACTGCTTGGGCTCGACGTCGAACTTGCCCGCGTTCGAAGCCGTCCCGTCCCAGAACTTCTTCGAGTAGTTGTCGTGGAACTTCTTGGGGTCGACCGGCGAGACCTTGAACCAGTACTGACCGTCCTTCAGACGCTTCACGACCGCCTCGGGAAGAAGATCTTTCCCTTCTTGCCAGTTGTTGGCGTCGAGCACCCACGGTTGATCGTCGGCCGCCCAGCCGGCGGAGGCGACCAGGCACAACGCCGCGGTCGCGAGGCCGAGGCGCATCGTTCGCGTCGTTCTCGTCATGGAGTCCCCCTCAGACTGTGGGGAGCATGGTTCGCCCGTTTCCACTGCGATTGTCAAGGTGTGGCGGTCTCGGAAACGACTCGCCGGAGCTTTTCGAGCTCCCAACGGAGGAGAGCCCCGACCAGCAGCACGGAACGCTGCCCGACACGGCGAACGTACACACCCGTCTCGGCAGGATTCATCGCCCCGACCTCGATCGCGACCAGCTCTCGCGAGTCCGCCGTGACGCGAAGCCGCAGCGCGTCACCAGCGAGCCCGTAGCTGTCCGGGTCGGTGCCGGCGTCGATGACGGCGAGCACGCGGAGCGACGCGAGCGCATCGAGGAGGTCCGTCACGCCGGGTTCGCTCCATCGGCCGTCGCGTCGGACGATTGCGGTTGCACGTCCTCCGCGTGTGATCTCGAGCGAGGTCGCGTCGCCGAGCGGCGGGGTGAGCAGCGTCGATGGATCGACGACCGGCCCGACCGGCGGCGCGGTCAGCGACAGATACGTCACCAGCAGGCCGAGTGCGACGGCCAGCCCGACCGTGCCGCGGATCGTCATGCGCGCCGCCGCCGTCGGGCCATCAGGAGCGCCATCACGCCCGACAGCAACCCCGGCACCAGCGCCCCGAGCCAAAGGACGAGCGAGGCCTCTCGCGTGCTGAGCGCGAGCGTCGACAGCGTGGAGAGAGAGATCGGACGCGGGCGCGATGCGGTATACGCGTCGGGCCGCACCGCGAGCTCGGCCGCGGCCAGCAGCAGGTCGCGGTTCCCGAGCACGCCCACGTGGAGGTTCGTCGCGAAGTCCGCGTCGCCCACCACGACGACGCGGCCTTCGCGTTCGCCGGTGCCCTTCACGCGCACCAGCGCGGCGACGGGTAGCGGGCCATGCCGATCGCGCTCCGGGCGGAACTGGATCGCGTCACCCGCGAGCGCGCGACGGTCGACGTCGGCCCAGGTCGTTTCCGCCGTGACGCCGAGGTAGTCCGCCTGCACGCCGTCGGCGTCGATCAGGCGCAGCGATTGGGCAATCGGCAGGATCGCCGTCGCCTCGGGGGCCTGCGGGACGAGCTGCTGGTTCAGGAACGCGATCCGGGCGGCGAGCCCGTCGGTGCCGAGCAGCCGCCCCTGCTCGTCGACGACCACGTCGTCGCCGGGCTCGATGCCGAAGCGCGCGAGCAGCGCGACGATCGACCGTGGCGTCGGCGGGTCGATCAGGATGAGCAGCGAGCCGCCTCCGCGCGCGAACGCCTCGAGCGCATCGCGTTCCGCCGTCGTGACGTCTCGTGTGGGGCCGGCCACGACGACGAGCCCGTCGCGGGTCGGGATCTGCGCCGCGCCCCCGGCGATCCGTACGTCGAAGCCGTCGGCCGCGAGCGCCTGCAGGGCTTGCCCGAACCCCCCGCGGCCCTCGTCGTCGCGCGGATTGCATTCGCCGTGGCCGGTCACGACCCAGGTGGGTACCGGCGGCATGCCGGCCGTGCGGAGGATCGCGGACGTGAGGAGCTCCTCGACCACCAGGTCGACGCGCTCGCGCCGCTCGCCCGCCACCACCGCCGCCGTATTGTACGTGCGCACCCCGAGCTGCTGCGCGGCACCGGGGCTGCGATCGAGATCGAGGAGCCGCGTCGTCACGCGACCCGACGCGTCGGCGTAGAGCGACAGCAGGTCGCCGAGGTCCTCGCGCATGCCGGTGTCCTGGCTCGAGTAGAAGGCCGTGATCGCGACGTCGGTCTGGAGGCGCGCGAGCACGTCTTGGGTGTGCGGCGAGAGCGTGAAGCGCTTTTCCGGTGTCAGGTCGACCCGCCCGACGTGACGATGCGCGATCAGCACGACGCACGCGAGGATGCCGGTCACCAGCACGACCTGGACGGCGAGCAGGAGCGGCTCGCGTCTCACACGACCCCTCGCCAGGCGCGTGCCCCGAGGGCCCGCAACGCGAGGAAGAGGAAGAGCGTGCTGATGGCGAGGAAGAAGACCACGTCACGCAGGTCGATGACGCCCTGGGCGAAGCCGTAGAAGCGGTCGAACAGGGACAAGCCGAGGAGGATCCACCCGAACTCTTGCCCGAGCGCGGCCTCGTTCGCCGACACGAACCACAGGAACGCGAGCACGCCGTAGGTGAGCATCGCACTCACCACCTGATTGTCGCCGATGCACGAGGCGGCGAGGCCGCACGCGATGAAGGCGAGCCCCAGCAGGACGAGGCCCACGTACCCCGCGACGAGGGGGCCCACCGGGTAGGGGTGGAGCGCCCACAGCACGGCGGGTCCGATCGCCGATCCGGCGAGCATCACGAGATAGACCACGACCGCCGCCGCGAGCTTTCCGAACAGGACGTCGCGGTCGCCGACGGGCAGGCTCCACAGGAGCTCCAGCGTCCCCAGCCGTCGCTCCTCGGCGACGAGCCGCATCGTGATGAGGGGCACGACGAGCAGCGCCACCAGCCGATCGTGCAGGAACACGTAACGCCACAGCCCGACCGGCATGTTGCCGCCGCCGAACAGTACGTAGAACGTCACGTCGCTGTAGAAGAAGTAGCCGGTCAGGAACGTGAACGCGCCGATCAGCGTCCATGCGAGCGGGCCGCCGAAGAGGACGTCGAGCTCGCGCCGTGCGATCGCGAGCGCCTTCGTCACGGGACGCGTCCGGGGGCGTCGGCGACGAGCGAGAGGAACGCGTCTTCGAGCGACGGCTCGACGGGGACGAGCGCATACAGTCCCACGCCGGCGCTCGCGAGCGCTGCCGCCACGGCGGGACGCACCTCGCGCTGGGCGGCGACCTCGATCCGGCAGCAGCCGCCGTCGCCGCGCGCGACCAGGGGCTCCGCCGTGCGCACGCCGGGAACGGCACGCAGGAGCTCCGCGAGGCGTTCCGACGCCGCGGCGGCCTCGACGTCGACGTAGGTCGTGAGCCGCAGCCGGGTCGCCAGCGCCGCCGGGTTTCCCTCGGCGAGCACGCGTCCCCGATGCAGGATCACCACGCGATCGCAGAGCGACTCCACGTCGGCGAGCACGTGGCTCGACACCAGCACGGCCCGGTCGCGGCCGAGCTCGCGTATCAACCGCCGCGTCTCGGCACTCTGGGCGGGATCGAGGCCGACGGTGGGCTCGTCGAGGAGCAGGGCCGGTGGATCGCCGACCAGCCCGGCGGCGAGGTTGACCCTCTGGCGCATGCCGCGCGAGAGGGCCCCGATCCGGCGCCGCCGGACGTCGCCGATGCGCGCGCGGGCGATGCTCTCGTCCACGGTGTGGCGGTGGGCTCGCGCCGGCACGTCGCGCAGGGTGGCGACGAAGGCGAGCTCGTCTTCGACCGTGCGGTCCACATGCAAGGCCGGACGCTCGGGAACGTAGCCGACACGGCGGCGGGCCGCGATCGGGTCACGGTCGAGATCGAGCCCGTCGACGAGCGCGTGGCCCGCGTCGGGAGGAAAGATTCCCGCGAGGATGCGGAACGTGGTCGACTTGCCCGCACCGTTCGGCCCGAGCAGGCCGACCACCTCGCCCCGGGATACACGCAGCGTGACGTCGTCGATGGCGGGCCGGCCGCCGAAGCGCTTGGTGACCTGCCGGGCCTCGATCAAGCGACGGCAGAGCGGCTGGGTTCGACCGCCGCGGGGGAGCGATTCGTCAAGTAGCGCGGCTTGAGGGCCTTGATCCACGCCGGCACGAGTACGAGTCCGCCGAACGTGTTGAACCCCATCAGCAGCGCGAGGAGGAAGCCCATCTCGGCCTGGAACTTCAAATCGGAGAACCACCAGAAGACGGCGCCGACGATCATCGTCGTCGCGGTGAAGATGATGGCTTTGCCGGTCGTCGCGGTCGCCCCGTCGACCGCCTCGTCGAGCGTCGCGCCCTCGTCCGCGAGATCGACCATGCGACTGAAGTGGTAGATCCCGTAATCGACCCCCATGGCCGCCCCGACGGCCGCGACGGGGAGCGAGTTCACGTTCAAGTCGATGTGCATCAGGTACATGAACGCCTCGACCGCGAACTGGGACATGACGACGGGGATCATCAAGATGAGCGTGCACGCGACCGTGTAGTACGTGAAGTACAGGAACGCCCATACGGCGATCATCACCAGGGCGAGCGTGGTCCAGTAGGAGTCCTCGACCGCCTCGTTCACGGCCGCGAGCACGCCGAAGAGGCCGCCCGCGAAGAGGAGCTTCACCTGGCCGTCGCCGCGGTCGGCCGCCCACTCCTTTCCCGTGTTGATCGCGTTCATGATGATGTCGTGCGAGTAGCCGTGGAAGAGCGTGACGATCGTGCCGTAGCGCATGTCGGCGGACAGGAAGCGATCGAGGTCGCCGGCCTGGGACGTCTGCGTGAACTGATAGAACAGCTCCGCGATGTACTTCTCCCGGTCGGGGACGAAGGCCCATTTGGGCTCGCCCTCGTGGAAGAGCCGCGAGAGCTGCTTGATGATGTCGACGATCGTCACCGAGATGCCGGCCCCCTCGGCCGTCTCCATGTGATCGGCGAACTCTTCCATCATCGTCAGCGTCTCGACGTTCTTCATGCCGTCGGCCTTGCCGGTGTCGGCGATGACGACGAGATGGTTCGCGCCGACGAACTTCTCGTTCAGCTTCGCGTAGGCGACGTTGTACGGGTGGCTCGGGAAGAGCAGGGCCGCGCCGGGTGTCATGTCGCCCACCTTGAGGCGCCACCCGTAGTACGGACACCCGAAGAAGAGCACGATCGTGAGCGCGACGCCCGCCCAACGCCGCCACCCCGCGCTGGCGATGATGATGAGGTCGGTGATGCCCGTATAGATGTGCTCGTGCCACCGATAGAGGGCCGCCATCAGGAGCAGCATGACAGCGAGCTTCGCGGGCCCGAGGAGGTCGTAGGCGGCATAGAGTGCGACGCTGCCGAAGGCGAGGGCGACGAGCGCGAGCACGCACCAGCCGATCATCTGGAGCCACCGCGGCCAGGTGCTCGGCGCGCCCGGCGGCTTCGTCGCGGACAGGATGATCGGATGCAACGTGACGACGCTGATCAGGATCGAGAAGATCCAGAAGCACGAGAAGAGCGCGACCTTCTGGATGAGCGGGATCGGCGCCATCGTCACCAGGAAGAGACCCGCCGCGTCGTTCAGGATGGAGACGATGGCCGGCGGGAACAGGTGCGAGTACGACTCGACGATCGCGGTGTGGCGGTCGTGCGTGCGGTGGTACTCCTCGTGGTAGCGGTCCATCGACTGCACGGAGTGCGAGAGCGCGCGCGCCGAGAGGAACACGGGTACGACCAGGATCAGCGGGTCGAGGTTCAACCCGAGCAGCGGGACCAGGCCGAGCGCCCACACGCAGGACAGGACGCCCGAGAACATCGGCACCCAGACGCCCGGCCACGAGCGGAAGTAGTTCCACAACAGGAACGTGAGCGCGGCGCAGGTGACGAGGAACACCTGTTGGACCTCGGGCACGTAGCGCAGGATGCTCGTCTGGAGCCACGGGAACCCGGTGAAGTAGACCGTGTGGTTGTCGTCCTCGACGAGCTGCTCCAACTCCTGCATGCGGTGCCAGAGGTAGTCGACGTCGAGGTCCTCCTCCCAGAAGCCCGCGTTCACGAGCGCCGCGGTGTCGTCCTCGGAGACGTAGAGCCCACGGATGCCCTTGGTGGCGTAGACCGCGAACTTGACCCGATCGGCGTCCGCCTGCGTCTGCGGCACGCCCGGATAGAAGACCTCGCGGATCTCGATCGTGCCCTGCACCGTGGTGATGCTCTTCATCTTCGGGTGCGCGATCGACGCGATCTGATAGGGAACGACCCCTCTGCTCTCGACGATCCAGCGGGTCATCTGGTCGAGCTTCTGCAGCGTCGTCGGGTTGTAGATGTCGCCGTGCTTGACCTCGAGGATCGCGGTCAAGACGTTGGCGCTCCCGAACATGCGACGGAAGTCGTTGTAGATCTTGATGTAGGGATGCCCCTCGCGCAGCGTGTACTCTTTCCCGAAGAGGGTGATCCGGCTCTCGCTCGGGTAGAAGTCGATGAAGTTCGCGATGATCTTGATCCGCGAGCACTCGACCGCGAAGAAGATGGTCATCGCCGTGATGGCCAGCGTGACCAAGAGGCGATTGCGGAGGAGGAACCGAAGGTAGGCTTCGACCCAGCGCTGGGGGATCATGATGCCGTCTCCGTCGCGCCCCTGCGGCGGCCCTCGAGACGCTGGAGCTTCGCGCCGTCGAGGCGGAACACCAGACCCTCCGAGCCGACGGCGAGCCCCGCACCGCTCGGCGACAAGGACACGGTACGAATCCAATTCGCGGCGAGCTTGATCGACACCGGTTCGATGGCCCACGTCGCGCCGCCGTCCGTGGTCTTGAGCATGGTACCGGAGTCTCCGACGATCCACCCGTTCGGCCCGCGGACCATGATGTCGTAGTAGGAGCGCTGCGTGATCGGAGGCGGCAGCGTGCGCCAGGTGGATCCGCCGTCGGTCGTCGCGAGGATCGTCGAATCGACGCCGACGGCGAAGCCCCGGTTCACGTCGAGGAAACGCACGCCGAAGAGGGTGCTTTCCACCGGGGAGTGTTGCTGTTGCCACGTGCGACCGCCATCGGCGGAGGTCATGATTATTCCGAACTCCCCGACGACCCATACGTGGTCCGGGTCTCCGAAGGACATCCCATACAGGTTCACGTCGCCCGGCTCGACGCCCGTGTCGAGCGCACTCTCGGGCAGCGCCACCGACTCGGGTACCCGTGTCGCGGTCCAGGTCTTTCCACCATCCTCCGTGTGCACCATCGCGCCGAAGTCCCCGACGGCGTGGCCACGCTCGAGCGTCGGGAACTCGATCGCAAACAGGTGCCGCGTGGCGCCGGTCTGGAGCTGCGTCCACGTGTCGCCGCCGTCCTTGGTGGCGTAGACGATGCCTTCCTTGCCGGCGATCCACGCCGTCTTGGCGTCGAGGCAGCTCATCGCGAGGAACGGACGCTTCGTGCCTGCGTCCTGCCGCACCCAGCTCTGCCCGCCGTCGGTGGTCCGGATGATCCGGCCGAGCTCGCCGACGATCCAGCCCTCGCGCTCGCTCGGCGAGCAGGTGGCGAACAGGTTCTGGCGGACGTCGGACAGCGCGATGGGCGTCCCGGGTGCTCCGCCCGCGGATGCGGCGAGCGCCAGCACGGCGGCGAGGACGAACGATCGTGTCATTGCGGTAACTACCTCCTGGGCCCACGAGCCCAGAGGCCCGGCGAGCGCCGACTCAATCCGCATACTCGGACGGCGTTTGTCCTGTCAACGCCGCCCGAGTGTCGTGAACGACCGGCTCGTCGTCCGCGTGATCAGAACACGAACTCGACCTGCATGCGGACGTTGTCGCGA
>Ga0180063_1000527_pt1 | contig 10395 bp, 5 predicted proteins | sample EasRivT47_16_10D_FD_121776 | JGI IMG/M metagenome (GOLD analysis project Ga0180063, IMG submission 121776) | Soil microbial communities from meander-bound floodplain in the East River, Colorado, USA - East River metaG ERMLIBT47_16_10D | ecosystem: Environmental > Terrestrial > Soil > Floodplain ...
AAGGGAGCTTGACTGCGAGACCTACAAGTCGAGCAGGTGCGAAAGCAGGGCTTAGTGATCCGGCGGTTCTGTATGGAAGGGCCGTCGCTCAACGGATAAAAGGTACGCCGGGGATAACAGGCTTATCTTGCCCAAGAGTTCACATCGACGGCAAGGTTTGGCACCTCGATGTCGGCTCATCGCATCCTGGGGCTGAAGCTGGTCCCAAGGGTTCGGCTGTTCGCCGATTAAAGCGGTACGTGAGCTGGGTTTAGAACGTCGTGAGACAGTTCGGTCCCTATCTACTGTGGGCGCAGGATACTTGATGGGATGGTTTCCTAGTACGAGAGGACCGGAAACCACGAGCCTCCAGTGTGCCAGTTGTCCCGCCAGGGGCAGCGCTGGGTAGCTGTGCTCGGAAAGGATAAGCGCTGAATGCATCTAAGCGCGAAACCCACCCAGAGATGAGGTATCCCTCCGCTTCGGCGGCTGAAGACCCCTCGGAGACTACGAGGTTGATAGGCCGGGTGTGTACGTGCAGCAATGCACTGAGCTTACCGGTACTAATCGGTCGTGAGGCTTGACCACATCGTTTTCTCGAACGTCCGCGCTCGGAGTCGCGTCTCGGCGCTCGTCCCAACTGCTCAGCGGTATTTGCTCCCGGTGGCCATAGCGAGAGGGTCACACCCGTTCCCATTCCGAACACGGCCGTTAAGCCTCTCGGCGCCGATGGTACTGCGTGGGCAACTGCGTGGGAGAGTAGGACGTTGCCGGGATCATCAGGGCCCGCGGAGTCGCGGGCCCTTTTCTTTTGCTTCCATGTGGGATTCGACGCGTAGCGACGAATCCTCAGCGCGCGCCGGAGCGGACGCTTGACCGGCCTCTCCCCTCCAAGTATAAAGACCCCTTCGCAAGAGCGACACGGCGCGCGGATCGTTGTAGGCGCGGCAAGAGGGAACGGTGAGAGTAGCTGCATTTCCGAGGCTCGCGGCGCTGATCGCCGCCACCGTGGCGGCCGGACTGGCGGGTCGTCCTGCGGTGGCGGAGGACGTCGAGAAGAAGTTCCGCGTGAGTGCATCGTTGGGGATGTACAACGTCCAGGACGAGGTGCACAGCGACGCGGCGAATCGTTTGTTCCTCTTGGCTCCCGACCTCGAGGTGGAGACGCTCTACCGCGATCCGCGGAACGACTCGGCAGTCTTTGGGACGCTGGAGATTCAACCCGGGGCGATCGGAGCGCTGCAGGCGCAGTATGCCTTCACGAAGATCTTCTTGGTCGAGGCCTCGGCCGGGTACCAGAAGACCGATGTCGGGGATGTCGAGGTGCAGGCGCAGTTCCTGGGAATCGAGATTCCGGACATCGAGCGCGTGCGCTTCTTGCCTTACCGGATCCCGGTTGGCGAGATCGAGGAGATCCCGGTCCAACTGACGTTCTTCGGACGGTTCCGACCTCGAGCGTCGCTGAACCCGTTCTTTGGCGTGGGGTTCGGTTACACGTTCCAGGGTTTCGAGCCGGCGGCGGAATTCGACACGCTCTCGGTCACGATGGACTCCCTGCGCGGCGGCCAATCGGTGGTCAGCCCGGATTTCCCGGGCGACATCAACCTGTCGATCCCGAGCACGTTCGACGACCTGGCGGGTGCCACCGTCGATGTTCGGGACACGTGGGAGTGGCACGTGGCGGCCGGCATGGAGGTCTCGTTCAAGCGCAAGTGGTCTGCGTTCTTCGACATGCGCTACTCGTTCTCTGCCCGCACGATCGAGGTCGGCTTCAACGGTGGCACGGACCTCGGAATCGCGGTGCCGAACTACACGACCTACTCGGGCAGGGTCAACGAGACCTTCGGCCCGATTCTGATCCTGTCGGGTGGCCTCGTCGATGGCGGCCGCTTCGTTCCGCTCGAGGGCCAGCCTTCGAACACGAACTGCACCACGGACCCGGCACGGTGTGAGTTCGTGCTCGAGCCCGATGGGACCAATGACCCTGGGTTCTACTACGCGCAGGGCGGGAAGCTGAAGTACGACGCGTTTTCGCTCCAGCTCGGGGTCCGCTATACCTTCTGATTCTGCGTCCGCTCGAGCCCGTTCCGTGTGTTAGAATCCCACCCATTCGCGAGAGGCATCCCCGATGTCTGGACACTCCAAATGGAGCACGATCAAGCACAAGAAGGCTGCCCTGGACGCGAAACGGGGCCAACGGTTCACGAAGATCATCAAGGAAATGACGGTCGCGGCCCGGATCGGCGGCGGCGATCCGGAGGCCAACCCGCGCCTTCGCACCGCCGTGCTTGCCGCGAAGACCGCGAACATGCCGGCGGACAACATCAAGCGCGCGATCCAGAAGGGAACCGGAGAACTGCCCGGCGTCCAGTACGAGGAAGTCGTGTACGAGGGCTACGGGCCCGGCGGCGTGGCGATCTACGTTGAGACTCTGACCGACAACCGCATGCGCACGACGCCCGAAATACGTCACCTGTTCACGAAGCACGGCGGGAATCTGGCCGAGCCGAACAGCGTCGCCTGGATGTTCGAGAAGAAGGGCTGGTTCGTCGTCGCCGCGGCCGGAGCGTCCGAGGAGCGGCTCCTCGAGATCCTGCTCGAGGCTGGAGCGGACGATCTGACGCAGAACGGAGACCAGTTCGAGATCTCGACCGCGCCCGAGGTGTTCCAGGCGGTTCAGCGAGCGCTCGAGCAGGCCGCAGTGACGCCGTCGGAATCCTCGCTGGTCCTCCAGCCGAAGAACACGGTGGAACTCGATGCGAAGAAGGCGGAGCAGTGCGTGCGCCTGCTCGAGGCCCTCGACGAGCAAGACGACGTGCAGAATGTCTGGGCCAATCTCGCCGTCTCCGATGCCGCGGTTGGCAGCCGCGCGAACTGACCCCCGTCCGCAGGTGGTTGTGCGGACCCTCGGTATTGATCCGGGATCGTTGGCTACGGGTTGGGGTGTTCTCGCCGGGACACCGACGCATCCGCTCCTCGTGGCCTGCGGTGTGATCCGGCTGCCCGCGCGCGCGGCGCTGGCGGAGCGGCTGGCCCGGCTTCATTCCAGCTTGGTCGACGTGCTGCAGTGTCACTCCCCGGATTCGGTGGCGGTCGAGGCGCCGTTTCACGGTGTGAGCCCCCGGGCCTCGCTGCAGCTCGCGCACGCGCGGGGCGTGGCGCTGGCGGCGGTTGCGCTCTCCGGCCTCCCCGTGACCGAGTACGCGCCGGCAACGGTGAAGAAGACCGTCGCCGGCAACGGTCGCGCGCCGAAGGAACAGATCGGCATCCTGATGGAAGGCCTGTTCGGTTCTGCGAGTACGGAGCACGGCTACGACGTGTCGGATGCGCTGTCCGTCGCGCTCTGTCACATGGCGACCGAGTTTCAATTGCGCATGCGAGCCCGGGCGCGCTAGACGTGTCGACAGCGTCCGGACGCTGTGGGGAGATCGGGTGATCGCGAGGCTCACGGGGACGATCGTCGAGTGCAAGCCGGCCCACGTGATCGTCGACGTTCGAGGCGTTGGCTATCGCCTCAACGTATCTCTGCCGACGTATGTGGCGCTGGCGGCCGCGAGCGGCGCGGTTTCGCTGCACGTATATACCCACGTTCGGGAGGACGCTCTCCAACTCTACGGGTTCGTCACCGAGGAGGAACGGACGGTATTCGAGGAGCTCTTGGCGGTCTCGGGCGTCGGCCCGCGGCTCGCGCTGGGGATTCTCTCGGGAATCGGCGCGACGGAGCTCCGTGAGTGCGTGGGCCGGGCCGATGTCGGCCGTCTACAGAAGGTCCCGGGTGTCGGGAAAAAGACCGCCGAGCGCCTGCTGCTCGAGTTGCAGCATCGGTGGGACACGCCCCGCGCTCGGGCTGCGGGCACGGAGCTTCCCCCGAGCCGGCCGGCGCTTCGAGACGACGCCGTCTCGGCACTGATGAATCTCGGGTACCCTGCAGACACGGCTCGCCGAGCGATCGAGGGCGCCCTGGTGGGCCGCCGCGAGCCCGTGGAGCTCGGCGCCGTGCTGCGGGACGCGCTCGCGCGACTCGCGCGGTGAGGCCGGGCAGGCTAGGCGGGTGATGGACGAGCGCATGGTGGCCGGGGCTGCGGGGGACGAGGATCAGGCGATCGAGGGATCGCTGCGCCCGCGCAGCCTCGACGAGTACGTGGGCCAGGAGAAGGTCCGGGCCAATCTGTCCGTGTTCATCGAAGCTGCCCGTGGGCGCCAAGAGTCGCTCGACCACACGCTGCTCTATGGTCCGCCGGGGCTGGGCAAGACGACCCTGGCGCACGTGATCGCGCGCGAGATGGGGGCGCCGATCCGGGTGACCGCCGGCCCCTCGATCGAGAAAGCAGGCGACCTGGCGGCCATTCTCACGAACCTGCAGCCCGGCGAGGTCTTGTTCATCGACGAGATTCACCGACTGGGCCGGGCGCTCGAGGAACTCCTCTATCCGGCACTGGAGGACGGCGTCCTGGACCTCGTGATCGGGAGTGGTCCAGGCGCCCGCACCGTCCGGCTCGAACTGCCGCGCTTCACGCTGGTCGGTGCGACGACCCGCTTCGGGCTGCTCTCGCCGCCGCTGAGGGACCGCTTCGGAATTGTCCATCACCTTCACTACTACGAGCCGGAGGACCTCTACCGCATCGCCCGCCGCTCGGCAGGGATCCTGGGGTTCGAGATCGACCGAGAGGGTGCGGAGGAGATCTCCCGGAGATCCCGGGGCACTCCGCGGGTCACGAACCGAATCCTGCGCCGGGTGCGTGATTTCGTGCAGGTGGAAGGCGGGACGGTGATCAGCGGTACGAACGCGCGGATGGCCCTCGAGAGGCTCGAGGTGGACCGCTACGGCCTGGATGAGGTCGATCGCAGGATCCTCATCGCCATCCTGGACAAGTTCGGTGGCGGACCGGTGGGCCTGGCGACCTTGGCCGCGGCTGCCGGCGAGGATCCTGGCACCGTCGAGGAGATCTACGAGCCGTTTCTGATGCAGATCGGGTTCCTGGAGAGGACCCCGCGAGGACGGAAGGTGACCGGCCTCGCGACCGAGCATCTGGGGCGGACCCCCCGTCGGGGTTCGCTGTTCTGATCCATCGCTGGCGATGACCGCCTAGTCCAGTCCCCCTTTGCGTCCGTCCCCTTTCGGGCACTCTTCGAGGGCTCGGCGGGCCGGACTCGCACGTCCCGGGAGCTTCCCAGGCAGGCCCGCCTGGGAGGGGTTCAAGGAGCCCGCCCTTCCCGCCGCCAGAAGGCGGCTCGGCCCCACGCCGGAGGCGGCTCCTGGAGGGGCTCTCTGGAAGGCCAGATCGGATACAAAAAGGGGAGGGACCTAAGTCCCTCCCCTCGAGAGGTCAGGCTATTGTCGACGCAGTGCCTACGGGAGTACCGCGTCGCGGAGGGCCGCTGACGGGTCGGTCCCCAGCGGGCCCCACGTGATGGAGTTACAGAACCCGAGCGGGGTCTTGGCTCCCGCCGGGCGGAACACGAACCAGTTGAACGTGCCCGATGCGGGAGTCGCCGCTGCAGCGAAGGAGGAAGCCGCCGGCTGTGCGACTGCGGGGTCGGTCGGCAGAGTATCGGTGTAGGTGGCCAGGCCCGAGTTCACACCACCTGCCACCTGATACGCGATCGACGTGCCCCAGGTCATGGAGGTCTTGTTCGGCCACAAAACCGTCGGGAACAGGTTGTCCGTCGGACAGGCAACCGATACCGTCAGGCCCGTACTGGCCGCGCAGGTCTGAAGCGACGAGCAACGGACGTCGACCGCGTACTTGGTCGAGGTGGCCGGCGCATCGATCAGATCCGGGTTGTCCGTGAACGATCGCAGGATCGTGTCGCCGGAATCCGCGCAGTCATTGTCCGCCGACATGCAGAACCGGTACTGGATCGTTCCGTTCAGGCAGCGATCTGCACTGGACGCGACGGCCGACAGGGTCACGACCTGGCCCGGAGCCGGCAGGGACGCCGGATCCGCGGTCAGACTCGCCGTGACGGTGTTGCACGTCGCGCCGCAGCCGGCTGCCGGCGGCGTCTTCGTGTCGTTGACGACGGTTGCAGGCAAGCTGAGCGTGTTCGTGACCGTGACGTCATCGATCCACCAGCCGTCGTCGCCCGGATCCGGGTTGAACACGAAGATCTGCTCCCAGGTCTCAGTGCCCTGGGCTTTCAATCCCGTGGTCATGTAGCGGAGTCGGACGCTGCGGCCGCGGAAGCGGAACAGGCTGACCTTGGACTCGACCCACGTGCCGACGCCGTTGTCCCCTTCGAGACCAGGACCCTGGGCCCGACCGATGTTGGCCGGGTTGAAGGCGAGGAACGTCTCGCCCTGGCGGGCGAAGGAGAACGTCGGGAAGCACGTCGACGACGGACCATAGATCCGGATCGTGTCCGGCGGACGCGTCGTGATGTCGTCCTCGTCGTTGCCGTCGTCGATCGGGTCGAAGAAGCAGTTGAAGTAGTTGTCCTCCGACTGCGCATCGTAGACGTTGGTGTACGGCTCGAGACGGATCCAGTTGCCCACGCCCGCGCCGCCAGCGTTCGCGAGCTGCAGGGAAACGACGCCACGGTCAGCCGTGCGGCCTGCCTGGGCGTTCACGTTATTGAAGTCCAGGAGGCTCACCTGCTGCTTCCACGTGAGCTCAGGGGGGGCGCCGGTGAAGCCGAGATGGATCGGGTTGGCGTTCCCTGCGCCCTCGAGGATGCCCATGGGCGTCGTGTTCGTGTTCGACGTGGGACCGAAGACACCGAAGTAGAGCGAGTTGGTCCCGGTGTACCCACGGCCCAGGTCGATGTCGTTCGGGTCGTCGATCTGCCAGTGGTACCGCTCGGCTTGGGCCAACGTGCCGCCCAGGTAGCAGGTCGTGTCGCCGAAGGAGTTCGCGTCTGGGTCGTCCGGATTGTGGTACTGGCAGCGGTAACCATCGGAGAGACCGTTGTTTCCGAACTTACCGGCGTCGACGTTGTACGTGGTGAAGGAGGCCAGGCCGCTCGGCACCTCGAACGACTCGAAGTACTGGCCGGTCGTCGTCCCGCCCTGGATCTGGGCGTCCAGGTCGAGGTCGAGAGTGATGGACTGGGCTGCGGTCGTCGTATCGAAGCCCTCGCCCGTGATGATCAGGGCGAACGGCGCACCGAAGTCATCCAAGGTGCCGAGGCCGGCACCGGCGCGATCGACGGTCGCAACCTTGAACACGAAGGGATCGATCGCCGTCGCGTCCGAGCTCGGCGCGATGTCGCCGACGAACGAACTCGCGTCGAGGATGCAGGCGACGTTCGGCGAGCTGGTCGCCGCGCGAACGTTGATACCCCGGACCGTCGTCGTGCCGAGATTGGCCACGCGTACCCGGACCGTGACCGTCTCGTTGGTGTCGGCCCAGCTGTCGCCGTCACCGATGCCCTCGCACACTCCGCCGCCGCACGTGGCGCTGCTCGTGCATGGCGAGCCCGGGGTCGGACCGCCCTCGCACTGCCCGTCGCGGAGCACGGCGTCGATGACGAGCACGCTGCCCGCATCGAGGAACACGGTCGTCGCACTGGTGATGCGACCCCACTGATTGGAGTCGACGTTGTTCTTGCAGATGGAGCCCGTTCCGTCGTTGTTGTCCGTGTAGGACACGGTCACGACCGGATTGTCCGCGCCCTGTGCCGCGATGAACAACACGCCAGCGACATTGGCCACGTTCGAGATCGGGATCTCGCCACGGTACTCCGTGGTCGACCCGACCCGATTGGCGATGACCTTCTCGCCCGTGGTCTCGGCCTGGGACGACGCCGTGATGACGACGTCCGGTACCCCGTTGTTGTCGCAGTCGTTGTCGTCGGGGTTGGGATCGGGCGGGCCCGGCAGCTCCGGACAGTCGTTCGCCGCGTCGGGCGAGGGCTCGAGCACGCTGATGAACACGACCGCCCGGCCTTCGAAGAAGTTCCCCGCCGTGACGTCGATCACCGCGCACTGGCCGTTCGTGGCACAGTTGACGGTGTCGGCGGCGACGCTGAACTCACGCCACATCAGCAGGACGTCGTCGATTCCCATACCGTAGCCGACCGCCGGATCGGGCTCGTCCGGCGAGTCCTTCTCGTCGTTGCGGATGGCGATGGCGGCCTTGAAGAAGTTGCCGGTGTCGCCGTAGATGTCTTCGATGGTCCCGAACCGCATGTCGGGTCCGTTGACATCGTTGAGCTTCTGGTTGCGATTCGGTCCCGCCGCGGTGACGAACTCGTCCACCAGGCCGTCGGCGTCCTGGTCGATGTCGTCGTCGTACGGCCTGGGCAGACTGAGGGTTCCGAGGGCGGTACCGTCGACCGAGCCTCCTTCGAAGTAGCAGGAGTTCTTGGCCTGGCGGCTGTTGCCCAGTGAGCCGTTGATGCTGCCGGTACTGGTCAAGACACCGCAGTTTGCGGTCACAGGGCCCGGGTTGTAGCCGGGCTGGCATCGACCGCCCGGGCAGCCCGCGTCGTTCGCGCACGCATCGCCGTCCGCGGTCCCGCCGTTGCAAACCAGCGAGGAGCAGGTACCCGCGGCGCCGCAGGTGCTACCGGGACAGTTGGCGTTGCTCGTGCAGGGCAACCCGGCACTGGGTCCGGCCACGCACACCCGGCACTGGGCTGCCGTCGTGCACTCGCCGTTGGGGTTCGAACCGCCGAGGCAGCGATTGCGAATGCGCGCCGAGCACAACTCGGCGAACACGGGGTAGCCATCCGTGAGCAAGGCGTTGTTGGTGCCCAGCGTGGCGTCGTAGTCGCCGCGCAGGCCGTTGAGGAACGCAAAGTCGATCCGGGTATCCGCCGGCTCGAGCGTGCGCGAGTTGTTATCGACGTCCCAGTCCATGCGGACGTTGTCGTCCTGCAGACCGACCGATGAGTTCCACTGGAAGTCGACGAACTCGACCGTGTGCGTGGCGCCGTTGACCTTGGCGATCTCCGGCGTCTCGAGGACCTCCATCCAGGTCCGCTGACCGGTGGAGCCACCGACGTTCTCCATCGACTGGCACTGACCGGTGTTCGTACCCGTGAAGAGGCACGCTGCGTCGTCGGTGCCGCCGATGCGGCCGGTGTGCCAAGCACCGCCGGCGCCGGTCGGGTTGGCGATACAGGTGCCGGTCCCGAGCGGACAGTCGGCGTCGACGTAGCAGGCCAGGGTCTGAAGGATCGAGCACTTGCCCGGAGCCTTCGTCACCCAGCCGCAACCGCCACGGACGTTCCAGGAGCGGTTGAGCACGGTGTCGGCCGGGTCGCGCTGCTCGACCGACTGACAGGTCCCGGCACCACCGCCGGGGCAGTCCGCGTCACGCGCACAGGCGACCGTGACGTTGTTCGTGCACTGCTTGTCGTCGAGGCCGTTGAAGTTCTTGTCTTCACCCCACTGCGAGACCACGCCGGGGCCGATCGTGGCCTCGTCGGTGTTCGCAGTGATACCGCTGACGAACCCGCCGTCCGTGATGTCGAAGTTCCACGGCGAGTTGAGCGACAGGTTCTTCGTACCGCCTGCCGTGAGGTCGGACCACACGAAGGCCTCGAAGCGATAGTCGCTCGTGAAGGCCCCGCCGACCAGGTAGATCGGTGCGGGGTCGTTCACGCCAGCGGGCTGCGTCGGCGTGCATGCGCCACCGCCAGCGCAATCGCTGTTGGCGCCGCAGGCCGAGCCGGGCTCGCTGCCGCCTGCGCAGAGGCCGGCCTGGGACGGCAACCAACTGTTGATGCGCTCGTTGTTGTCCCAGTCGCGGTATTCGGCGCCGCCGGTCGGGAAGTCGGTCGAGTAGTAGAGCGACTGCTCGTCGGCGTTGAGGGTCTGCCGGCTGATCGCCAGGCCCTGGGCCGTCTTTCCGGACGTCGGCGCGTTGACCGCGAGGATCATCTCGACGGCCGGAGAGTTGGCCGTGGGGCAACCCGCGGCCGGTGCCGTGCAGGTGATCGAGCTGGCCATGGAAATCGAGAAGTTACCGGTCAGGGCTGCCGTCTCGGGCAGCGCGCCCACGGTCTGGGGCGTGTTGAGGATCGTCATGTAGCGCAGCGCCGCGTTGCCCTGGGCCTGGTCGCAGCGCACGTTGTTCGCCCGATTGGGATCCGTGCAGTCCGTGGATCCGGGGCGGCACGTGGCCGGGCTGTCCGTGTCGGCGATCACGCAGCGGAGTTCGACCTGGGCGTCGACCAAGTCGATCGCCTCTTGCGACGCGTAGGCGAACTCGAAGCTGATGTTCTCGCCGGCGTCCATGTACTGGTCGGGCGCGCCGAACTCGCGCTGACCACGGCGGTTCGTCTCGCAACCACCCAGGACGTTGAAAGCGGTGTCGCGTCCGAGCTTGGCGAACACGATGTTGCCGAAGCCAACGCTGGTGCGGCAGTTGACCCGTGCTTCACTGACGCGGGTCTTGTTGGTCGAGGGGCTTCCGCCGCCGTCCACGTCCGTGTAGCTGACGCGAATCGTGTTGCCGTCGCGAACGT
>Ga0180063_1000529_pt1 | contig 10391 bp, 9 predicted proteins | sample EasRivT47_16_10D_FD_121776 | JGI IMG/M metagenome (GOLD analysis project Ga0180063, IMG submission 121776) | Soil microbial communities from meander-bound floodplain in the East River, Colorado, USA - East River metaG ERMLIBT47_16_10D | ecosystem: Environmental > Terrestrial > Soil > Floodplain ...
CAGCTCTCGAAGCAGGACCTCGAGAACGCGACCACCTTCGGCACGTCGCACATCGACCAGTTCACCTGGAAGCAGGTGATGGACATGTTCTCGTGCACCGAGTGCGGGCGCTGCTCCTCGCAGTGCCCCGCGACGGCGACCGGGAAGCCGTTGGCGCCCCGCCAGCTCCTCCTGAACCTCCGCGACTACCTCTACGCGCACCAGGACGAGGTCATCCAGAAGCGCGTCCTGGCCAAGGCGAACGGCGACGGCACGGAGCCGGCCGAGGTCGGCCAGAACATCGTCGGCCCGGTGATCGAGGACGAGGTGCTCTGGTCCTGCAACGTCTGCCGGGCGTGCGAAGAGGCCTGTCCGGTCATGATCGAGTACGTCGACAAGATCGTCGACATGCGCCGCCACCTGGTGCAGGAGGAGGCGCGCTTCCCGGCCGAGCTGACGCGCGTGTTCAAGGCGATGGAGACGCAGTCGAACCCGTGGGGCATCGGCGCCGAGAAGCGCTTCGATTGGGCCGCCGGCCTCGACATCCCGACCGTCGCCGACAAGCCGGACGCGGAATACCTCTACTTCGTCGGCTGCGCCGGCGCCTTCGACGACCGCAACAAAAAGACGACCCAGGCGTTCGCGCGGCTGCTCAAGAAGGCGGGCGTCGACTTCGCGTGCCTCGCCACCGAGGAGATGTGCAACGGCGATTCGGCGCGCCGGCTCGGCAACGAGTACCTCTACCAGTCGATGGCGCAGGCGAACGTCGAGCAGCTGAACGGCTACGAGGTGAAGAAGGTCCTCACCAACTGCCCGCACTGCTTCAACACGATCAAGAACGAGTTCACGCAGTTCGGCGGCACCTACGAGGTCATCCATGCGGCCGAGTTCCTGCAGAAGCTGATCGCCGACGGGCGCCTCGAGGTGCCGGCCGAGTTCGCGAAGCGGGTCGCCTATCACGACTCGTGCTACTACGGGCGCTTCAACGACGTGTACGACGAGCCGCGCGAGGTGCTCGCGAAGGCGGGCGCCGACCTGCACGAGATGAAGCGTCACAAGCACTTCGGCATGTGCTGCGGCGCGGGCGGCGGGCGCATGTGGATCGAGGAAGATCCGGACAAACGCGTCAACCTGCTGCGGACCGAGCACGCGCTGGAGACGAATCCGGAGGTCATCGCCGTGTCGTGCCCGTTCTGCATGACGATGCTGTCCGACGGCATCAAGGCGAAGGACCTGGAGGAACGCGTGCAGACCCTCGACGTGGTGGAGATCGTCGATCGGGTCGTGAAGTAGGCGGGGAGGGAGAGGTCGTCCTGGAGCCACACGTCGAGCTCTCGCACGTCACGATGGCGTTCGGGAGCCGTCCCGTGTTCCGCGATCTGTCGTGCCGTTTCCCCAAGGGGCGCGTGTCGTGCATCCTCGGTGGTAGCGGCTCGGGCAAGAGCACGATGCTCAAGCTGATCGGCGGCCTCGTCCGTCCCACGGCGGGACGGGTGCTGGTCGACGGCGACGACGTGACGGCACTCTCCGAGCGCGATCTCTACCGTGTCCGGCGGAAGCTGGGGATGATGTTCCAAGGCGGGGCGCTGCTCGATTCGATGACGGTCTTCGACAACCTGGCCCTGCCGCTGCGCGAGCGCGGCGAGCCGGAGAGCCGCATCGCCGACGAGGTCCACGACCGTCTGGCCGCCGTGGGGCTCCAAGACGTCGACCCCCTGCTGCCGGGGCAGCTCTCCGGTGGGATGGTGAAGCGGGTGGCGCTCGCGCGCGCCATCATCCAGCGGCCGGTGATCCTGCTCGTCGACGAGCCGTTCTCGGGGCTCGATCCGATCTCGACGCGCCGGATCGAGGGCGTGCTCCTGGACGTCAACCAGAAGTTCGGCATGACCATGCTCGTGATCTCGCACGACGTCCCCTCGACGCTGCGCATGGCGAACTGGCTCGTCCTCCTGCTGCCCGAGCGGGCCGTCGAGGGCGAGCCGCGCGCGCTCGCGACCGGGCGGGACGCCGAGGTGGTGGAGTTCCTCACGTCCTCCGAGGCGACGTCGGCGGCATGAGGTGGGTGCAGGATCTCGGCGCGACCGCGCTGCGCTTCGTGGACGACCTCGGTCGCTTCGGGCTCTTCACGGCCCAGCTCGTGCGCGCGCTCGTCCTCCCGCCGCCCCGCGTGCGCGCGTTCGTCGACGAGCTCTACAAGCTCGGCGTGCTGTCGTTCGTGATCATCACGGTGTGCGGCCTGGCGGTCGGGATGGTGCTCGGGCTCCAGGGCTACAACACGCTGGCGCGCTTCGGCGCCACGAACTCGCTCGGCGCGGTGGTCGGCCTGTCGCTGCTCCGCGAGCTCGGTCCCGTGCTGACCGCGCTCCTCGCGACCGGACGCGCGGGCTCGGCGACGACCGCCGAGATCGGCACCATGGTCGCCACCGAGCAGCTCGACGGGCTGCGCATGATGTCGATCGATCCCGTGCACTTCGTCGCCATGCCGCGGGCCGCGGCCATGGTGGCGGTCATGCCGCTCCTCGCCGCCCTTTTCACCACCATGGGGATCTTCGGCGGGTACTTGATCGGCGTCGGGCTCATGGGCCTCGACGGCGGCGCGTACCTGTCGAGCCTCGAGAGCTCGGTCGACTTCCGCGACGACGTGCTCGGCAGCTTCGTCAAGGCGCTGGTGTTCGGCGCGCTGACGGGCCTGATCGCCACCTATCGCGGCTACACGAGCGCGCCCACGTCCGCCGGTGTGAGCGCGGCCACGACGTCGACGGTGGTGGTCGGTTCGGTCACCATCCTGCTGGTCGACTACGTGATCACGGCGCTCTGGGGAGTATGAGATGACGCGCGCACCCCTTCGCGACTTCCTCGTGGGCTGCTTTCTCCTGCTCGGCATCGCCGCGATGGCGTATCTGTCCATGCGCGTCGGCGGCCTGGCCGGCGGGCCGCCCGGCGGCTTCACCGTCTTCGCGACGTTCGATGAGATCGGCGGCTTGAAGCCCCGGGCTCCCGTGGTGGTGTCGGGGGTGAAAGTCGGGCAAGTGAAGACGATCGGCCTCGACAAGACCTATCGCGCCCGGGTCGAGTTCGACTTGATGCCCACGGTGGCGCTCCCGGTGGACACGACGGCGTCGATCGTCACGTCCGGCGTCCTGGGCGACCGGTACGTGCAGCTCCAGCTCGGCGGTGACCCCGAAACCCTGAAAAACGGGGAGGACCTGACATTCACCGAATCAGCCGTCATCCTGGAGCGGCTGATCGGCAAGTTCGTGCACAACGTGGGCGTCGACAAGGGGGCCAAAGGTGAGGAGAAAGACTAGGCATGCCGAGGAGGGGAGGGGGATGACGATGCGAACCGCGAGCCTCGTGATCGGGCTGCTGGCCACCCTGTGCGCCGGCCCGGCGTTCGCCGGCGAGGGCGAGGAGGACCCCTGGGAGGGGTTCAACCGCGCCATGTTCACGTTCAACGACGGGGTCGACCGGTGGGTATTGGAGCCGGTCGCCAAGGGATACGACGTCGTCGTGCCCGATCCGCTCGAACGCTGCATCGCGAATTTCTTCCAGAACCTCCGCGTCCCCATCAACAGCGTGAACGGGTTCCTCCAGGGTAAGCCGCTGAACGGCGCATCGGACCTCGGCCGCTTCACGGTGAACACCACGCTCGGGCTCGCCGGCTTCCTCGACCCGGCGACCTACTTCGGGCTCGAGCGGCACGACGAGGACTTCGGGCAGACGCTCGGCGTGTGGGGCGTCCCGCACGGCCCATACCTCGTCATTCCGCTCCTCGGCCCGTCGACCGTTCGCGACACCGGCGGGATCGTCGTCGACTCCGCGCTGACGCCGACCTGGTATTTCCTCGACACCGCCGTCACGATCGGGTCGCGCGTGTTCGACACCATCAACGCCCGTTCCCTCGTCCTCGAGGACGTCGAGAACGCCCGCAACGCCGCCTTCGATTTCTACACCTTCGTTCGCAACGGCTACCTGCAACGGCGCGCGGCCCTGCTGCGCGACGAGAAGGATGTCACCCGTGAAGTCGACGATGCCCTCTACTTCCCCGACGAGCCGGTTCGCTAGCGGCGCCACGGCGGTCCTGGTCGCGACGCTGCTCGCCGCCGGCACGGCGGCCGCCGCGGAGGCCCCGCGCGACGTCGTGCGCCAGCTCGCCGACGAGGTGCTCGTCGTGCTGAAGGACAAGAGCCTCACGAGCGACGCCAAGCGCCAACGCATCGAGGCGATCGCCGATCGAGGCGTCGACTTCGCGACGCTGTCGCGGCTCGTGCTCGCCCGCAACCTGAGCAAGTTCTCGCCCGCGGAGCTGGCCGCCTTCGAGAAGGAGTTCCGCCGCCATCTGTCGGTCACGTACGGCGACAGCGTCGACAGCTACAAGAACGAGGAGGTCGTCATCACGGGCGATCGTGACGAGGCGCGCGGGGACAAGACGGTCAGGGCGAAGATCCTTCGCGGCGGCGCCGGCGAGGACATCCTCGTCGACTACCGGCTCCGGCAGGTGAACGGCGAGTGGAAGATCATCGACTTCATCGTCGAGGGCGTGAGCCTCGTCTCGAACTTCCGCTCGCAGTTCCAGGATCTCCTCTCGTCCAAGACGCCGGCGCAGGTGATCGCACTGATCCACGGGAAGAATGCGCGCGGCGAGGCGATCGTCGAGAAGATCACGCCCAAGGGCACCTGAGCTCGCGCCTCTTCCGCATCCCGGGCCCCGGCGGCATGCGGCTTGCAATCTTCCGTGCAGTAACGTGCCGCCGGTCATTCTTCCAAGCCCGGGAACGGCATCGTGCGGCGGGACGTACCTGCAGCGGACGAGGGCGTCGGGGGCGAACCCGTCGCGCGCCGGCGGTCCCGCGCGAAGATCGAGCGTGCGCATGTGCCGGGCCCAGCGCTCGAGATCGCCGCCGATCCAAACGGTGCTTCGCCGGAGGTAGTCCTGGCGCGTCTTCCTCCACGGCCAGCGGGCGGCCTCGTGCGCGTGGGTGCCCGGCCGCATGCAGGCGGCGAGGCCGAGCAGCAGCGCCACTGTCGCCGCGCGCGCGCGTCGCGTGACGGCGTGCGAGTCATGCACGGCGAGCGCTCGCTTCGGATGGGCGCGGGGGGCGCGGTCCGGAGACGGCGGGGATGCCCGACTCGAAGAACCGCCAGGGGCGGGCGGCATCCGACCCGGCGTAGTCCACCGACGCGGGCCGTGCGTCCGATACGACCGCGCGGCACCTCGGGCCGATCGAGCACGCGCAGCCCGCCGGCGACCAGATCGGCGCCGTTGCGCGCGCGGTCGATCCCGAGCGCCTGGCAGAGCGCGCCCGGCCCGCGGCAGAGCCGCCATGCGGGCGCTTCCGGCAACCGGCGGCGCCGTCGCATGAGCTCGACGCCGGCCACCGGCTCGAGCGCGCGGATCAGCACGGCCTCGGGGATCTCGACCGGTTGGGTGACGACGTTCACGCAGTGATGCATTCCGTACACGAAGTAGACGTAGGCGTGGCCGGGCGGGCCGTACATCACCTCGTTGCGGGCCGAGCGGTGGCCGCCCCGCGAGTGGGCGGCGCGGTCGGTCGGGCCGCGGTAGGCCTCGGTCTCGACGATGCGCCCGGCCGTCATGCCGTCGGCCGTCTCGTGCACCAGCACCTTGCCGAGCAGGCGGCGGGCGACGGTGAGCGTCGGCGCCAGATAGAACGACCGCGGCAGGGTACGCCCCCGACCGCGGTCATCCGCTTCCACGGCCCGTCGCCTTGCGGCGCTCAGGCGGACTTGAGCTTCCTGATCTCTTCGGTGAGCTCCGGCACGGCCTTGAACAGGTCGGCCACGAGCCCATAGTCGGCGATCTGGAAGATCGGCGCCTCCGCGTCCTTGTTGATGGCGACGATCACCTTCGAGTCCTTCATGCCGGCGAGGTGCTGGATCGCGCCCGAGATGCCGACTGCGATGTAGAGCTGCGGGGCGACGACCTTGCCGGTCTGGCCCACCTGGAGGTCGTTCGGGACGAACCCGGCGTCGACCGCGGCGCGCGAGGCCCCCATGGCGGCGCCGAGCGCGTCGCACAGCGGCTCGAGGTAGGTGGTGAAGTTCTCGCCGCTCTTGAGACCGCGGCCGCCCGAGCAGACGATCGACGCCTCGGTCAGCACGGGACGATCGGATTTGGTCTCGGCGAACTCGACGAACTGCATCGTGCCCGCGGGAGTGATCGCGACCTTCTCGACGTTGCCGGTGCCGCCCTTGGGCGCCGCGTCCATCGCGGTGCCCCGCACGGAGAGCACGCGCGGCGTGCCCGCGATCTCGAGCGTCTGGATCACGTTGCCGGCCCAGATCGGGCGCTGGAACGTCTTCGCGTCGACGATGTGCGTGATGTCGGGCGCGAAGCCGGCGTTCAGGCGCGCCGCGACGCGGGGCGCCAAATCCTTGCCGAGGGTGGTGGCCGCGATGACGATCGCCTCGAAACCCTTCTGCTTCACGAGCTCGGCCGTGGCCGCGGTGTAGGCGTCGGCCAGGTAGTGGGCGAAGGGGGCGCCGTCGACGGCGATGACGTCGACGCCGTAGCCGGCGAGATCGCTCGCCAGGGCGTCGACGCCCTGACCGAGGACGGCCGCCGTGACCTTCCCCCCGGCCTTCGCGGCGAGCTCTTTCCCGGCCGCCAGGGCGACCAGGGTGGTCTTCGGGAACTTCCCGTGGACGTGCTCTGCAATGACGAGAACGTTGCTCATGATGTCCCTCAGATGGCCTTGGCTTCGTCGTGGAGGAGCTTCACGAGCTCTTGCACCGACTCGACCTTGCGTCCCGCCGTGCGCTTGGGCGGGGTCTCGAGCTTCGTGATCTTCACCTTCGGCGCCACGTCCACGCCGAGATCGCCGATCGCGAGCTCCTTCATCTCCTTCTTGCGTGCCTTCATGATGCCGGGGAGCGAGGCGTAGCGCGGCTCGTTCAAGCGCAGGTCCGCGGTCACGATCGCCGGGAGGGGCACGGCGAGCGTCTCGAGGCCGCCGTCGACCTCGCGCGTCACCTTGGCCGACTTGCCGTCGGCGCCGAGCTCGACCTTCGACGCGAACGTGGCCTGGGGCCAGCCGAGCAGCTCGGCGAGCATCTGACCGACCGCGTTGGCGTCGTCGTCGATCGCCTGCTTGCCCAGGATGACGATGTCGGGCTTCTCGGTCTCGACGACCTTCGCGAGCACGCGCGCGACCGCGAGCGGCTCGAGCTGCTCGTCGATCTTGACCAGGATGGCGCGATCGCCGCCCATCGCGAGCCCGGTGCGGAGCTGCTCCTGCGCCGCCTGGCCGCCGATCGACACCAGGACGACCTCGCTGCCGGCGACCTTCTCCTTGATGCGCAGCGCCTCTTCGATGCCGTACTCGTCGAACGGGTTCACGACCCACTTGATGTTGTCGGTGACGATCCCGGTCCCGCCTGGGTTGACCTTGATGACGGTTTCGGGATCCGGGACACGCTTGACGGTGACCAGAATCTTCACGGTGCCGCTCTCCTCGCTGATTTGTGTGACGGAATGGTCCGCCGGAAGGGAAACCGAAACCTCGTACACGCGGGTTCCGGTGCAAGTCAAACGCTATGGGCGGCGCATGGTCGGGTACCCCTCGAGACCGCGGCCAGCGCGGGCCCTCGTCAGGCACGCACGCGTCGTCCGCCGCGCCGTCCTTTCGTTGCAGGGTGCTTCGCCTGCTGTCGCAGCATGGTCTGCGCGCGCACTCGCGCGAGGTCCTCGCTCATGACCCCCGCGAGCAAATCCGCGGCGGCGGCGAGCCGGGCCCGATCCTTCGTCGCCAACAGGTCGAGCAGGAGGCCTCGTAGCGCCCCGATGTAGAAGGTCGAGCGCACGCGGGCCTCGTGACGCGGAAATCCCGACTGGACCATCGCTTCCTCTGCCAGCTCCAGCAGATCGTGCCGGACCGCCTCGAGAAAGCCCGGGAACCGGGCCGGGTTCTGAAGGGCGAGCCCCATGACTTCGAAGAAGAGGCGCAGATACGGCTCGCGGCGCGGCGCGGTGTACCAGCGCCAGACGTGGTGCAGCACCTGGGCGACCGACGCGTTGCCGAGGCGCGGCAAGGCGCGCACCAACATCGCCTGCTCGCGGGCGCGCACCTCCCGCAGTGCCGCCACCACGAGGTCCTCCTTCGAGCCGAAGTGATAGAGCAGCATGCGCGCGCTCGTGCCGAGTGCGCTCGCGACCGGCCGCAACGAGGTTTCGGCGACGCCCTCGCCGAGCAGATGATCGACCAGGGCGTTCAGCAGTGCCGCCTTTCGCGCCGGGTTCGGCCTCGCGCCCATGCAGGCGTCCACCGGCCACGACGTCCGGAGAAAGTCAATGTGGGCGCGTCGCGGACGCTCGGATCGATGTACCGGTCGTTACACGATCATTGACCGCCGAGCCGGCGCGGTGGTATCGGTCGAGTCATGAACGACATCACCCGACGCGTGTTGCTCGGGCAGATGACCATCGCCGCCGCGCTCGCCGCCGCCGCGCGACCCGCCGCAGCGCGAAGCGGCGGGCCGCAAATCTACGGCGTCGGACGCGTCGGCGATCCCATTCCCGGCAAGACGATTCCCGGCCCCTCGGACTTCGGTTTCACGGTCGATCCCGACGGTGGCACGTTCGTCTGCAGCATGTTCGGGGAGACGGGTGGCTTCAAAGGCTGCAACATCATGACGGTGCAGGGAGGCGTCACCCCGCGGAGCCTCCAGATATTCCGCGGCACCGCGACCTTCGCGGGGAAGGTCGACATCTTCGTGCAGCCCGACGTGTTCGTGAACATCGGCGACCCGTTCCTCTCGCTCGCCGACCTCGACTTCCAGGTCGAGGCGAAGCTCGGCGGACCGGGCAAGGCGTCCATGATCCTGCGCATACCGGCCGCAACGCCGGCCGTCGGCGGCGACACGGGCGGCGTGCTGCAGTTCGGGCGGATCGAGCGGCGCCGAGTGCGGTGAAGGAGGTCGCCATGCGGGCACTCTGGCTGGCGCTCGTCGTCATCACGAGCACGATTCGGCCCGCACACGCGCTGCGCGACCACCAGCAGTGCTATCGGATCAAAGACCCGCTCGCACTCTCGGGCGTGGCCGACGTGGAGAGCCCCCTCGGCGTCGCGCCAGGATGTCGGATCGGCAAGGCGAAGCTCTTCTGCGATCCCGCCGCCAAGACGGTCGTCAGCGCCAACGTGCCCGTGGCGCCGGTGAACGGCCGCGGATTGCTCGACGGCCGGATCTGCTATCGGCTGCGCTGCAAGCCGCCGCACCCCGTGGGCTACTCCGTCGCCGATCAATTCGGCGGCCGGATGCTGACGCGGCTCCGGCCGCGCTTGCTGTGCACGCCGGCGGTGAGCGGCCCTCCGGGGCCGCTCATGGACAACCTCGACCATCTCGCCTGCTACAAGGCGAACGACGACGTCGCATTGAAGGGCAAGGTCGACGTGGACACGCTCGACGTGGGACTCGCGAGCGGCTGCACGATCAATCGGAGCAAGCTCGTGTGCGTTCCGGCGACGATCACCGTCCAGGAGGTGAGCGTCGCGCCGGAGCTGCCGATCCTCGGCACGGGCATGGACGATCCGCGCGTCTGCTACGCCGTCCGCTGTCCGCGCCCCTTCCCGGGTCCGCAGCTCGTGAGCGATCGCTTCGGGAGCCGCACGATGACGTCGGTCGCCCCGAAGCTCCTGTGCGCCCCGTCGCCGATCCCGACGACGTCCACCACCAGCACCACCATCGGCGGGCCGACGACCACGACGACGAGCACGATCCCGTCGCCGGATGCGGCCATCAATTGCCAGCGTGTCATCGAGACGGGCGGCATGGCGTACGCGCGCGAGACGCTCCACCAGCTGACGCTCTGTACCCAGGGCGGCTCGACGCCGTCGACGTGCATGGCCGGCCCGAGCGTGACGACGGCCCTCGCCGCGGTCCGCACGCAGTGGGGCGGCGACACGGCTGCGCCCTGCGCCGGCGTCGACCTGAAGACGACCCTCGGCTACCCCGAGCAGTGCGGCGCCGCGCCGTCCAGCTGTCTGTTCGCCAGCCCGGTGCGCGACGCGTCCGGGGCCGGCAACGACGTGCTCGACTGTCTCGCGTGTCGCATCAAGGAGCAGCTCCAGACCTCGGCCCAGGCGATGTATGCCGGACAGGGTGCCGCCGAGCCGTGCCGTGACGCGATCGGCCACGGGTCGCTGGCGGTGCTGCGCGCGACGCTCGAGTCCGCGTACTCGTGCGTCCAGCAGGGGACGGTCACGAGCCTCGCGTCGTGCTGGACGCCCGACTTCGTCGCGTGGCGCGCGCAGGCTGTCGGCGCCTGCGCCGGCGTCGACCCGTTCGCCTCGCTCGGCTACTCGCACTTCTGCTCCGGCACGCCGGCGACGGCTCCCAACAGCTACGCCCCGCATGCGCTGCCGTGCTCCTTCAACGTGAACGCGCTCGACGCG
>Ga0180063_1000530_pt1 | contig 10385 bp, 9 predicted proteins | sample EasRivT47_16_10D_FD_121776 | JGI IMG/M metagenome (GOLD analysis project Ga0180063, IMG submission 121776) | Soil microbial communities from meander-bound floodplain in the East River, Colorado, USA - East River metaG ERMLIBT47_16_10D | ecosystem: Environmental > Terrestrial > Soil > Floodplain ...
AGGTGCTCACCGTCTTGTCGCTCAGCTGCAGCTCGGCGGCGATGTCGCGGACCCGGAGGCCTCGCCCGATCATGCAGAGCACCTGCCGCTCGCGATTGGAGAGGCGATCGAGCGCGGGCCGGCTCTCCAGCGGTGCCGCGGGCAGGGCGAGCGCCTCGGTCAGGCGGGCGGGCACGTACCGGCCGCCCGCGCACACCTGCCGGATCGCGGGTATCAGGTCCTCGGCGAGTGCGTCCCGGCGAATGCACCCGGCGGCGCCGAGGTCCAGTGCCTGCCGCACCTGGCGATCCTCGGGAACGCTCATGACGAGCACGGCGACGTCCGGGTGCGCGCGCGTGACGATCTCGAGCACGTCGAGGCCATCCGGCATGCGCAGGTGCAGCAGGAGGACGCGACATGGGGCGCCCCGCACCGCCCGCAGCACCTCGGCGCCGTTCGCCGCCTCGGCGGTGACGTCGAAGCCGCCGGCCGTCAAGGTCCGGCGAAGCCCTCGGCGGACGGCTTCCTGCTCGTCCGCGATCACCACCGGGGTGGGGCCCGTCATGGCGCCGGCTCCGTCAGGCGGCGCTGGACCTGCCGGACGAAGACATCGCGCTGGTCACGCGTCCTTCCTACACGAAATAAGCCATCGAAGTCACCCAGCCTAGATGGAGACGACTGAGCGTGTCCACCCGGACCCGATGGCATCGGCTCGACGGGCTGTGCTACAAATTCCTTCCCACCGGTCGGTCCGCTGCACGGTCCGGTCCACCGTAATGCCAGCGTAGGAGGATCCCATGGCCAAGCCCGTCATCGTCTCCGCGGCCCGGACCGCTATCGGCACCCTCGCGGGTGCGCTGGCGCATCAGCCGGCCACCAAGCTCGGCGCGATCGCCGTGCGGGAAGCCATGAGCCGGGCGAAGATCGATCCGGCCCAGGTCGACGAGGTGATCCTCGGAAACGTCCTTGCGGCCGGGCTCGGCTTGAACCCCTCGCGCGTGGCCGAGCTCGAAGGCGGACTGCCGAAAGAGGTGCCGGTCTACGGGGTGAACAAGGCGTGCGGGTCGGGCCTGAAGGCCGTCGCCCTGGCCGCCCAATCGATCCTGCTCGACGACGCCGAGATCATCGTGGCCGGCGGCATGGAGAGCATGAGTGGCGCCCCCTACCTCATGAAGAAGGCGCGCTTCGGCGTTCGCCTGGGGCACGACCAGCTCCTCGACTCGATGATCGCGGACGGCCTCACGTGCCCCATCACGCTGGTCCACATGGGTATCACGGCCGAGAACATCGCGGCCAAGTACGGCATCTCGCGCGAGGAGCAGGACGAGTTCGCGGCGGAGAGCCAGGCGAAGGCGGGCGACGCGATCAAGTCGGGCCGGTTCAAGACCGAGATCGTCCCCGTGGACGTCCCCGGCGCGAAGAAGGGCGAGACCTTCAAGTTCGATACCGACGAGCATCCGCGTCCGGACACGAATAAAGAGGTGCTCGGGAAGCTCCGTCCGGCCTTCAAGCCCGAGGGTGGGTCGGTCACCGCGGGGAACGCGTCGGGAATCAACGACGGCGCCGCGGCGGTCGTCGTGATGTCGGACACCAAGGCCAAGGCGCTCGGCTTGACGCCGCTCGCCACGATCCGGGCGTCCGCATCGGCCGGCGTCGATCCGTCGATCATGGGCATGGGCCCGTGGCCGGCCTGCGAGAAGGCGCTCGCGAAGGCCGGGCTCCGCAAGGAAGAGATCGACCTCTGGGAGCTGAACGAGGCGTTCGCGGCCCAGTCGCTCGGCGTGCTCCGCGAGCTCAAGCTGCCCCGGAGCCGCGTGAACGTGAACGGCGGCGCGATCGCGCTCGGGCATCCGATCGGTGCGTCGGGCGCCCGCGTGCTGGTGACGCTGCTGCACGCCATGGCCGACCGCGGCGTGCCGCTCGGCATCGCGTCGCTGTGCATCGGCGGCGGGCAGGGCATCGCCATGGTAGTCGAGAGATAAGAGCCGACCCAAGACTGCGTCTTGGGTCGGGGGAGCACGCTAATGCCGCGGCATCCCGGTCGCGCGTATCACCGAACGCCACATGCTCGCGTCCCGCCCCGACCCAAGACGCAGTCTTGGGTCGGTCTAATATCGCCGCGTTCTTCGACGTCGACGGGACGCTCCTCGCTCGCAACTCGGCCACGCTCTACATTCGCCACCTCCGCCGCACGGGACAGGCCCGGCGGCGGGACGTCGCGTGGACGCTCTACTATCTGCTGCGCTACAAGTTCGGGCTGCTCGACGTCGACGGCGCGCTCGCGGAATCGATGCGCTTCGTGCGCGGCAAGGACGAAGCCGCGGTGCGGGCCGACGCGCAGGCATGGTACGAGCGCGACGTCCGCCGCTGGCTCTATCCGCAGATGGCGGGGCTGGTGGCGGCGCACCGGCAGGCGGGACACGTGACCGTCATCGCGACCAGCGCCACGCGCTACCTCGCGGAGCCGCTCGCAGCCGAGCTCGACATCGCGCAGTTCCTGGTCACCCGACTGGTGGTGGGCGGCGGCGTCTTCACGGGCGAAGCCGTCCGGCCGCTCTGCTACGGCGCCGGGAAGCTCGAGTGGGCCCGCGACCTGGCCGCGCGCGACGGCATCGAGCTCGGAGCCAGCTACTTCTACACGGACTCGATCACGGACCTGCCGTTGCTCGAAGCCGTCGGGCATCCGCGCATCGTCCATCCCGATCTTCCGCTGCGGCGATTGGCGCAGCGTCGGGGATGGCCCGTGCTGCGGCCGGCGCTGGGGGCCACGACGGCGCTGCCGCTGGCGGCAGTGGAAGCGGAGCGCTAAACTCCGCCCGCGCGAACGCGGAAGGACGGAAGGAGCGGGATGATGCGGACGGATGGAGGTCGGGAGGTCGAGCGGCCACGGGGCGCGGTGTTCGGACCATTGGCGCTGCTGCTCGCGGCCGTCGTGACGGGCTTCGGGATGTGGCACGTCCTGATGCGGGACGGTGGCCCGCCGGCGGCGTCCGTGAGCGACCGCCTGGTGCACGGGACGCCGCGCTAGCGGGCCATGGCCGGCGCGGACGACATGCTGCGGCGGATCCCGCCCCAGAGCCTCGAAGCCGAGGAGTCGGTGCTGGGGGGCATCCTGCTCGACAACACCGCGATCGATCGGGTGCTCGAGTTCGTCCGGCCGGACGACTTCTATCGCGAGGCCCACCGCCGGATCTTCCGGGCCATGTTGGCGCTCGCCGAACGCAACGAGCCCGCCGACCTCGTCACCCTGTCCGAGACGCTGCGGCAGCGCGGCGAGCTCCAGGACGTGGGCGGCGCCGCCTATCTCGCGGAGCTCGCCGAGCGCGTCCCGACGGCGGCCAACGCGAACCACTACGCCCGCATCGTGCGGGAGAAGGCCATCCTGCGGAGCCTCATCTCGACCGCGACCGAGATCGTGACCAAAGGCTTCGAGGACTCGCGCGACGTAAAGGAGCTGCTCGATCGCGCCGAGCAGAGCATCTTCGCGATCTCCGAGCGCGAAGTGAAGCCGGCGTTCGTCCGCATGGACAGCTTGATGACGGACGCCTTCAAGATCGTCGAGAAGCTGCACCAGCAGAAGCAGGCCGTGACGGGCGTCACCACGGGGTTCGCGGACTTGGATCACCTGACGGCCGGTCTGCAGCCATCCGACCTGATCATCATCGCCGCACGCCCCAGCATGGGGAAGACGGCGTTCGTGCTCAACATCGCCGCCAACGCGTCGTTGCGCGGCGGGACCGGCGTCGCGGTGTTCTCGCTCGAGATGTCGAAGGAGCAGTTGGCACTCCGCATGCTGTGCGCGGAGGCCCGTGTCGATCTGGCGCGCGTGCGGACCGGTCACCTGCAGCCGGGCGAGCTCGGCGAGCTCGCGCAGTCGGCGCACGTGCTGATCTCGACGCCGATCTACATCGACGACACGCCGGCCATCACCGTGCTCGAGCTGCGGGCGAAGGCCCGTCGCTTGTGGCGCGATCCGAATTCGAAGCTCGGCTTGATCGTCGTCGACTACCTTCAGCTCATGCGGAGTTCGGAAGGCAAGGACAGCCGCGAGCAGGAGATCTCGGAGATCTCGCGATCGCTGAAGGCGCTGGCGAAGGAGCTCCAGGTGCCGGTCATCGCGCTCTCGCAGCTCAATCGGCAGGTCGAGAGCCGCAGCCCGGCGGTGCCCCGGCTCTCCGATCTCCGCGAGTCCGGCGCCATCGAGCAGGACGCGGACGTCATCATGTTCATCTACCGCGACGACGTCTACAACGAGGACTCCGACCGCAAGGGCTCTGCCGACATCATCGTCGCCAAGCAGCGCAACGGGCCGATCGGCAGGATCGAGCTGGCGTTCCTGCGCCAGTACACGCGCTTCGAGAACCGCGAGATGGTACCCGACGACGCGGCCGGCGGCGGCGCGCTGCATTAGAGCCGACCCAAGACTGCGTCTTGGGTCGGGGGAGCACGCGGATGCCGTGGCGTTCGGTGGTACGCGCGACCGGGGTGCCGCGGCAGACGAAGTACGCGCGGCCCTCGGTCAGACGTGCGGCATTCGGAGTGGAACCGCGGCTTTGCCCTCGATGAACGCACGGGGACACCGCCTGCGGCGCGGTAAGCTGCGCGCGTGCCTTGTTTGCCGCGCCGGCTTTGCCGGCGGCGGCATCCCGGTCGCGCGTACCACGAACGCGCCAAGCTCGGGTCCCACCCCGACCCAAGACGCTGTCTTGGGTCGGCTTTAGAGGCGCGCGATGACGTCCCGGACCGCGGCCGTGGGATCGGCCGCGCGCGCGAGCGCACCGATCATGGCGACGGCGTCCGCGCCCGCCGCGCGCACCGCGGGGGCCGTGTCGCGGTCGATCCCGCCGATCGCGACCAGCGGCCGATCGGTGAGCGCGCGGACGGCGCGCAGCAAGGGCAGGCCGCGTGCCGGCAGCGCCGCCGCCTTGCTCGTGGTGTCGTAGATGGGGCCGACGCCGAGGTAGTCCGCGCCCGCGTCGAGGGCGGCGCGCGCCTCGTCGAGGTCGTGCGTCGACACGCCGACGAATCGGTCGGGTCCCAGCACCACGCGCGCCACCGCGACCGGCACGTCGTCCTGTCCGAGATGCACGCCGTCGGCATCGACGGCCGCGGCCACGTCCGGACGATCGTTCACGACGAGGAGGGCGCCCATCGCCCGCGTGACCGCGCGGAGCGCGAGGGCGGTGGTGTAGAGGGTGGGCGCCGGCGCGTCCTTCAGTCGGAGCTGGAGCAGCCGTGCCCCGCCCGCGAGATAGGCCGCGGCGAGGGCCGTCGGTGCCCGATCCGTGTCGAGCGGGTCGACGATCGCGTAGAGCGGCGGCAGGCGGAGGCGGCTCACGCCGAGCCGCCGGCCGCCTTCCGCACGGCGATCCCGAGGTCGGTGATCTTCTTGCGCAACGTGTTGCGGTTGATCCCGAGCACGTCGGCGGCCTTCACCTGATTGCCGCCGACCCGCTCCAGGACGAGCGCGATCAGGGGCCGCTCGATCGCCGCCAGGACGGTGTCGTAGAGCGTGCCGGTGCCGCTCGTGCCTTGGGTCTCGAGGAGCTCCCACACCCGCCGCCGGACCGCGTCCTCGAGCCCGAGGGTCGTGCCGCCGCCCGCGGGCTTGGCGCCCGAGAGGGCGAAGTCGTCGGGGAGGAGGGTGCGACCCCCTGCCAGCACGGCCGCGCGCAGCAGCGCGTTCTCGAGCTCGCGCACGTTGCCGGGCCAGGCGTGGCGCACGAGCAGCTCGCGGGCGTCGTCGGTGATGCCGACGATCGACGTGCCGAGCGTCCGGTTCACCTTGTCGATGAAGAAGTCGATCAGCTCCGGGATGTCGGCGCGCCGGTCGCGCAACGGAGGCACCGTGATGCGGACCACGTTCAGGCGGAAATAGAGGTCCTCGCGGAAACGGGCCGCCGACACCGCGGCCTCGAGATCCTGGTTGGTCGCCGCCACGATGCGGGCATCGGTACGGATCGCGTCGCGGCCGCCGACGCGAGAGAACTCCCGCTCCTGCAGCACGCGGAGCAGCTTCACCTGCAGGCCGAGCGGCAGCTCGGCGATCTCGTCGAGGAAGAGGGTGCCGCCGGCCGCCGCCTCGAACTTTCCGATGCGGCGCTCGCTCGCGCCGGTGAAAGCGCCCCGCTCGTAGCCGAAGAGCTCGCTCTCCAGCAGCTCGTTCGGGATCGCGGAGCAGTTGAGCGCGACGAAGGGGCCGCTGCGCCCGGAATGGTAGTGGAGCGTCTTCGCGACCAGCTCCTTGCCGGTGCCCGTGTCGCCCTGGATCAGCACCGTGGCGTCGGTGGCGGCGACCCGGCCGATGACCTTGTAGACGTCCTGCATCGCCGGGGTGCGCCCGATCACCAGCTCGTGGCGCTGCTCGAGCGCGCCGCGCAGGCGCTGGAGGTCGCGTGTCAGACGGCGGAGCGCCAGCGCCCGATCGACCAGCAGCCCCACCTCTTCCAGGTCGAAGGGCTTCGTCAGGTAGTCGTACGCGCCCCGCTTCGTCGCCTCGATGGCGTTCCCCATCGTGTTCTGCGCGGTCATGACGATCAGCAGCGTATCGATGCCCTCGTCGCGCGTTCGCGTCAGCAGGTCCAGGCCCGAGAGATCGGGCATGCGGATGTCGACCAGCGCGACGTCGACGTCGCTCGTGCGCAGCGCCTCGAGCGCCGCCTCCCCGTTGGCGACGCCAATGACGCGATGACCGCGCTGTCCGAGCGAGCGCTCGAGCACCCACCGGATGGATTCCTCGTCGTCGGCGACGAGCAGGGTGCCGCCGGGGCCGACCGTCTCAGTGGCCATGCGAATCGCTCACCGGAAGCGTGATGCGGAAGCGGGCCCCGCCCGTGTCGGGCGCCTCGTGGACGATCGTGCCGCCGTGCTGCGCGAGGATGCGCTGGCAGAGCGCCAGGCCGAGCCCGCTGCCGCGCGCCTTGGTGGAGAAGAAGGGGGCGAACAAGCGCGCGCGATCGCCCTCGCGCACGCCCGGCCCGCTGTCGGTCACCGTCACGGTGAGGATCTTCTGGTGGTCGCCGTGGCGGCGGACGCGATAGCCCGGGTCCATCCGGGTGGCGATGGTGATCGTGCCCCGGCCGCCGAGGGCCTCCGCCGCGTTCTTCACCAGGTTCAAGAACACCTGGTGCAGCTGCGCCGGATCGCCGAGCACCGGCGGCAGGCTCGGATCGAACTCCGCGACGATGCCGATGGTGCCCCATTCGGGCGCCTGACGCTCGAGGTCGATCACGTCGTTCACGATCCGATGGATGTTGACCGGCTCGAGGCGCAAGGCGGGCGGCGAGCCCAGGTCCTGCAGCTGGTCGACCAGACCGACCAGCCGCTCGACCTCGTGGACGATCATGTCCGTGCAGCGCACGAGATCGGGATCCTGCACGCCCGAGCGCAGGAGCTGCGCGGCACCCTTGATGCCGCCGAGCGGATTGCGGATCTCGTGCGCGAGTCCCGCGGCGACGGCGTCGAGCGCGGCCAGCCCCTCGGCCCGGCGCGTGGCGCTCTCGATCGCGTGCTGCAACGTCAGGTCGTGGAGCACGAGCACCGCGCCGCGGAGCGCGCCGCCGGCGTCGAGGATGGGCGCGCATGCCGCGCTGACCACGACGTCGCGGCCGGCTGCCCACAGCTGCTCCTCGGCGCGGCGGTGCGTGACCGCTTCGCGGAGCGTGGCGTCGACGAGCTCGGCGATCCAGTGGTTCGTGCGCCGCATCCCGAAGGCCCGCGCCGCGCCGTGCCCGATGGCCTGCGACGCGGCGATGCCGATCAAGAGCTCGGCCGCCGGGTTCACCTCGTCGACGACGCCGTCGGCGTCGAGCACCACGATGGCGTCGGAGATGCTCGCGAGGACGTCGGTCCAGCCGAAACGCTCGGCGGCGCGGGCGGCCCGTGCATGCCGGGCCGGACGGGAGGGGGGCACGGTCAGGGCTCGTCGCCGTCGTCGGCGCCGTCCTCTCGCGGGCCGTCGCCCGCATCCCCGCTCTCCATCTCGCCGACCATCTCGTCGAAGTCGCCGCCGAGATCCTCGCCGAGCTCGCTGCCCATCTTGCGCATCCAGCGGGCCATGCTCTTGGGGTCGCGCTCGTCGACGTCGCCCAGCGCCGCGTCGCTCGTCAGGTCGTCGAGCCGTGCGTCCTCGGAGCGCACCATCGCGAAGCGCGAGAGCAGGCGCGTGAGCTCGCGACTGCCGCAGTGGTCGCAGACCGGATCGACGGTCTCGCTCACCCGCAGCGTCAAGACCGTCACCTTTCGGCGACACGCCGTGCAGCGGTACTCGTAGATCGGCATCGAGAAGAGAGTATACGCGACCGGCGGTTCGAGCCAGCCGGTCTACTTGACGGGTTTGGCCGAGAACCCCCGCTCGCCGAACGTGAGGTGGGTCCGCTTGCCGTCGACGGTGGTGTCGATGACCACCTCGTGTCCCCAGAGCCGGTGCACGTAGGCGAGCGTCTTCTCGGCCTGCTCGAGGTGGAGGTCGCGGCCGTCGTGGAGGTGGCCCAGGAGGAGCGTTCGCGACCCGCCGAAATCCGCGTCCTCGACCCGGATCACCGGCACGCCGCCCATGCCGACGTTCCGGAGCAGCGTCTCCTTGACGGCACGCCAGCCGTCGTCGTCGGCGACGTCCGAGACCACCAGATCGTCGCCCTTGTGCTCGTAGCGGAAGATGTCGAGGTCGCGCATGACCCGCTCGGTGAGCCACCGGCGGAGGAAGGACACGTCGCGGTCGACCTCGCGGGTCTCGAACAGCAGCTGCCGGCCGGTCTTTCCCGGGCCGATCCGCTCGCGCTCCTCGGGCGTCGGGTCGTCGCCGACGCGCTCGATCTCCTCCCAGAGCTTCAAGCCCAAGTGATAGGGGTTGAGGCTGCCGGGGATCGGGCGCACCACCTGGTTGTGGCGCACGAGGAACTCGAGATGGAGCTCCTGCGGGAGCTCGAGCGAATCGAGGATGCGCTTGTGCATGAACGAGGCCCACCCCTCGTTCATGATCTTCGTCTCGATCTGCGGGATGAAGTACTGCGCCTGCTCGTGGACGATGGTGAGGAGATCCTGCTCCCAGCCCTGGAGGAACGGGTTGTGGTCGCGGATGAAGAGCAGCAAGTCTTCGTCGGGGACCGGCGGCGTGTGCCGGAGGTCCGGATCGGGCATGTCGACGCGGCGGTGGATGCGGTGGAAGGGATCGGCCGCCGGCGTGGCCGCATCGACGAGCCGGTCGCGCTCCTGCTGCTCGGAGAGCTTGCGGATCGCGAGGTTCCGCCGGCACTGGAGCGAGAGCGCGTGGGCCGCGTCGAGCACGCCTTCGACCCGGTCGACCCCGATGCTGGGCATGTCGGCGTAGCGGCGCACGCGGTCGGCGTGGGCCTTGAAGGTCGAGGTGGTGAACTCGGCGCGCGTCGTGCGGAACGTGAAGTTGTTCTTGAAGAAGTCGTTGTGCCCGTAGACGTGCGCGATGGTGAGGATCTGGAGCAGCAGCGAGTTGTCGCGCATGAGGTAGGCCAGCGCGGGATTCGAGTTGATGACCATCTCGTACGGCAGCCCCGAGACGCCGTGGTCGTAGAGGGTCTTCAGCTTCTCGTAGGCTTTGCCGTACGACCAGTGCGGGTAGTGGGACGGCATGCCGGAGTAGGCCATGTACGCGAGCATCTGCGTATGGTCGCAGAGCTCGAACTCCTGCGGATAGCAGTCGAGTGCGGCGGCCTCGACCTTCTCCCGGACGCGGGCGTCCCATTCCTCGAGGTCCTGGAGCGTCCACGCCGGCATGCCGTCAGCTCTCCGCGAGCGCCCGGTCGCGGCCGAGGAACGCCTTGAACGACGGCCAGATGTCCTCCTTGCGCTCGATGAGGACGGTCTGGAAGTTCTCGGCGTCGAGGCGGCGGAACACGTTCAGCATGGAGCTCTCGTAGTAGCGCGACCCGAGCGGCTTGATCTCGCCGTAGCCGAAGAGGTTGCACACGTCGGCGAGCTCCTTCGCGGCGCGGAGCGCGGTCGGGTTGTCCGAGTCGAAGTTGTCCCCGTCGGAGCAGTGGAACGCGTAGATGTTCCACAGCGACGGATGGTAGCGCTCCTTGATGATGTCGAGCGCCTTCACGTACGCCGACGAGATGAACGTCCCGCCGGACTCACCCTTGTGGAAGAACTCCTCCTCGGTGACTTCCTTCGCCTCGGTGTGGTGCGCGACGAACGCGATCTCGACGTTCTGATACTTGGTGCAGATGAACTGGTAAAGCAGGAAGAAGAAGCTCCGCGCCAGGTACTTCTTCATGGTGTCCATGGACCCGGAGGTGTCCATCAGGCAGAGGACCACGGCGTTCGACTCGTGACGGATGTCGGTGGTGACGTGCCGGTAGACGAGGTCGCGATCGTGGAACGGGAAGCGGCGGTCCGTGGACTCGGGCGGGCCGAGCAGGGAGGTCGCC
>Ga0180063_1000531_pt1 | contig 10371 bp, 3 predicted proteins | sample EasRivT47_16_10D_FD_121776 | JGI IMG/M metagenome (GOLD analysis project Ga0180063, IMG submission 121776) | Soil microbial communities from meander-bound floodplain in the East River, Colorado, USA - East River metaG ERMLIBT47_16_10D | ecosystem: Environmental > Terrestrial > Soil > Floodplain ...
CGCCGGCATCTTCGTGCTGACGGGGCTCGCCGCGAATCAGTACGCCGGCCCGGGCCTCGTGCTGTCGTTCGTGGTGGCCGGGATCGGCTGCGCGCTCTCCGCGCTCTGCTATGCCGAGTTCGCCGCCATGGTGCCGGTCGCCGGCAGCGCGTACACCTACGCCTACGCGACGCTGGGCGAGCTGCTCGCGTGGATCATCGGCTGGGACCTCGTGCTCGAGTACGCCGTCGCGTCGAGCACGGTCGCGCACGGGTGGTCGCACTACTTCGTGTCGTTCCTCGGCATCTTCGGAATCGAGCTGCCGCACGCCTGGACCACGAACCCGTTCGACTTCGATCCGACGACCGCCGCGTGGGTCATGACGGGCGCGGTCTGCAACCTGCCCGCGTTCCTCGTCGTCCTGCTCGTCACGATCATCCTCGTCATCGGCATCAAGGAAAGCGCCAACTTCAACGCGGCGATGGTGCTGCTCAAGATCGCCGTCGTGCTGTTCGTGATCGTGGTCGGCGCGGGCTACGTGGAGACGAAGAACTGGGATCCGTTCCTGCCCTACGGCATGTCCGGCGTCTTCAAGGGTTCCGCCTACATCTTCTTCGCCTACATCGGGTTCGATTCGGTCTCGACGCACGCGGAGGAGGCTCGGAACCCCCAGCGCGACGTGCCGATCGGCATCATCGCCTCCCTGGTGCTCTGTACGATCCTCTATATCGCGGTCGCCGCGGTCCTGACGGGCATGATCCCGTACGACCAGATCGATATCGAGGCGCCCGTCGCGCGCGCCTTCAAGGCCCGGGGCCTCCACGTCGCAGAGCTCCTGATCTCGCTCGGCGCGGTCGTCGGCATCACGAGCGTGCTGCTCGTGCTCCTGCTCTCGCAGGCGCGCGTGCTGCTCGCGATGGCCAGGGACGGCTTGATCCCGCGGAGCTTCTTCGCCGCGGTCCACCCGCGCTTCCGCACGCCGCACAAGGCGACGATCCTGACCGGCATCTTCGTGGCCACGGTCGCGGCGATCTTCCCGCTGAAGCTGCTGGCCGATCTGGTCAACATCGGGACGCTCTTTGCGTTCGTGGTCGTGTGCGCCGCCGTCATCGTGATGCGCCGGACGAATCCCGACGTGCCGCGGCCCTTCCGCACGCCGCTCATGCCGTGGGTGCCGCTGGCCGGCATGGGCATGAACCTGCTCATGATGTTCTCCCTGGGCTGGGAGAATTGGCTCCGCCTCGCCGTGTGGCTTCTCGTGGGCCTCGTCATCTACTTCACCTACGGCCGCCATCACAGCGTCCTCGGCAACCTGCAGACCGAGCTGGCCCGCGGCGGCGCGTCGCCGGGTGGGCGCCTGCGCGGCTGACCGATCGCGCGCGCTCTGCTACCCCCGCGACATGGGCTTCCGCTCGGGCGCTACGCTGCTCGTGCTCGTGGCGCTCGCCGGGCCGACCGTCGCGCGGGCGGCGAGCTTCACCGTCGACGACACGGGCGAAGCGGGCGACGCGGACACGGGCGACGGCGTCTGTGCGACGGCGGGTGGAACGTGCACGCTGCGCGCCGCGCTCGAGCAGGCGAATGTGATCGGTGGCGCGGCGCACGCGATCACGTTGCCGGCGGGGACGTACCTCCAGAGCGCGACGCTGCCGAGCATCGTGCAGGACGTCGCGATCACGGGGGCCGGCGCCGGCGCGAGCGTCATCCGGGCGAGCGATGTGGGACGGCCGCGCCTGTTCGACGTCCCGGCGGGCGGCCGGCTTCGGCTGGGCGCGCTCCGGCTGACCAACGCGGGCGTCGGCCCGGGCTCCGCCGTCCATGCGACGGGCGGTGACGTCGTGCTCACGACGTGCACGATCGACGCCAACGCGGCGGGCGCCGTCGTGGGCGAGGCGGCGGTCGCGCTCGCGACGCCGGCCCGGATCACGGGGATCGGGACGACGTTCATGGGCAACACGGGCGGCCCGGCGGTCGAGGCGAGCGACTCCTACGAGCTCGCGGCCGACGCGTGTGTGTTCGACCAGAACCATCAGGCCGCGAGCGGCCTCGGTGGCGCGGTCGCGCTCACCGGGAGCGGCGCCGGCCGCGACCACACGATCGCGGGCAGCGTGTTTACGGGGAACACGGCGGGCGGGGGCGGGGCGATCTCGATCACGAACTTCTCGGGCACGGTCACGATCACGGGCTCGACGTTCGCGGACAACTCGACGGCGACGCTCGGCGGCTACGGTGGCGCCGCCATCTTGAGCTTCAAGCCCGGCGTCGCGATCCGCGATACGGCGTTCACGGGCAACATGGCCACCGGACCGAGCCAGAACGGCGGCGCCATCCTGTCGCCGCAGATCGCGTTCACCTGCGTCGGCTGCACGTTCAGCGGCAACTCCGCTACCGCGACCGGCGGCGCCGTCTGCGCCACGGGCATGACGATCCTGAACAGCACGTTCGGCGGCAACACGGCGAGCAGCGGCGGCGCGATCTACGTCGACAATCCGTCGCTCCCGAACGCGCTCGCGCTCGGCAACGCGACGATCTCGGGCAATGCGGCCAGTGCGGGCGGCGGGCTCCGCGGCGGTGGTGCGAGCGTCGTCGTCAAGAACTCGATCGTCGCCGGCAACACCGCGCCCACGGGGCCCGACTGTGTGGGCACGGTGACCTCGCAGGGCCACAACGTGATCGGCAATCAGAGCGCATGCGGGTTCGCAAGCGCGACGGGCGACCAGGTGGGCACGGCCGCCGTTCCGATCGCGCCCGGGCTCGGGCCGCTCGCGGACAACGGCGGCCCGACGCGGACCATGGCGCTCGTCGCCGGGAGCCCGGCCATCGACGCGGGCGATCCCGCCGGGTGCCCCGACTTCGGGCAGCCGCCGAGCCCGCTCGCGACCGATCAGCGCGGCGCCGCCCGTCCGGCCGATGGCGACGGCGTGGGCGGCGCGGTGTGCGACGCCGGGGCCTACGAGCTCGGCGGGACGCCGGGCTCGACGTCGACCACCAGCTCGACGACGACGCTCGAGGGGGCGACGAGCACCAGCACGACCACGTCGCCGCCGCCGCCGGGTTCCGTGTGCGCCGGCGGCGTGCACATCGACGACGCGATGTTGATCGTGCGCCGAGCCGGCGCGCCGCCGGGCGACGAAGCGCTCCGCTTCACGGGCAGGCTCGACTTCCCCCCGGACCGCCCCACCTCCTTCGACCCGAGCGCGGTCGGCGCGCAGATCCTGATCGAGGATCTCGGCAGCGGCGGGGCCGCCGTCTTCGAGCTCTCGCATCGTACGCATGCCGTGCCGCCCGGCGGCGGTTGCGATGCGCGCGACGGTTGGACGCGCACGCGGTATGCGAACGTGTCCGGGCGCATCGATCCGCCGGCCTGCACGCCGGGGTCGGCCGACGGGCTCCGCCGGTTTCGGTTCAAGGACCGGCGGCGCAAGGGCAGGTGCATCGCGTTCCTCGTCACGACGAAGAACTCGCAGCTCCCACCTCTGGTCGGCCCGTTCCGCGGCACGATCGTGCTCGGCGCCTCGGCGGTGGCGAGCTCGGTCGGCGACTGCGGCGCGCAGGCCTTCGGTGCCGGCGCGTGCCGGACCAAGCGCACGACGATCCGCTGCCGCTGAAGCTTTCCCCGCGTCAGGCGGCGCGGACGGCGTCTGGCGCCGCAGGCGTGCCGAACGCCTCGGGATGCAGGCACCGCGCCAGCAGCTCGACGGTGTCGGCGATCCGCGGCCCGGGCCGGCTGACATAGGCGCAGCCGTCGAGCACCCACACGGCGCCGTGCGCGACGGCGGGCAGGTCGGTCCATCCCGGCGCCTGCCGGAGGAGCGGCAAGTCGTCGATCGTCCGCGCGACGTCGAAGCCGCAACAGGCGAGCACGAGGACGTCGGGGCGCGCGGCCCGGACGGCCTCCCATGGGACGGCGGCGGCCGCCGTGCCGGCGATGCCGAGGAGATCGGCGCCGCCGGCGGCGGCCACGACGTCCGGGCCCCAGTGGCCGGTGCGGAAGGGCGGATCGATCCATTCGAGCAGGATCGCGCGGCGGCGCGGGAGCGCGGCGGCGCGTCGCTTGACGGCGTTGACGCGCGCGTGGAGCTCGCCCACCACGCGCGCCGCCGCGTCGGTCGCGTCGATCGCGGCGCCCACGTTCAAGACGTCCTGGAACACGTCGCCGAGTCGCATGGGCTCGAGGTTCACCACGCGCGGCGGACCGGGCAACGTCGCCGCCAGCGCCACGACGCTGCCGTACCCGACCGCGCACACGTCACACAGCCGCTGGGTCAGGATGACGTCGGGCGCGAGCGCGCGCAGCAGCGCTTCGTCCATCGTGTAGAGCGTGCCCGTGCCGTGGAGCTCGGTGCGCACCCAGCGATCGATCTCCGCGCTCGGAAGCCGGTTGCCATGGATCGCGCAGCGCGTGACGCGTGGCTTGGCCTGCACGGCGGGCGGAAAGTCGCACTCGTGGCTCACGCCGACGAGATCGTCGAGACGCCCGAGCGCCGCGACGATCTCGGTCGCTGCGGGCAGGAGCGAGACGACGCGCATCGGCCGCGGGTATAGCACGCCGTGACGAGCGTGGTATGCGAAGAGGCCCAATGGCGGGGGACGTGAGAGTGCTGGTGGCGCCGGCGGCCGCGACGCGGCTCGCGGCGGCGCGGGCATGGCTGGCGGCGTTGCCGGCCGATGCGCAGGCGCTCGTCGTGGCCCCCGCGTGGGAGGCCTGCGACGATCTCGCGCGCGAGGCGACGGCCGCCGCCGGCGCGCGCTTCGGCATCGTGCGGCTGACGCTCGATCGGCTGGCCGCGCGGCTCGCCGTGCGCGCGCTCGCGCGCCGCGACCTGGCGCCGTCGAGCGGCCTCGCGGTGGCGGCCGTGGTCGCGCGCGCCGTGCACCGGCTGCGGACCGACGATCGTCTCGGGCGCTTCACCCCGGTCGGGGCACACCCGGGATTGCCGGCGGCCATCGGCCGGACGCTCGAGGAGCTGCGACTCGCCGGCATCGCGCCGGCGGCGCTCCGCGCGCTCGAGCCGACGGGCCGCGACCTCGCCGTCGTCGCCGAGGCGGTCGCGCGCGAGCTCGCCGCCGACGGGATCGCCGATCGCGCGCTCGTGCTCGAGACCGCACGTGCCGCGGTCGAGTCGCCGGACGCGGCGGGGCTGGTCGGCGTGCCGCTCCTGTTGCTGGATCTGCCGGTCACGACGGCCGCCGAGGAGGCGCTCCTCGCGACGCTCGCGGCGCGTGCGCCGCGGCTCCTCGCGACGGTCGTCGCGGGTGACGCACGCACGGAGGCCGCGCTGGGGCGCGCCTGCCGCTGCACGCCCGAGGCGGCGCCCGCGGTCGCGGCACCCGGGTCGCTCGCGCGACTCCAGGCGCACCTCTTCGACGATGCGCCGCGCGACGCGGCGCCGCTCGACGACCAGGTGCAGCTCGCGGCCTGGCCCGGCGAAGCGCGCGAGTGCGTCGAGATCGCGCGCGCCATCCAGGTCGAAGCCGCGCGCGGCGTGCCGTTCGATCGGATGGCGGTCGCGCTGCACGCGGTCGGCGACTACACGGCGCATCTGGAGGAGGCGTTCGCGCGCGCCGACGTCCCCTGCTTCTTCGCGCGCGGCACGGCGCGACCGCACCCCGCCGGGCGCGCGCTGCTGGCGCTCTTGAGCTGCGCGGCCGAGGGGCTCTCGGCGCGCGGCTTCGCGGAGTACCTCTCCCTCGGGCAGGTGCCCGATGCCCATGCACCCGCGCGCGACGATCCGTTCGTGCCGCCCGAGAACGACCTCGTGCCGGCCGAGCCGCCCGCCGCCGACGACGGTGCCGCCGAGAACGTCCTCGTCGACGATCCCGCCCGGACTCCGGCCATCGCCGGGACGCTGCACGCGCCACGGCGCTGGGAGGAGCTCATCGTCGAGGCGGCGGTGATCGGTGGCGTCGAGCGCTGGCGGCGGCGTCTCGACGGCCTCGCGAAGGATCTCGAGACCAAGCGCGCGGCGGTCGCCGACGACGAGACGCGCACCGCCGCGATCGAACACGCGGGCCGCGACCTCGCGCACCTGCGCGCGTTCGCGCTGCCCCTCGTGGAACGCCTGGCCGCGCTGCCGCGATCTACCCCTCATTCCGGGGGTCGCCACGGCGACCCCCATCCGACCTGGGGCGAGTGGCTCGTCGCCCTCCGCGCCCTGGCGACGGCGTCGCTCCGTCACCCCGACGCGATCCTCCAGACCCTGAACGAGCTCGCGCCGATGGCCCCCGTCGGTCCCGTCGACCTCGACGAGGTGCGGCTCGTCCTCGGGCCGCGCCTGCGCGACTCGACCGTGCCGCCGCCGCGCCGTCGCTACGGCGCCGTGCTGGTGGCCTCGCCGGCGGCGCTCCGCGGCCTCGCGTTCGACGTCGTGTTCGTCCCCGGTCTCGCCGAAAACCTCTTCCCCGCCAAGATCGTGGAGGATCCGATCCTGCTCGATGCGGCGCGCGAGCGGCTCGCCGGCGGCGAGGGTCTCGTGCGGCAGGCCGATCGCGCGAGCCGCGAGCGCCTGGCGCTGCGTATCGCCGTCGGCGCGGCGCGCGAGCGGGTCTACATCTCGTATCCGCGCGTCGACGTCGAAAAGTCGCGCCCGCGGGTGCCGTCGTTCTATGCGCTCGAGGTGCTGCAGGCCGCGGAAGGCCGGTTGCCCGGCTTCGACGACCTCGCCAAGCGCGCCGAGCACGCGGCGGCGGCGCGGCTCGGCTGGCCCGCGCCCGAGCGCCCGGGCGACGCGATCGACGAGGCCGAGTACGACCTGGCGCTCCTCGCGCCGCTGCTCGGCGCGGATCCCGACACGACCATCGGCACGGCGAGCTATCTCCTGGATGCGAATGCCCATCTGCGCCGGGCGCTCCGCGCGCGCGCCCGCCGCTGGATCCGGCGCTGGACGGTTGCCGACGGGCTCGTCGACCCCGATGCGGCGGCGCTGGCGGCGCTCGCCGCCCATCGGATCGACGCGCGCCCGTTCTCGCCGACGGCGCTCCAGCACTTCGCCTGGTGCCCGTATCGCTTCCTGCTCTACACGATCCATCGCATCGAGCCGCGCGAGGAGCCGGTGCAGATCGAGCTGATGGATCCGCTCACGCGCGGCACCCTCGTGCACGACGTGCAGTTCGACGTGCTGACGCGGCTGCGCGCCGAAGGACTGCTGCCGCTCGCGCCGGCCGGGCTCGAGCGCGGCTTTGCGATCCTCGAGGAGGCGCTCGCGGACGAGTCCGCGCGTCAGGTCGAGCGGTTGGCGCCCGCGATCACCCGCGTGTGGGACGACGGCATCGACGACATCCGCGCCGATCTGCGCGAGTGGCTCCGCCGGCACGCCGACGCGCCCGACGGCTGGGTGCCCGATCGCTTCGAGCTGTCGTTCGCCATCGCCGAGGGCGATCGCACGCATGCGGATCCGGCGAGCGTTGCCACGCCGGTCGAGATCGCGGGCGGGCTCAAGCTGCGCGGTGCGATCGACCTGGTCGAACGCCGGGCGGACGGGCGGCTGCGGGTGACCGACTACAAGAGTGGCAAGGTTTCCGCGCCGGACGGCGTCGTCGTCGACGGCGGCAAGGTGCTGCAGCCCGTGCTCTACGCGCTCGTGGCGGAGCGGCTGCTCGACGCGCCCGTCGTCGAAGGCCGCCTCTACTACTGCACGGCGACCGGCGAGTTCACGGAGCGGGTGGTGCCGCTCGACCGGCAGAGCCGCGCCGCCGCCGTGACCGTCGCCGAGATCGTGGGGCAGGCGCTGCGCGACGGGTTCCTGCCGGCGGCGCCCGCGAAGAAGGCTTGCGCCTGGTGCGACTACCGCGTCGTGTGCGGACCGCACGAGCAGGTTCGCGTGGAGCGCAAACCCCTCGAGCGCCTCGCGGCACTCACCCGCCTGCGAGGTCTGCCGTGACCGCCCGGCTCGCCGACCAGGACGCGCGCGATCGCATCCGCGACGACCTCGCGACGACGCTCGTCGTCGAGGCGGCGGCCGGCACGGGCAAGACGACGGCGCTCGTCGGCCGCATGGTGGCGGCGATCGCGGCCGGGCACGCCGCGCTCGACCGCCTCGTCGCGCTGACCTTCACCGAGGCGGCGGCCGGGGAGCTCAAGCTCCGGCTGCGCACCGAGCTCGAGCGCGCGCGTCAGGCGCCCGACTGCCCGCCCCACGTCGCAGAGCGCTTGCGGGCCGCGCTGCCGCAGCTCGAGGCGGCGCGCATCGGCACGATCCACGCGTTCTGCGCCGAGCTGCTGCGCGAGCGGCCGATCGAAGCCGGCGTCGATCCGCTCTTCCAGGTGGCGCCCGACGACGTCTCGGGCGTCCTCTTCGGTCGGGCGTTCACGCGCTGGTTCGAGACGCAGCTCGAGCGGCCGGGGCCGGGCGTCCGGCGCATCCTGCGCCGTCGCACGCGCAGCGGCGGGCCGCGGGCGCTGCTCGAGAGCGCGGCGCGCGAGCTGATCGAGTGGCGCGACTTCGCGGCGCCGTGGAGCCACCGGGCGTTCGATCGCAATGACGAGATCGATGGGATCATGCGCGACCTGGCGGCGCTCGGTCCCGAGCCGCCGCCGGCGACCGACCGCGACGTGCTCGGCCGCTCGCTGCACGACATCGCGAGCTTCGTCGAGCACGTGGACCGGCGCGAGCAACTGCGCGATCGCGACCATGACGGCCTCGAGGCCGAGCTGATCGAGCTCGGCCGCGCGAAGCACTGGCGCTGGAAGGGCTGGGTGCGCGCGCAGGACGGGGCGCGCAAGGAGCGCCGCGATCGGCGCGACCGGGTGAAGGCGCGGCTCGACGCCTTCGTGCGCGACGCCGGCGCGGAGCTCGCGCCGCTGCTGCGCGACGACCTGTGGCCGATCGTCGAGGAGTACGAGCGGCTGAAGGCCCGCGCCGGCTGCCTCGACTTCCTCGACCTGCTGCGCCATGCGCGCGACCTCGTGCGTGGCGATGCGGTGGTGCGTGCCCAACTACAGCAGCGGTTCACGCAGCTCTTCGTCGACGAGTTCCAGGACACGGATCCGCTGCAAGCGGAGCTCCTGCTCCTGCTCGCGGCCGACGACCCCGCCGAGGCCGACTGGCGCCGCGTCCGTCCGGTGCCGGCCAAGCTCTTCCTGGTCGGCGATCCCAAGCAGTCGATCTACCGCTTCCGGCGGGCCGACGTGACGCTCTACGAGGCCGTGAAGCGCCAGCTCGTCGCCGCGGGCGCCGACGTGATCCACCTGACCGTCAGCTTCCGGAGCGTCCCGGACATCCAGGCGGCGGTGAACGCCGCGTTCGCGCGCTGCATGGACGGTACGAGCGAAGGCCAAGCCGGGTACGTCGCGCTGGAGCCGTTCCGGACCGGCACCGAGACGCAGCCCGCCGTGGTGGCGCTGCCGGTGCCGCGGCCGTACGGCGACTTCCGGCGCATCGTCAACTTCCGGATCGACGAGTCGCTGCCGGACGCGGTGGCGGCCTTCGTCGACTGGCTCGTCACCCGCAGCGGCTGGACGGTGACCGAGCGCGAGCGGCCCGCCGAGCGCGTGCCGGTCGCGCCGCGCCACGTCTGCCTGCTCTTCAGGCGCATGCGCTCGTGGGGCACCGACGTCACCCGCCCCTACGTGCGCGCGCTCGAAGCGCGCCAGCTCCGGCACGTGCTGGTCGGCGGCAGCTCGTTCCATCAGCGCGAAGAGGTGGCCGCGCTGCGTACCGCGCTCGCCGCGATCGAGCGGCCCGACGACGCGCTCGCCGTCTTCGCGACGCTTCGCGGTCCGTTTCTCGCCCTCGGGGACGGGCAGCTCCTCGCGTATCGCGCGGCGTACGGGAACCCGCTTCGGCTGGCGTCGCTGCATCCCTTCCGTACGCCGCCCGCCGGCCTGACGCCCGAGCTCGCCGAGGTGGCGGACGCGCTGGCGCTGCTGCGCGAGCTCCACGTGCGGCGCAACCGCCGGCCGTTCGCCGCGACCATCGCGCGCTTCCTGGGCGCCGTGCGGGCGCACGCCGGCCTCGCCATCTGGCCGACGGGCGAGCAGGCGCTCGCGAACGTCACGCGCCTGATGGACCTCGCCCGGCGCGCCGAGCGCCGCGGCGTCGCGTCATTCCGCGCCTTCGTCGCTCTGCTCGAGCAGGACGCGGAACGGGGCGAGGCCGGCGAGGCGCCGATCGTCGAGGACGGCACCGAAGGCGTGCGCATCATGACGGTGCACCGCGCGAAGGGGCTCGAGTTCCCCGTCGTGATCCTCGCCGACCTGACGGCGAAGGGCACGCCGGAGGAGCCGTGGCGCTGGGTCGATCCGGCGCGCGGCCTGTGCGCGATGCGGCTTGCCGGCGCCGCGCCGCCCGACCTGGTCGATCACGCGCCGGAAGAGCGCGCGCGTGAGGAAGAGGAGGCCGTCCGATTGCTCTACGTCGCCGCGACGCGGGCGCGCGACGTCCTCGTGGTGCC
>Ga0180063_1000532_pt1 | contig 10352 bp, 11 predicted proteins | sample EasRivT47_16_10D_FD_121776 | JGI IMG/M metagenome (GOLD analysis project Ga0180063, IMG submission 121776) | Soil microbial communities from meander-bound floodplain in the East River, Colorado, USA - East River metaG ERMLIBT47_16_10D | ecosystem: Environmental > Terrestrial > Soil > Floodplain ...
CACCACGTCCTCGGCTTCGAAATGGGTGAAGGCGATTCCGCGCACCTTCTTCAACACCTCGCGGGCCTCGACGAGACCGCTCTTCCGGCCTCGCGCAAGGTCGATCTGCGTCACGTCGCCCGTGACCACCGCCTTGCTGCCGAAGCCGATGCGGGTGAGGAACATCTTCATTTGCTCGGGGGTGGTGTTCTGCGCCTCGTCCAGGATCACGAAGGACTGGTTGAGCGTGCGCCCCCGCATGAAGGCGAGCGGGGCAATCTCGATCGCGGCGCGGTCGAACAGCCTCGCCACCTTGTCGAATCCCATGAGGTCGTAGAGCGCGTCGTAGAGCGGGCGCAGGTACGGGTCCACCTTGGCCGCCATGTCGCCGGGGAGGAAACCAAGCCGCTCGCCGGCTTCCACCGCCGGGCGCACCAGCACGATGCGCTTGACCGTCTCGCGCTCGAGCGCGTCCACCGCGCACGCCACCGCGAGGTAGGTCTTGCCGGTGCCCGCGGGGCCGATGCTGAAGGTGAGGTCATGGGCGAGGATATTCTGCAGGTACTGCACCTGGCGCGGCGTGCGGCCGTGGAGGTCCTGGCGCCGCGTGATGAGCTGGGGGCTGCCCTCGGGAGCCTGCTGCTGGCGCGGGCTTGCGGCCTCGATCAGCCCGAGCTGCACGTCCTCCAGCGAGAGCCCGCTCTTCGCCCGATCGTAGAACGACCGCAGCACCTGTTCCGCGATCCGGGTCTGGTCGGGCCGGCCGGTGACGGCAAAGCGCTCGCCGCGGCGTGCAATGCTGACATCGAGCGCCGTTTCGATCTGCCGCAGGTTCTCGTCGAGCGTCCCGCACAGGTTGGCGAGGCGCTGGTTGTCGACGGGCCGGAATGCGATTTCGACGGGCTTCAAGCGAGTTCGCCGCGCAGGGAATGAGGAAGCGCGGCGGTGACCACGACGTCCGCGAGCCGGCCGATGAGCTCCCGTGATCCCGGGAAGTTGACGACGCGGTTGTTGCCGGTGCGGCCGCAGAGCTCGGCAGAGTCCTTCCTGGACGCGCCCTCCACCAGCACGCGCTGGCGCGTTCCGGCCATGCCGCGGCTGATCGCCTGCGCCTGCTGCTCGATCCTCGCCTGCAACCGCAGGAGCCGCGCGAGCTTGACTTCGTGCGGCGTGTCATCCGCCAGCGCCGCTGCCGGAGTGCCCGGGCGGCGGCTGTAAATGAAGCTGAAGCTCGCATCGAAGCCGATCTCCTCGATCAGCTTCATCGTCGCCTCGAAATCGGCGTCGCTCTCGCCGGGGAAACCGACGATGAAATCCGAGGAAATTGAGATCGCGGGGCAAGCAGCGCGCACGCGGCGCACGATCGCCTTGTATTCCAGTACGGTATAGCCGCGCTTCATCGCCGCCAGCACCCGGTCCGAACCCGCCTGGACCGGCAGGTGCACGTGGGGCGCGAGCTGCGGGAGCCGGGCATGGGCCTCGGCGAGGCGCTGGGTAAACTCCCTGGGATGCGAGGTCGTGTAACGGATGCGCTCGATGCCGGGGATCGCGGCCACATATTCGAGCAGCAAAGCGAGATCGGCGGCGTCTCCTTCCGCGGTGGCGCCGCGATAGGCGTTCACGTTCTGGCCGAGGAGCGTCACTTCCTTCACACCCTGCTGCGCCAGCTCCGCGACCTCGACGAGGACGTCCTCGAAGGGCCGGGAGACTTCCTCGCCGCGGGTGTACGGCACCACGCAGAAAGTGCAGTACTTGCTGCAGCCTTCCATCACCGACACGAACGCGGTCGCCCCCTCGGCGCGCGCCGGCGGCAGGTTGTCGAATTTCTCGATCTCGGGGAAGGACACGTCCACCTGCGGCGCGCCGGTCCCGCGGCGGGACTCGATCATCTGCGGCAGCCGGTGCAGGGTCTGCGGCCCGAATACGAGATCAACGTGCGGCGCGCGCCTGACGATCGCCGCGCCGTCCTGGCTCGCGACGCAGCCGCCCACCCCGATCAACAGCCGAGGATTATCACGTTTCAAGTGCTTAACGCGCCCGAGGTCGGTGAACACCTTCTCCTGGGCCTTTTCGCGCACCGAGCAGGTATTGAACAGGATGACATCCGCGGCCGCGGGATCCCCGGTCAATTCCATGCCGTGTGCCAGGCGCAGTACGTCGGCCATCCGCGCCGAGTCGTACTCGTTCATCTGGCAGCCGAAAGTCTTGATGTACAGCTTGCGATGCACGGGGCGCAGCGTAAACCGCAGGCCGGGCTCAACGAGCGCGCTGGAGCTGCTCCAGCTCCTCGGGCCGCAAGATGTAGACGTGCGAGATATCGCCGTTCATGTCCTGGACGAAAAGCACCGTCGCGCGCTCCGGGAGAAGCGTGTGCAGGATGGTGCGGTTACTCTGATCGTAAATGCGCCCGCCCGGCGCGAGCCGCACGACCTGGCTGTTGATCTGCAGCAGGGGGAAGGGTTGCTGCTGGCCAACCAGCTCGCCCAGCTTGCCCTCGGCCGGCAGCGTGCGGGACAACTGGGCGTGGCCTGTCGCGACCCAGGCTACAGCCAGCGCCAGCGTCCAGATCCATCTCCGCATCGATTCACGGTAACACAACGTAATCAATTACTTCAACCAATGATCTGGAGCTCGATTCGAAGCGCGGTCGTGGCGTTCCCGCAGCGTCAAGATTGGTGGCGAGTCAGGGATTTGAACCCCGGACCAACGGATTATGATTCCGCTGCTCTAACCGCTGAGCTAACTCGCCCGAGGAATTTGTCGGGCTTCCGACCGACAAATTCCAAAAATCAGAAACTTCGATAATCATTCCGGAAACATTGCCATATTTGGCAGGCTGGCGAGTCTAAAGAGGGGAGGCGGCATTGTCAAGTTAAGCCACTGAATTTCTGCTGGATTCCGGTTAAGTATCCGGCGCTTGTTGCCGCTCGGCAGATAGTGTTATTCTCATTTTTTGGACTGCGAATCAATCTCCCACATCACGAAATCGGCACCAATAAGAGGCCACGCATGCATACCCGTTACAACATTCTGATCCTGGGCGCTTCATATGGCTCGCTGTTGGCGACCAAGCTGCTGTTCGCCGGCCATGCGCTGAAGCTGGTGTGCCTTCCCGCGGAGGCGGATTTGATCAACAAAGAGGGCGCCCGGGTGCGCTTGCCGGTCAAAGGCAGGGAGGGGCTCGTCGAGATCGATACCCGGAAACTGCCGGGCAAGCTGTCCGCCGCAGGCCCGGGAGCGGTCAATCCGGCTGACTACGATCTCGTCGGACTGGCCATGATGGAGCCGCAGTATCGTTCGCCGGGCGTGCGCGAGCTCATGGACGCGGTGGCCAAAGCCAGAGTGCCCTGCATGTCGATCATGAACATGCCGCCGCTCACTTACCTGAAACGCATTCCAGGCCTCAATGCGGATGCATGCAGAGGCGCATACACGGATCCCACGGTGTGGGACAGCTTTGACCCCAATCTGATGACGCTGTGCAGCCCCGATCCGCAGGCCTTCCGCCCGCCGGAAGAGAAGGTCAACGTGCTGCAGGTCAGGCTGCCGACCAATTTCAAGGCGGCCCGGTTTGTCTCGGACGCCCACACCGCCATCCTGCGCCAGCTCGAGTCGGATATCGAAGCGGTCCGGTTTGACACCGGCTCCGGGAAGATCGAGTTGCCGGTCAAGCTCAAGGTGCACGACTCCGTCTTTGTGCCGCTGGCGAAGTGGCCCATGTTGATTGCCGGCAATTATCGCTGCGTGCAAAAGGATGGCATGCGATCGATCAAGGACGCCGTGCATGCCGACATCGAGGCCGCGCGCTCGGTTTACAACTGGGTGGTCAAGCTGTGCACGTCTCTGGGCGCCAATGAGAAGGACCTGGTGCCATTCGAAAAATACGCCACCGCGGCGCTGTCGCTGGGAAGCCCGTCGTCCGCGGCCCGCGCGCTGTTTGGCGGCGCGCCCAATATCGAGCGGGTGGACCGTCTGGTGCAGGCCATAGCGGCGCAAAAGGGCATGCAGTCCAAGGTGGTGGATGAGACCGTTGCCCTGGTCGATGCGCGGCTCGGGGCCAATCGCAAGAAGGCCGCCTGATTCAGAACGATCCGGAACCAGCGGGGCCGGCTGAAGCTGCAGGAAGTCGCGTAAAGTCACAGTTGAGATAATGCGCCGCGCAGCTGCATAGCCCATCCGCGATTGCGGCGCTAAACTGCGCGGGTTATCCAGGGACGATTCGCGGCGCATGCGGCACGAATTTGATGTCGTCATCATCGGCGGCGGGCTCGTCGGGCTAAGCCTTGCGCGCGCGCTTGCCGGCAGCGGGCTGAGGCAAGCGCTCATCGAGCAGCAACCTCCTGCTTCTCCTCCCGGCGACGCCTCCTGGGATAGCCGCATTTTCGCGCTGAGTCCCGGGTCCGCCGCATTTCTCGAGGAATGCGGCGCGTGGCAGCGACTGCCGCAGGAGCGCGTCGCCCGCGTCGAGGCGATGCGGGTGTACGGCGACGACCCGGGCGCCCGCATCGAGTTCAGCGCCTATGACGCGGGGTTGCGCGAGCTGGCTTTCATCGTCGAAAACCGCCGGCTGCAGGTGGCGCTGCGGGAAGCTGCGCGCGAGCAGGACCTGCGTGTCTATTGCCCCGCTGGCTGGACCGCACTCGAGTTCCACGAGCATCACGCCACGGTGCGGCTCGATGACGGCGCCGAGCTGGTCGCGCGCCTGGTGATCGGCGCCGATGGCGCGGAGTCGCGGGTGCGCGCGCACGCCGGCATCGCCGTGCGCCCGAGCGACTACCGGCAGCTCGGCGTGGTCGCGAATTTCTCCTGCGAGAGGCCCCATCGTGACGCAGCCTTCCAGTGGTTCAGGCGTGACGGCGTGCTGGCGCTGTTGCCGTTGCCGGGCAATCACGTTTCCATGGTGTGGTCGATCGCCGAGGAGCAAGGGCGCGGGCTGCTTGCATTGCCGGAGGCGGCGCTCGCCGCCGAAGTCGAGTCAGCGAGCAGCGGCGCTCTGGGCGCCCTGCGGGTGATCACGCGCGCCGCGGGGTTTCCGTTGAAGCTGCAGCGCGTGACGCAGTTCACGAAGCCGCGTCTTGCGCTGGTGGGGGACGCTGCCCATAATGTGCACCCCCTCGCGGGGCAGGGGGTGAACCTCGGTTTTCGCGACGCCCGCGTGCTTGCGAGGGTGCTGAAAGAGCGCGGGCCGCAGAGCGATTGCGGGGACTACGCGCTGCTCCGGCGTTACGAGCGGGCGCGCAGGGAAGACGTGCTCGCCATGGAGGTCGCGACCGACGGCCTGCAGAAACTTTTCAACAACGACGCTGTCTTCCTGGCGAGGGCGCGCAATCTGGGACTGAAGCTGGTTGACCGGCAGCAGTGGCTCAAGAACTTCCTGGTGCACCACGCCGTCGCCTAAGGCGCGGCACAAAACAAAGGACGGCAATGTTACGAATAATCGCGGCAATGTTCCTGATCCTGGCCGGACTCGCGGCCGGGACCGCCCGCGCCAGTGAGGCGTCGATTCAGCAGGGATTCCAGGCGAAATTTCCCAACGCGACGGTGGAAAGCGTCACGCGCACGCCGTTCGCGGGCCTCTACGAGGTGGTCTTCAACGGCCAGATCGCCTACACCGACGAGAAGCTGAATTTCGTCTTCTTCGGCAACCTTGTGGACGTGCGGGCCGGCGCCGAGCGCAATCTCACGCGCGAGCGCAGCGCCCAGCTCGCCTCCCAGGCGCTCAGGAAGTCGTCGGACAATGCGATCAAGCGCGTGCGCGGCAACGGCAAGCGCGTGATGTATACCTTCGAGGACCCCAACTGCGGCTATTGCCGCGAGTTGCAGAAGGAGGTGATGAAGTTGACCGACGTCACGGTCTACACCTTCCTGTGGCCTATTCTCTCGCCCGATTCGGTTGAAAAATCCAAGGCGGTGTGGTGCTCCAAGGATCGCGCCAAGGCGTGGGACGACATCATGTCGCGCGGCATCGTGCCCCAGAACAGCGCCAAATGCGAGGCCCCGCTCGAGAAGAACCACGAGCTCGCGCAGCGCTTCGGCATCCGCGGCACGCCCGCCATCTTTCTTGCGGACGGGCGCCAGGTCGGCGCGGGATACCTGCCCGCCGCCGAGCTCGATCAGGCTCTCAACTCGGCCACCGCAAAGTAACCCGGCGGCGTCAACAGGGGATGGCGTCGGCCGTTATCCCCTGAATGAGCGGCGCCGTCCATCTCCCTGCGTCTGCGTATTCACGGGCAGCGGTTGCCCGGCTGGGGCCCGCGCTCGCGGCGTCGGCGCTCATGCACCTGGCACTGATGTCGGCCCCGCAGCTGGGTTCGCCGTGGCGGGGTGTTGCTTCATACCCGAACGGCGCGCCGATAACGGTGCGACTCGCACCGGTGCCAGTCTCCGTGCTGGACGTCCGCGTATCCCCCGAACCAGAAGCGCGCCCGATGCCGCAGCAGCCGAGGTCTCTGGCAGGAAGTGCTGAGCGTGCGCGGAGTCAATCTTCCCCGTCAGTCGCGGCGCAAACGGGCACTGAGGTGGTTACGCTGCCTCAAACGGCCGACCCCAGCTACTACACGGCGCGCGATCTCGATCGCTATCCCAGGCCGCTCGCGCCGTTCTGGATCGATCGAGCGGCTGGCGACGGCGCGGGCGAGGTAAGACTCGAGATTCTGATCGATGAGCGTGGCGTCGTGCAGGACATAGCCATCGCCGGGCCCGCAGCACCGGCACGAGTGGAGGAGGAGCTGCGCGCCGCGCTCGCGGTGACACGCTTCCTGCCGGCGCAAAAGGACGGCCGCGCGGTGCGCAGCCGCATCGTGCTGAGCGTCAGCTTCGCAGGCGAACGGTGAGCTGTAAACGGTGAACGGATGTCTGCATCATCCCGCTCTCCTTCCATTGCGCGGGCCTTACCATTCGCTGTTCACTATTCACCGTTCGCCCGCTGGCACGCGAATGGAATTGGGGAGCAGCACCCACATTTTGAGCGGCTGCTTCATGCGCCCGGCCTCGCGCGCGGCCTCATCGCCGAACCCCCAGAAGAAGTCCGCGCGCACTGCTCCGCGGATGGCGCTGCCTGTGTCCTGCGCCAGCATCAGGCGGTAGAGCGGCCGGCTGGAGAGCGGCCAGGTAGTCGCGATATAGACCGGGGCGCCGAGCGGCACGAGCGCCGGGTCGACCGCCAGGCTGCGGCGCGATGTCAGCGGCACGCCAAGCGAGCCGATCGGCCCGGGCAGGCCGGCGGGCAGCTCGCGAAAGAACACGTAACGCGCGTTGTGGTTGAGCAGCTCCGGCAGCTTTTCGGGGTTTGCGCGCGCCCACGCCTGGATGCCCTGCATCGAGGCTTTCTCCAGCGGCAGCTCGCCGCGCTCCACCAGGTGCCTGCCGACCGAGCGGTAGGGGAAGCCGTTATGATCGGCGTAACCGACGCGCAGCGTCTCGCCGCTGTCGAGCGCGATGCGGCCCGAGCCCTGGATTTGAAGGAAGAAGAGCTCGACCGCGTCGTCCACCCACGCGATCTCCCTGCCGGTGAGCGGCGCGCGCCCCTGGCCGATCTGCGCGCGATCGTAATAGGGCACGACGCGCCGGCCTTCGAGACGGCCTCTTAGCCGCAAGCCCTTCAGCTCGGGATACGCCTCGGCAAGGTCGACCTCCAGCAGGTCGTCGGGCACGCCGTAGACGGGATAGCGGTAGCGCGGAGTGGCCCTGCGGCTGCCACGGAGTTGCGGCTCGTAGTAGCCCGTGATCAGCCCCTCGTCGCCGCCGTCTGCGCGCAGCAGCTGGAAGGGCGTGAAGTTGACCTCGAAGAAGCGCCGCGCCGCTTCGCTGTCCGGGCTCCTGATGCTGGCGACCACGGCGCATATGTCCCGCCAGGATTCCTGTTTCTCGAGCGCGCGGCAGCTTGCCCGAAACGCTTCCCACGCCTGCGCCGGATCCTCCGCCCGCCATTCGGGGAGATCGCTCCAGGATACCCGGCGCAGCTCGCCCGCCTCGATGGGCGCCGGCGGCCGGGGCGGTGGCGTTTCCCTGGGTGTAGGTGGAGGCGGGGCAGGGTGCGGCGGGACGGATTCGCATCCCGCCAGCGCGAGGAACGCCCCAAGCGCAAGCGCACGCAAGCGGCACATTTTGATTTGGCGCGGTGACTCGCTAAAGTGATGCATTACGCTGGGCTGAAACCCACGGATTGGCTTCCCCGATGGACGGCTTCCTCCTGCTGCTGCTCGAAGCGGGTATCGCGCTCGCGCTGCTCCTGTTCATCGTGTGGTGGACCTGGCCGCGCGGGCAGCGTCGCGACCGGCAGGATGACGGGTCGGACCGCCGGTGAGCGTCAATGCAGGACGCGTGGCATGGAGAGCGTGAATTCGGGTATCGGCGCATCGAACTGCATGCCGTCTTCCGCAACCATCTGGTAGGTGCCGCGCATGGTCCCGACCGGCGTGGCGATCGCGGTGCCGCTGGTGTACTGAAAGCTTTCATTCGGCCGCAGCGTGGGCTGCTCCCCGACCACGCCCAGCCCGCGCACCTCCTGTACCTGGTTGTTGGAGTCCGTGATGATCCAGTGACGGCTCACGAGCTGCGCCGGCAGCGTGCCGGCATTGGTGATGGTGATGGTGTAGGCGAACACGTAGCGGCTGCCGTCCACGTCGGACTGGTCCGGAATGAACGCGGTGCGCGCTGCGACCGTGATGTCGTATTTCTTGTCCGCCACGGGACGATTGTTGACCAATTCATCCGCGCAATCAAGCGCCAGAACGGGTAGAATCTCCGCGTTTTCGAAAGCCGCGAATGGCGAAAAGTTACCGCATCGCTCCCAGCATACTGTCCGCTGACTTCGCGCGCCTGGGCGAGGAGGTGCGGCAGGTCGTCGCCGCCGGCGCCGACCTCGTGCACTTCGACGTGATGGACAACCATTACGTTCCCAATCTCACGGTGGGACCGCTGGTGTGCGAGGCGATACGGCCGCTCACGAAGGCCCTGATCGACGTGCACCTCATGGTGAAGCCGGTGGACCGCATCGTGCCCGATTTCGCCAAGGCCGGCGCCGACATCATCTCGTTTCACCCGGAAGCCTCCGAGCACGTCGACCGCACCATCGCGCTGATCAAGGACCAGGGCTGCAAGGCGGGCCTGGTCTTCAACCCGGCCACGCCGCTCACGCACCTGGATCACATCATCGACAAACTCGATCTCATCCTCGTCATGTCGGTGAACCCCGGCTTCGGCGGCCAGAAATTCATCCCGCAGGCGCTGAAGAAGCTCGCCGCCGCGCGCGCCCGCATCGATGCCAGCGGGCGCGAGATCTGGCTCGAGGTGGACGGCGGCGTGAGGGTGGAGAACATCGCCGAGATCGCGCGCGCCGGCGCGGATACGTTCGTCGCGGGCTCGGCAATCTTCAGCACCCGGGACTACAAGGCCACGATCAGCGCGATGCGCGCCGAGCTCGCCAAAGCGTAGAAAACCTCGACGCGAAGCCGCAAAGTCGCAAAGAAGGACGGTACTGGTTTTGCGGCATCGAGACCCTAGTGCGAGGAGTAATGGCGCCTTTCGCCTCAGGGTTTCCCAAGCTGTTGTGATGTTTTCTATCTCTATTGTGATGATTTCCTTTGCGGCTTTGCGCCTTTGCGTCAAGGGTCTATGAGCCGACGTTTCCCGCTGCGCGTCAAGGCCGTGATGATCGACCTCGACGGCACGCTCGCCGACACCATCCCCGATCTCGCGGAGGCGGCAAACATGATGCTGCGCGAGCTCGGCCGGCCCGGGCTCCAGCAGGAACTCCTGCGCACCTTCGTCGGCAAGGGCATACCGAAGCTCGTCGAGCGCGCGCTCGCGGGCAACCTCGAGGGCAGCGCACCCGCCGGACTGCTGGCGCGCGCGCTCCCGATCTACGAGCGCTGCTACGCCGAGGTCAACGGGAAACATGCCGTGATCTTCCCGGGCGTGAGCGAAGGCCTGCGGACGCTGCGCGCCATGCAGCTGCCGCTCGCCTGCGTGACCAACAAGGCGGAGCGCTTCACGCTGGCGTTGCTCGAGCATCTGCGGCTCGCGCGCTGCTTCGAGCAAGTCATCGCCGGCGACACGCTGCCGCAGAAGAAGCCCGACCCGCAACCGCTGCTCCATGCCTGCCGCGGCTTCGGCATCGCGCCGGGCGATATGCTGATGATCGGCGACTCCGCGAACGACGTCGAAGCCGCGCGGGCCGCGGGCTGCCCCGTGTTCTGCGTCAGCTACGGCTACAACGAGGGAAGGGATGTGCGCGAGCTCGACGTTGATGCTATAGTAGCGTCGCTCATCGAAGCTACCCGGCTGATTCAAAAAGCTTGAGCCTATCTCAATATTAGGAGGAGAACCCGCAGCAATATGTCGATATTGCAAGGGTTCCCGACAACAAAATG
>Ga0180063_1000534_pt1 | contig 10348 bp, 20 predicted proteins | sample EasRivT47_16_10D_FD_121776 | JGI IMG/M metagenome (GOLD analysis project Ga0180063, IMG submission 121776) | Soil microbial communities from meander-bound floodplain in the East River, Colorado, USA - East River metaG ERMLIBT47_16_10D | ecosystem: Environmental > Terrestrial > Soil > Floodplain ...
GTGCGCGAACGGGGTGATCGTGCCATCGAGATTGAGGAAGCGCCCGGTGACGAGGACAGTTTGATTGGTGACCGTGTTGATCGCGGCGACTTCGAGCGTATCTTCGCCGGTCATGTAGAGCGTCGCCGGCCCCATCAATGCCGCCGCCGATCGGCCAAGGTCCGCCAACACGCGCGCGCCGGTGGAATCGCCCATCATCTAGTTCACCTCGAGCCGTTCCCGCACTTGATACTCAACCGCGGTAAATTGATCGCCCGCGATGCCTAGATCACTAAACACGCGAAACGATCCGCCGGAGGTTAGTTGCACATCGGGCGGCATCGCCGAGCAACTATTGTTGAGCGGGGTGAAGAGATTGCCGGTCAGACCGGCCGAGAAAAAGAACGAGGCGAGCGCGCTCGCGGGGACCGTCGCCACGGCGTGCACGATCGCGCCCGTGCCGGCGCCCGTGTCAAACATAAACTGCGGCCGTCGATTCCCGGCGACGGCGTTCGTCGTGAGATCGAGCCCCAGGGCATAGAGTCGCCAGTGGGCGCCGGTCGGCACGACTTCGTTGATCGGCTGGCCCGCGGCCGGAATCGTCCCGCTGATCCCGCGGAAATAGCCCTCGATCTCGTCGGTGTGTTGAATCGGCGAGCCCGGCCAGGCCAGGGCCTGATTGGCGGCGCAATACCCTTGAAGCAGCGTGCCGACGACGATCGTCGCGCCGGTGAAGCCACGCACGATCGAGACGCGGCCGAACGTCTGCCCGAGCTTCGGCGTCGCGCCGATCACCGAGAGCGTCAGGTTCAGCAAATAGCCGCGCACGGCGGGGAAGGTGCCCACCGTGCGAACCCGATCAGCCGTGAGCGGGAGTGAGGATTCGAACACCTGCACCGTCCCATCGTCGCGAAAGAACCGGCCGAACACCTGCAGGGTGACGCCGGTCAGTGAATTCCAGCCCTCGATGCGCACGTTGTCGGCGCCGTCCAGATAGAACTGAAACGGCGAGGCAATGATGCGGCCGCCGGCGACGGCGATCGGCGTAGCCGAAACGATGCGTTCGCCCCCCAGTGTCACCATGCGGCCGCGTGTCGTGCGCTACTTCGACAGCTCGACGAAGTAGGTTGTGACCGTCACATCGGCGCCGTTTTCGTCCTGCAGCGCGTCGATCAACGTGCCGGCTTTGTTCTCGGCGCTGATGACCGGGATGAGCGGTTCGCCCAGGGCGCGCGACAGATCGAGGAACCATTCGCGCGTCGTGGCGCGATCGGTTTCAATCCCCGGCCCGCCGACGCGGTAGTTGGCGGTGTCCGGCCCGCGCCAGCCGATCGCCGGCGCTTCGGTATCCACCGTGTAGCCGACGAGCGCATAGAGCCCGTTGGCGTGGAACTGGTCAAACTCCGCGTTGATGCCTTCGGAGCCCGCCCACGCCGGCGTCGCGCCAGTGGTGATGGTGTTCTCGACGGCCGTCAGATTGATCGCCCGACGAAATAGCTCTTCGGCGGCGATGAACCGCCCCGCGGCGCCGGCGAGGTCCTCATACAGGATCAGCATCAACAGGAACTCGACGTCACCAGCGACGGCCGAGCCCGCGAGCTCGGCGACGATCACGTCGTTCGGGTAGAGCCGTTGCCGGAGCCCCAGCGGCATGAGGGGAAACAGGTCCGAGATGATCGTGTCCTGCCGGATGCCCTGGACGTTGTCGTGCATGCGCGCCGAGCGGAGGCGCGCCGTGCCGGCGACCTGCACGTCGGTCCAAAATTGCACCAGGTCGATCCGTTTGTCTTGCGCGCCCGCGCGCACGGCGAGAGAATCGCCCGTGACGGGGGCGAGCGCGGCGATCGTCGCGCCGATCGCCGTGCCACTGGCGCCGATGAGTTCAAGTGCCTTACCCATGCTCTACCTCCGCGCCACGCGGGCGCGCTCAAAAACCCGGTTCCTGAAACGGGGGGGTCGCGGCGTTACTCGGCGAGCCGAGTCACGCTCGTGACTTTCACTTCCGGCGCCGAGCCGGGCGTATCCCGCGGGAGCGGCGCGCGCCGTTCCTGTTTGGCCTGCGCTTTCGCTTCGTCGGCCGTATTGGTGTCCTTGACGAGCTTTTTCCCGTCGACGAATGCAACTTCGAATTTCGGCATGACGTGATCTCCGTCTCAGCTTCGCTCTGAGCAGCTCGTGACTAGGTTACTTGCCGACGCGCATCTGATGCAGGCGCTGCGCGACCGCATCGGCACGCCCGGCGTTTTGCCCGCGCGGCCGGCGCGGCGGGAGCTCGATGCCCTTCAGCGCGTCGAGATACGGCGCCGAGCCTTTGGCCCATTCGCCTTCGGCAGCCTGGACGCCCGTCGCGAACCGCTGTGAGCCGAGCGTCGTCGCCCGCGTGACAAACTTCTGTGCGCCCGCGGCGGCGACACCTTTCTCGAAGCGGCCCTGATTCGCCGCTTCGATCACGGCCTGCTTGTAATTGTCCGCGCCCGCGCGTGCGCCGGCTTCCCAGTCGGCGCCGGACGCGGCCACGCCATCCTTGTAGTCGGCACTCGCCGCGCCGGCGCGCTGGACAAACTTTTTCGCCAGGCTCGCGGTGTCCTTGATGCGAATCGCGCCGAGCGTGGGCAGGAGGTAGAGCAGGCCAGTCGGGGCGTCAGACACCCCGCCGGGCGCGTCGACGGGCGCGACCAGCGCCGGCAGACTCACATGGAGAGCCGTAGGCATCGCCGCCAGCGGCCCGACCGCCAACCCGAGCGCTACGACTGCGACGAAGAGACGTGTTTGCATGGACATAACCCACTTTTCCACAGGGGGGCTGTTGAAAACCTGTTGAAAACCTGTGGACGAGCCCCGAATCGTCCGCGCCAACGTAATAAGAGCATGGGAGATGAGGCATTCGGCGGGATTTCCACAAGCGAATGTGGAAAACTTTCAGCGGTGCGTATACGGGGCTTGACAAATCGGCGCGCCGGCCTTAGTGTCTGGGGCTGAGTGATTTAGCCTGAGTCTGATAATACATGGCGTGCCGTTAACCGATCACGCACCTTAGGCGAATCCGCAATTTCCACAGCGCTTCTTATCTTTAGTACGTTCTATCGTGAAGTTACTCTTAACGTACGGATAGTACGCGGTGGCTGTGGTCTTCGCCTTGGGGTGGTGGTGATCGCTTATGCGCGCGCTGCAAAAACTCGTGAGCAACGGCAATTCGACGCAGGTCACGATTCCGCGCGCGGCCCTGTTCTGGCTCGGGTGGTTGCCGGGCGAAGCGATTATTCTCGAGCTCACCGAAAACAAACACATCGTCATTCGCAAGCCCGGCCCCGATGAATTTCTGCCGAAGCGATCGGTGGCCGTCACGCTCGATGCGCGGATGCCAACGGCGCCCACGGAGCCCGCACTGTGAAACCGGAACCGCGCGAGATTCCGATTGGGATGATCGACGCGCCGCAGATCGCCGCGCGGTTGGGCATGGACGAGCAGAAGCTCGACGAGCTCACGGCGAGCATCCGCCGGCATGGCATCATTCAGCGGCTGATTCTCGCGCGCAGCGGTGATCGCTGTGAAGTGATCGCCGGACATCGTCGCTTCATTTGTGCCCAACGCGCGGGGCTCGTCGCCGTGCCGGCGGATGTGTATCCGACGAAGGAAGACGCGCTCGAGGGGATCAAGCACGCCGAAAATCGGTTTCGTGAGGACCTAAGTCCCGCGGAGGAAGCTAACTATTTCGACGAGCTGCTCCGCGGCGCCGGCAAGGGGGATATCGATCGCGTCTGCGCGCTCGTCGGCGAATCGCGCGACTACGTCGAGACGCGGTTGCTCCTGTTTCAAGGCTGTCAGCTCGTGTTCCTCGCGCTCGGTGAAAAGAAAATCAAACTCGGCGTCGCGATCGAGCTCAACAAAGTGACCGACGAACGAGTGCGCCGCGCGCTGCTGTATGACGCGACGATCAGCGGCGCGACGGTGACGATGGTCAAGAACTGGGTCATGGACTGGAAACGCGGCGTCGATCTCGGCAGCACGCCGCTCCCGCCGCCCGATGCGCCTTCGATGCCCGGCCCGGTTCCCGAGACGAATTATTTCACCTGCCTGTGCTGCGGCCGCACCGATAACGTGCACCTGATGCAGCCGGTGAACGTGCACACGCACTGCAAGCTCGCGATTCTCGACCCGATGATCGCCGCCTACAACCACCCCGCGTAAGGCCACACACCACGAGGAGCGCCGACATGACCGACGACGAAGTCACCCAAATCAACGACGCGATCGGGCAATTCGGGCACACGTTAGCGCAGGCGCCGAAGTTCACGCCGCAAACGAGCCCGGATGAAATTCAGCGGTGGCTCACGCTGGCGCGCTCGGTGCTCGACGTGATCGAACGGGTGATGAGTTTTATTCCGCGGAAATCCTAACCCTCGAGAGGTATCACGATCATGGCCGAACTCGATCGACTGCTTGAACTCCATAACCGGCTGCAGCTCGTTGGCAAGGGTGCCGACGTCGACGAGCGAGAACGGAATTGCTCCAACTTCACCGAGGAAGCGGCGCGGCTGCTTCACGGTGATCGATGGCGGCGCATCGAAAAGACGTCGGGCAAAAACATCGACGGCAAAGACATCGATAAGCTCGTGCACGCCGATACCGGCGAAGTGCGCGACATCATCGTCAGTGCGGGGATCGCGAGTGCATTTGTCGCGTGGCAGCATGCCGGTTTCCTCGAGGACCGATCGCGCTACATCGAAGTGCGGCCCGCGCCGGCCCCGACGCCGCAACCGCAACCGACGCCGACGCCGCAACCGACGCCGACGCCTGGGGCGACGGACAACGAATTACTCCAGCTCACGCGGCAACTGGTAGCGCTCGCGGACGAACGCAACGAGGAGCTCACGCGCATCGCTAAAGCGCTCGAGACGATCGCGACGCCGTTTACAGGGTTCGAGCTGAAGTGATGAATAGCGACATCGCCCGCGCGGTTGACCGCGTGCAGCGATCACGAGACGCCCGCAATGCTCGCGACGAGGATCGTCTCATCGCCTCGTCGCGAGCGGGCGTTACGCCGCAACGCGCGCCCGAGGTTGGGGCGCGCGTGTTCGATCTGGTCACCGGACAGGAGGGCGAAATTGTCGGACGAACCCGTCAAGACATACACATTCCAGCTCCCAACCAGCGAAACGGTTGAAACGATTTTCGTGCGATTGCGGAATGGGCGCTTAGTGCCGCGGCTGATGAGCGAGCTTGTGACGCGGCCGACGCCGCCGAGTGCGGGGAGCGTGACGCCGAGTCGAAGCGATGAGCACACCGGCCCTGGACGCCCCGTCGAACGCTGAACTGCATCAAGCGTTCAGCGCGATCTGGGACATCGCGTTCGCGCTGGAACGCTGCAGCCATCAACACCGCCGCGGCGGCAACGTGCGAGCGGCGTTGATGTGCTTGTTACGTATCGAGGATTGCCACGAGCTGCTCGAGCTGATTGACGTCACGTATTTGGACGATCGGCAATGAATCGTCATCGGTGGGTGAAAGTTCGAATCCATGTCTATGTCTGCCGGCAGTGCGGGTGCGGGCGCGTGAACGCCCAACGGAAAAACGGCGAATGGTTCACGACGTTTCATCGTCCCGATGGGACGAGCGAAGTGTTGATGCATGTCCCGAGCTGCGAGCCTGGGCCGAAGACCGCCGCGTATTTGAAACGCTACGAACTCGCCATTTTGAGTGCGGAGTTACAACGTGCCGATGGCTGATGTGTGGTGTCCGACGTGCCGGTGGTTCGATTGCCGATTTCTGCGCGCCGGTGACAAGCTCGAGTCGCTGAATTGCGGGGAGTGCGGCGATCGATTGGTCACGCCGAAAAACCGAGACGCGAAGATTTTCGCCTACTCGGCGACGTTCGATCGGTGCGTCGCCGTCGTGAGATTCAGCGCGGCCGGCGCCGCTAGTATCGACGACGCCGTCGAACACGCGCGCTATGCGGCGCGGATCGCATTCACGAAGCGCCTTGTTCCCTACGGGCCGGAGCCGAAGCGATGAACGACGCGCCGAGCCCAACGCCGGCGATTGACCCGTTGCGCGCGGCGTACGATCAGCTTCGCGAGCTCGAGGAGATCACGCAGGCACTCCAGCGGCGCTTCGCTCAAAACGGACGGCCCTATCTGACGTTCCGCGCCCGCGAGCTCGAAGCCAATATTCACGACATGCTCGACACGATCGAGCACACCTGTTGCGGATGGGAGCCCAACAACCATGTTGACCGTTGATGTCTTCCTCCTGGTGTCGGCGTTCATCGTCACGATCGCGAGCGCGATCAGCAAGACGCCGCTGTGGGTTGCCGTGCTGCTCGTTGTGCTGTTCGAGCTGCTGAAACTGCTCGGCAACTAGCGAGACGCGCCCCCGGATTTGTCATGGACGGCTACGAATTTCGTCGCGACGTGTTCCCCGAGCTGTTGCTGCGGTCGTTTTATCCCGAAAAAACCGACCGCGAGAGCGGGCTGCTCCGCGATTTCCTCGTACGGCATTTGCATGAGTACGATCGCGTTAGCTTCAGCGTGCGCATCGGTGAAGGCATCGCGGCGGACCCCTCACACCTTCCCGGTATCCAACGCAGCACCACGTTCAGCTCGAAGCGGCGTATCGACATGGTGCTGTGGCACGGCCCCTCGGTGACCCTGTGCGAAGCAAAAGACCGCCTTCGCCATGACGTGCTCGGCCAACTTCTCTCCGATCGGCAATTGTGGCTCGAGGAGCGCCCGGACGATCCCGAGCCGAGGCTGATAGCTATTGGACGCACGAGCGATCAGGAAACGGAGCGCATCCTGTCCGCCCACGGCATCGACGTCTACGTCTATGCCGCGGCGGACTCTGCGTGACGTGATGACCCAAGCGGTGTACGAGCTGGCGACCGTGGACCCTCACGAGCCGGCGCGGGGGCGCATTCCCGCGGCGGAATGGGAGTCGTACTGCAAGGGCTACGTTCGCGCGCTGCAGATGTCGCTGAGCGTGATGGAGCTCGCGGAAGTTCGGTGGCGGTTGTATCTCCGTGAGCAGCGTCGGCGCCGTGTCCAGGCGAACGCCGTCGGCGAAGTTTCAGCGGCGATCAGCGAACGCCAACCGCTCCCACACGACACGGTCACGCTCGATCGTGTCGCTGGCAGCATCGAGGAGCGCGCGCAGCTCGACGGCCGTCACCGCGAACACAAGCGGCCGATCGCGGATGGTGTTGACCAGGGTGAATTCGTACATGTCGGACCCCGGCTTACGGCTTACGTGCCAGCCAACCTCGGAGCGGGTGAGGGGTTCAGTCATAGCGGAACCTATCGGCTCGAAGCTCGAGAAAAACACCCCCCAATCGAGGGGGCGAAGATTCTACATCAAGACGGACACCCCTCGGTGATCGCCGCGAGCGACCCGTGCGTTGACGCCTCAGAAGGCACGGCCGCTGACCAGAGCGCATCGCCTGGTTCACGTGAAATTACGAAACGCCGCGCGAGGCGCCGCCGTGGCTGATGCGCCGCGCTTTATGGTCTTGCCGGCGCCGCGCTGTTGCGCGATCACGTCGAATTCACCGCTGGTCATCTGCAATCGGGACGCCCGGTGGATGCCCGCGATCGGGCGCGCCGGAGTGACTCCGTTCTGGTGCGATGCGCACGCGATACAGCCCGCGGCGATGATTGCCGGCTTCCCGATCGTGCGCCGTGTGTCCGTCGTCAGTCAGGTCATTCTCGCGAGCGCGGTCGGGTCGGATCTCCTCGCGCGTGCTGAGGTGCTGGCGCGGCTCGATCGCGGGCTTCGGAACATCGGCGGGCTCCTCAACCTGCACAGCGTCTGCTGCTGTAGAGGGCCGTGGGCCGCGCCGCTGCCAGCAGGCGACGAGAACAGCACTCGGGAAGGGTAGACACGGCGGGGGGTGAGGCATTACGCGCCCCTAGCGGTCGGGGCGCGGTTTCTAGTGAGGCATGAGATGGACGAGCCCGACGTGAGGCATTCCGAACCGGCCGACGCGCCGATCGAAGTCCGGGGGGTCGTAGAGCCGCGGCCTTGCCTCGAGTGTCGCGCGCCGTTGCGAACTGGCGAGCGAAAGACGCACCGCGATCGATGCGCGCGCATTCGGAAAACTCGGCTCCAGCAATTGCGCCGACGTCGGCGTCGCGGCTGATATCACGTTGACCCGGGGAGAGGCACGATGCTGAAATTCAAACCAGAAGTGCGAATCGGCTATTTCGATGAGCGCGCGGGGCTGGTGTTGCACTACGCGAGCGTCTGGAGCTTGCGCGCGCGGATCGATATCGAGGTGAATTCGGCGAACGATTCGACGCACGGCGCCGCTTCGCTCCACCCGACCGATCTGGCCTGGGATCTCGATACGGCCGGCGACAAGCCCGACGACCTGGTGCAGCTCGCGCGCTTTCTCGCGAGCCATCTGCCGGCCGGCTATGACGTGGTGCGCGAGTCCGATCACGTGCACGTCGAATTTGACATGCATCGCAAGGTGTGACCGATGAGGGAAAATAATCCGGCTCGCCTGCGCGCCCGCATGGAGACCTTAATCGGGCTGCTCGACGATGAAGCCTTTGCGTGGATCGCCCTCGCGCTCCAATCAAAGGCGATGACACGCGGGGGCGCGACGCAAATCTTCCCGGACGGACTCGGCGGGTTTCGCGATCGGGAGCGCATCGAACAATTGCGCGCGGCCGCGGTCGATTACATCGAGAGCGCGGCCGACGCCGGGCTATCCAGTAAGCAGCGCGCGCGCCAGCGGAAATAACAAATCCAACACCAACACGATCGCGGCGCCGATGAGCACACCGACCGCCGCGGCGCCGATGAACGCGGTGAACGGATCGCGGTGCATTGTGCTACTTCAGCGGCGGGCGCGCCGTCGTGGCCGCGAGCACGGCCGCGGTTTCTTTCGATGCGGCCTTGTCCAGTCGTAGCGCCGCGACCTCATCACGCAAGGCTCTGATTTCCGCTCGCATCTCGGTCGATTGGCCGTTCGACGCTTTCAGCAGTTGGCCGATCTGTGGACGCAGCGCCCCGATAATAAGCACCGCTTGCGCTCCCACCGCGGCGATAACGATCACGAGATCCGTGGGCGTGTAATTCATCGGGTTCTCAGTTCTTCGGCGCCGCGGCGCCGGCCATCTGGTCTAGGAGTAACGACGCGACGAGCTCCGCTTCGTCGGCGCCGACGCCGCGCTGCTCGAGCTCGCCGATGAACACGTCGAACGGTTGCCCGCCCTTCGTTACTGCTTTCTCAAGCTCCTCGAGCGAGACGTTCTGATCGGCGAGCCACCGCAGTACGTCGGCACGCACCGCGCGCGCGTCGGTCAACGTGCCGACGTCCTGGGCGAGCACGGCGACAACCACATTTACGGCGTCTGTGTCAAGCCCCGCCTCAGTCGCCGCGGCGCGGTAATCCTCGAGCGTGAGCGCGCCGGCGCGGACGGCACGGGCCGTCTGCTCGAGTGACAACCCGCGCGCGAGCGCGGCCGGTTCGGCGGCTTCGCTCTGCGCGCGTGCGTCGTGCACGTCGGCGATTTCGAGCAACAGCAGCTCGAGCTCGATCGCGCGATCGTCAGCGGAATACCCGAGCACGCGAAGCCGATCGCTGTAGGTGTCCGGCGTGATGACGCCGAGCCGCGCGGCGCGCTGGAGCGTGGACAGGGCAAGGCCGCGGGACACGGTCGCGGGTGCGGTCTGTTCACGCCGGCGCCGCGCGTCTTCGGCGTCGGCCACAGCGAACCGCAGATCGGCGAGCAGTACCGCTTGCGCGTCCGTCGTGAAGTTCTCTTCGACGAGGAATCGTTGATATTCGTCGTCGGTGCGCGTGCCCAAGACGACCGCGCGGCGGAATTGATCGAGGCTCAGGCCGCGGACCACGACGCGATTCCGCGCGGCATCCCGTTCGGCGTCGGCGGCGCGATCGTCGGCAATCTGTAGATCGAGCAGCTCGCGCATGGCGGCGCGATCGGCGTCCTCGAATCCGAGCGACTGCAATAACGCATCGTACTCGCCCATCGATCGCACGCCGCGGCGCACGAGCCGCTCGAACCGCCCCAGATCGATCTGTCGGCGTCGCGCGCGTTCGTCGGCCTCGCTCCGGCTCGCGATGGCTGCGTCCTGGTCCGCCTTTTTCGCGCGCACGACACTTGTGAGCAGCGTCGCGTCGGCCGCGGTGAACTTCATGAAGGCCAACCGCGCGCCGAATTCTTCCGGTGTCAACAACCCGGCCATCACGGCCCGCTCGAGCGAGCCGACGTCCAGGTCACGGCGCCCGGCTCGCTGGCGCGCGGCGACGGCCTCCGCTTGCTGCGCGAGATAGCGTTGCCGATCGTCTTCGACCAGGGCGAGCATGATCGCGACGGTGTCCGCGTCGTAATCGCCGGCCAAC
>Ga0180063_1000535_pt1 | contig 10335 bp, 9 predicted proteins | sample EasRivT47_16_10D_FD_121776 | JGI IMG/M metagenome (GOLD analysis project Ga0180063, IMG submission 121776) | Soil microbial communities from meander-bound floodplain in the East River, Colorado, USA - East River metaG ERMLIBT47_16_10D | ecosystem: Environmental > Terrestrial > Soil > Floodplain ...
ATCACCTGGAAGTACCCGAGCTGCATCCTGCAGGGCGACGACTCGGTCGGCGAGTTCTACTCGGTCGCGTTGACCGCCGGACGCCAGCAGGCCGATACCGGGACGAAGATGCTGCACATCGGCAAGCGCACCAAGAGCACGATCGTCTCGAAGGGCATCTCGGCCGGGCGCGGACAGAACACCTACCGCGGACTGGTCAAGATCCAGCGCGGGGCCGACGGCGCGCGCAACTACTCGCAATGCGACTCGATGCTGCTGGGCGACCGCTGCGGGGCGCACACGTTCCCGTACATCGACGTGGCGAACCCGACGGCGACGATGGAGCACGAGGCCACCACGTCGAAGATCGGCGACGACCAGCTGTTCTACTGCCAGCAGCGCGGCATCTCGAAGGAGCATGCGGTGTCGATGATCGTGAACGGGTTCTGCAAGGAGGTGTTCCGCGAGCTGCCGATGGAGTTCGCGGTCGAGGCGCAGAAGCTCCTCGAGATCAACCTCGAGGGCAGCGTCGGTTGATTCGCGGCGGCGGCGGCACGGCCCGCCCGACCGGTCCGCAACGGGAGAGACTCCGTCCATGCTCGAGATTCGCGGCCTGCACGCCTCCGTCCTGGGAAACCCGATCCTCAAGGGCATCGATCTGACGCTGCGTGCTGGCGAAGTGCACGCGATCATGGGACCGAACGGCTCGGGGAAGAGCACGCTCGCGGCGGTCCTCGCCGGTCGCGACACCTACCAGGTCACGGCGGGCGAGGTGCGCTACGGCGGGCGTGACCTGCTCGAGCTCGCGCCCGAGGACCGCGCCTGCGAGGGGGTGTTTCTCGCCTTCCAGTATCCGGTCGAGATCCCCGGTGTGAGCAACCTGCAGTTCCTCAAGGCCGCGCTCAACGCGCGACGCAAGCACCGTGGACTGCCCGAGGTCGACGCGCTCGACTTCCTGGCCTTGGTTCGCGAGAAGCTGGCGCTCGTCGGCATGGACGAGAGCTTCCTGCGTCGGTCGGTCAACGCGGGGTTCTCGGGTGGCGAGAAGAAGCGCAACGAGATCTTCCAGCTGGCGGTGCTCGACCCGGAGCTCGCGATCCTCGACGAGACCGACTCGGGGCTCGACATCGACGCGCTGCGCGTCGTCGCCGACGGCGTGAACCGGCTGCGCGATCCGCGTCGCGCCATCCTGGTCATCACGCACTACCAGCGCTTGCTCGAGTACATCGTTCCGGACGTGGTTCACGTCCTGTCGGGCGGTCGCATCGTCCGCACGGGTGACCGCAGTCTCGCGCTCGACCTCGAGGCGCGTGGCTACGGCTGGCTCGAGGCGGACGCGGCGTCGGCGCCGGGAGCGAGCGCCGGATGATCGCCCGCGACGTGCAGGCCCGGACGTTCGCCGAGCGCGTCCTCGCGCGCGGCACGGAGCTCGAGCGGACCGGCCCGGCCTGGCTGGCCGAGCTGCGTCGTGCGAGCCGGGCGCGCTTCGACGCGCTGGGGCTCGACGCGGCCCAGGCCGACGGCTGGAGCGCGGGGGACCTGGCCAGCCTCGCCGCGACGCCGTTGGCCCAGGCGCCGCACGGCCAAGCGCCGGCGCTCCCTCTTCCCGCGGCGGCGTGCATCCTGCCCGATGCGTATCGCCTGGTGCTCGTCGATGGCCGGCCGGTCGAGCCGTTCACTCCGTCCACGCGGTCGGATGACGAGCCGTGGATCACCAGTCTGTCCGCGGCCCTGCGCGAGGCGCCGGCGCTGCTCGAGGCCGTGCTGTCACGCCGCGTGCCCGCGGAGCTACCGGCGCTCACGGCGCTCGGCGCCGCGCTGGCCGAGGACGGCGCCGTCGTCGTCGTCCCGCCCGGAGCGACGCTCGGGCGGCCGATCCACATCGTGCACCTCACGACGGAGCGCCGCGAGCCGGCGGCGATCCACTCCCGGTCGGTCGTCGTGGCCCAGCGCTCGAGCCAGGCGCGGGTCGTCGAGACGCACCTCGCGCTCGGCGTCGGTCCGTACTGGACGAACGCCCTGACCGAGGTCGAGGTCGGCGAGAACGCCGCGCTCGAGCATTACCGGATCCAGATCGAAGGCCCGCAGGCGATCCACGTCTCCTCGATCGCGAGCCGCCTGGCGGCGGCGAGCCGCTACGTCTCGCGGCGCCTGGACCTCGGCGGGCGCATCGTGCGTCACGATCTGGGCTGCGTGCTCGACGGAAACGGCGCCGAGGCGGTGCTGGACGCCCTGTGGATCGCGCGCGAGGACCAGCACCTGACGCATACGACACTGCTGGATCACGCGCGCGAGCACACCGCGAGTCGCGAGCTGTACAAGGGGGTGCTGGCCGGGCGCGCGCGGGGCACGTTCCACGGTCGGATCCTCGTCCGCGCCGGGGCGCAGAAGACGGACGCCAAGCAGTCGAACCCGAATCTCCTGCTGTCGGAGGCCGCCCTGGCCCACACCCGACCGCAGCTCGAGATCCGCGCCGACGACGTGAAGTGCACCCACGGCGCGACGATCGGCCGCCTGGACGAGGACGCGGTCTTTTACCTGCGCAGCCGCGGGGTCGGCCTGGCCGCGGCGCGACGGATGCTCGTGCGGGCGTTTGCCGCCGAAGTGCTCGAGCGGATGGACCTCGCGCCCGTGCGCCAGTTCGCGGAAGAGCGCGTCGACGAGGCGCTCGACGGCATCGGGGCGTGAGCGACATGCGCGCCCGCGACCTCGAACCTCGCGCCTCCGGACGGGCGCCCGCGCCGAGCCACTCGGTCTGGCGCGCCGATTTCCCGATCTTCGAGCAGGCGGTGCACGGGCGCCCGCTGGTCTACCTCGACAGCGCGGCCACGACGCAGAAGCCGCGCGCGGTCCTCGCCGAGATCGAGCGCTACTACGCGCGCGGCTGCGCCAACGTGCACCGCGGACTGTACGCGCTGAGCGCGGAAGCGACCGCGGCGTTCGAAGGCGTCCGCGCGCAGGTCGCGCGGTTCCTGGGCGCGGCCTCGGCCAGCGAAGTCGTGTTCACCAGCGGGACCACCGCGGCGATCAACCTCGTGGCCCACGCCTTCGGGGCACGCTTCGTGCGCGCCGGCGACGAGATCGTCGTGACCGAGATGGAGCATCATTCCAATCTCGTCCCCTGGCAGCTACTGTGCGCGCGGACCGGCGCACGCTTGCGCGTCCTGCCTTTCGACGCCACGGGCCGGCTGCGCATCGAGCTGCTCGATGCGCTGCTCGGCGATCGGACGCGCCTGGTCGCCCTGACCCACACCTCGAACGCGCTCGGGACACGCAACCCGCTGCCGCGCGTCATCGCCGCGACGCGCCCGCGCGGCATCCCGGTGCTCGTCGACGCGGCCCAGGCCATGGCCCACGAGCGCGTCGACGTGCGCGCGCTCGACTGCGATCTGCTCGCGTTCTCGGGCCACAAGGCGTTCGGTCCCACCGGGGTCGGTGTGCTCTACGGCAAACGTGCGCTGCTCGAGGAGCTTCCGCCGTTCCTCGCCGGCGGGGAGATGATCGAGCGCGTGCGGCTCGAGTCGTCGACGTTCAAGGAGCCGCCGCACCGCTTCGAAGCCGGAACGCCGAACATCGCCGGCGTGCTCGGGCTCGGCGCGGCGCTGGGTTGGATCGAGCGGGCCGACCTGGCGGCGATCGGGCGCCACGACGATGCCGTCGCGCGCTACGCGGCCGAGCGACTGGCGGCGCTGCCCCGGGTTCGGCTCGTCGGCACCGCCGAGAACAAGGGTCCGATCGTCTCGTTCACCGTCGAGGGCGTGCATCCGCACGACATCGCGCAGTGGCTCGACGGGGCCGGGATCGCGGTCCGCGCCGGACACCACTGCGCGCAGCCCGCGATGGACCGTCTGGGGCTCAGCTCGACCGTGCGTGCGTCGTTCGCGTGCTACAACACGTCCCGCGACGTCGACCTCCTGGTCGACGCGCTGCGGGAGACGATCGAGGTGCTGGGCTGATGTCGGACCTGCGCGAGCTGTACCAGGAGACGATCCTCGATCACGGGAAGCGGCCCCGGCACTTCGAGCCGATGCGCGAGGCGCACCACTCCGCGGACGGTCACAATCCGCTGTGCGGCGATCGCATCACGATCTACGTGCGGGTCGAGGGCGACCGGATCGAGCGCGTCACGTTCCAGGGCAATGGATGTGCGATCTCGATGGCCTCGGCGTCGCTGATGGCCGAGGCGCTGACCGGTCGCAGCCTGGCCGAGGCCGAGCGACTCTTCGCGGCGTTCCACGAGCTGGTCGCCGGCTCGGGCGCCCCCGACGAGCCGGTCCAACTGGGGAAGCTGCACGCCCTGGCCGGCGTGCGGGAGTTCCCCGTGCGCGTCAAGTGCGCGACGCTGGCCTGGCACACGCTCCACGCGGCGCTCGAGCGTGCCGGTCAGGGCGGCCCGGTCGCAACCACGGAGTGAGCATGGACCCCGATTCCACGGACGCGACGCCCGAGGCCCAGGTGCTCGATCTCGAGCGCACGCGGGCCGACGTACTCGACGCCCTGCGCTCGTGTTACGACCCCGAGATCCCGGTGAACATCTACGATCTCGGACTGGTCTACGAGGTGCTGGTCGAGCCGGCCGGCGAGGTCACGATCCGCATGACGCTGACCTCTCCCGCCTGCCCGGTGGCCGGCTCGCTACCGGGCGAGGTCGAGACGCGCGTGGCCGGCGTGGCGGGGGTGCGGCGGGTCCGCGTGGATCTGGTGTGGGACCCACCGTGGAGCCCGGACCGCATGAGCGAGGCGGCGCAGGTGCAGCTCGGGTTCTTCTGACCCGGGACCGCCCGCGTCACTCGTGGCGCCTCAGCGTCAAGTGCACGACCTCGGCCGGGGACCCGACCCGCAGGGGAAGGCCCACGACGCCGAGGCCACGACTGACCACGACCTCGGCCGGCCCGGCCCGGTAACGGCCCGCATCGAGCCCGTGCCGACTCTGACGCATCCGCAGCGGGAAGCCGGGCAGCACGATCTGCCCGCCATGCGTGTGGCCCGAGAGCACGAGCGCGACCCCCTTGCGCGCCGCGTCGAACGCGACGTCGGGATGATGCGAGAGCAGGAGCACCGGCGATCGCGTGCCGCGGAGCGCGCGGTCGAGGTCGGGACGCCCCTCGCGCAGGTCGTCGATGCCGGCGAGGGACAGTCGCGCGCCGTCGCGCTCGAGCTCGACCGACCGGTTGTGCAGGCACTCGAGGCCCGCGGCATGCGCTCGGGCCAGCACGGACCCTGGCTCCCCCGTCGCGTGATCGTGGTTGCCCAGGACCATGAACGTCCCGAGCGGCGCGACGAGCGAGCCCAGCGCGGGCGCCAGGTCGTCGAACTCCTCGGCGCGGCAGGTCACGAGGTCCCCGCCGAGCAGGATCAGGTCGGCGGGGATCTTGGCGATGCGGGCGAACGCGGCGGACAGGGCGGCGCGCGACACGAACGGACCCGCGTGGACGTCGCTGATCAGCAGGATCTCGAGGCCGTCGAAGGCGGGCGCGAGGGCCGGCACGGCGAGTTCCGCGGTCGAGACCGTGATCGCCTCGCGCAAGACCTGATCGTAGGGACGGTGGATGCCCGGCACGCGCGGATACACGTGCCGCGCGAGGAGATGGCTCGAGCGCTGCTCGAGCGCGCGTAGCCAGCGCCCGACCCCGCGCCGACGGTGCGGACGCTCGGTCGCGTGGCTCGCGGCGGCCAGTCGGACGAAGCGCAATCCGACCCCGTGGCTCGGAACCGGAGCGGCCACGCCCGGCGCGGCCAGGCGGGGATCGCAGGAGCGCTCGATGTCGCGGGAGGACGCCATGGTGGGTCGAAACAAGATCTACCCTGGCGACCGGCTCGTCCAGTGCCCGGGGCTCGGCGCGAAGCGCCGAGCCCCGGGCTCGCTCGGGACGGTCAGTCGGACTCCGCCGGCACGGGCGGCTCGAGCTCGGTCGCTGCGACGGCGACCGCCACGGGTAGGCTTTCCGGCTCGCCTACGACAGCGCGGCCGGCATCGATCTCCGCAGCTCGACGGTACGCCACGACGGCCTCCTCGGGACGTCCGGCGCGCTCGAGCGCGAGCCCCAGGTTGCGCTGGACGAAGGCCACCTCGGGCTCGAGCGTGGCCGCGCTGTCGAACGCATCCACGGCTGGCCCGACCTCGCCGCGATCCAGGTGAATCAGGCCGAGCAGATTGAGCGCGTGACCGTACCCGGGACGACGGCCCAGGCAGTCCTTCAAGACCACGACCGCGTCCTCGACGCGACCGAGGTTGCGGAGCGAGCGGGCGCGCTGATAGAGCGCGGTCGGATCGAGCGGGTCGAGCGCGAGCGCTCGATCGGCCGCGCGGAGTGCCGCCTCGGCATCGCCGCGGGCGTTGTGGATGCGCGACAGGTTCAGCTGGACGCGGAGCGAATTCGGCTCGAGCTCAGCCGCGCGTCCCAGCGCCCCGGCCGCCGCTTCGAGATCGCCGCTCTTCCAGGCCGCGAGGCCCAGCATGTAGGCGGCGTTCGCGTTCCTCGGGCTCGCAGCGAGCTCGGCGGCATAGAGCGACGCGGCGGTCGCGTATTCGCGCGCGGTCCAGGCGCGCCAAGCCTCGGCGCTCGTGTGGACAGCGGTCGCGGACTCGAGCGCGGTCGGCTCGGACGGCGTCTCGACTGCGGTCTCGGCGAAAGCGGCGTCGGCCTGGACCGGCCGCGGGGCATCGCGGCGAGCGAGCGACCCGACGAAGGCGAGGCCGACAGCGGCTGCGAGCAGGACGAGCGTGACACCGACGAGCAAGAAGCGGTCGTTTCTTCGATCCGATCCGGGAACCATGGCGGCCTCCGCTCGCGCCCCAGGCCGGATGAGGGCGCCGATTTGAGCAGCGGGCCCGGCTCGACCCGGCGCACGACGACACGTCGCGACGCCGCTACGTGAGAAGAGCGAGCCTCGTGCCAGAATGACGCTCGCCGGATGGATGATCGAGCTAATCGATTGACCGACAGTACTTTATGGACTTGAACGCCGCAAGGAAACCGACGAGATCGTGTGTTCAGACAGACACAATCGTGCCTGGCGGGCCCTTCACTCGGGTCGCTCTACACCCAGGCTCTTGAGCTTCTTGTAGAGGTGGCTGCGCTCGAGCCCCAGGGCACTGGCGGCCTCGGTCATGCGCCAGCCGAGCGCGTCGAGCGTCCGCACCAGAATCTGTCGCTCGATCCCGTCGAGCGTGTCGCGCAGCGAACCCCGCAGAGCCAGCGGGTCCGTGGTGGCCGTTCGCCCGCGCGGCAAGCATCGCTCCACCGCGTCCCCCGTCACCTCGCGCTCGGACGACAGGATCACGACGCGCTCGATCAGGTTGCGCAGCTCGCGCACGTTGCCGGGGTAGTCGTGCTGGGCCAGTCGCTCGAGCGCCGCGGGGCTGAGCGTGCGCTGCGGCAAGTTGTTCTCGTCGCACACGACGCGCAAGAACCGCTCGGCCAGGATCGGGATGTCCGACCGCCGGTCGCGGAGTGCCGGCGCCCGCAGCGTCACGACCTGCAGCCGGTAGAACAGGTCCTGGCGGAACTGCCCTTCGGCGACGGCCCGCTCGAGATCGCGGTTCGTCGCCGCGAGCACGCGCACGTCGACGCGCACCTCGCGATCGGCTCCCACGGGCTCGACCTCGCCGGTCTCGATCGCGCGCAGGATCTTCGGCTGGAGCTCGAGCGGGATCTCGCCGACCTCGTCCAGGAACAGCGTGCCGCCGTGGGCGCGCACGAACTTGCCCTTGCGCCGCGCGGTCGCACCGGTGAACGCGCCGCGCTCGTGACCGAACAGCTCGGACTCGAACAGCTCGCGCGGAATCGCGGCGCAATTGACGCGCACGAAGGCCCGCGCGGCCCGCGCGGAATTGCGGTGCAGCGCCCGCGCGATCAGCTCCTTGCCCGTGCCGTTCTCCCCCAAGATCAGCACACGGGCTTGCGTCGGCGCCGTCCGGCCGATCTGCTCGTACAGCTGCTGCATCGGCGGCGCGGAGCCGATCATGTCGCTGTCGAGATCGCTCCGCACGCGCAGCTCGCGGTTCTCTTCCTCCAGATCGACCTGGCGCAGCGCGTTCTTCGCGCTGAGCAGGATCTTCTCGCGGTGCGGCGGCTTCTCGATGAAGTCGAACGCGCCGACCCGCACGGCTTCGACGGCCTTCTCGATCGTTCCATGCGCCGTGAGGAAGATCGCCGGTTGGTCGTAGCGCAGCTCGCGCAGCTTGCGCAGCGTGGCCAGGCCGTCGAGCTTGGGCATCTGCAGGTCGAGCAACAGCAGGTCGATCTGCCCGCGCTCGACGGCGGCGATCGCTTGCTCTCCATCCTCCGCCGTGACGACGTCGTAGCCCTCGAGCTGGAACGCGTCGGACAGGCTCGAGCGGATGTTCCGCTCGTCGTCGGCGATCAACACCGTGGTCATGCTTGGGCCTCGCTCGATCGGGCGGCCGGACCGGCCGGTTGGGTGCCGAGGGGCAGGCGGATCACCACGCGCGCCCCGCCTTCACGCCGATTCTCGGCCACGATCGTTCCTCCGTGGTCGACGATGATGCGGTAGGTCAGCGTCATGCCCAGCCCGGTTCCGTCGGGCTTGGTGGTGAAGTAGGGCTCGAAGATGTGACGCGCCGAGTCTTCCGAGAGCCCCGGGCCGTTGTCCGCGATCTCGATCTCCGCCATCCCGTCCACCGAGCGCGCGCGAATCTCGATGCGCGGCTCGAGACCGGTCCGCGACGACTCTTCGCGCACCGCGTCGACCGCGTTGGCCACGACGTTCTTGAGCGCGCGCGACACGAGGTCCGGGTCGACCGGGACGCGGGGGAGGCTCGGATCGATGCTGCGCTCGATGCGCAGGCCGGGCTCGGCGGCGTGCAGCTCGATCGCCCGGTCGATCAGCGGCGCGAGCTCGGTCGGCCGCGGTGCGGGCAGGGGCAAGCGGGCGAACTCGGTGAACTCGCTGACGATGCGGCTCAGCTGCTGCACTTCCTCGAGGATCGTGCGCATCCCGTCGTCGAACATGCGCACGAATCGCTCGGGCGCTTGCAGGCGTGCGCGGGTCAGATTCTCGACGGTCAGCCGGATCGGCACGAGTGGGTTCTTGACCTCGTGCGCGAGGTGTTGGGCCACCTCGCGCCATGCGGCGACGCGCTCGGCGGCCGCCGAGCGACGGCGCTGCTGCTCCAGCGCGCGGTGTGTGCGCGAGAAGGCCGCGGGGAGCCCATGCATGGCGTCTTGCGAGCGGACGTCGAACGTGTAGTCCGCCCGCCCCTCGGCGATCGCGTCGAACGCTCGAACCACATCCTCGACCGGGCGCGTGACGCTCCGCGCCAGGGCCACCCCGGTCAGCGCCGCGAGCGCCCCGACCACGGAGCCGAGCAGCGCGAACGAGCGGGACATGCGGGCCAAGAGCATCGAGATCCGCGAGCGATCGACCACGTAGACCAGGTATGCGGCGTGCCCGCCCGTGGCGTCGTCCACCAGCGGCTGCACATCGACGAGCCAGCGCCGACCGGGAGGATCCTCGACCGCGAAGGGCTCGCTCCCGGCCCCGGCCCCCGCGACCCAGGTCGGCGCGACCGCAACGAGATCGAGCGCGGTCGCGGACGGGATCACCGGAGCGTCGGCCACCGCGCGCACGAGCAGCGCTCGCTCCCCCTGTGCCACTCGGTCGAGAAACGGGCGATCGACCTCGACGCCACCCCGGATCACGAGCGCGCGGCTGCCGTACTCGAACGCGCGGCCGCCCGCCATCAGCAAGCGGGCGGCAGGATCGCCGGGGCTCGCGAAGAGCGCCGGACGGCCGTCCGGCACGCCGCGCAGCCGCTCGGCCGGCATCCCGAGCCGCTCCGGCTCGTGCGCCGAGGAGAGCACGGATCCGCCGCCGTCGAGAATCTCGAACAGCTCGAGCGTGCCGCGGTGTCGCCGGGCGGCGTCGGCCGGGTCGCCCTCGCCGAGCAGAACCGCCTGCATCGAGATCGTGTCGGCCACGAGAGCCTGCTCCGCCCGCTCGAGGTCCTCCTCCACGCGCTCGCTCAGCAACCGTCTCTCGCTCGCCGCGCCCTCCCGCATGCGGGAGAGCGCCTCGCGTTGATCGGCCTCGAGCGTCGCGCGCACCTCGAGCCAGGCCAGTCCGCCCGCCAGCGCACAGACGAGCAGGGCCAGGCCCAGCAGCTGCATCGCAAGACGCGTCTCGGTTCGCCGAGCGCGAGCCGGGCGCTGCGCGCGGGGCCGGGTCACCGGCGCCACCACGCGGCATCGAGCCGCAGCGTCCCGTCGGGATCCACCCGCACCCCGACCAGGCCGTCCCGCGTCGCCAACCACGCCTCGAGTCGCACGAGCGGGACGACGCGCGCGTCCGCCAGCAGCGCCTGCTCGACGCTCTCCGCGGCTCGAGCGCGAG
>Ga0180063_1000536_pt1 | contig 10331 bp, 10 predicted proteins | sample EasRivT47_16_10D_FD_121776 | JGI IMG/M metagenome (GOLD analysis project Ga0180063, IMG submission 121776) | Soil microbial communities from meander-bound floodplain in the East River, Colorado, USA - East River metaG ERMLIBT47_16_10D | ecosystem: Environmental > Terrestrial > Soil > Floodplain ...
CGGAAGGACCGAGCGCGCGAGGAGAGAGCAATGATACCGCGATCGGAGCGAAACCCTGGCCACCTGGGCTCGTAGGACGTTGCGGAATGGAGACGCCGCCATTCCGGGTCCTGTCGCTCCTGCTTGTCTGCGCAACGCTCGGCCTACCCGCGTGTCGCGATCGAGCGACGCCGCCCACGCTCGACGATGACCCGGTGGCCTGGCTCGAGGCTCGTCTGGCCGAGCGGCCGGGCGACGGGGTCCTGCTCTACACGCTCGCCCGCTACGCGGAGCGAGGCGGAGAGCCCGAGCGAGCGATCGTTCGGCTCGAGGAGCTTGCGAGCACCGGCTGGGACGGTGGGATCGAGCGCAAGGACTTCCCGACTGCATCGTCGCGGCCCGGGTTCGCTCCGGTGGCCGAGCGCCTCGACGTGCTCGAGCTTGTGGTTTCGCGGGCGGCGATCGAACGTGAGCTCGAGCTTCCAGGGCTCGGGCCCGAAGGCACGGCATGGGACCCGCAGCGGGGCGAGCTGCTGCTTTCGAGCGGGATCCGGCGCACGGCGATCGCCGTCGACGAAGCGGGTCACGCGCGCGACCTCTTCCCGGCGGCTCGCGACGGCGTCTTCGCCGTGCTCGGTCTCGAGGTCGACGCCGCGCGCGACCGGCTGTGGGCGGCGACCACGGTGGCTCCGTTCATGGACGGCTTCCGCGCGGAGGACGAGGGCCGCTCTTCGCTCGTGTCGGTCGATCTCGCGCGCGGCGAGGTGGTGGTTGTCGTCGAGACGCCCCTGCGCCCGGCGATGCTCAACGATCTCGTCGTCGCGGGCGACGGCACGGTCTATGTCACCGACTCGGCAGGCGGCCGGATCTGGAAGCTCCCCCCGGGCGCCTCGACGCTCGAGCCGCTCGAGATTCACGGCGAGTGGATCGGCCCCAACGGGATCGCGCTCGCGGGCGACGGACGGTCCCTCGTCGTCGCCGACTTCCTGGGCCTGTCGCGCGTCGATCCGGCGACGGGCGAGCAGCGGCGGTTGCCCTTGCCGGACGGCGTCGGGTCGCTCGGCGGCATCGACGGCCTCGACCGCCACGGCGCCCGACTGATCGGGATCCAGAACGTGGTGGGCCGCGGCCGGGTCGTGCGGGTCGAGCTCGACCAGAACGAGACCCGTATCGCCTCGGTCGAGATTCTCGAAGCCGGAAACCCGCACTTCGTGAACCCGACGACGGGCGCCGTCGCCGGCGACAGGTTCCTGTTCCTGGCCAACCCGGCTGCAGACCCCGGCGCCAGGTTGCTGCTACTGAACTTGCCGCTCTAGCCGGCGCTGTCGTAGGCCTGTCGGATCCAGGCCACGAGCTCGGGGTTCACTTCCGCGGCCGACGTCACGTGCACCTTGTACTGGCACATGCCGCCCGGCGGCAGGGCGATCAACCGCGAGGTCGCCTCGAACCCCTTCATGTTCAGCCCGACTTCGACGCGTGTCTTGGTTGCGGGACCGATCATGGCGAACTGCTTCTTGCGCCTGAGGCTGACGTAGCCCTTCTTCGGCGCGACCTCGAACTCGCCGAACCGCTCGATCGCAGCCATCAGCTCGTCGTGGATCGGCCGTAGGTGCGCCTTGGCGTCGGAGTAGATTTCGGCCAGGACGTCGCCCGTCGGGGCACTGCCCGCGGCCGCGGCCGGCGTCGTGGACTGGACGTAGGTGTGCACGAGCGTGTTCGCATCGCCGTGGCCCATGCCGAGATCGCGCTTGAGCATGTCGCGAATCTCGCCATGCTTGGCCAGTCCGCTCGCCCGGATCAGGGCGTAGAGCTCGTCGAGCGACTTCCCCGTGCGGGTCTGGATGTTGCGGATCTGCGTTTCGAAGGCCTGGTCGACGACGCTCACCGTGTTCCCTCCCGAAGCGCGCATTATACCGAGCTGGCTGGACGCGTCAGCGCCACAGCGCGGCCAGATCGACGACGAGCCCGGGCCAGTCGGGATGCTCGAGTATCGTGTCGCCATCCGCTTCGATCCGCTGTCGGAACGCGTCGCTCACCCGTTGGTAGCATTCGACACGCTTGTCGTCCGGATCGACGATCCAGTAGTGCGCGACACCCAGCTCGGCGTAGCGTTGCGCCTTCAGCCCGCGATCCTGCTTGCGCGTCGACGGCGACAGAATCTCGACGATCAGGAGCGGGGGTGCTTCGATACCACGCTGTGTGACGTGAGCCGGATCTGCAACCACCAGAAGGTCCGGGACAAAGACGTCCTGATTGGTCAAGATCAGATCGACAGGCGCGAAGAACACCTCGCCGATCGAACCGCCTTCGAAGTAATCCACGAAGGCCAGGTGGAGCCGCTTCAAGATCCTCTGGTGGATTGGTGTGGGCGAGGGAGTCACGAGCAGCTCCCCGCGCACGAGCTCGTAGCGCCTGCCGTCGTCGGGAGTGACTTGCAGATCGGAGTAGCTGAGCTTCGGTTTGAGCTCCGGTGCCATGGGGCGTCGCTCCTTTGGAACGGATCGTACCGTGAAGCGTCGGTTCCGGCAAAGACGACGCCGGATGGGGGTCGACCGCGTCGATGCGGTGGAGGCTCGAAGGAGATGGAATCCAAAGACGTGGCCATCGAGAGGCGAAGCAGGGACCACCGTGCGCATCTACTGTACCGCTCCAGCGATGCGTCCGAACCGAGCGCGGGCGTCCGTGCGTATCGGCTCGGAAACGCATGCAGACCACGAGGATGGTCCGGCTAATACGTACGGTGCCCAGGGGTAACCCAGCCGGGTATTTGCATCGGCCCGATCTGGAGCCTAGGTTTTCCGGGCAGCTTTCCGTTGAGAGGTGTGCATGGCACCGCTTGCCGAGCCGGAAATCGATTTCGAGGCCGAGTACGCGCTCGAGACCCCGGTGAACTGCTCCCACTGCAAGGCATCACTCGACGCGGTTCGCGTCGTGCGGCTGCTCCGCCGGCGCGTGAATTTCACTTCGTCCCTGCCGCGCCGCGGCTACCTCGTGGTCTGTCCGAAGTGCAGCACCGTGATCCCGGCCGTCGTCGGCACGGGCAGCCTGGTCTCCTGACCGATCCCTAGCGCCACAGGGCGGCGAGATCGACGACGAGCCCGGGCCAGTCGGGATGCTCGAGCCGGGCGTCGCCTTCAGCGTCGGTCCGAGGCCGAAAGACACCCTCCTCCAACCGCGAGCATTCGACGCGCTTACGATCGGGATCCACGATCCAGTAGTGAGCGACGCCCAGCTCGGCGTAGCGTTGGGCTTTCAACCCTCGATCCTGCTTCCGCGTCGAAGGCGACAGGATCTCGACGATCAGGAGCGGCGGACCTTCAATCCCCCGCCCGGAGACATGATCCGGATTCGTGACGACCAGTAGATCGGGCACGAAGACGTCCTGGTTCGTCAGGATCAGGTCGATCGGCGCGTCGAAGACCTCCCCGATCGCGCGGCCTTCGAAGTATTCCATCAGGACCGCCTGGAGACGCTTGGAAACCCTCTGGTGCACGGGCGTCGGCGAGGGGGTCACCAGCAGATCCCCGCGCACGAGCTCGTAGCGCTTGCCGTCGTCCGGCGTGGTTTGCAGATCGGAGTAGTCGAGCTTCCGCTTGAGTTCGGATGCCATAACGCCCCTCAGACGAGCTTGGCCGCGATCGACGCCACGTGGCGGCCCTGGTACCGCGCGGCGTCGAGCTCGTTCTGGCTGGGCATGCGGTCGCCCTTCGGGCCCGTGATCGTCGAGGCGCCGTAGGGGCTGCCGCCCGTCAGCTCGTCGAGGCGCGATTGACCCTGGAACGCATAGGGCAGGCCCACGACGATCATCCCGTGGTGCAGCAGGGTCACGTGGAACGAGAGGATCGTCGACTCCTGACCGCCGTGCTGGGTCGCCGACGCGGTGAACACGCTGCCGACCTTGCCCACGAGCGCGCCCTTGGCCCACAGCTGCCCCGTCGCGTCGAGGAACTGGCGCATCTGGCCGCACATGTTGCCGAAGCGCGTCGGTGTGCCGAACAGGATCGCGTCGGCCGTGGTCAGCTCGTCGACGGTGCACGCCGGCACCTGGGTCAAGCGCTTCTGCGCGTCGGTCGCGCCCATCTTGGCGATCACCTCTGCGGGAAGCGTCTCGGACACGCGCCGCAGCACCACGTCGGCCCCGGCGACCTGCCGGGCGCCTTCGGCCACGGCCTCGGCCATCTGCGCGACGTGTCCGTAGAGCGAGTAGTAGACGACCAGCACCTTCATGGCGATTCCTCCGAGGAGTGCTCTGATTCCGATTTGGCGATGAAGGCGTCGATGCGCTCGGCGAGGAGCGGGAGCGTGAGGGCGCCATTCTCGAGCAGCGCGTCGTGGAACGCTCGCACGTCGAAGCGCTCGCCGAGCGCGTCCTCCGCGAGCCGGCGCAGCCGTCGGATCTCCATCTCTCCTGTCTTGTAGGCCAGAGCCTGGCCGGGCCAGGAGATGTAGCGGTCGATCTCGGTCGTGACCTCGTGCAGCGAGAGCGCGCTGTTCGACGCCAGGTAGTCGATCGCCTTCTCCCGCGTCCAGCCAAAGGCGTGGATCCCCGTGTCGACGACGAGGCGGCAGGCGCGCCACATCTCGTAGGTCAGGCGCCCGAAGTCGGAGTACGGGTCGGTGTAGAACCCGACCTCGAGGCCGAGCCGCTCGGAGTAGAGGCCCCAGCCCTCGCCGAAGGCGTCGATGTAGTCGTGGCGGCGGAAGGCCGGGATGTCGGTCAGCTCCTTGGCCAGCGCGATCTGGAAGTGATGGCCCGGCACCGCCTCGTGGAGCGTCAGGGCCTCGAGCGTGTAGAGCGAGCGGCTCTCGAGCGCATGCGTGTTGACCCAGTACGTTCCGCCGCGCGTCCCCTCGAGCGGCGCGCCGACGTAGCGTCCAGCGGTGTACTTCGGCGCGAGGTCCGCGGGGACCGGCTCGACGCCGTAGGGCTGACGCGGGAAGCGGCGAAAGAGCGCAGGGAGCTTGCCGTCCATCCGCTTGGCGATCCAGGCCGCGCGCTCGAGCAGCTCCTCGGGCGTCTTGGCGTAGAAGCGCGGGTCGGTCCTCAGGAACCGCAGGAACTCGGCGAAGGTCCCTTCGAACCCGGTCTTCTTGATCACCGCCTCCATCTCGGCACGGATGCGCCGCACCTCGTCGAGTCCCGCGCGGTGGACTTCTTCCGGCGTCCGGTCGAGCGTCGTGTAGTGCCGCACGAGCCAGGCGTAGTACGGGCGGCCGTTGGGCAGCTCGGCGGCCGCGATCGACGCGCGCGCGCCCGGAATGTAGTCGCGCGTCATGAACTCGAGGAGTCGGCGGTACGCCGGGATGACCGCCCCGCCGATCGCCTCGCGCGCCTCCGCACGCAGGCGCTCGCGCCGGGCCTCGGGGACGCCGGGCGGGAAGCTCGCGAAGGGCGCCATGAAGACGCTCCCTTCCGCGGTCGTCTCGGCATGCGCGCGGATCGTCGCGTCGTACCCATCGAGGACGACGCGCGGCAGCGTGAAGCCGGCGCGAAGCCCCTCGCGCAGCCAGGCGATCTGCTGATCGAAGTAGGCCGGGATCGCGCGGAGACGTGCCAGGTAGTTCTCGTAGTTCCGCAGGTCGGCCAGCGGAACCTCCTCGGGCAGCCGCACCAGCTCGGTGTGGAAGCCGCTGTCGCTCGTGATCGGCAGTCGCTGCGCTCCGAGCCCGAACGAGTGGATCGACTCGTCGAGCCGCAGCGCGAGCAGGTCGAGGTTGATCCGGTCGGCGGTGGCGAGGGCGGAGCGATCGATGGCCCGGAGGCCCTGCAGCCAACCGCGCTCGCGCTGCGCCTGACGCTCGAGCGACGCGGGCGAGACGTCCGGCAGCTTGTCGTCGTAGCGGTGGTCGCCGACCGCCGTGGCGAGCAGCGGGGTGTCGGCCAGAGCGCCCTCCCACGCCTCGGCGATGATCGCGTTCAGCCGACTCTTGGCATCCCCTGGCTCCGCGGCCCAGTCCGCGGATGCCGCGAGCAGGATCGCAACCACGGCCACGAGCGTCCTCATGCTCCGCCTCCCCGAACGACACTCTAACCCGCGGCGGACGTCCCGACTTCGGCTATCTTGAGCCAACCGAGGCGGACATCCCGTGGTCCCAGAGACCATCTCGAGATACAGGATCCTGAGCAAGCTCGGCGAGGGCGGGATGGGCGAGGTCTACCTGGCCGAGGACCCGACCCTGCGCCGCAAGGTCGCGGTCAAAGTTCTCTCGTCGCGCGTGGCCGGTGATCCGACCTCGCGCCTGAGGCTGCTCCGCGAGGCGCGATCGGCGGCCGCGCTCGAGCACGAGAACGTCTGTGCCGTCTACGAGGCGGGTGAGAGCGACGGTCTCGCGTATGTGGTCATGCAGTACATCGAGGGCGAGACGCTCGCCGACCGCCTCGCCCGCGGACCGCTCGACGCGCCGTCGGCCACGCAGGTCGGCGTGCAGATCCTGCGCGCGCTGAGCGAAGCCCATACCCGCGGGATCGTCCATCGCGACATCAAGCCACACAACGTCATGCTGACCCCTCGCGGCCAGGTCAAAGTGCTCGACTTCGGTCTGGCCAAGGTCGTCGAGGAGCCGCTCCTGCCGGATTCGACCTCGAGCACGGTCACACGGTCGACGCGCAGCGGCGTCGTCGTCGGGACTCTGCCCTACCTCTCTCCGGAGCAGGCGCGGGGCGAGCCCGTCGATGCGCGCAGCGACCTGTTCTCGCTGGGCGTCGTGCTCTACGAGTGCCTGACCGCGACCTCGCCGTTCCGCGGAGCGACCGGCGCCGAGACGATCGGCAGGATCCTGCACGTCGACCCGCGACCTCCCTCGTCGATCGACGACCGCATCCCGCGCGCGCTCGATCGGATCGTCGCCAAGGCGCTGGTCAAGGACGCTGGCGGACGTTACGCCACTGCGCCCGAGATGCTCGACAGCCTGGCGCGCGTGGACATGGAGGCGCTCCCGGCGAGATTCGGCAAGCCGCTGGTCCTGGGCCTCGCGGCCCTGGCGTTGATCGCCACCGTCGCGTTCTTCGCGAGCACGCTCCGCCGGGCGCCGCTGCGAGCCGCCGGTCCCGAGGCGGATCGCTGGTACCACGCCGGGATCGAGGCGCTGCGGGACGGAACATACGACCGGGCGGTCAAGTCGTTGAGTCTCGCCCTGCGTGCCGATGAAGGGTTCCCACTGGCGCATGCCCGCCTGGCCGAGGCCTGGCACCGCGTCGACCATGCGGAGCGGGCCAAGGACGAGCTGCTGGCCGTGGCGGCGCTGGTGCCCGACCGCTCGCGTCTGGCGCGGCGGGACGCGCTGCACCTCGAGGCGATCATCGCGAGCGTGCAGGGCAACCGGGCGAGCGCCGTGGCGAGCTACCGCGAGCTGCTCGCCCTGGCGTCGGACGAGGCCCGGTTGGGCGCCCATCTCGATCTCGGCGGCGCACTGGAGATCGATCAGCACCCCGAGGACGCGGCCGAGCAGTACCGAGCGGCACTGGCCCTCGACCCGCTGTCGGCCGCCGCGCACCTTCGCGTGGGCGCGCAGCACGCGCGGCGCCGGGAGTTCGACGAGGCCGCGAGCTACCTCGACCGGGCGGAGGAGATCCATCGGGCGAACGGCAACCTCGAAGGCGTGGCCGAGGTGCTGTACCAGCGCGGGGTGCTGCTCGCCGGTGGTGGACGGCTCGAGGAGGCGCGGGTGTCGTTGACCGGCTCGTTCGAGCTGGCCGAGCAGATCGGATCGTCCTACTACCGGATCCGCTCGCAGCTCCAGCTCGGCAGTGTGCTCCTCGCGCTCGGCAAGACCGCGGAGGCGCGGGAGTACGCGACCACGGCGCTCGCCGCAGCGCGCAGCGAGGGTCTCGAGAACCTCACCACGCAGGGGCTGCTCGACCTCGGCTCGGCCCATCTGGCGCGCCGAGAGTACGACGACGCCGAGCGGTGCTTCGAGCAGGCTCTCGAGTTCGGCCGCGAGAGCAAGAACCGCCTGCAGGAGAGCCTGGCGCAAGTCTCGCTCGCCAGCTCGCTGCTCCAGCGCGAGGAGCGGCTCGACGACGCGCGAGCGCACCTCGCGCCCGCGATCGCGTTCCTCGAGGCGACCGAGCACGCGCGCCCCCTGGCCAAGGCGCTGCTCGTCTCCGGCCGGCTCGAGCTGCTGGCCGGCGACTACTCCGCCGCCGAGAGCACATTCGCACGGCAGCTCGAGGCCGCCGAGCGCACGGGAGACCGCGCGTACGAGGCCCACTCGCACTTCGAGGTCGGGACGCTGCTCGCGGAGCGCGAATCCTATCCCGAGGCCCTGCCCCACCTCGATCGCGCGTACGAGCTCCACGATGCCGCGGGCAACCGGCTGAACGCGGGCTACGCGCGGCTGTATGCGGCGGAGATGCTGGGCAAGCTCGGCCGCTTCGACGAGTCGTCCGTTGCGCTTGTGGACCTTACCCGGATCGTTTCCGAGCTCGACGGCGGCTACAGGGACGCGCTCGTGGCACGGGGCAAGCTCGTCGCCGCGCAGAACGCGCGGATGCAGCTGCGACTCGACGAGGCAGCGCGGATGGGGCGGGAAGCGCTCGTTGCGCTCGGAGCGGACCCGGAGCGCACCGGTGTCGAGGTGCAGGTCATCCTCGCCCTCGCGGAGGGCAATCGGCAAGCCGCGCGGGCCGCCGTGCGGGAGGCGGAGAGAGGGGAAGACCATCAGTTCACCGCGACGACGCTGCTCGCGGCAGCCGAGGCGGCGCTTGCGGCCCGAGACTACGAATCCGCCCGCGCGTGGGCGAGCCGAGCGCGGGAGATCCTCGCCCCGGCGGGGCGTCTGCCGTCCGAATGGCGCTGCGCAGTGGTGCTGGGCCTGGCCGCGCGGGGACGAGGCGACGCCCTTGCCTCGCGCGTAGAGCTGACTCGCGCTTCTGCCGGGCTGTCCAGGCTGGCTGCGCAGTGGGACAAGGCCGCATACGAGGGCTATCGCGGCCGGCCCGATGTGGTGGATTATGTCGAGCAGCTCAGGGCGGCGCAGGAGTGGGCCGGCGCCGAACCGAACGTACCTGAGGTGGGGAGTCGGTCATGACGGGGCAACTGCGATCGGTAGCGGTGGCGGCGGCGGTGCTCTCGTGCGTTGCGCTCGCGCACGGGCAGGAGAAGGGAGCGGGCGGTGAGGAAGGTAGGGTCGCGATCCACCACAAGCCACCGATCATCATCTCGAACGGTTCGTGCGAGGTGCTGACCGAGAAGCCCGTGCAAGCACCGACTTCCGGCAGCGGGCGCTTCAAGTCCAAGACCGGATACTCGCGGGTTGACACCGTGAAGGTGCTGAACAGCGACGGCGGGATCCTGTTCAGCGGCGAGGAAACGGGTCTCGTCGTCCAGTTGTGGCTGACGAACAACGCCGACGTTGCTCTCGCCAAGGGCGATTTCGACACCTCGACAGCGTTCATCGACAAGGGGAAGCGCGGCAAACGCTACCTTCAGACGTGCGGCCCCGATGACAGCGAATTCGCGCGGGTCGAGATTCGCGACAAGGACGGGAACCGCCTGGCGCTGATCAAGTCGAATGACGCGAGAGAGGTGCGCATCGACCGGATCCTGGTCTGGGCGAATTGACTCTGCTCGTGGCCTTCGGGGTCTGACCCCGAAGCGAATGACGCGAGTGACGATCCTATGATTCGGGACCTGACCCCAGACGGCTCGGGCTACGGGTTGCGAGTCCCCAGGGTGCGCAGGGCCAGGACGTACGCGACGATGAAAGCAAGATCGATCCAGGCCCAGGGGATCCAGATTCCGGGGATGCCGCCGCGCGCCGCGTGGCCGAGGACGATCCCGGCGTAGGCCAGCTTGAGCAGGATGCCCAGCTTGATGATGTCGCGGTTGCGCCACGGGTCGCGCGACACCATCCAGAAGCCCACCCCGAAGATGGCGACGAGCGCCGCCGGGAGCTCGACGTAGCCCGGGTGGTTGGGCGGCGTGATCCCGAAGTAGGTGTAGATCGCGGGGTGCATCGTCAGCACGGTCACCCCGAGGCCGAAGTCGTAGACGGCCGAGATCAGGAACAGCGGGTGGATCCAGTCTCGCTTCATCGCCTGCCTCCCTTCGGGTGGGCCTCGCGGAAGAACCGTTCGCGGCGCGCGTCGATGAACGCGCGGTCGTAGAGCCGTCGCGCCAGATCGACGAGACCCCACTGGAGCCGCTCGGGCGACATCCGCGCCGGCACGAAGTTGACGTCGAACAGCGTGCAGCGCTCCCAGGCGCCGTCCGCGAGGATGCGCCCTGCGGCGCGCAGGCGCCGGTACAGCGGAGTGCCCGGAAACGGCGTCAGCACCGTGATCTGCACCTCGAACAGGCCGGTCCGCTCGACGAAGTCGTACACCGCGTCGAAGATCGATTCGTCGTGGC
>Ga0180063_1000538_pt1 | contig 10313 bp, 6 predicted proteins | sample EasRivT47_16_10D_FD_121776 | JGI IMG/M metagenome (GOLD analysis project Ga0180063, IMG submission 121776) | Soil microbial communities from meander-bound floodplain in the East River, Colorado, USA - East River metaG ERMLIBT47_16_10D | ecosystem: Environmental > Terrestrial > Soil > Floodplain ...
AGACGAAGATGCCATTCGAGTCGTCGTGGGTGATCGTGTTGTTCACGATCGTCGGTGAGGCGTCGACCAGGTGGATCGCATGCGTGTCGGCCCCGTCGACCGACGTGTTGTAGGCGACGAGGTTGTTGTAGAGCCGGGCGCTCGAGCGTTCGAGGTAGATCCCGCTCCCCAAGACCGCGGCGCGATTGCGGACGACGACCGTCCGCACGATCGTCGGGCTGGCCTCGAGGACGTAGATGCCGCCGCCGAGAGGGGCCGAGCCGTTCGTGACGGTGACCGAATCGAGCACGCTGCCGGGACCCTCGCCCGACGCGAACCGGACCACCGACGTCGTGCCGCTGCCGCGGAGAATGGTCGTGATCCCCGCGCCGCGCACGACGACGGCCTTGCCCTTGAAGTCGATATCCCCATCGAACGTACCGGCACCGACGGCGATCGTGTCACCGCTCTGCGCCGCGTCGATGGCTGCCTGGATCGACTCCCCTGCCGCGACCGGGACCACGGCCGCGCGGGCGGTGGTGGCGGCGAGCAGCACGATGGCGACGACGAAACTGGACAAGGAGAGCCTCTCGGAGGTGTCGACAGGATAGCCGCGCGGCGGGTGGAAGCCGAACGGCCGGAGCGGCGTGGGCTAGGACTCCGCCTCTGCGCTCACGACGGCGGCACCAACGGACGGTCGAGGAAGACCAGGCGCCAGTCGAGCACTTCGTCGACCATGAGCTGTGCGGCTCCGCTCGTCAGACGCGTCATGGCATCGGTCGAGCGCGCGGGCGACGACGCGCCCGCCGTCGCCTCGAGCTGGCCGAGGTCGAGACGGAGCTTCCGGATCCGCTCGAGCATGGCGCGGGAGCGCCGTTTGATGCGGGCGAACTCGCCCTGATTGAGCACGCCGGCCGCCGCCGCGCCGAGGGCGGGCAGGAAGGCACAGAAGAACGTGAGCTGGAGGCCGAGTGGCGCGAGCAGCGGCACCAGATGAAGGCTCACGGCGACGATCGTCCCCCCGAGGCACACGGCGCCGAGGCCATGAAGGCGATGCTCGATCCGCTCGAAACGCTCGTTGGTACGGTCGTGAAAGCCGTCCTGCTCTTCGAGGACGCGCTCCAGGTGCCGCATGCAGTCTTCGAGGTAGGGCAGCGTGAGTCGCGCGGGGGGTAGTCCCACGAACCGGGCGATCGACCGCATGTGCCAAAAGACCCACGTCCCCGCAGGATCGAAAAGGGCCGCCAGATGTGCCGGCTGGCGCGGCGACGGCTGTCCGCCGCCGAGCGGCACGAGGAGCCGAAGCTCTCGGATCAACTCGGCGAGCAGCCGGTACTCCATCCATCGGTCGTGCCAGTGAAGCTTGCGCCCGCCCTGGATGAGCCCCACGATGGCGAGCAGCGTCAGGAGCTCGGCGACGATCCACCCGACCGGATGGTGCAACCCGGCGGCGAGGGGGAAGAGTGCGAGGAACACCGCGAGCGCGGCCAGTCCGTAGGCCAGGAGGAATGCGCTTCGATACCGATCCGCATAGTAGTCGGCCAGCTTGTCCGGCCAGGCATAGTGCGGTCGGAGGTGTCGATTGACCCACCCGACGACACCGGGCGCATTTGTCGGCCAATCCTTGGCGACACTCTCCTCGAAGTCGTCCACCCTGAACTTCTGGATCTCGAGTTCGTTGGAGCCGACCAGGTTGCGAAAGAGCTTCCAGACGAAGGCGAGGTTCCACGCCGGCTTCGTCTCGGCGAAGAACTGCGGTCGCAGATCGACGATGTCCTTCGATACGAGCGGCGGCTCGATCAACCGCGTGACGGTGTCATGCAGCGCCTGGACCGGCGAGGTGCTTCGCTGTGGTAGGGGAACGCGGACGTCCGGTATCGGCGCCTCGAGGTCGTCGGCGGCGGCCAGCACGACCCACGCATGGGGCGGCTCGGCGTCGACCCACACCACCGGCACGCCGTAGCTCCGGGCCTCGATCAAGGTCTGCTCGGTGCCGCCCCGCTTTCCCGTCTGCCACCCGTCCCATACGACGACGAGGACGTCGGATTGACCGAGCACGATCCGCCCCGCCGCGGCGTACGCGCGCGCTTCGGATGCGCGGTCGCCCGCCAGCTCGAACGTCACCGTCGCGCGCTCGCGGAGCCTTCGAAAGCGCGTCAGCGAATCGGGTTCCAGCGCCTTGCCCTCGCGAAAGTCCTGCTCGAACTCGCCGACCGCGAACGGCGTCGGGACCGTCAGCTCGTAGCCGAGGCCGAGCGCCTGTTCCGCGAAGATACGATCGGTGCCTTCCGCGAGCGGGGTGATCGCCCGCAGGACCGGTCTTCCGGACGAGAAGAGCCCGGGATGGTCGAAGGCGTCGACGGTGCTCTTGATGTCGGCGAGGACCGTCCGCAGCGCCGCTGCGACGCCCGCCTGACGCCCGGGCCCCAGCCGGTCCGGTCGATGGCCGATGACCCCCACGCGAAAGGCGAGCGGCACGATCGGGGGCATATGAAGTGGTACGCTCGCGGACGTGGCAGGCATGAGAAGATGCCTACTAGCACCCAAACGAGCTCAGAACGATAGGATGTACCCGCGCCTCGGGTCGGCTCGTCCCTCGAGCGTGTCACGATACACGCGCTCGATCGGCTCGCGGCCGCTCCCCCGCTCGACGGTGATCCACCGGTCGACCCTCGGCAGAAACGACGCCCACGCGTCGCCCGTGCGCTGCTGCAACCCGGCCCCACCCCAGTCCGCGATGCGCTTGGCGACGTGCGTGGGCGCGAAGAACAGCACCGGCGGCGGCCCAGGGAACTCCTGCCCGAACGCCAGGTTCTCCCAGTGCGTGCCGCCGACGCTGCAGCTATAGCGCAGCGCATCGCCCAGGTGGCGGTGGACGCTCGACGTGACGCCCGTGTCGCCGGCCATGTCGACGAACACCGTCGGCGTCGTCGCCGGCAGGGACGCGACGTCGTCGTACGCGACGACGCGGTGGTAGCAGCCGAGACCGCCGACGAAGGCCACGTTCCCGCGCGAGGTCAGGCCGACCACCTCGCACTGCTCGCGTCCGCGCTTCCACAGGCAGAACGCCAGGCCGATCGCCGTCTTGCTCGACGCGCTCGACAGCACGACCGAGCGCGCGCCGAAGAAGCCGGCGTCGCCCAGGAAGTCGTCGATCAGATAGCCGGTCAGGAACAGCGGACGGAACAGCATCTGCTCGGCTTCGCGCGCCGGGTCGTAGCCGGGATCGCCCGCAGTGCGCAGGTACTGGTTGTAGATCGCGGCCAGCTCTCGGCGATGAGGAGACACGTCGTGGAAGCTGCCCGCCGTCACGGCGTCCGCCTGCACGACGGTGTGCGTCGACATCGGCAGGTAGCCGTAGACGCGCTCGCCCTCGCGGATCTCGGGATGCGCCGAACGCGCGACCGTCGCGAAGCCCCAGACCGGCACGCTGCCCCAACCCTGGCGGGCCGGGAAAAAGCTCCAGTACCGCATCGCGTCGCCGAAGACGGCGTACGTGATGTTGTTGGCCGTGAACGCGAACGCCTCCACCGCGAGCAGCACCTGTCCGGTCGCGAGCGCGATCGTGGAAGGATCTTGCGCGTCGAAGAAGGCGCTCTGGTGCAGGTCGTCTCGGCGCACGAGGAAGTCGCACGCGCGCGTGGTCGTCGTCGTCGTGGGCATGCTCGACTCTCCTGTTACCCGGCGGCCGATCCTCGTCCTACCGACCCATCTTCACGATCGCGTCGAACGCGTCCTTCGTGAGCGGCATCACCGAGAGCCGCCCCTGCCGCAGGAGCGCGATGTCCTTCAGCGCCGGCACGCCTTTGATCGCGTCGAGCGTCACCGGCGTCGCGAGCGGTTTCACGGGCGCCAGGTCGACGACCACCCAGCGCTCGTCCTTCGTCGTCGGGTCCTGGTAGGCCTCGCGCACGACCTCGGCGATCCCCACCACCTCCTGCCCCACGACCGAGTGGTAGAAGAGCACGCGGTCGCCCGCCTTCATGGCCTTCAGGTTGTTGCGGGCCTGGTAGTTACGCACGCCCTCCCAGCTCGTACGTCCGTCGCGCACGAGCTGGTCCCACGAGTACGCCGTGGGCTCCTGCTTCACGAGCCAGTGGCCTTTGGCCATGACGCCGGCGGGTGCCGACTACAGGGCGGCTTCGAACAACCCCGCGGCGCCCATGCCGCCGCCGATGCACATGGTGACGATGCCCCAGCGCTTCTTCTGGCGGTGCAGCTCGCGGAGCAGCGTGCCGACCATGCGCGAGCCGGTCGTGCCGTAGGGATGCCCGATGGCGATCGACCCGCCGTTCGGGTTCAGCTTCTCCATCGGGATGCCGAGCCGGTCGCGACAGTAGGCGACCTGGGACGCGAACGCCTCGTTCAGCTCGACGATGTCGATGTCGTCGATCTTGAGCCCGGCACGCTGGAGCAGCTTCGGGACCGCGAACACCGGGCCGATGCCCATCTCGTCGGCCTCGCAGCCTGCGAAGACGCAGCCGCGGAAGAAGCCCATCGGCTTGATGCCGAGCGCCTGCGCGCGCTCGAGCGACATGATGAGCGTCGCCGAGGCGCCGTCGGAGAACTGCGAGGAGTTGCCGGCGGTGACGGTGCCCGTCGGGTTGAAGGCGCCCGGCAGCTTCTGCAGGCCCTCGAGCGTCGTGTCGGGCCGGTTGCACTCGTCCTTCGCGACCGTCACCTGCTTCTGCGACTTGGCACCCGTTGCCTTGTCGGTGACCTCCATCGTCACCGTCATGGGCGTGATCTCTTCCTTGTCCTTGCCGGACTGCTGGAACGCGGCGGTGCGCTGCTGCGAGCGCAGTGCTAGCTCGTCCTGCGCGTCGCGCGAAACCTTGTAGCGCTCGGCGACGACCTCGGCCGTCAGACCCATCGGCATGTAGATCTGCTTGTAGTGCTCGGTGAGCCAGGGGTTGAAGAGCAGGTGCTTGGAGAAGTCGTTCTGCATCATCGTGATCGACTCGAGCCCGCCCGCCATGACGGCGTTGGCGCCCTCGTTCTCGACCATGTGCGCGGCGACCGCGACGGCGTTCAGCCCGGAGCTGCAGAAGCGCGACACCGTCCCGCCGGGCACCTCGTGCGGCAGCCCCGCCATGACGGCGACGTTGCGCGCGACGTTGAAGCCCTGCGGCCCCTCGGGGAAGCCGGTGCCGAGCACGACATCGTCGATCTCCTTCGGGTCGAGCTGCGGGACTTTCGCGAGCACCGCCTTCACGCAGTGCGCGGCCATGTCGTCGGGACGCGTCTGGTTGAAGGAACCCCGGAACGACTTCGCGAGCCCGGTCCGCTGACTCTCGACGATGACGGCTTCACGGATCTTGCGCATGAGCTGCTCTCCTATCGGGTGAATTGAGCCGCCGGAGCCGGCGGAACCCGACATGAGTCGCAGGGCGTCGGAGAAGATGCAAGGGTCGGCCGCGCGCGTGCGAGGCGGTGCCCGCAGCGAGTTGACCCGTCTGCCCGGGCCTTTAAGGTTGGGCGGCCATGCGTTCGGGACCGGCCGTCGCCCTCGTGGTATCGCTCGCCGCCGTCGGCTGCCGATCGTCCGGCGACGCGTCCACGAAGCCGGCGGAGCCAGGCGTGCCGGTCGAGATCTCGACGGTCGCCGTCGAGGACGTCGACGTCACGGTACAGGCCGTCGGCACGCTCGAGGCCGAGCAGGCCGTCAGGGTCCAGCCCAAGCGTGCGGGCCGCGTGGCCGAGCTCGGCACGGCGGAAGGCTCCTGGGTCGCCGTCGGGACCATGCTCGCCCGCCTCGACGACCGCGACCTGCGCGCGCGGCTCGACCAGGCGCGCGCCAACGCGATCGAGCTCGAGGTGCGCGCGACCAACGCGAGCCGGCAGTTCGAGCGGACGCGCCAGTTGAAGGAGCAAGGCATCGCGGCGGTCCAGCAGTTCGACGACTTGAAGGCCGAGCTCGACCGCAGCGCCGCGGCGCTCGACGTGGCGCGTGCGAACGTGGCGTTCGCGGAAGCGGAGCTCGCCGAGATGATCATCGGCGCGCCGTTCGACGGGGTCGTCGGCCGCCACCTGGTCGACGTGGGCGCGTTCGTCCGCGAGGGCGACACGCTGACGACGATCGTCGACGCCGATCCGGTCGAGATCGTCTTCGCCGTGCCGGAGCGGCACGCGCCCGAGCTGCGCAGCGGACAGGAGGTCGCCGTCACGGTCGCGAGCCATACCGCGCGCGCGTTTCCGGGCACGGTGAGCTTCATCGATCCGGCGGTCGACCCGGTGAACCGCACCGTCGTCGTGAAGGCGATCCTGCCGAACCGCGACCTGGCGCTCCGCCCGGGGCAGTTCGCGACCGTGGCCCTGACGCTCGCGCATCACGCGGACGCGCTGGTCGTGCCGGAGGAAGCGCTCGTCCCGTCCGGCGACAAGGTCTATCTCTACGTCGTCGAGGACGGCCGCGCGCAGGCGCGGCCGGTGACGCTCGGCGTGCGGCTGCCGGGCCGGGCCGAGGTGGTGGACGGGCTCGCACCGCGCGCGCGGGTCGTCCGGGTCGGGCACGAGAAGCTCCGGCTCGACACGCCGTCCGCGGTGACCGACGCGGCGCCGCGCCCGGAGGGCTGACGCGTGTCCCCGTGGGAAATCTCGATCCGCCGTCCGGTGTTCGCGACCGTGCTCTCGATCGCGCTCGTGCTGTTCGGGTGGATCGGCTACACGAAGCTCCCCGTCCGCGAGCTGCCGGACATCGACTTCCCGATCGTGAGCGTCGTGACGACGCTCCCGGGCGCCGACCCGGAAGTCGTCGAGAAGGAGGTCACCGAGGTCCTCGAGGAGGAGGTGAACACGATCGAGGGCATCAAGACCCTCACCTCCGAGTCGAGCGAGAACGTGAGCCGGATCACGATCGAGTTCGACCTCGAGCGCGACATCGATACCGCGGCGCAGGACGTGCGCGACAAGATCGCGCGCGTCCGCGGGCAGCTCCCGGAGGACGCCGACGAGCCCGTGGTGAGCAAGGTCGACCTCGACGCGAACGCGATCATGTGGATCTCGCTCAACGCCGACGGCGCGAGCCTGCGGGCGTTGACGGAGTACGCCGACACGGTCGTGAAGGAGCGCCTCCAGCGCCTGTCCGGCGTGGGCTCGATCATCATCGGCGGGGAGAAGCGGTTCGCCGTCCGGGTGCGCCTCGACGCCGAGCGGCTCGCGGCCTACCAGCTCACCGTCACGGACGTCGTCGCCGCGCTCCGCCGCGAGAACGTCGAGATCCCCTCGGGGCGCATCGAGAGCGCGCAGCGCGAGTTCGTGGTCAAGACCGAGGGCGAATTCCCCACCCCCGAGGCCTTCAACGACCTGGTCGTCACGTTCCGCGACGACGTCCCGGTGCGGCTCCGCCAACTCGGCATCGCCGAGGAGGGCGACGAGAACGAGCGCTCGGTCGCGCGCTTCAACCTCCGCCCGCACGTCTCGCTCGGCATCCTGAAGCAGTCGAAGGCCAACACGGTCGACGTCGCGCGGGCGGTACGGACCGAGATCGCGGCCATGACCCCGTCGCTGCCGCCACATCACCGCCTCCAGATCAGCTTCGACTCGTCGACGTTCATCGAGGACTCGGTCCACGACGTCGAGCGCTCGCTGGTGATCGCGGGCATCCTGGTCGTGCTCGTGATCCTGCTCTTCCTGCACACGCCGCGGAGCGCGGTCATTCCGGCGCTCGCCATCCCCACCTCGGTCCTCGCGACGTTCGGCGTGATGTACTTCCTCGACTTCACGATCAACAACCTGACCCTCCTCGCGCTGACGCTGCTGATCGGCGTCGTCGTCGACGACGCGATCATCGTGCTCGAGAACGTGCATCGCCACGTCGAGGCCGGGACCGATCGCGTGACCGCGGCGCTCCGCGGGACGAACGAGATCGCGCTGGCGGCGGTCGCGGCGACCCTCACGCTGGTCGCCGTGTTCGCGCCGGTCGCGTTCATCACCGGCGTGATCGGCCGCTTCTTCTACGAGTTCGGTATCACGGTGTCGGTCGCGATCCTGGTGTCGCTGTTCGTCGCGCTGACGCTGACCCCGATGCTCTGCTCGCGCCTGCTCGTCCACGACGAGCCGCGCGGGATCTTTCGCGTCTTCGAGCGCGGCGTCGCACGGTCGGCGGCGCGCTACCGCGCGGTGCTCGGCTGGGCGCTCGACCATCGCGGCCTCGTGTGCGCGGGCGCGGTCGCGAGCCTGGTGGTGAGCGGGCTCCTGTTCACCGTCCTCGGCCGGGAGTTCGTGCCGCCGGAAGACCGCGGCGGGTTCATGACGATCGTCGAGTCGGCGGAGGGGGCGACCCTCGAGCACCACGATCGCCTGCAACACCGGGTCGAGGAGCTCCTGGTCCGGATGCCCGAGGTCAGGGCCAACACGGCGTTCATCGGGCTCTCGCAGGGCAATATCGGCGCCGTGAACCGCGGCATGATCTTCACCCGGCTCTATCCGCGGGCCGAGCGCGCGCGCTCGCAGATGGAGGTGATGACCGATCTCCGCCGGCAGGTGGCCCAGATCCCGGGCCTGATGGTCTTCGTGATCCCGTTCTCGGGTCTCACGACCGGCGCGCGCGGGCAGCCGGTGAGCTACGTGATCCAGAGCCCGGACTTCAAGGCGCTCGCCGCAGCCAGCGAGACGCTCAAGCAGCGCGTCGCCGCGCTCCCCGGCTTCGTCGACGTGCAGACGAACCTCCGCATCCGCAAGCCCGAGCTGCGGGTCGCGATCGACCGCGACAAAGCGGCGGCGCTCGGCGTCACGGCGAGCGACGTGGCGAACACGCTGCGCGTGCTGCTCGGCGGCGACGACGTGACGAAGTACAAGCGCGGCAACGAGCGCTACGACGTGATCGTGCAGCTGCGCGCCGCCGACCGGCAGTCGCCGTCGCAGCTCGGCCAGATCTACGTGCGCTCCCGGTCGGGCCCGCTCGTCCAGCTGTCGAACCTCGTCACCGTCACCGAAGGGGTCGGCCCGAGCAGCTTGAACCACTACAACCGGCGCCGCTCCGTCATCATCGACGCGAACCTCGTCGGCAAACCGCTCGGCACGGCGCTCGAGGAGGTCGGCGCGGTCGCGCGCGAGGTGCTCCCGCCGGGCTTCTCCACCACGCTCGCCGGCGAGTCGAAGGACTTCACCGAATCGTCCGGGAGCATCCTCTTCACGCTCGCGCTCGCCGTGGCGGCCGTCTACCTCGTGCTGGCCGCGCAGTTCGAGAGCTTCGTCCACCCGGCGACCATCCTGCTCGCCCTGCCCCTCGCGATCTTCGGCGCGTTCCTCGGCCTGGCCCTCTTCGGCATGACGCTCAACGTCTACAGCGCGATCGGCATCGTGATGCTGCTCGGCCTGGTCACGAAGAACTCGATCCTGCTGGTCGACTGCGCGAACGGGCTCCGCGCGGCGGGCGCGAGCGCGCACGATGCCGCGGTCGAGGCGGGGGCGCTCCGGCTGCGGCCGATCCTCATGACCGCGATCTCGACGCTCCTCGGCATCCTGCCGGTCGCGATCGGGCTCGGCGCCGGCGCCGAAAGCCGCCGACCCCTCGGCATCGCGGTCGTCGGCGGGATGACGATGTCGACGCTGCTGACCCTCGTCGTCGTGCCCGTCGTCTACACGCTCGTCGACGACGCGATCGCGGCCGTTCGGCGCAAGCCGCGCGTGCGCGTCCCGACCGGGCAGGCTGCCCCGCCGCGCTCGGCAGCGAGCGCGTAATCGTTCGATTCCGAGTCCGGCACGGAGCGGTTCTGATTGATCGCATTCCGCGCGAGCTCGCTCGCGCGTCGGCGAGCGCTGACGCCGGCTCCCGATGCGCGGGCTTCTGTTGCGCACACTGCGCACCGCTCTCGCAAACCAGCGACGATCAGTGTGGCGGGCATCTTCGGTCTGGGCAGCTATCCAGCCCACGTCACGCTGGCCGAAGTCAGGACAAGCCTGGGAAGTTGACGGAGCACCCCAATATCAGACGCTCGCCTCCGCTTGCCCCGACCTCCCCCCGGCTACTGGTACCGCGACGGCTCACTTCCATCCTTCTTGAATACGAATATGTTGCCAACCGCCGGTCCCGGCATGCCAACGTGGGAGAACCAGAACCGGTTCCATCCATGGATCGCTCGCTGTATCCCCCTTGCGGACGCGCGCACGTACGACTCGCTGAACTGGCCGGCCACACGTCGCTCGAGCCGTACACCATAGTCGGCAAATGTCTTGATCAACCATCGGGGATCACACTCCCTTGTCATCAAGTCGCCCGCGTCCCCGGAGCCCCAATGCTCGACGCCCGCGGCGGTGCTGATCATGCGGACATTCCCGCGTCCCAAGGCCCGTTTGATCAGTCTCGTAGTTCGCGACTCCAGCGCATGCAT
>Ga0180063_1000539_pt1 | contig 10302 bp, 9 predicted proteins | sample EasRivT47_16_10D_FD_121776 | JGI IMG/M metagenome (GOLD analysis project Ga0180063, IMG submission 121776) | Soil microbial communities from meander-bound floodplain in the East River, Colorado, USA - East River metaG ERMLIBT47_16_10D | ecosystem: Environmental > Terrestrial > Soil > Floodplain ...
AGGTGTTGTCCGCGATCTTGAGGTCGTCCAGCACCTTGAGGACCGTGCCGACGTTCTTGTCGTGGTCGATCATGGGGTCGTGATACGGACTTTGGAAGCGCCCCGACTGACCGAGGCTCTCCGGCTGGGCGTGGGGGCGGAAGTGCATGTGGGAGAAGTTCACCCAGACAAAGGCGGGCTTGCCGGCCTTGTTCTGGCGCTGGATGAAGTCCACGGCCCGCGCGGCGACGTCATCGTCGATGGTTTCCATCCGCTTTTTGGTCAGCGGGCCGGTGTCTGTGCAGACCTGCTTGCCGACCTTGCCGAAGCGCGGCTCCACGGTGGGGTCGTCCCTGTCCGAGGCCTTGCAGTCCATCACGCCGCGGGGGCCGAACTTGGCGCGGAACGCCGGGTCTTTCGGGTAGTCCGGCAGCTCCGGCTCTTCCTCGGCGTTCAGGTGGTAGAGGTTGCCGTAGAACTCGTCGAAGCCGTGCACGGTGGGCAGGTACTCGTTCCGGTCGCCCAGGTGATTCTTGCCGAACTGGCCGGTCGCATAGCCACGCGCCTTCAGCAGATCGGCAATCGTCGGATCTTCCTTTTGCAACCCTACCGCGGCGCCCGGCAAACCAACCTTGGTCAGGCCCGTGCGCAAGCCGGACTGGCCGGTGATGAACGACGCCCGGCCGGCGGTGCAGCTCTGCTCGGAGTAGTAGTCGGTGAACATCATGCCTTCCGTCGCGACTCGGTCGATGTTGGGCGTCTGGTAGCCCATCAGGCCGCGCGAATAGGCGCTGATGTTGGACTGGCCGACGTCGTCACCCCAGATGATGACGATGTTCGGCTGCTTGTCGGCCGCGTGCGCCGCCGGCGGGCCGAGCAAGGCCAGGCCGAAGGTCAGCGTCAAGGCAGCAACTATTCGTTTCATTGGCGTCCCCCTCCTCAGGGTAGCTTTGGTTTGCGCGTGCGGGTCATCGAGGAAACAGCAGCGTCACCGCGAAGCGAAGTCCCCAATCCGGAGCAGCCGTGGGGCCCTCGGCGTACCACTTCGGCCCGAGCAGGAAGCTCACGGGCTGGCCTCCGAGCTTCACCAGCTGGCTCACGAACGGGTTCAGCGGCACCGTCCACTTGCTGTTCTCCCAGTCGTACGTCGACTCGGTGTTCACGCCGAACGTCGTGTACGTCTTGGTCGTGTACGACAGGAAGGGCTGCAAGAACGTCGCGTTCACGTCGGAGGTGCTCCGGGTGCCACCGATCGACACGAGGTGATTGAAGAGGAGCCCATAGGTCCACCCGCTGTGCTGCCGCAGGACCACGCCGGTCGGCCCCATCCCGAACTTCTGCGCGCCAAGGAAATCCTCGGTCGACGTCGGCAGCAACAGCACCGGGCCGACACCCCAGATGAGCCCCGCCGGACCTGGCTTGCGCGGCGAGAAGAAGAAGCTCTGCACGATGTCGCCCATGCCGCCCTGCGAGGTCCCGGGCACGAGGTCGTCCTGATGGATGACCGGGATGATCGTCCGCGAGATCACGTTCCAGTCCTCCGTGAGCGGGATCGGGATCACGGGCTGGAAGTTGAGTGTGTAGTTGAAGCCGTCGCTCTGCGGCCCGGCGCCCCACTCGAAGTTGCTCTGGAACGGCACGCTGATGAGATCGGCGATCGGGTTCTGGAGCTTCTTCGCGAGCTCGGCGCTGTCCGCGGTGTCTCCTGTAGCGTCGGCGGCGCGTCCGGCGGCCGCGGTCGCGACCACGCTCGCCAGGGCGATCGCCACGACGCGAGCCAAACGGCCACCTCCCGCCGACATCCTTTCAGCCCGCGCAGACCTGGGCCAACCTGGCCCGGAGCTTTTCCGACCACCCGTCGAACGCCTGCTGGACATCGTCCCAGGCGTTCAGGACGCCGTGCACGCGCTTCTGGTCCACACGGCGATCGACGGCCGCGGCGAGCAGCGTCAGGCCGAGCAGGCTGGCTCCGAACGTTCGCATGGTGGCCGAAGAACCACACTGCGGCGAGCCCGGTAAATTGGACCTTGGTCCAACAGGCTCTCGCTACGGCCGGTCCGCCGGCCGACGGGCTCAGGCCAGAATCCCCACGAGCCGGATCACGATGTCCCGCAGCATACCGTCACCGCGTCGCTGAACAGGAGCCCGGTGCCGGCCGAGAGCGCCGGCAGCGGCCCCCAGGTCACCGGCGAAAGCGTCGCCGCCGTGCGCAGCACACGACCGCGCCATCAAGCAGCGGCCCGGTCGCGGCGCAAATGGGACCTTGGTCCAATTGCGCGCGCTCAGGCGCGCGGGCCGAGCTTCTCGACCATGCGGACGAGCTCGGCGAAGGACGGGGCACCCATCTTCGCCATGACGCGTCCCCGGTGCACCTTGATGGTCTTTTCGGTCGTCCCGAACCGGTCGGCGATCACCTTGTTCGTCAGCCCCTCCGCGACGAGCGCCAGGACCTCACGCTCGCGCGGCGTCAACACGCCGAGCCGCGCCTCGAGGTGGTCCCGCTCGGTACGCGCCGCGCGCGTCCGCTCGCTCACCGTGAGCGCCCGGCGGACCGCGGCGACGAGGTCGTCGGCGTCGAACGGCTTCTCGAGGAAGTCGACGGCGCCCGCCTTCATCGCGCGCACCGTCGTCGGCACGTCGCCGTGGCCCGTGAGGAACACGATCGCGACGTCGAGGCCCGCGCGCCCGATCCGCTCCTGGAGGCCGAGGCCGTCGAGCTCGGGCATGCGCACGTCGAGCACCAAACAGGACGGCCCGTCGGGAAGCTCGCCGTGCGCCAGGAACTCGCGAGCCGAGGGGAAGCTCTCGACCGAGAAGCCATCGACCCGCAGCAGGCGCGACACCGCCTTGCGAACGGACGCGTCGTCGTCGACGACGAACACCCGCGGTTCGACGCTCATGCGGGCCGATTCCGGCGGCTGTCTTCCGGTCACCCCGCTGGCTCGATCTCGCTCGGCCGCCACATCTTCTGGAACCACGGCTAGCGCTCTCGTAGAGCACAACGACACACCAGCAGTAAACGGACTCGGATGGGCTGCTCTAGGTCAGCCCGGCGCGCGCGACGAGGCCGTCCTCGATCCAGCGCACCAGGAGGGCACCCGCTTCGGCCGGCGCCGTCTCGGACGCTACGTGCGCGGCGACGGCCTCGCAGACGTCTCCGAACGGCGACCCGGCTCGGACGGCCGAGAAGGCGTCCGCCTCGATCGCATCCATGGCGGCGTGGAAGACGACGAAGTCGTGCCGCCAGACGCGGAGCACCACGGGTCGAGGCGCCGGCTGCTCGGTGGGAGCGGCCCACACCTCGTGCACGGGCCAGGCGCTGGGAAGCACGTCGAGCGCGGGAATGAGCCCGAGCCGGAGGTCGGCCCAGGCTTCGGGCGGTACGGCACGCAGGTCGGTCGCCGCGAGAGGCGTCGCGTCGGGCGCGTCGAAGACGTCGACGCGGGCCCGTTCGAGGCGCGCCAGCTCGGCGAGCCAGGGCCGCGTCCGGGCGACCGCATGGTTTTCGACGAAGTCGGGCAAGCGCGCGCCCAGATGGCGCACCGACGGATGCTCCGAGGGATGCGCGACGAGGTAGTCGCGGGCCAGGGTCTCGAACTCGCCGCCGAGCGCCTCGTGCGTCTTCGGATAGTCCTCGCGCAGCACCTCGTGGAGGCGCCAGAAGTACATGCCCTGATAGATGTCGACGCGCGCGGCCGGCTCGAGCGACGGCGTCGGCAGCACGACGCCGGTCAGGCCCGGATCGGCCGTCCCGCTGTGCAGCGAGCGCCAGAAGCTCGCCTGCAGGTCACGCAGTGCGAGCGACGGCATGGGCCAACGTCTCCGTTTCGGCGGCGCGCGCGCGCTCGGACTCGGCGAGGAGGTCCTCGAAGGGAGGGATGCGGTCGTCCCACTCGACGAGCGTCGAGACGCGGCCGAAGCGGGCGACGGCGGAGCGGTAGAGGTCCCACACCTCGTCGCGCACGGGATGATCGTGCGTATCGAGCAGGTGCGTCCCGTTGTCGGTGTGCCCGGCCAGGTGGATCTGCGCGACCCGTCCGAGCGGAATGCCGGCGAGATAGCGTTCGGCGTCGAACCCGTGGTTCATGGCCGAGACGTAGACGTTGTTCACGTCGAGCAGGATCCCGCAGTCGGCGCGCGCGGCGACGGCGGCGAGGAACTCCCACTCGGGCATCGTCGAGTGGGTGAACTCGACGTAGCTCGAGACGTTCTCGACGACGATCTGCCGTCCGAGCGCATCCTGCACCTGCTCGACGCGCCCTACGACGTGGTCGAGCGCCTCGTCCGTGTAGGGCAGCGGCAGCAGGTCGTGTGCATAGTGCTTGCCGTAGCTGCCCCAGCACAGGTGATCGGACACCCACGCCGGCGCAAACCGGTCGGCCAGCGCTCGGAGCTCCGTCAGGTACGCCGCGTTCAGCGGATCGGTCGCCCCGAGCGACAGCGACACGCCGTGCAGCACGATCGGCCGCTCGGCACGGACGCGCTCGAGGACGTGCAGCGGGCGCCCGCCGCGCAGCATGTAGTTCTCGGAGATGGCCTCGAACCAGTCGGCCCGCAGGCCGTCGGCGAGGATCGCCGGGTAGTGCCGCGGCCGAAGCCCGACGCCGTGGCCGAGGTACGGAACGGAGATCGCCATCGAGCCCTCCCACGGACGCGGGCCCCGGAGTCGCCCCCGGAGCCCGGTCGCATGGGAACGTGACGGTTACTTGTGGCCGCTTTCGACGACCGTGCCGCCCTTGGCCTTGCAGTCGGCGGCGGTCGCCTTGACGTTACCCTTGCCCTTGCACGCGTTCTGGCCCGCGCACGAGTTTCCGCCGCCGGCGCAGCTGCCCTGGCCCTTGCACGCGTTGATGCCGGAACAGGTCACCTGGTCGGCACCCGCCTTCTCCTCGGCGCGTGCGGTGACGGCCCCGGAAAGAAACAGCGCGGCGGCCGCGCCTGCGATCAGCATCCCCTTGCTCTTCTTGGTCATGGTTCGTTCTCCTCCTGTGGAGTTGAGTTGGTGCCCCTTGGACGCCACGGGCCGTGGGGCGTTACACGAGCGCGCCGGCGCAGCTGGACCCCGCCCCGGCGGTGCAGCCGAAGCAGTGCGGTCCGGTCGCGATGGGCTCGTCGATGGCGGTACGGACGTCGTCGAGCTCCCAGATGGTGCGGGCGCCTCGGGCGCCGAGCGGGATCTCGAGCATCTGGTTGAAGTCGCAGTCGTAGAGGGCGCCGTCCCAGCCGACGCTCACCAGCTGGCGGCACATGAGGCCTTCGACGGTGCCGGCGTTGAAGTGGTTCACCAGGAGCCCCATGTACCGCCCGTACTCGCCCGTCCGCCGCAGCTGATCGGCGAAGCGCGCGATCGGCATGTTGGTGAACGCGAGCAGGTCGTGGAACTCTATCCCGAACTCCGATCCGAGATGCTCGCGGTACCGGGCCGCAAGCTCCGCCTGAGGACCCGGCAGGAACGCCCCGAGCGGGTTGTAGACGAGGTCGAGCCGCAGCCGGGAGCCGGCGCGGCCGTAGCCGAGCTCGTTCAGGTGCTGGAGCGCCCGGATGCTGCCCTCGAACACCCCCCGCCCGCGCTGCTGGTCGACGTTGTCCTCGGTGTAGCAAGGCAGCGAGCAGACGAGGGACACCTCCTGGTCGCGGTAGAAGCCGGCGAGCCATTCCATCCCGTCGACCCAGAGGATCGTCAGGTTGCAGCGCACGTTCACGGCGCGGCCGAGCTCGCGTCCCCGCTCGACCAGCCGGCGGAAGCTCGGGTTCAGCTCCGGGGCTCCGCCCGTCAGATCGAGCGTCCGCAGGCCGGGATTCCGCTCGAGGACGTCGAGCACGCGCTCTGCCGTGGCACTGGTCATGATCTCGGTCCGCTTGGGGCCCGCGTCGACGTGACAGTGATGGCAGGCCTGGTTGCAGCGCTTGCCGACGTTCACCTGGAGCGTTCGCGGCTCGCCGCGCCGGAGGTCGCCCAACCCCTCGCGCGCGAGCGTGGCGTCGAAGGTGAGGGAGCTCGAAACGCTCACGGCGGGTTCCTTATCCCGTCTGATGCCGCCGGGGAATGCCGGGGTACGATGCTGCGCCAGCCTGGCACACGCGGCACGCGATTGCGCCAGCTCCGCCCGCCCCGCTCGCCGCCTCCCACGCGCCACGAGCGATCCGAGACGGCCCAACCCTTGCTCAGTGACTCTCCCCAAGGTCGTATCGCCTGCGACCTTCCCCACTCTCCCCTGCCCGTCACCATCCGACCGGGGCGGCGACACCGACCACGTCGCCGCCCCGGGACGGGCGTGCCGACCCGAGCCACGGCTCGGGACGGGAGCGGACGCGAGGTTGCAACGTTCGGTGGCTCGCGCGACCGGGGTGCCGCGGCCGGCAAAGCCGGCGCGGCATGCGAGGTACGATCAATTCGCGCGCGAACCCTAGCGGAGCCCGCGCGGCCCGCTCCGCGCTCCGACGCCACGATCATGCGGGTGGGGGGCCGCCGCGCGCGCAAAGCGACCCGATGAGCCGCTCGAGCAGCGCCGGATCAACGGGCTTCGTCAGATAATGATCGAAGCCGGCCTCGCGGGAGCGCTCCGTCTCCTCGTCGCGATCCCAACCGGTGATCGCCACCAGGAACATCGACGTCCCGTGCTCCCCGGCGCGCAGACGCTCGGCCACCTCATAGCCGTCGAGCTGTGGGAGCCCGATGTCGAGCAGCACCAGGTCGGGGCAGAACTGTTTCGCCGCCTCGATCGCCTGCTGCCCGTCGCGGGCAGTCTCGACCTCGTGGCCGAGCAGGCGCACGAACAGCGCCAGGCTCTCGACGTTGTCCAGGTCGTCGTCCACGACCAGGACCCGGCAGACGGCGCGCCCCCCCCATTGGGGATGTCGATAACGTTCCCGTCGCAGGGAGGAAAGACGCAGTCGGCCCCGCAGCGGCGCCTCGGGCCGCAGACGGCTCACTCCGACCCGCACGATGCGGCCTCGGCGCGGACCGCCGCCGCGAACTGGGCGAGCCGCGCCCGCGCGAAGATCGCTGCCAGCTCGTGCAGGGCACGGCAGCGGTGCAGGCGCACGGTCGGATGCGCGGTGTGGATCTGCACGTCGCCCGCCGGTCCCTGGCTCACGATCGGCGCGTCGCCCGCCGGAAAGCTCCGATAGAGCTCGGCCAGGCGCTGCTTGGCCTCGAGGTCCTGGTCGTCGATGGCGATCGCCTGGAAGAGCGCGACGGCCGCATCGTCGGCGCGGCCGAGGGCGCCCTGCAGCGTCGCGATGTCGCGGTAGAGCGCGCCGCGCGTCGGCGCGAGCTGGCGCATGCGCGCGTAGGCCTCGATGGCACTGTCGAGCTGTCCGAGCTTCACGAAGGCGAGCGAGAGGTTGTTGTAGAGGATGCCGTCGCCCACGTCCGGGATCGTGTCGTCGGCATGTCCCCGGGCCCGCATCTTCTCGACGAACCGCGCCGTCGAACGTTCGTCGAGCGCGCGGGCCGTCTCGAGCGCCGTCAATGCCTTCTCGTACCAGCGGCGGGCTGCCTCGGCGTCCTTCATCCCCACGGCGTCGCCGAGCGTCAGCTCGTAGCTCGCGAGGTCGACGAGCGCTTGCTGGTAGTCGAGGCGGAGCGAGACCGCGTGCTCGGCGCGCGCCACCACCTGGGAGAGCGATCCCACGTCGGCACCCGGCGTGAAGAGCGCCGTCGCAAAGGCCTTGTGGGCCTTGGCGCTGTCGGGCACGGCTTGCACCGTCGCCGCCCAGAGCGTCCGCTCGTCGCGCCAGTCGAGGTTGCGGACCGCCGTCCGGATGCCTGCCGCGAGCACCACGCAGCCGATGACGGCGCTCGCGACGGTGCGGCGCCGAGGCGTCGCCGCCCAGCGGTCGGCGAGCACCGCCACCGTGCCGGCGACTCCGACGAGGGGTAGGTAGAGGAATCGCTCGGCCATGATGCTGCCGATCACCCGGACGAGGTTCGCCGACGGCATCACGGCGAGGAGCGCGAACCCGGCCAGGAAGAAGGTCGCCGGCGCGCGCGTCCGTAAACGGACGATGCTCCACGTCGCGAGCGGCAGGCCCACCAGTCCCACGATCGCCACCCAGTCGCCGGCGCCGGCGGGCGGCCACTGCGCGATCGGGATCTGGCGGTACGAGTAGTCGATGCTCAAGGTCGACGGCCAGACGATCAGGGCCGCCTCGCGGACGAGCACGCCGAGCGCGGTCAGGCGCCCGGCCCAGAACGGCGCCTCGGCGATCGGATTGTCGATCGGCGACACGTCCTCGGGCGGCAAGCCGCTGCGATCGACGTACCAGCGCGCCGCCAGGTACACCGCAAGCGCCACGCCGACGACCAGGTGCTCCGCCCGCGGCCGGCGCCCCGCGGGCGGAAACGCGACGTCGTAGAGGATCACGGCGGCAACCAGCACGAGACCGCTCTCCTTGCTGAAGAGGGCCAGCACGGAGGCGAGCGCCAGCCCGAGCTCCCAGGCCACCCGGCGCACGCCGGTGGCCGCACGCGCGTTCGCCCAGCAGAGCACCCCCGCCAGCACGCCGGTCGCCGCCAGGAGATCGGCACGCCCGACGACGTTCGTCACGGCCTCGGTGGCGATCGGGTGGGTCGCGAAGAGCAGCGCGGCGACCGTCGCCGGCCAGGGCCGGCGCGCCAGGTGCCAGACCAGGGCGTACACGAGCCCCGCGCACACCGCATGGAGCGCGACGTTCTCGATCACGTAGCCGGACGCCCGGTCGCCGTGACCGAGCACGGCGCGGTCGATCAGGAACGACAGTATGGTGAGCGGCCGGTAGAGCCCGTCGGTCGCCATCGGCTGCCAGTAGTCGTGCGTCAGCGCGTACCAGACGTTGGCGCTGCTCCACTGGCCCAGGACCGGGTTCTCGCCGATCAGCACGCGCGCGTCGAACACCAGCGCGCCGCCCGACGCGTTCGCATACGCGAAGGCGACGGCCCCGGCGACCAGCGCCAGCGCGATCACGTGCGGCATCGTCGCGGCCTACCCGAAACCGTCGCGTCGCGCACGCGCGGGCGAAGCGTGGCAGCAACGACTCGGTAGGTTTCGTGTTCGGCTCGTCGCCACGCTGTACGAACCGTCTTGCATTGGGCAGATTGCCGGCGCACCGCGCACACCACCATCGAGGCATCCCGCATGAACGCACTTCGCCGACTCCTTCGCGCCGTCATCGGAGACCTGCACTGGTCGCCGCCGGGTTGGGTGCGAACGGTCGGCCGGCCGGCTGTCATGGCCGACGCGTATCGACGGCGGGAGCCGCGCCGCTTCTGGAGCGTGGTCTCCGCCGTCGTGCTGCTCGCGGCGGGCGGCTATGGCGTCGCGCGCTATCTCGCGAGCCGGCCGAAACCCGAGTACCTGAGGATCACCGTCGTCAATCCCTCGCCCACCCGTCTCGCGCCGGATGCCAAGCCCGAGCCGCTGCGGGTGTCGTTCTCGGGCTCGGCGGCGCCGCTCGAGCAGATCGGCAAGACCGTCCCCGAGGGGTTCACCGTGAACCCCGCGATCGCCGGCACATGGAGCTGGGAGAGCAGCAGCGAGCTCGTCTTCACGCCCGCCGCCGAGTGGCCGATCGGCGAGACCTACCGGTTCGACATGGGTCCGCGCTTCCTGGCGCGGCAGGCGCTCGTCGAGCGACGTCATTTCGAGTTCCGCTCGCCGCCCATCACGGCCACCGTCGCCGGGACCGAGTTCTGGGAGGACCCGACGGACCCCAAGAACAAGCGGGCCGTGGTCACGATCGAGCTCACCCACCCCGTCGACAAGGCGACGCTCGAGAAGCGGATCGGGGTCCGCATGCGAGTGGACCCCGAGCAGAGCTTCGAGGGCCCCGCCTCGCGCCCCCTCGGCTTCAAGGTCACGTACGACGACGTCGGCGCCAAGGCATTCGTCCAGTCCGAGCCGATCGCCATTCCCGATCGACCCGGGGGGGTGCGCGTCACGCTCGACAAGGGCGTGCAGGCGGCACGCGGGGGCGCCGGCACGGCAACCCCCATCGAGGCGTTCGTCTCGGTGCCGAGCGTCGAGACGTACTTCCAGGTCTCCGGCGCCAGGACCGACGTGGTCACGAACGACGCACACCGCATGGAGCGCGTCGCGACGCTCGAGTTCACGGCGCCGGTGCGGCCGAGCGACCTCCGTTCCCACGTCCTCGTGTGGGAGCTGCCGGTCGATCGGCCGGCGCTCGGCGAAGAGGAGCCCGAGCGCAAGAACTATCCGTGGCAGGATCCCGCCGAGGTCGTGCCCGAGGTGCTCGCCAAGGCCCGGCGGGTCGAGCCGACCTGGCTCCCGAGCGAGACCGACTGGTCGAAGCTGCAGAGCTTCCGCTTCGAGGCCAACGGCG
>Ga0180063_1000542_pt1 | contig 10286 bp, 8 predicted proteins | sample EasRivT47_16_10D_FD_121776 | JGI IMG/M metagenome (GOLD analysis project Ga0180063, IMG submission 121776) | Soil microbial communities from meander-bound floodplain in the East River, Colorado, USA - East River metaG ERMLIBT47_16_10D | ecosystem: Environmental > Terrestrial > Soil > Floodplain ...
AGAGCGCGAGGAGTGGAAGAAAAAATTTCCAGGATGCAACTGGGGGCTTGTGACCGGCAAGATTTCAGGACTCGTAGCGCTGGATTTTGATGGCGATGAAGGACATGCGCTCCGGAAGGAGAAGAACGTCTACGGCGCGATCCCAACGAACCTGACGGGGAAAGGCTGCCATTGTCTCTTCAGGCATCCTGATCGTGAGATCCGCAATGGGGCACGGCTCCTTCCGGGCCTTGACGTACGGGGCGACGGCGGCTACATCGTTATCCCCCCGAGCATTCACCCATCAGGGAAGAAGTACGGGTGGCAGATCCCGCCCTGGATGGTTCCGGATCTGCCTGAACTTCCTGAGTGGGTATGGCCTCTCGTTGATCGGAGCAATGGCAATGGAGCTACTCCGACCGTCTCCAATGAATCCACCCGCGACGGTCTCCCGCCCGGGGCGGCGAAGGGCACCCGGAATGCAACGGCCACCCGAGTGGCTGGACAACTCTTTAGGAAAGGGCTATCTGAAGCCGCCGTGATAGCCGTCATACGGGAATGGAACAAGAAGAACTGCCCGCCGTTGAGTGAAAAAGAACTGCTTCAGGTTGTCCAGTCGATTGGGAAAGCCGAACACCGCCAGAACCCGCCGACCCTTTTGGTCTCCGGTGTCGAATTCGTCGCCGAGAAGATGGATGCCTCTCGGACCCTGATCGATCCGATCATGCCCGACCCGGCCCGGATCATCTTGGCCGGATTCGCGGGCGTGGGGAAAACATCGCTCGCCATGAACCAGGCGGCGGCTCATTCGGCCGGACTCCCTTTCCTGGGATGGCAGGCGGCCCGGAAGACGGTCCTCTATATCGATGGAGAGAACCCGCGGCCACTTGTCCAAAAGCGGCTCGGGATCATTTTCAACGCCATGGGCGGAAACCTCCGGAGCATCCATTTCGCTTTCCCAGAGCGGAAGCTCGACCTTGGTATTCCGGCGGGGCTCTCCGAACTAGAGGGGATGATCGGCCGCACCGGGGCGGGGATCGTCGTCCTCGATTCCTTCTTGAACTTCTTCAGCCTCAAGAGTGAGAACGACTCCGCGGAAACTCGCCGGGCCCTCGATGGCCTGACGGCCCTCATGAGAATGACCGGGTGCTCGGTCCTCATCCTCGACCACACGACGAAACCTCTACGCGAGGCGCGAGGACGCGGCGAAGTGGGGCCGCCGACTCCCCGGGGGAGCGGTGCAAAGGTCGATTTTGCCGATGTGGTGCTCGTCCTCGAGGAGAAGAAGAGCGAGGGACGATTCCTCAAGACCCTGCACTTCACAAAACTTCGAGGTCACCCACCGATGCGGCCGCTCATTCTGGAAATGGACGGTCGACTTTGCTTTCGGCCGGTCGGTGAAGATGCTGTTGTTCCCGTGGAGATCATTCGCGAGGCGGTCGAGATGGACCCTGGGATCCGGACAGGCGACCTCCTTCGTCGCATTACGAACCGAACCGGCGCTGGGGACCGAACGATCTATCGGGCCATTGATCGGGCGGAGGCACAGAAACTCATCTGCCGAGTCCAGCAGGGACGCACCGTTCTGCTCTACCCCGTGGGGGGATTACTGCCATTGGCAAGCGAGTTCGATACGGGGTCACCCAAATGCTGATGTTTACCGGCCAGTTGGGATTACTGCCATGCTGCCATGACGTGTCGGGGAGGGCGACAGGAATGCAACTCATTGAAAATTCAAGGATTCGGAGATTACTGCCACACTGCCATGAGGTCTATATAAATAAAGACAGTAGCCATGGCAGTAATCAAATGGCAACGATCGGGCAAAACAGGGAGGCGGTATAGATGCCTCGATCGCCGAGAGGACACTTCCTTCGCGCCGCTGAGATTCGCACGCTGGTCCAGGCTCCGTCGATCGTCAAGTACCGCAAGGAGCCCCCGGCTCCGATCAAATGCGACTTTTCCAACGAGCGACTTCACTACTGTATCGATATCGCGCTGCTCGTCGAGCGGTGCGACCGATCCGGGTACATGGCGGCCTACCTGTCGGGCATGCGGTGGGAGGCGATCCCACCGGAGAAGCAAGGACAGGCAGCGGCGGACATCAGGAAGTTTCGCCGCGAACTTCGAGTGGGAGGATACTTCGTTGAGTGAATGGCTCGTCGGGAAGAAAGCAGTCGCGAACGCGCTCGGGGTGAGCGTGAGCACGCTAAAGCGGTATCTCAAGCGGTACTCCGATTTTCCGGTGAATCGTCGCGGGGGGACGATCTTCGTTTCGCCGATTGCGCTTGCGGCATGGATTGAGAATCGGGAGGTTAAAAAATGTCCGTCGTGCGGAATGTTCATGCCGCGAGCAGGAAAATGCGAGCCAGGAATTGGGAATAATTGCATCGCACTCTGAAATCAGTGCTTCTCATTGGCCGAGATGATATATTTAGCTTGTTACCCGGTAACGGATGTGAAGGAGGATGGGCAAGTGCGTTTTTCAACCATCCGGCCGATCGGAAGAAATTTGATCATGTCCTCTCATCCAACGTATCGGGTGTCCAGTGCGTCACGCAGGTAGTCGAAAAAACAATTTCCGCCCTCCCCCTCGATCTGTTCGAGCCAGCGTTCGCTTCTTCATTCTTGACCCTATACCAAGAATGGAAGGACGAATGCGTTTCCTCGATGCCATTTCCAATATCACATCGCTTTCTCGGCGGTGGAGTCCAAATGTCAACGCTTGCCAAGCGTAGTGTAACCACACCCAAGAGAAGCGGCGTCGCTTCTCAGACTCTCACCCGCGAACACTCCAACGAGCTCATCTTCGCGGTTGTTGGGCATGCTGGATCCGGGACGACTCGAGTTGCGGATAAATTGAAAGACGTTCTTGAGAACGCGAGTCTGAAAGGCGGTCCTTTCGATGTGACGATCCTGAAGGCCCGAGCTGCAATCGTGGCTTGGGCAGAGTCACTTGGAAAAGCTGTACCGCTTGGCGGAGGTAAAGGCCATAAAGGCGGTAAAGAGAGTAAAGACATCAACGACACAATCACTTTGCAAAATCTCGGCGACGAAATGCGAAAGGAAGATCACTCGGCGGTTTCCTGTGCTCTCGTGGGACAGATTCGTGCAACACGTCGTAATAAGCAGAGATCAAGTGCGGATGAGGATGTTGCGATAGTACCGGATGGGAAACGCCGTGCGTACATTTTAGACTCAATAAGGCACCCAGCAGAGGTTCATCTATTACGGAGTGTGTACAAGAGTGCTTTCACATTATTTGGCGTGGTATGTGAGGAAGACGTACGTCTTGAAAGAATAGTGGATAAATACGCTAACGCAGGAAAAGATTACGCCCGACAGTTCATGGAACGTGATGCTCACGCCAAAGAAAAGCACGGTCAACATGTATCCGACGCATTTCATCTTGCAGACGTATTCTTCGATAACACTCAATCACAGATCTTGAAGGATAAAAAACCAAACATACTCTGGACCATACCCGATCAACTAGCACGGATAGTAAAATTGATCACGCATGCAGAAGTTATACGCCCAACTTCCGGGGAATCGGCGATGTATGCAGCATATGGAGCTCAACTACGAAGTTCCTGCCTATCTCGTCAGGTTGGAGCGGCCGTGGTTGATGGCACAGGGACGGTGATATCGACGGGAACTAATGAGGCCCCCTGCGCCGGAGGTGGCGTGTATCTTGAGCCAATACCTGGTAAAAAACAAAGACCTGACGGTCGTTGTGCTACCCCATCCGGTGAGAAGTTCTGTTCCAATACCCGTGAGCAGAATGAAATTTTAAGAAATATCATTGACGCTTTTCCCGGATCAAGCGAAATACCCGATCGTGAAGAATTATTAAGAACGCTACGGGGTAGCCGAGTTGGTAGCTTGCTCGAATTCAGCCGAGCGGTACATGCAGAGATGGACGCCCTCTTATCGGCTGCACGGCGTGGAGTGCCCGTATCCGGCACAAGCCTATTCGTTACTACTTTCCCGTGTCACTATTGTGCTAGGCATATTGTCTCGGCTGGCATTGACGAAGTCCAGTTCATCGAGCCATACCCAAAGAGTCAGGCGTTAAAATTGCATAACGATTCTATAACTATGGACCCAAGTGGCTGGACTTCTCCCAGCGAAGGTGGCTCCCATGTATTATTTAGGCCGTACACAGGCGTGGCGCCACGCATGTACGAAAGAGCTTTCCTCAAAGATCGCTCCCTTAAGAATGAGGAAACAGGTGAGTACGTTGTTGGTGATCCGGATTGGGGCAGTGCATGGGATCTTGTCAAGATCAGTTACCCACAATTAGAAGTGCAGTTGACAAAGCATGTGGAGGGCCCCCATGTCCAAGCGCCAAGCAAATAGCCACCTGACTCTGGTTCCAAGTCAACCCTCGACGGAATCCGGCGCTAAGAAAAAGCCGGAGCAGGGATTGCTCTTTCCATCAGCGACCCATTCTGTTATCTGCATCGTACATATGCCAGGTATGTCGGATGACACGTTTTCATCGATTCTAAGAACGCTTCGTCCTTTGCAGGTCTTCGATCTTAGGACGGTTCCATCGTTCGCCATCGGACGTCTAAACCGGTTGTTAGCATTTGCCCTCTTTGAGGAGAATGGAAGTCACTATTACGACATACCTGGAATGGTTGGGGTTGCTTGTCGAATTGAGAGCCGACTTAAAGCAAAAGCAATGTCAGAAGTTATTGTTGAGTCAGTCAGGCAAGCTGGATCTCAGACGGGTTCGATAATGGTCCTACTTGACGATGGAGCCGCTGTAACTGACGCTGCTTCACGTCTTCCTCAAATCTTGCCTACGCGGGGTCGCGAGCATTGGAGTGTTCAAATCAAGGGGAGTGATCAGGATTTTCCCCATGTTCCATCTGCGTCTCGATAAGCAGATTTCTCATGATTGTCGCTGAGGCGCATCTTCCGTGCAGTTATTCGCTTGGTCCATTTTGGCCCCTTCCTGATCCCCCCATGCAAGGTGTAATTTCAAATTACACTGGTTGAACTGACGGGAGACGCTTTCCCATGAAGGCCGGGTTTCCTACCAAGGAGATCCGGCCTTTTTCTTTGGAGCGAATGTGGACATTCAGATCCAGGTCAAAGGTGTTGACGAACTGGTAAGAAATCTGCGGGATCTGGGCGTCAATCGCATCCCGAACTATGTGGCGCGTGCCCTGACAGAGATAGCGAATCAAGCACAGGACGCGATGATTCAGAACGCGCAATCTAATCTGGTCGTGCGTGGTAGTTGGCTTACGAAGGGAACGAAGTTCGGCATCAATCGCAAGGCAGCGACAAAGAACGATCTGACTGCCACTGTGTCAACGATTGCGCCGTGGTTGATTGAGCAAGAGACGAAGACGATCATCACGCCACGCAAGGCGGGATCGCTTGCCGTGCCGTTCATCTGGCAGCGTGGGTCAAGGCTGGCCGTCACGAAGAGTCCGAAGAGGCTATCGGATACGATCAAACTCAAGGGCAAGTTCGGCAATGAGATCATCTATCAGCGGCAGGGGAGCGGCAGGCTCGCATCCCTTGTGCCCCTGTTCATCCTGCGCAAGCAGACGCCCGAGAAGCAGCGCGTTTACTTGGTCAACACGGCGACAGAGATGGTCAACAAGATCGCTGTGCCAGTCATGGCTGGCATGGTCCAGCAGGCGATACAAGAGAAACCCTGATCCATAGGTACTTCCCGGGCCTTTTTACCGCGGGTTCCCCGCGACCCCGGCCCTTGGTTACAGACTCTCCAAAAATATTGATGTCGTGTCGCTTGGAGGCCCCTTGAAAGTCGCCATAATGCACCCGTCCAAGATCGTCCCGTATGCCCGTAACCCACGGAAAAATCAGGCCGCTATCGCCAATGTGGCCGCCTCGATTCGGGAGTTCGGGTTCCGCCAGCCGATCGTCGTAGACAGCGACATGGTTATCGTCGTCGGGCACACACGGTACTTGGCCGCCTTGCAACTCGGATTGGAGAAAATTCCGGTCCATGTGGCAGAGGGACTATCCCCCGAGCAGATCAAGGCGTACCGGATCATGGACAACCGTTCCCACGAGGCCTCGGAATGGGACGACTCCCTCCTGGCGATCGAACTGACCGAGCTTCAAGATGCCGACTTCGACATGGATCTGACCGGGTTCGATGAGGACGAGCTCGCCGAGAAGCTGGCGGCGGGGATCGTCGGAACCGCGGGGCTAACCGATCCCGATGAGGTGCCCGAGCCTCCAGACGATGCGATCACTCAGCCCGGGGACCTGTGGGTCTTAGGCAACCACCGGCTTCTCTGTGGGGACAGCGGGAGCGTGGAAGACGTCGATTACCTGCTGGGCGGGGCGACGATCCACTTGGTCAACACCGACCCGCCATACAACGTCAAGGTCGAACCTCGCAGCAACAACGCGATCGCTGCCGGGAACAGCTCGTTTACGAAGACGCATCATCAGAGCCTGGATCTCGCGCTCCACCCGGGGAAGGACAAGCCCACCACCAGGAAGATGCGGCCCAAGGACCGACAGCTGATGAACGACTTCCTCTCCGACGAGGAGTTCGATCGGCTACTCCGGGCATGGTTCGGGAACATCTCGCGGGTGCTGGAGCCCGGGCGGGGATTCTACATCTGGGGCGGGTACGCCAATTGCGGGAACTATCCGCCGGTCTTGAAAGCAAACAAGCTCTACTTCGCGCAGGCAATCATCTGGGTGAAAGAGCACCCGGTGCTGACGCGAAAAGACTATATGGGCAACCATGAGTGGTGCTTCTACGGCTGGAAGGAAGGGGCGGCGCATCATTGGTTGGGACCGACGAACGCCACGGACGTCTGGTCGGTCAAGAAGGTCAATCCGCAGAGCATGGTGCATCTGACGGAGAAGCCGGTGGAATTGGCGGTCCGCGCGATGCAGTACTCCTCGCGTCCGGGAGAGAACATTCTTGACCTCTTCGGCGGGAGCGGGTCGACCCTCATCGGCGCAGAGCAGACAGGCCGCAAGTCCTTCCTCATGGAGCTTGATCCCCCGTATTGCGATGTGATCGTGACCCGGTGGGAGAACTTCACCGGCAAGAAGGCGGAGCGCGTCCCCCGTGGCGACTGCGTGGCTGTATAGGTTTGTCCTGCTTTCAGATCTCGACCGGTACCTGGCGGACGATTGGAGGGTGGTCGGGCCCGGACCCAACCTGGGAGGGTGGGTATAGATGATTCCCTTCAAGAGATTATAGATGCCCCCGCAGGCATTCCACGTTCCATGTCGTGCCGATGGGTGTCCCGCACTCGTTCCACCCAGGCAACGATACTGCAAAGAACACGACAACAAGCGTAAAGACGAGGTGCGTCGATGGGATGCCTCACGGCCGCCTGCCCACAAACGCGGATACGACACGCGATGGGCACGGTATCGCGTGTGGTATCTCAACCGGCATCCGATCTGTGCAACCCAAGGCTGCAACGCCGGGGCAAGCGTTGTCGATCACCTCATCCCGGTCAGCGGAGCAGACGACCCGCTCTTCTACGACCCACTCAATCATCAGCCACTCTGTCGGCCTTGCCATGACCGCAAGACCGGGAGCGACAAGGCGGCGGGCTTAACGCGAGGCAAGAGGGGGTAGGCCGGTCAGTTCTCTACAGCCCAGGCCAAAGAACCGAGCGCGGGCCGTTCCTCGCGCGTCGCCATAATTCGCATAGGGGGGGTCATGAGGGGCCGCAAGCCAAAGCCGTCCAATCTCCATGTCCTGCAGGGGACAATACGGCCGGACCGAAAGAATCGGCGCGAGCCGCACCCACATGCCATGGAGGATGTTCCGGAACCTCCCGATTTCCTTGACGAAGCGGCTCGGGCGGAATGGTTCAGGGTCGGAAAGGAGCTGTTGAGTGCAGGGCTCTTGGCCAAGCTCGATACGACCGCGCTGGCCGCCTATGCGGTGTCTTATTCGCAGTGGTCGCAGAGCATCATGAGGATCCGCAAGCATGGGATGCTCGTGAAGACTCCGAATGGATATCCGGTCCAGTCGCCGTTTGTTTCGATGGCGAACAAGGCCTTCGTTCAGATGCTTCGTATGCTGGCGGAATTCGGGATGACGCCGTCTTCGCGGTCGCGAATCGCCTCCGGGTTGCCTGCGGACAATCCGAACGACCTGGATATGTTCCTGAATGGCGGATAAGACCCCTGCGAGGCAAGTCGCCGAGTATGTGAAACACATCCAAGCGGGCAGGATTCCCGCCTGTAAGTGGCTCCAACGGGCCGTGGAGAGGTACGATCGGGATCGTCGCGATGCGGGACAACTCGGGTTTGCATTCGATCAGAAGGCGGCCGAACGAGTCGCGATCTTCTTCCTTCGATTCTTAAAGCATTCCAAGGGCGAGTGGGCCGGGCAGACATTCCGCCTCGAGCCCTGGGAATTGTTCATGATCTGGAACCTATTCGGCTGGAAGCGCAAATCGGATGGATTGCGCAGGTTCCGTACCGCATATATTGAGGTAGCGCGAAAGGCCGGGAAGTCGACGTTGCTTGCGGGGATCGGCTTATATCTTCTAGTTGCGGACAATGAACCAGGGGCGGAAATCTACACGGCCGCAACGATGCGCGACCAGGCACGGATCACCCACTCCGAGGCAACGCGGATGGTGCAGATGTCCGCGGCGCTCCGAAGTAAGGTGGCGATCTTTAAAAACAACTTAAGCGTGGCATCAACGGCAAGCAAGTATGTTCCTCTCGGCGCCGATGCGGATACGCTCGATGGGCTAAACGTTCACGGGGCGATTGTGGACGAGCTCCACGCCCATAAGACCCGAAATATGTGGGACGTGCTCGATACGGCGACGGCGGCCCGGAGGCAGCCGCTCCAAATTGCCATCACGACGGCCGGATACGATCGGAATTCGGTCTGCTGGGAACTGCATGACTACCTTGAGAAGATCCTGGATGGCGTAATCCAGGATGAGACGTTCTTCGGGGTGATCTATACGCTTAATCCCGATGACGATTGGCAGGACGAGGGTGTTTGGATCAAGGCCAATCCGAACTTAGGCGTTAGCGTAAAGATCGATGATCTACGGCGGAAGGCAACCCGGGTCGCCGAGCTCCCGTCCTCCCTGAATGCATTCTTACGGCTGCACATGAATCTCTGGACGCAGGCTGAGACGCGGTGGATTCCTGCGGAGGCGTGGGCGGCCTGTGGGGGCACAGTCGATGCCGAGGAACTCCGTGCCCGGCGATGCTTCGGGGGTCTGGATTTATCGAGCACAACGGATGTCACGGCCTGGGTGATGTGTTTCCCGCCGGAAGTGGAAGGGGAGAAGTTCAAGTTCCTGTTCCGTTTCTTTGTCCCGCAGGAGAATGTCGCACGGCGCGTTCGGCGGGATCGGGTGCCCTACGATGTCTGGATCCGGCAAGGATTTGTGGTAGCAACGCCCGGAAACGTGGTGGACTATCACTACGTCATCGAGCAAATTCGGCAAGACGCGCTGACATACGACATCCACGAGGTGGCATTCGACCGGTGGGGCGCGGCGAAGATCATGACCGAGCTGCAAAACGATGGCTTGACGGTCGTTCCGTTCGGTCAGGGGTTTGCGTCGATGTCTCCGCCGTCGAAGGAATTCGAGAAATTGGTCGTATCGCACGGTCTTGAGCATGGTGGGAATCCGGTCATGGCATGGATGGTGAGCAACGCCATGGCAAGGCGCGATCCGGCCGACAACATTAAACCCGACAAGGGAAGATCGACGGATAGAATAGATGGGGTCGTGGCAGCGATCATGGCGCTTGACCGGGCGGAAAGGAACAGTGAGTTCGAGTCCGTATACGAAACCCGGGGTATTCTGGTTTTTTGAAGTGAGTCTTCGCCGAGCATGCCGAGGATCTTCGGGAGTCGTCGCAACGGGATTCCGACTTGAACACGTTCGAGCGGAAGCACGAGGGGCTTGAGAGGGAGCACAAAGTCCTTATCCGGGAACATGGGGTGCATCATGGAGATGAAGCGACCTCTTAGGAAAAGGAGGATTCCCCTGAGGTCGTCCACATGCAGCAGGTCATGACAGAAAAGGATGCCGTGTCTTGGTAGTTCCTACCGCACACGCTGAATCAATACTGCTATACCGGGATAGATGCAGTCGTCTTCAGCCACCATAAGTTTTCGGGAATTCCTGGGGAATATCCACGCAATGGCGCATTGCTTCTTCTTTGCAAAAATCTCAAGGACGTTTTGCACGTCGACGATTCTTTTCCCCACATGGTCAACGTCGGATCGAGGAATTCGAGGGACGATGAAGGCGATCCCTAAAAGTATTTCATCTTTGTTGAGGGATGGG
>Ga0180063_1000543_pt1 | contig 10277 bp, 4 predicted proteins | sample EasRivT47_16_10D_FD_121776 | JGI IMG/M metagenome (GOLD analysis project Ga0180063, IMG submission 121776) | Soil microbial communities from meander-bound floodplain in the East River, Colorado, USA - East River metaG ERMLIBT47_16_10D | ecosystem: Environmental > Terrestrial > Soil > Floodplain ...
AGGACAGCGAGCCACCCTGCGAATCCGACGACCCAGCGCTCGAGAACGCCACCGCGAGCGGCGAGTAGCCGTAGGTCGGCGCGGCCGCAGCGACCGCCGTCGGTCCGACGTAGCGGATCCGGCGCACCTCTCCCCTGACGAACGAGACGTAGTAGAGAAAACCGTCCGGTCCCATCTCGAGCGCGACCGGGCTGTTCAGGCCCGTGGCGAACGGCTGAACGTCGGTCACGTTGCCGGTCTCGTCCACGACCATCCGCAGGACCCAACCAGCGACGTAGTCGGTGAAGAAGAAGTTTCCTGCGTGCGTCGCCGGGTATGCGGTTCCGGTGTAGAACGCCCCCGCCGTCACCGAGTCGCCGGCGACGAGCGCACCCGGCACCGGGGGCAGGTCCCCGTGGGAGTAGGAGAACACCGGAGCCGTCACCGAGGCGGGCGGGTACAGAACGCACGTGTCGGGGAAGTCGACCGAATGGAACTCCTGGGGCGACGTCCCTTCGTAGCACGGCCAGCCGAAGTTGCTGCCGGCGGGGCCGTGATCGATCTCCTCCCACGTGTCCCAGCCCACGTCGCCGATGAACGGCTCGCCGGTCGTCGGATGGAGCGCGAAGCGGAACGGGTTGCGCAAACCGTAAGCCCAGATCTTCGAGCGGACGGAGTCCGTGCCGTCGTCGAACGGGTTGTCGCCCGGCGCGGTGCCGTCGTCGTTCAGACGCAGGATCTTGCCGGCGTAGCTGTCGAGCGACAGCGCCTGCAGCGCCCCGGCCTGGAATCGGCTCGGAAGGGTGCCGTCACCGTGGCCGAAGAACAGCTTGCCGTCCGGGGCGAAGCGCAGCGCGCCCACGGAATGGGCCCCGGCCGTCGCTGGCACGTCCCCGATCAGCACGACCTCGCTGCCGGCCAGGGCCACGTGATGATCGGACGGGTCGGCCGTGACCCGGACGAGACGCGACAGCTTCGGACCGCTGTCGCTCGGATTCCCCGCGGGCTCGTGAACGTAGGCCAGGTAGACGAAGCCGTTCTGCTCGAAGTCCGGATGGAGCGCCATTCCGAGCATCCCGCGGTCGAGATACGTGTTGACCTGCGCGCTCAGGTCGATGAATGGCGTCGGCAGGAGCTGCGCGCCGGCCACGACTCGAACCACGCCGTCGCGCTGCCAGACGAACATGTCTCCGTCAGGCGACCACGTGACCCCCACGGGCTTGTATTCCGGCAGGCTCGCCACCAGCTCGGACGAGAACAACGGGTCGACGAAGGACTCGGCCCGTGCGACCGGTGCGAGGCAGGTCGCCAGGAGGACAGCCAGAAGCCCGCAGCAGCGCCGCATCGAGCGCTAACTCCATTCTAAAGAACAAGATATGGCTGGTGCGGCCCGATCGACCGCCCCAGACCGGGACCCGGTGCCAGCCTTGAATCTACCAGAAAGGCGGGATTCCGACTGCCGGCTTCCGACTCAGCCCCGGATCCCAGCGACGTCGAGCAGGAACGCGAAGCGGAATGCCCGCTCGCGGTACCGGTCGTCGCGGCCCGACAGACCTCCGTGCCCCGCCGACATTTCCGTCTGGAGCAGGACCTTCCGATCGTCGGTCTTGACCGCCCGCAGCTTCGCCACCCACTTCGCCGGTTCCCAGTACTGAACCTGGGAGTCGATGAGGCCGGTCGTGCCGAGCAGGCTGGGGTACGCCCCCGGGCGGGACCGATCGTCAGGCGAGTAGGACAGCATGTACTCGTAGTAGGCCTTGTCGTGCGGGTCGCCCCACTCGTCGAACTCGCCCGTCGTCAACGGGATGCTGTCGTCGAGCATCGTCGTGACCACGTCGACGAACGGGACCTCGGCGATCGCTCCGGCCCACAGCTCGGGTCGCATCGTCACCACCGCGCCCACGAGCAGCCCGCCCGCACTTCCGCCCCAGGCGAAGACACGCTTCGGGTCACCGTACTTGGCGGCGACCAGGTGCTCGGCGCAGTCGATGAAATCCGTGAAGGTGTTCTTCTTGTGCAGCAGCTTGCCGTCCTCGTACCACGCGCGCCCGAGGTCCTCGCCGCCGCGGACGTGTGCGATGGCGTAGACGAAGCCGCGATCGAGCAGACTGATGCGGAACGGGTCGAATCCGGGGTCCATGCTCGCGCCATACGAGCCGTAGCCGTAGAGCAGGAGCGGTCGCGCGCCGTCCTTGGCGAACGGCAGCCGGTAGACGAGCGAGACGGGTACACGCTTGCCGTCCCGGGCGGTCACGTAGATCCGCTCGGTGCGGTAGTTCGCCGGGTCGAAGCCGCCGAGGACCTCGTCGCGCTTCAGCAGCTTCTTCTCCCGCTTGACCATGTCGTAGTCGTAGACCGAGCTCGGCGTGGTCATCGACGAGTAGCCGAAGCGCAGCACGGTCGTGTCGAACTGGAAGTTCGCCCCGGGGTAGGCGACGTAGGCCGGCTCGCCGAAGTCGACGTAGTGCTCGGCGCCACCGGACCAGGGTCGGACGCGCAGCTGCAGCAGGCCGTTCTTGCGCTCGGAGACGACCAGGTGGTCGCGGAAGATCTCGAACCCCTCGAGCAGCACGTCGTCGCGGTGCGGCAGCACCTCGGTCCAGTGCGCGACGCCGGTCTTGTCCACGGGTGTCTTCATCAGGCGGAAGTTCTTGGCCTCGAGGTTGGTCCGGATGTAGAACGAGTCGCCGTAATGGTCGACCCCGTACTCGTGGTTGCGGCGGCGGGGCTCGAACACCTTCGGCTTTTCGCCCGGACGATCGGCGTCGAGGTAGCGCACCTCGGTGCTCAGCGTCTGGCTCGAGACGATCATCAGGTACTTCTTCGACTTGGTCTTGTACACGAAGGTGCCGAACGTCTCGTCCTGCTCCTCGAAGACCAGCTCGTCCTTCGCCGGATCGGCTCCGAGCACGTGCCGGTACACCTGGTAGGAGCGCAGCGTCACCGGATCCTGTCGCGTGTACAGCACGGTGCGGTTGTCGTTGGCCCAGGTCACGTTGCCCGTGACGTCCCGGATCGTGTCGCCGAGGAGCTCGCCCGTCGACAGGTTCTTGAATTGCAGCGTGTAGAAGCGCCGGCCGACCGTGTCGACCGCGTAGGCCAGCAGGTCCTGTGCGGGGCTCACCTCGCTCGGCCGGGCAGAGCAGTACTTGTGCCCCTCGGCGATCCGGTTCACGTCGAGCATGACCTGTTCCGGGGCGTCGAGCGCCTTCTTGCGGCAGTAGATCGGGTAGTCCCGTCCTTCTTCGGTTCGCGAGTAGTAGTAGTAGTCGTCCTTGCGGTACGGAACCGTCACGTCGGTTTGCTTGATCCGGTCCTTGAACTCGTGGAACAGGGTCTCCTGGAGCGGCTTGGTCTTGGCCATCACCCCGGCCGTATATGCGTTCTCGGCCTCGAGGTAGCGCAGCACGTCCGGATTCTCGCGGTCCTTGAGCCAGTGATAGTTGTCCACACGCACGTCCCCGTGCTGCTCGAGGCGCGTCGGCACGACCTTGGCCAGGGGAGGCATCGGGCCCTCCGCGGAGGACGAGGGGAGCGAAGTCAGCAGACCGAGCGGTACGAGCACGAGGACGATCCCACGCATGGAGGAGCTCCCTTTCGAACGGTTGGACGCGGCCAGGCTACAACGGCCCCGCGCCCTCGCGCCACGGCGCCCGGGCTAAGGCTCGCCGAGGACCTCGGCCGTGCCCCTGGCGGACGCAAGGAGTGTCGAGACGAGCTCACCCTCGTCGTACAGCTCGAACTCGCCCGACATGCGGAACCTTGCGCGATTGCCGTCGATCGCCTCGATCGTGACCCAGGCCTCCCGCGCACCGAGCAGACCGTTCGTCCCGACGAAGCACAGGTTGGCGTCGTCGCCGTCGCCGCTGAACTCGACCGGAAGGCGTTGTCCGGCAAGGTCCTCGACCCGCTTCACGGACGGGGGGATCGAGCCGTAGAGCGACATGCCACTGGCGAGCCCGGGCAGGCAGTCCTCGTCGATTCCGGCCGAGGGCTCGGCGTGGAGGCTGTAGTAGCCGTCCTCTCCGGCCTGCAGCTCGAGCCCGACGCCGAGGACCGCGTAGCGCTCGCCATCGATCGTCACCTCGCCCGTGGCCCAACTTTTGCCGGATTCGCCGCCTCCGTCGGAGCAGGCCGCGAACACGGTCGCGCACAGGACAGCAAGACCGCCCTTCCATGCCATCGGCGTCGTCCTCCGGTCGGGAATATGGGGCCCGCCCCGGACGGGATCCAGCCAGCCCCGCCACGGGGATGGTGGACCGGGTCGGGCCGGAACTCCCCGGCCGTGCCCCGCTCCCCGAGGTAGAATCCGCCTCTCGGATCCGCAACGGAGCGAGGGAGCACCATGGGTACGAAGTCGTTCAACGCGTTCGAGATGGCCCAGTCCCAGTTCGACGGAGTCGCCCAGCGGCTGGGTCTCGACGCACCGACGTGCGAGCTGTTGCGCTGGCCGTTGCGCGAATACTCGTTCGCGATCCCGATCCGCATGGACGACGGCACGGCACGGGTGTTCCGCGGGTTCCGGGTCCAGCACAACGACGCCCGCGGACCCTCGAAGGGCGGGATCCGCTTCCATCCGCTCGAGACGCTCGACACGGTCCGCGCGCTCTCGATGTGGATGACCTGGAAGTGCGCGGTCGTCGACATTCCGCTCGGCGGCGCGAAGGGCGGCGTCGTCTGCGACCCACATCACCTGTCGCAGCGCGAGCAGGAACAGATCTGTCGCGGCTGGGTGCGCCAGATCGCCCACGACGTGGGTCCCAACCGCGACGTACCCGCCCCCGACGTGATGACCTCGGCGCAGCACATGCTGTGGATGCTCGACGAGTACGAGACGATCCACGGGCGGCGCCAGCCGGGGTTCATCACCGGCAAGCCGGTGGGGATGGGCGGATCGCTCGGGCGGACCGAGGCCACGGGCTACGGCCTGGTCTTCGCGCTGCGCGAGGCGCTCAAGGAGCTCGACATTCGCGCCTCGGACACCACGGCCAGCGTCCAGGGCTTCGGCAACGTCGCGCAGTACTCGATCGAGCTGTACCAGCGGCTGGGCGGCAAGGTGATCTGCGTCGCATGCTGGGACCAGCAAGACCAGACCGCCTACTCGTTCGTCCGGCGGGACGGGGTCGACCTCGAGCGCCTGCGCACCGCGACCGACCGCTTCGGCGGGATCGACAAGGGCAAGGCGCGCGATCTGGGCTACGAAGTGCTGCCGGCCGACGCCTGGCTCGAGCAGGACGTGGACATCCTCGTGCCGGCGGCGCTCGAGAACCAGATCACGGGCGACAACGCGCCGCGGATCGGCCGGCGCGTGCGAGTCGTCGCCGAAGGGGCGAACGGCCCGACGACGCCGGCGGCGGACGCCGTCCTGCAGTCGCGCGGCGTGTTCGTCCTGCCCGACTTCCTGGCCAACGCCGGCGGCGTGACGTGCAGCTACTTCGAGCAGGTCCAGAGCAACACGAACTACTTCTGGGAGCGGGACGAGGTGCTGGGGAAGCTCGACGTCAAGATGACCGCGGCGTTCACCGCAACGAGCGAGCTCGCGCGCAAGCAGCGCCTGTACATGCGGGACGCGGCCTACGTGATCGCGATTGGCCGGGTCGCGCAGGCGTGCCGGGACCGTGGCTGGGTCTGAGCCCGCGCTCCCGCGGTTCGAGCGACGGTTCTTCGGCGCGGACAGTCCGACGCGCATCGGCGAGGGGGCGATCGGCGGGAAGGCGCACGGCCTCGTGCGCGCCCGCCGGATCCTCGGCGAGCGCCTCGACCCGAGCCGGTTTCGCGGGCTCGCCGTCGGCATTCCCAGGATGGTCGTGCTGGGAACGGACGTGTTCGACGGGTTCCTCGCGCAGAACGACCTGCGCGACGATCCCGAGCGGACCGACGATCGGATCGCGCAGGCGTTCCAGCAGGCCTCCCTGCCGGTCGAGGTGCTGGGGGATTTGCGGGCGATCGTCGAGGAGACGCGCCTGCCCCTGGCCGTCCGATCGTCGAGCCTGCTCGAGGATGCGCTCGTGCGGCCGTTCGCCGGCGTGTACCAGACGAAGATGATCCCGAACTTCGCGCCGGACGCGGACACGCGCTTCGAGCGGCTCGTCGAGGCGGTGAAGTTCGTCTACGCCTCGACCTGGTTCCGCTCGGCCCGCGACTACGCGCGCGCGGCGGGATGCGGCGGCCTCGACGAGAAGATGGCGGTGATCGTCCAGGAGGTCGTCGGTCGCCGCTACGATCGCCGGTACTACCCGCTCGTGTCGGGCGTCGCACGTTCGTTCCACTGGTATCCGATGGCCCCGGCCCGACCCGAGGACGGCGTGGTCCACCTCGCGCTGGGTCTGGGCAAGACGATCGTCGATGGCGGGGTCTGCTGGGCCTACTCGCCCTCGCGGCCGCGAGCCGCTCCGCCCTTCGGCTCGGTGGCCGACCAGCTCCAGGGGAGCCAGACGACGTTCTGGACCATCCGACTCGACCGCCCCGCGGCGTACGACCCGACGGCCGAGACGGAGTACCTGGTGCAGCTGGGACTCGACGCCGCCGAGTACGACGACACGTTGCGCCACGTGGCCTCGACGTACGACGCGGCTTCCGATCGTCTGCGGCCCGGTACCGGTCGTGCCGGACCGCGGGCCGTCGATTTCGCCCCGATCCTGGCCTGGGACGAGATCCCGCTCAACGCGCTCGTGCGCGAGCTGCTGTCGGTTTTCGCCGACGAGCTCGGCACGGCCGTCGAGATCGAGTTCGCCGTGACGATCGACGAGCCGCCGGCCGGTGGCGCGTGGTTCGGTCTGCTGCAGGTTCGGCCGATGGCGGCACTCGACGAAGTCGTCCAGGTCAGCGATGCCGACCTGGCCCACGCCGCGGCGCTCGTGGCCTCCGAGCGCGTCCTGGGCAACGGTGTCGACACGACGATCACGGACGTCGTCTACGTGTTGGCGGAACGGTTCGATCCGCTCGCCACCCGGGCCATGGTCGGGGAGATCGCGGCCCGCAACCGCGAGCTCGTGGCGGCCGGCCGTCCCTACCTGCTGATCGGCTTCGGTCGCTGGGGCTCCGCCGATCCGAGCCTCGGCATTCCCGTCGCGTGGTCCGATGTCGGCGGGGCGCGCGCGATCGTCGAGGCCACACTGCCGCACATGAACGTCGAGCCGAGCCAGGGCTCGCACTTCTTCCACAACCTGTCGAGCTTTCGCGTAAGCTACTTCATGGTCCACCACGCCGAGCGACCGATCGATTGGGCCTGGCTCGCGCGCCAGGGAGTGGTCGCCGAGACCGAGCACGTCCGGCACGTGCGAACGAGCGTGCCGCTGTCGGTCCGTGTCGACGGTCGCGCCGGGCGGGGCGTGATCCTGGCGGGTGAGCGGTGAGCGTGTCGGGCAAGCCGATCGAGGACATCGTCCGGGCGCTGCAGGAGCGGGCCAAGGAGCTGAACTGCCTCTACCGTGTCGACGAGATCCTCAGCCGCCCGTCGACCGATCGCGACGAGATCCTGCGCGAGGTCCTGGGGGTCATCCCTTCGGGTTGGCAGTTCCCGCAGGCCTGCCAGGCCAAGCTCACGCTCGACGCACGGGTCTACCGCACCGAGGGCTACGCCGAGACGCCGTGGTCGATGAGCGCCGACGTGCACCTGGAGGGTGTCCGGATCGGCGAGCTGACCGTGTCGTACACCGAGCGTTTCCCGCCGGCCGATGAGGGCCCGTTCCTGAAGGAGGAGCGGCGCCTGCTGCACGCGATCGTCGAGCGCATCGGCTACGCCGTGATGCAGCGGCGCTTGCGCCGCGCTGCCGCTGCGCTCGAGACGGCGGCGACCGAGGCCCGCTCGCACAAGTGGGACCTGATCCTCGAGTTCCTGCGCAGCACGGATCGCCAGCTGCTGCTGCGCATCACGCGCCGGATGATCAACCATCTGTGCGTCAACGGCGTGGCCGAGGCCGAGGCGCTGCTGCAGCGCCTCGCGCCCGGCACGCCGCGGGACGAGACGACCGACACCGACGACAACCGGCCGCGCGAGCGCATCGAATCGGTCGACGTGGCCGAGCTGACCGAGGCCACCTTCCGCATCGCCGCCGCAGCGCTCGCCGACGAGGAGGTGTTCGACTGCATCCAGGGCTGGATCAAGGAGGACAAGACGGCGTTCCTGTACGAGGCCGTGGAGCGCCTGGATACCTCGCTGCCCGAGATCGCCGACGCGGTCGTGCGCTATCGCTCGCTGAACCTGCCGCGCGACGAGGTGCCTCTGCCGGTACGGGTCGGCATCCGCGTCGCGCTGCTGCGGCGCTTCTTCAGCGAGCGGCTCGACTACGTGTCGCAGGCCAAGAACTTCGTCGAGATCGAGGACTTCTACGAGCTCGTCGAGCGCATGATCTGCCCCCAGCGCAGCCACGGCAAGCTCGGCGGCAAGAGCGCCGGGCTGTTCCTGGCCGGCCACGTGATCCACCGGCTCCCCGAGTACGAGTCGGTGCTGGCGGACATCCGCACGCCCAAGACCTGGTACGTCACCTCGGACGCGCTGCTGCAGTTCATTCGCTTCAACAAGATGGAGGACGTGTACAACCGGAAATACCGTGAGATCGACCAGATTCGCCTGGAGTACCCGCATCTGGTCCAGGTGTTCAAGAACTCGCCGTTCCCCCCCGAGATCGTCCACGGACTGTCGGTGGCGCTCGACGATTTCCACGACCGGCCGATCATCGTGCGCAGCTCGAGCCTGCTCGAGGACCACGCGGGTGCGGCGTTCTCGGGCAAGTACAAGAGCCTGTTCCTGGCCAATCAAGGCTCGAAAGCCGAGCGCCTGGCCGCGCTGCAGGACGCGATCGCCGAGGTCTACGCCTCCGTGTTCGGGCCCGACCCGATCGAGTATCGCGCCGAGCGCGGGCTCCTCGACGTGCACGAGGAGATGGGGATCATGATCCAGGAGGTCGTCGGGACGCGCATCGGACCGTACTGGCTCCCGGTGTTCGCCGGGGTCGCGTTCAGCCGCAACGAGTTCCGTTGGTCCGCGCGCATCCGCCGCGAGGACGGCCTGGTGCGCATCGTGCCCGGGCTGGGCACGCGCGCCGTCGATCGCCTCGGGGACGACTATCCGGTGCTCGTCGCTCCGGGCCAGCCGGGGCTGCGCGTCAGCGTCACGGCCGAGGAAGTCGCGCGCTACTCTCCCGCCAAGGCCGACGTGATCAACCTGGACACGAACGCCTTCGAGACGATCGACGTGCGCGAGCTGCTACGCGCCCACGGTCCCGAGATTCCGCTGGTGCGGCAGATCGTCTCGGTGCTCGAGGGGGATCGGCTGCACCAGCCGATGGGTCTCGACCTCGACTTCGATCGCGCCGACCTGCGCGTGACGTTCGAAGGGCTGTTCCGCGACACGCCGTTCCTGCAGCGCATGCGCACGCTGCTGCGGGTCCTCGAGGAGAAGCTCGGTACCCCGGTGGACATCGAGTTCGCCTCGGACGGCACGGACTTCTATCTGCTGCAGTGTCGACCGCAGTGCGCGTCGGACATCGACGGACCGGCGCCGATCCCGCGCGACGTGCCGAGCCACCGCGTGCTGTTCCGCGCGCGACGTTACGTCTCGAATGGACGGATGCCCGACGTGACGCACCTGGTCTACGTCGACCCGCAGGCCTACGACGCGCTGGCCGATCGCGAAGAGCTGAAGGCGGTGGCCCGCGCCGTCGGCCGGTTGAACGCCACGCTGCCCAAACGCCAGTTCGTGCTGCTCGGCCCGGGCCGCTGGGGCAGCCGCGGCGACCTCAAGCTGGGCGTCGGTGTGACGTACTCGGACATCAACAACGCGGCGATGCTCGTCGAGATCGCCCGGGCCAAGGGCGGCTACGTCCCCGACCTGTCGTTCGGGACGCACTTCTTCCAGGACCTCGTCGAGGCGCGGATCCGCTATCTGCCGCTCTATCCGGACGACGACGGGGCCGTGTTCCACGAGGCGTTCCTGCGCGGGGCGACGAATCTGCTGGCCGAGATCGCGCCGGACCACGCGAACCTCGCGGACGTGGTCCGCGTGATCGACGTGCCGCGCGAGACCGGCGGCAAGATCGTGCGCATCTTGCTGAACGCCGATCTCGACGAGGGGTTGGCGCTGTTCGGCGACCCGGGGACGCTGCGTGAGGTCGCGGACGCTCGCGAGCCCCCGGTCCTCGAGGCTTCGACCGAGGAGCATTCGCGCTGGCGCCTGCGCATGGCCGAGCGAGTCGCGAGCCAGATCGACGCCGAGCGGTTCGGTGTCCGGGCCTTGTACGTGTTCGGCAGCGCCAAGAACGCGATCGCCGGGCCGGGGAGCGACCTCGATCTGCTCG
>Ga0180063_1000544_pt1 | contig 10258 bp, 9 predicted proteins | sample EasRivT47_16_10D_FD_121776 | JGI IMG/M metagenome (GOLD analysis project Ga0180063, IMG submission 121776) | Soil microbial communities from meander-bound floodplain in the East River, Colorado, USA - East River metaG ERMLIBT47_16_10D | ecosystem: Environmental > Terrestrial > Soil > Floodplain ...
ATCGACAGTACGTCGCCGGCCGGGGTAATGACGTCTTTGGCAAAGGTGGTTTCTCCCGAGACGCTGGAGACCTTCGCACGCAAGCTGGTGCGATTTCACAGGCCTTCGAAGATTGATTATGCGGGGAAGTTCGGCGTTAACGTACCGGACGTGCCACCCGAGACAGAGCAGAAGGCGGCCACATCGACAGCAAGCATGGCCGGATCCGATACAAGGAAAGGGATTGCCTGTGAGGCATGCGGCGCGGCCGTGGATGGGAAGGTGGTCTATTACTGCCGGATCAACGTGGAACGATTTGCAGGAAAGGTCCTCTGTCGTACTTGTCAGCAATCCCCGAAGACCGCACCAAGTCACCAGGCGAAAGCTGTCGAATCCGTTCGGGAGGGGAACCGGTCAGACAGCCAAGGAGAGAAGAAGGGAATTTGTGCCAAATGCGGCGCCGGTGTCGATGGGAAGGTGGTGTTCTTCTGTCGGATGAACAAGGCGAAGTTTGAGGGGAAGATACTATGTCGTACCTGCCAACAAACATCATGATGATGATGGCCCGCCGCCCCTGGCGCCGGCGGATGGGTGACCGTGAGGTAAAGCAACAGAATAGTTTCTGCCAGTTCAAACGGTCGAGAACCACGAGAAGTTGAAAGGAGCGCGAGCAAATGCTGAAGACCAAGTCCGTGGGGAGCCCAATCAATCGAAAGACCGATGGTCTTCGGATTCTGGTCACACGTTTTCGGGGTCGCGGCATGCGGAAGAGTCGCTATGACGTGTGGATGGCATCCCTGGGACCAAGCGAGCGGCTTATCAGGGCCTATCAAGGGGGAAATATATCGTGGGCTACATTCGCTGTTGATTACCGAAACGAATTGTTCCTAGATGGGCCGATCGATTCGCGCAGCCGCATTATTAAAAACCATGGACAGAAGTTCACCTTACGTCTCGTTAAGAAGCTTGCCCGCTCCGGACACGTCACGCTCATGTGCCACTGCGCGGAAGATCAAGATCGTTGTCATAGACACCTGTTGAAGAAATTGATTCTGAGTAGCCGCGTATGACGCGAGAAATTGGCGGCCGCAAAAGTTGGTCATTATCCCCGCCGCCCCTGGCGCCGGCGGATGTGGGGATTGGGAAGGCAATAATGGGGGCAACGTAGTACTCAGGCCTCATCATTACTACTCGATTGAGTGTCTATAAAACCGGGGTAAGTCCACTCCAGTCCGGTCGAAACGGGGCTAACATTATCGCCACTATACTCTTATATCTTGGGTACCACTCTACTAGTTTTGGTGTATTCTTGCCTCATGCGTCGTGTAATTTCTTCACTAATTCTTCTTCTCTTGGCTGTCCCGTCATTAGCTGCAGACCATACTCTTGAAGGCAGGGTTATCAAGGTAATTGATGGCGACACGATCACAATCCTGGATTCAAAAAAGAGGCAGCACAGGATCCGTCTTGCGGGTATCGATGCGCCTGAGAAGAAACAACCCTTTGGCAACGCTTCCAGGAAGCAACTCGGTGATTTGGTTGGAGGCAAAAATGTTCGCGTCGATTTCGATAAGTTCGACCACTTCAGACGAATAGTGGGAAAGGTATGGGTGTTTCCGCCCGATTGCCCGACGTGCGGCAAGACTCTTGATGTCGGGCTAATGCAAATCAAATCAGGCATGGCGTGGTGGTTCAGGAGATACGCGCATGAGCAATCACGAGAAGACCGGGCTCGTTACGAATTCGCCGAACGGGAAGCAAAAACGGAAAAAATTGGGCTTTGGCGAGACGTAAACCCATTGCCACCATGGTCGTTCAGACATTCGAATTCCAATTATATCAGAGGGGAGGCGACTCCAATAATCGGGACGTGCGGATGGCAATACAGGTCATGTTTAGTTTCTTGTATTTCGAAGGACAATTTCTTAATAAATGATAAACGCATAAATCATTCATAGGAGCTATCGGATTGCCTGGGTGGATTTCGAGAATGATCTCCAAAATTCGCGGTTGGTTTACTAATAAGTATGAACCTGTTAAAACTACATTTTTTGTATTCGAGCACCTAAATTCCAAAAGATTAATTAAAGATATGGAGTTGGTTAAGATAGGAGAGGAGAGAGGAGGAAATGACGATCCTCCCTCGGATAGTAATCTCTACGACGATATAGAGGGTAAAATAATTTCATTTATTAATGAGAAAAGGGATAAGGACTATGGGATCTTTCGTGATCAAATTCAAACATATGCAGAGAGGCTGGGAGCATTAAGGCTAGACAGTATTTCCAGCACGATGGACATTGCCGCAAGAAATGCCGTGGCGGAATTCGAAACCAGCGTACGGAAGGGTATTGATGAATTACACCTTCTTAAGGAAAGTGTGTCCCAAATATCAAGAGAAATTAGCGATTTCAAGAGGGATAATAAAATATATAGGATGGCTCACTACCCTGAGTCCAGAATACTGAACTTTTCCATTATTTTAATCGTAGTAATCCTAGAAACACTGTTGAATGGTTTATTACTCTCACGGGGATTAGAAACAGGTATTATTGGCGGAATTGCAATGGCATTTGTTATAGCAGCAGTCAACATAGGAGCAGGGGCAATGGTGGGGAAATATTTTTACCCATTGCTCTATCACATAGACCAAAAAAGAAAGATTATTGGCGGCACTGTAACAATATTTTATATTGCATTTATAATTTTCCTAAACATTTTGGTGGCCCACTATCGAAATGCCTTGGGTGGAGCATTCCCGGAAAATGCGGCAGTAGAGGCATTGACCACATTCTCGGGTAGTCCTTTTTCCATTAATGATTTTAATTCACTTGTCCTTATGCTTATGGGAATAGCGTTCTCTTTGATAGCGTCGATAGATGTGTTTGCTATGGACGATAAATACCCTGGTTATGGAGCATTGGATAAAAAATATAGGTTGATTAACGATAACTATGCGGTTGAAAAAAACCAATATATCGGGGAACTACAGGAAATAAAAGATGATGCGTTAATGGTAATAGAAGAACGCGGGAGGGATATTTCCAGAAGGAACTCAGAGTTTAAATCAATTCTAGAGAATAAAGAAAGCTTGGTCAGTTATTTCCGTTCTCATTTGGGACATCTTGAAAACGTGGGAAATGAGTTGCTCGGAGCCTACCGGCAAGCCAATAGACTTAAACGAAATACCTCTCCTCCCGCACGCTTTTCCGAACGATGGAAAATCTCGGATATATCCGATCTTGTTGGAGGAAATGCGAGAGACCAGAATCGAGAAGCAGCCGAAGAAAGCATTAAAAAGGCAATTCAAAAAAGGGATTGGAGCATGCAGGAAATACAGAGGGCTTATCGTTCTTCATTGATCAAATATCAGCAGTTAGGAGATATACAGGCAGAAGAAGAGGAAGGAACCAATGGCGAGGAGTAAATCAAGGTTTAAGGAGAGGAAGGATAGAAAGGACAAGCTAGGGATATTCCTCATTGTAGTGGTTTTATTATGCATGTTAATTGGCGGTGGAATAATCCTACGCAATTATTTCTTGCAGGAAAAATACGACAGTTTGACTTTTTGCCCAACAGATAAAAGTCCATCATCTTTGACTATTGTGCTTGTTGATGTGACGGATACGTTAAACGAGAGGCAAAAGACGTCAATATTCAATGCACTTGAAGAAATTCGCGACGATGTTGGAAAGCGCGGAAAACTTGAAGTTTTCCTGGTGAAAATTTCTGAAGATAAGCTACTTGAACCGCTCTTCGACCATTGTAATCCCGGAAGAGGGAAAGATGTAAGCGTGGTATACGGAAATCCAGGACTTGTCGAAAAGCGGTGGAAACGTGGATTTTCAGAGCCATTAACTGCGATCTTCAAGAAGATAATCCCAGAGGGGCAAGACACGATATCACCACTGATGGAATCGATTCAATCTGTGGCGTTGAGTTCTTTTGATAAACCGATGTATAGAAACGTTCCGAAAAAACTTTTTATGATTTCCGACATGCTCCAAAATACCCAGGGTTTGAGTCATTATCAGGGAATCCCGTCCTTTGAATCGTTTCGGAAATTGCCTTATTATAAAAAAGTGCGATGCAATCTCTCAGGTACCGACGTGGGGGTATTTTACATCCGCCGGGATGTTAGGAACGAAATTCAGGGTAGAACCCATGTGGAATTCTGGCAAGGTTATTTCCAGGACCAAGGGGCAAGACTTACATACATAAAGCCGATAAGCGGTTGACGTACATAATAGCAGAAGGGACAAAGTATGCCTGATGTAGAGCCAACCATTGTAAGACTATCAAAGAAAAAATTTGACATTGAAAATAAAATAGACGCTTATTTATTCTTTTGTTCCTTCCTTGTCGGCGCTGTAGGAATAGTATTTTTTAAATACATATTCGTTTTGTCGCAATTATACGTAACATTATTTCCGGTATCAATCATGTTTGCTTATCTTGGTGGAATTATTTACCGTGATAGGTTACGAGTTCGTGAAGATGTGATAGGGGATAACCTTTATTATTTGGGGTTTTTATTCACACTTACAAGTTTATCTTGCGCGTTATATAGTTTTTCTACCGGTGATAATTCAACAAAAGATATCATCTCGAATTTTGGCATTGCATTGGCGACAACAATCGTCGGGTTGGCTCTTAGGGTACTATTAAATCAGATAAGGCGAGATGTCGATGAGATAGAGCGGGACACCAGAATGGCACTAACAGATGCTGCCACTAAACTTAAGGCAGACCTTCAGGAAATGGAGATTGAATTCAATAGTTTCAGAAGGACTATTCAACAATCAATTTCGGAAGGATTCACAGATGTATCGAAAAAAGCAAACGACGAAATTTCAGCGGCGACAAAACTCTCTATGGAAATGATGGTATCCCTGGTTGATAAAGCGAATTTGGTGATGTCAGGATTTGCCGAAAACGCCGGCGAGTCAAACAAACTATCCGGTAAAACGGTTAGGTCAATGGAGAAATTAGTCCAAAAAATCGATCTCATCGATGTTTCCCCTGATCTTGTCGAGAAAAAATTGGAACCGATATTTATGAAAATGAACGAAATGTTGGAGAAAATCCATGTTCGCAACGATGCTGACGAGCAAATTGTAAAATCCCTTTCGCAACTTGTAGACACGGCGAACACTGCTAGCAAGCAGATAGACGAGAGGATCATCAGTTTTTCATTACAGGAAGAGGAATTGAGTTCCTTGGTGAAGAATGTGAAAGTGATATGCGACAACTTGGGGATCCTGTCCAGCACCTACCAACAGAGTGCGGAATTGTCAAAGGAACTGACGGAAAATATGGATCATTATAATGCGAAGTTTAGAGAAATGGCTGAAAGCAGTTTGGCGGATTTTTCAGGCAAACTAAATTTATTTATGGATTCCATCAGATCGAATATTGGAAACTCAACCAATGAAACCTATGGCCATGTTCAAAGTATGTTCAAGGGTCTGACAGCCACCCTCGTTAGTGATTTGACAAAATACATTCAGGATACAATTAAGAGGTCATATGATGAAATATTATCCCATAATAGCAGAATGGCAAACGAACTTTCCCGAATGCCTACAAGCATAAAAGAAATGGAAAGAAATATTTATCTTGTTAATAAAAGCGTGGATGACATGGTAAAAAAAGTAGAAACCATGAAGCCAATGGTGCGATAGGGATTCTGAATAGTTATGAAGTACCTAATTTGTTAATCCGCTAATTACCTTTTTAAATTTATATATTCTAATTTTGACAAGCAGGTAAAGGATGGACGAATCCCTATCCAAGCAGAGAAAACAGTACCGAAAAGGCCTGGTGTTGGGCTTAACCATGGCAGAAATCGTAATATTGATTATATTTTGCCTTATACTCTTACTGTCTTTCATTTTCAGGGAAGGACTAGGGAAAAAAGACGCGGAAATAAAAGATATTAAAGAGGCAAATATAATATTAGAGAAGCAACTTGAATACGCATTGCCGACCCCCGGGGAAAGGCAGCGATTTTTTGATCTGTACAATGACATGGAAGCATACAAAGCTAAAGGCGAGAATTCGGATCGATTGAGGGAGAAGCTGGGAGACAGCGAAAAAAACGTCGATACGCTCGTTAAAGAGGCCTCCTTCTTGATCGGGAAGATAAGGAAAAACAAAAACCCGAGTGACAACGACTCCTCGTCGAAATCCCGTCCGCTAACAGAGGAGGAGCTAGAAAGCTTTCTTTTAAGCCGCAATACGGCAGAAGACCCCGGCACCCCGAAAATGCCGAATGACGAAACAAAAAATCCGCAAAAAACCGGGGGTGCGTCCGGGCGTTCTAAAAACCAGCTGCACACGAACTCCGCGCATCCCAATAAAGACATCGACATGGGAAAGGACGCAGCGCAAATCGGAGAGAAGGACCTGAGAAATATACTGTACGCGAATGGATACCCTTTGGATCTGGAAAAATTGAGAGAGAAGATCAAGCGAGAGGAGGAGCAGAAGAACGCCCTCGTTGACCAAGTGGCGTACCTTACCTCCGCCGCTAAGGCCCCCAACAAGTTTGATGACTTCTTCAAAGAACTCGTGTTGGCAAAGAAAAAAGCCAACGATGCGGATGACATGAAAAAAAGGCTTGAAAGCCTGGCTGAGAAAGAAAAATCAATCAAGGAAATAGACGACGCGCTTCCCGGCATATTGAACAAGGAAAAAGCGCTTGCTGCCCGTTTGGCGGATTTATCCAAAGAGATAGTAAGTGTCGAGAACATTAAAAGGACTTTGAATAAATACGATCTGCCCGACGATCCGAATGAATTGAAAAGGATGATGAACCAGAAGGGCGATACCTTGCATCAGGCATCCGAAAACAAAAGGATGAAGAGCGAGATGGAGGACCTCCGGGCACAAAAGGAGGAGTTGCTCCAGAAATTGGGAAAATACGGGAAGGGGACGGAGATGCCCTCCTGTTGGTACGACAGTAACGGGAAACCGGAATATATTTTCGATGTGGCATTGTCGACCGATTACTTTGTCATTCGGAATCGAAATCTTCCCCACAGGGAGAGCGACAAGCTGGAGTTGCCTATAAACAAGATTCCTTATGACAAGGAAATAAGGCCATCAGAATTTCTTAGTCAAACATTACCTTTATATCAATGGAGCGTAGATAAAAAATGTAGATTTTTCGTTAGGGCCTTTGATTTGACAAGGACCTACGAGAAGGATATTTACAAGCGGCATATCCGGGAACTTGAAATGAGATTTTATAAGCTTGAAATATTTTCCGAGAAATTTAATTGAATATTATCATTGCTGATGCACATAAAATAGAACTATAGTTCAGGAGGACTTATGGGGATTTTTGATTGGTTGTTATATTATAAATGCCCGGAATGCAACAAATATAAAGGTGAGGAGGCTTCACGTAATATAATTGGCACTAAGAAGGGGGAAAGATATAGAACCTTGCCGCATCTTGGAAAAGGCAACCCTAAGTTTCGGAGGCGGGGGAGGTGGGAGGATGTGACGGTAACATTATACCAAAGCGAATATCGTTGTAAGAATTGTGACCATGTCTGGAAAATTACTGATGCTTAAATCCCCTTCCGAAGGTATGTCCTTGCAGCTCGACTCGACTGCAATGGTTTTTGTATATTGAAAACCGGACATGCCGAGTTCTTGACTGCTTCCTCCTGTCGAAGTTGTCAAATGTGACGATGGCAACGTAGGAAACCCGTGGGGGTTCGAGTCCTCCCTTCGGGCCGTGCTCGGGCCTGCTCTACTTCGCTTTCCAGTGAACCCCAGGTAGCAGGCGACCGACGTTACGGTGGATTCGGGCTTCACTCCATCCTCAGATTCGGCAGGGGTGGCTTCTTCATCTTGCCCCCGCTCCGCACGCGCGCCCAGTAACCTCTTGGCGGCACGGGCACGTTGAGCTGGCGGCAGACCTTGCCGAGCCACACGCTGGAGACTCCGTAGCCCTTGGCCACGGTCAGGGCGGGCTCTGACCAGACCTGCTCGTAGAGCACCTTACGGTCGTAGCGCTGCTGCAATGTCCTTATCTCGTTCGTCCGCTTCTCCCGTTCAAACTTTCTCTTCTCTCTTTCGGTGATGGGCTTCTTAAATAGGCACAAGGAGGTGAGCCGCGCTCGCATCTTCGGCGTTCGGACGAGTTCCTGGTAGGTTTCTGGGGCGCAGATCTCCGGCCGTTCCAGGTGATGATGGATCGATTTCAGGTGATAATCGCTCATCCTCGACAGAGAGCGCCGGATATCGGCGAGCCGCATCAGGTCCATCTCCTCCCAGCGCACCCCGCACTTGAGGATGGCCTCGATCACGCCCGTGCCTCTGTAACCACCGCTCAAGTATGAAAACCGATCCTCCAGCCACCGGAAATGCCACCATAAGATTCGGGTCAGGTCCCTGGGCGGCTGCATCGTCAGAAGGAATGAAACGATGGATTCGCTACCCGCATGTTCGTACAACTCGTCGAAGTCGTCACAGGCGGGATCGGGCCCAAGTCGCTTCAGGATGCCGAGATGCCCGGCGCGCGCAGCTTCGTAGATTGCCGACCACCCGAGGAAGGGCTCCTCGCCCTCTTCTGAGTCAGCATCCTGGGCGGCCTCCAGGTTTGGACTTAGCACCGGTGCGTGGGGATCGGCGCCGGCCCAGAGGCAAAGAGCAACGCCTCGTTCGTTTCCTTCCCCCGCATGGTCACCGAGGGCCATATTCAGCTCCCGTTGAATCCTTGGGTCTTCGGTCCGATGCCGCTTGACGAATCCGAGGAGAGGGCGGTTCGAGGTGCTGTGACCGAGGACAGATGCCATCACGTGTCGCTCCGTCAGGTCATAGCCAGACGCCCAGAACCGCTCATAGAGATCTGCATTGTAAGTCTCGAGCACCGTGTAGAGGTCGACGCTCTTGAGATCTCCACTCCATTCGAGGAGGAGGTCGAACAGGTCCCAGCGCCGGGATCGAAGCGCCAAGTCGAGCGGTGAGTACCGCTCGAGCTCAAGCCGGTAACCATTCTGTAGCAAAAGGGTCGCGAGCGAGTGCTGGCCGGTCTGAAGGGCTATCTGCAGCGCCGTTTTCGGCCGGGCTCCCTTAGGGAGCGCCTCTGGCGTCACCTGAAGGGGCTTCCCATCGGCGATCCAGCGCTCGACGTCGTACAAGCGGCCTTCGCGGCACAACTGGTGGAGGGGCCGGATATCCTCAGCGGAATGCGCGAGAGGACGATGGCTTACTTTGGGCATAGCGGGCCGATTCTAGGGGAACAAAAGGCCGTCGAAGCATGCGTTTCGGGAGCCTGGCCCGTAGTGGCGGTATCACTCCGCACGATCGATTGGAATATTGCCTAGCGCTGTCCGATCGTTCTGTTCCGCCAGCAGATCTCGCATGACGCGGAGCCGCTCCGATCCTTCGGCAAGAGCCTCCAGGAGCTCACGCTTGCCCGCCGCGACGCCTTCGAGCCCGAGACGTCGGACCGTATCCGCATCGAATGGGCTTTCACGACGGTGCGCCTGCTCATTGAAGTGATGGTGAGCCTGCTTGATCATGCGCATCGCGATGCCTCCGACCATCAGGGTGTTGAGAGTGCTGCCCGATGGAGCCCAGATCCAGGATCGGTCGTCCTCCTCCTTCCTGGGAACGATGTTTGGAAGCATCGCGACCGTGGCCACGAGCTCGTCGAGAATGCATTGCGGCGCGGTCCGGCCGATCACGTCCACCACGCGCTCGCCCAGACGCCGGATGCCCAGCACGGCATCGAAGGCCCCCGGCTGCGATCCCACCAGCACGCCCCAAGTAGCCGCAAAGAGCATTGACGTGCGCTGCTCGGGCGTGGACAGCCATAGGGCCACATTGCGGTAGTAGTCCTGCATGCCGGCGTAGTAGCCCGGCGATAGGTTCTTGAGGCCCACCAGGTTCATGCTGAACCAGTGGTGCCACGTCGAATCCACGACGACCCGGCCGATGCCGACCGGATCCCCATCGTAGGCACTGATCATCGGGAAGCGTCGTGGGGTAGCCACATGCGTCGTCAGCCCATAGGCGACCACATGTGGTCGCGGCCGGATTCCGAACGCCTCCACGGGAGCGGTTGTCGTCGCAGCCGCGATCGCGATCACGGGCTCCGCCGTTGGGTACTCATCTTTCTCGTACCCGGGGATGTTGAGCGGGTCGTTGAGGCGGACTGCGTCGTTCTCGAACAGACCACCCTCATGCATGTGATCCGGGAAATGCTGGATCACCCCGTTTCTTCCGCAGAGGAGTGGGTGCGGTGACCCTCCGTACG
>Ga0180063_1000546_pt1 | contig 10239 bp, 8 predicted proteins | sample EasRivT47_16_10D_FD_121776 | JGI IMG/M metagenome (GOLD analysis project Ga0180063, IMG submission 121776) | Soil microbial communities from meander-bound floodplain in the East River, Colorado, USA - East River metaG ERMLIBT47_16_10D | ecosystem: Environmental > Terrestrial > Soil > Floodplain ...
CGGACGATCGACTGAACGTGCAGCGCACGATCCTCGTCGCCGATGACAGCTCGACGATCCGGCGGATCATCGAGCTCAGCCTTCAGGACAGCGACCTGCGGGTCGAGGCCGTATCGACCGGGAACGATGCGCTGGCACGGCTCGACACGCTGCGTCCCGATCTGGTCCTGGCCGACGTCGGCCTCTCGGATCTCGCGGGCTACGACCTGTGTCGGACGATCAAGACCTCGCCGCGGCCGGTGCCCGTGCTGCTCTTGACCGGCTCCTTCGACCCGTTCGACCGCGAGCGAGCGCGGGACAGCGGGGCCGATGGCCACCTGGTCAAGCCGTTCGACTCGAGCGTGCTGCGCGAGCGCGTGCTCGCGCTGCTGCGCGAACCGGTGCTGGCGCAGGCCGTGAGGGAGGCGCCCGCGCCCGCCGCCGATCCGCTCCCCGCGTTGACGGCTCCGCCCGAGTCCCTGCCGCCCGCCGCCTGGGTCGACGCGGTCGCGCGCGAAGTCGTGGCGCGGCTGTCCGCCGAGGCGGTGCGGGAGATCGCCCGTGAGATCGTCCCGCGCCTGGCGCGCGAGCTGATCCGCGAGCGGATCCGCGAGCTCGAAGCGCGCGACGACGACTGACCCCGGAGGAGCAGGGCCATGGACCGCGAGTTCCTGCCGCGCGATGTCGAGGCACGCTGGTGTCTGGAGTGGGAGCGCGCGCGAGCGTTCCAGGCCGACCCGGATTCCGCACGCGCGCCGTTCTGCATGGTCATCCCGCCGCCGAACGTCACGGGCAACTTGCACATCGGCCACGTGCTCGTCTACACGCTGCACGACATCGTGGCGCGCTACGAGCGGATGCGCGGCAAGGACGTGCTGTGGCTGCCCGGCACCGACCACGCCGGGATCGCCACCCAGATGGTCGTCGAGCGCGAGCTGGCCAAGCAGGGGACGACCCGTCACGATCTGGGTCGCGAGGAGTTCGAGCGGCGCGTCTGGGCCTGGAAGGAGACCTACGGCGGAAACATCACCCGCGCCCTGCGCCGGCTCGGCGCATCGTGCGACTGGAGCCGCGAGCGCTTCACGCTCGACCCCGGCCTCTCGCGCGCGGTGCGCCACGTGTTCGTACTCCTGTACGACGAAGGTCTGATCTATCGCGACCGCTACATCGTGCAGTGGTGCCCGCGCTGCCGCACCGCGCTGTCCGACCTCGAAACCGTGCACCAGCAGGTCTCGGGCCGGCTGTACACGATCCGCTACCCGGCGGCCGACGGGTCGGGCCCGGGCCTGCTCGTGGCCACGACCCGACCGGAGACGCTCCTCGGCGACACCGGCGTCGCGGTCCACCCCGGCGATCCGCGCTATGCCGATCTCGTCGGACGCCAGGTCTCCGTCCCGCTGACCGGGCGCCGCGTGCCGGTCGTTGCCGACACGTTCGTCGATCCGGCGTTCGGTACGGGCGCGGTGAAGATCACTCCATCGCACGACCCCAACGACTTCGCGGCCGGCAAGCGCCACGGCCTCCCGGAGCTGGCCGTGATCGAGGCCGACGGCCGCATGGGCGAGTCGGCCGGCGCCTACCGCGGTCTCGATCGGTTCGAGGCGCGACGGCGCGTGCTCGAGGACCTGACGCAGCAGGGGCTGCTCGAGCACAGCGTGCCCCACGAGCACGCGGTCGGCCATTGCCAGCGCTGCTCGACGCCGATCGAGCCGCTCGTCTCCACGCAGTGGTTCGTGCGCATCGCGCCCCTGGCCCAGCCGGCGCTCGAGGCGGTCGAGAGCGGCCGCACACGCTTCGTTCCCGAGGCTTGGTCCAAGACCTACTTCGAGTGGATGCGCAACATCCACGATTGGTGCATCTCGCGGCAGCTGTGGTGGGGCCATCGCATCCCGGCCTGGTACTGCGACGCCTGCGGGACCACGCTCGTGGCCGTGGATCCGCCGAGCGGCTGCGCGCGCTGCGGCGGCGCGCTGCGCCAGGACGAGGACGTGCTCGACACCTGGTTCTCCTCGGCGCTGTGGCCCTTCTCCACGATGGGCTGGCCCGACGAGACGCGCGATCTGTCCCGTTACTATCCGACGCAGCTGCTGATCACCGGCCACGACATCATCTTCTTCTGGGTCGCGCGGATGATGATGATGGGCTTGAAGTTCCGCGACGAGGTGCCGTTCCGCACCGTGTACATCCACGGCCTGGTCCGCGACGAGCAGGGTCGCAAGATGTCCAAGACCCTGGGCAACGCGGTCGATCCCGAGGAGGTCCAGGAGCGTTACGGCACGGACGCGATGCGCTTCACGATGGCGATCCTGGCCGCGCCGGGCAACGACATCCCGCTCGCGCCCAAGCGCATGGAGGGCTACCAGGCGTTCGCCAACAAGCTGTGGAACGCGGCGCGCTTCGCGCTGCTCCACGCCCCCGACGCGACGACGCAGCCCGCCCCCACCGCCTCGCTCGCCGATCGCTGGATCCGCTCGCGGCTCGGCGCGACGATCGCCGAGGTCGACGCGGCGCTCGGCGAGTACCGCTTCGACCGGGCCGCCGACCTGCTGTACCACTTCGTGTGGCACGAGTACTGCGACTGGTACATCGAGCTGGCCAAGGTCGATCTCGCGGCGGGCGCGGCACGGCAGTCCTCGGGCTCGGCACGCGCCACGCTTCACGAGGTGCTCGCGACCGTGCTGCGGCTGCTCCACCCGTTCATGCCGTTCCTGACCGAGGAGCTGTGGCACAGGCTCCCGGGCGAGCGCGGCCTGCTCGCGCTCGCGGCGTGGCCGAGCGCGGCGGATGCGCCGCGCGACGCTGCGTCCGAGATCGAGCTGAGTCGGTTGCAGGAGATCGTGATCAAGATCCGCAACCTGCGCGGGGAATGCCGCCTGGAGCCCGGGCAGCGCATCCGCGTCCTGGTCCTGGCGGAGGAGGCCGAGCTGCGCGACTTGGTTACGCGCGAAGCGTCGCGCGTGGCATCGCTCGTGCGAGCCGAGCGCGTCGAGGTCGTGACCGACCTCGGCACGATCGGGGTGGCGGCGCGCGGCGTGGTCGCCGGCGCGCAGATCGCGATTCCGCTCGAGGGCTTGCTCGACCTCGAGGCGGAGGGCCAGCGCATCCGGCGTGAGCTGGCGCGCGTCACGGCCGACCTCGACGCTCGCGCGCGCAAACTGGCGGACGCCAGGTTCCTGTCCAACGCACCGCCGGCGATCGTCGAGAAGGAACGGCGGCTGCACGACGAGCTGCTCGAGAAGCGCGCCAGCATCGAGCGCCACCTGACGACGCTCGGCCTGGGCCCCCACGCAGCCGGATGAGCGGGCTATCCGCCGAGGTCGTGCGACGCGTCGTCGCGGCGGCGCTCGACGAGGACCTGGGCACGGCGGGCGACGTGACGAGCCGAGCGATCGTCCCGGCCGACGCGCGGGCCACGGGGAGCCTCGTTGCACGCGAGCGCCTGGTGCTCGCGGGAGTGCCGGTGGCCCGCGCGGTGTTCGAGACGCTCGACCCAGGCGTAGCGTTCACGGTCCTGTGCGCCGACGGCGAGATCGTCGAGGCCGGAACGTGCGTGGCCCGAATCACGGGCGACGCGCGGGCGATCCTCGCCGCTGAGCGAACCGCCCTGAACTTCCTGATGCGTCTTTCCGGCATCGCGACCGCTGCGCGCGCGGCGGTCGAGGAGGTCCGGGGCACGCGGGCGCGCATCCTCGACACGCGCAAGACCGCGCCCGGGCTGCGGGTCCTCGACAAGTACGCCGTCGCGACCGGCGGCGCGGACAACCACCGCCAGGGCCTGTTCGACGCCGTCCTGATCAAGGACACGCACCTGGCCGTCGCCGGCTCGATCGCCCACGCGGTGGCGCGTGCGCGCGCGGCGGGCCATCCGCCCGAGCGGATCACCGTCGAGGTCGGGAGCCTCGCGGAGCTCGAGCAGGCGCTCGACGCGGGTGCCGGCCGCGCGCTGCTCGACAACCTGTCGGTCGAGGAAGTGCGCCAGGCCGTGCAGCACGCCCGCGGCCGGATCGTTCTCGAGGCCTCGGGCGGTCTCGGGCTCGGGCGCCTGCGCCCGTACGCCGAGACGGGAGTCGACTTCCTGAGCGTCGGTCAGCTGACGCACTCGGCGCGCGGGTCCGACTTCGCGCTCGACCTCGAGCGGACGTCCTGAGCCCCGCGCGCCTCGATGCGGCGCGGCTCTCGGCTCGCCTCGCCGGGGCGACGTGGATCTCGCGCTGGATCGTGCTCGACAGCGTCGATTCGACGAACGACGAGGTGCGGCGCCAGGCCGCCCGAGGCGGCCCGAGCGGCCTCGTCGTCGTGGCCGAGCAGCAGAGCGCCGGGCGGGGACGCCGCGGGCGGAGCTGGCATTCGCCCGCGGGGACGGGAGCCTACGTCTCCGTGCTCAGGCGTACCGCGGCGCCTCCGGCCGAGATCCCCCGGGCGACCCTGGCCGCCGCGGTCGCCGCCTGCGAGGCCTGCCGCGAGGTCGGCCGGTGCGCGGTCACGATCCAGTGGCCGAACGACCTGGTCCACGCCGGTCGCAAGCTCGGCGGCATCCTGTGCGAGCTGCGCACGGGCGCACCGGGCACGAGCGATCTCGTCGTCGGCGCGGGCGTCAACGTGCTCGACCCGCCCGCGGGATTCCCGCCCGAGATCGCCGCGCGCGCGACGTCGCTGGCCCGTGCCGCAGGCGCTAGCATGCTCGACCGGGAGGGGCTGATCGTCGGTTACCTCGAGCGCCTCGGTCGGGCCTTCGCGGATCTCGACGCGCAGGGCTGGCCTGCGCTGGCGCGTCGCTGGTCCGAGCTGGCTCCGACGGCCCAGGGCGCGACCGTGCGTCTCACGCTCGAGGGCGCGCAGGGAAACGTGAGCGGAACGACGGCCGGCATCGACGACGAGGGCGCGCTGCTGGTGCGGCGTGTCGACGGCTCCCTCGCGCGCGTGCGCTCGGTCGACACGGTGCTCTTCGAAGGGGAGTGACGGACATGCTCCTGGCCATCGACATCGGCAACACGCACACGGTGCTCGGGCTCTTCGAGCAGCAGAAGCTCCGTGCCGACTTCCGGCTGGCCACGCGCAAGGATGCCACGGCCGACGAGCTGGGCGTCCTGCTGCGCGCGCTCCTGGCCGACGCGGGCCTCGGTCGCGATGCCGTCTCGGGCGTCGTCGTCTCGTCGGTCGTGCCGGAGCTCGACGCGATCTACGCCGAGCTGGGCCGTGCCCTGGGCACGGACGAGCCGCTGTTCGTCGGCCCGGGGATCAAGACCGGGATGCCGATCCTCTACGAGTCGCCGCAGTCGGTCGGCGCCGACCGGATCGTCAACTCGGTCGCGGCCCTGGCCCGCTTCGGCGCGCCGGTGATCGTGCTCGACTTCGGCACGGCGACGACGTTCGACGTCGTCGGTCCGGCCGGGGAGTACCTGGGCGGCGTCATCGCGCCGGGCCTCGGCCTCTCGGCCGAGGCGCTCTTCGCGCGCGCCGCGCGGCTCCACCGCGTCGACGTGCGGCGTCCGGCGCGGGTGATCGGCCGCAACACGGAACAGAGCGTCCAGTCCGGCCTGTTCCACGGCTACGTCGCCCTGATCGAGGGGCTCGTGCGACGGATCCGCGCCGAGCTGGGCCACGACGCGCCGGTCGTGGCCACGGGCGGCCTGGCGCCCGTCTTCGAGCCCGAGCTCGAATTCCTGACGGCGACGGATCTCGGGCTGACGCTCGAGGGTCTGCGCCTGCTATGGGAGAAGAACCGCAGGTGAGGGTGCTCTTCGTCTGCAGCGGCAACATCTGTCGCAGCCCGGCTGCGGTGGCCTGCTTCCGGCACCGCGTGGCCGAGCGCGGGTGGCGCGGCCTCGAGGCCGATTCCGCCGGAACGCTGGGCATCGCCGGCCAGCCGATCTGTGCCGACGCCGCGCGCGTGCTGCGGGAGATCGGCATCGAGAGCGCGGGACACCGCTCGAAGGGGGTCTCGCGGGCGGAGGTCCGCGCGGCCGACTGGATCGTGGCCATGCAGCGCGAGCACCTGGACTGGCTGGCCCGGCGCCATCCTGGAGGCACCGGCCGTCGCGTGCTGATCCGCGCGTTCGAGCGCGGCACGGACCTCGACGCGGACCCGGCCGACCTGCTCGATCCCTACGGCCAGCCGCTCGAGGTCTACCGCAACCAGATCCCGCTGATCGCGCGCTGCGTCGACCACCTGCTGGCGCACGTGCATCCCGCCCCGTGAGCGAGGCGCGCGAGGAACGCGCGCGCGCACGCTACGCGCGAGCGATCGAGCGCCGCTTCAGCGATCGTCTCGAGCGGCCGATCGTGATGTCCCCGCGCGACTGGACGCGGATCTCGGACTGGCACGAGCGCGGAATCCCGCTGCCGCTCGTGCTCGAGTCGATCGACGCCGCCTTCGATGCGCGAAGGCGACCCGGATCCGCGCGGCCGCGGAGCTTGAGCTACGTCGCCACGCTCGTCGACGAGTCCTGGCGCGTCGTCGTGGACGGCCGCCGTGCGACGCCCGAGCCCGAGCGCCCCTCGGGCTTGCCGCACGAGCGGATGGCCCCCTGGCGCAAGTTCCGTGACCGCACGCCGCCCGGCTCCACGCTGCGAGCGTTGCTCGACCGGCTGCTCCGGGCAGCCGAGAACGGCGCGACGTCGCGGACACTCGACGAGCAACTCGACGCCGAGCTTCCGCTGGTGGTTCCAACCGACGTGGCGCAGGAGGGGGAGCGCGCCGCCGAGCGCGACGTGGCTCGTATGCGCGGTCGCGTCCCGGTGCAGGAGATCGAGCGCGCGCGCGCGCGCGCTGTCGCCTCCTGGCTCAGGCGGCGGCTCGGGCTGCCGCGGCTCGTTTCCTGACGGCAACCCGACCGCGCCCCGCGTGGCGCTCGGATGGCACGGGTTGGCCTAAGCTGGGCGTGTCCCACGCGCCTCGCTCGAGATCGTGGCTCCCGTCGCCGTGCCGAGCCGTCCGGCGCTCGCGCCCTGCGCCGCCTGGCTCGCCGGCGCCGGGCTGGCCGCGCTGTGGCAGCCCGCACCTGCGACCGCGCTCGCCTGGTCCCTTCTGGCCCTGGCGCTCGGCACGGCGCTGGCCTGGCGCACGCGCAGGATCGGGCTGGGCATGCCCGTCGCGCTCCTCGCCGCGGGGCTACTCGTGAGCGCGAGCGCCTTCGACGCGCACCGCGACCGGATCGCAGGGCTCTTCGGCAGCGAGCAGGATCTGCTCGAGACCGAGATCGTCGGTACGGTCGCGCGCGCTCCCGAGGTGGCGTTCGACGGAACGCGCCTCCTCGAGGTCGACGGCCGTCGTGCAGGCGACGTCGGCGCGAGCCCGGCGCGCTTGCGTCTGCGCATCGCGGCCTCGCCTGCGAGTCCGCTCGTCGACGAATTGGCGCGTGGTGACACCGTACGGGTGTGGTGCCGACTCGTCCGGCCGGACCTCCCGACGCGCGCCGCCGCCCGCGGGATCGTCGCGCATGGATCGGTGAAGAGCGCTCGGCTGGTCGTCCTCGAGCAGCGGGCGCGCGGGGTCCGACCCTCGATCGACCAGCTGCGCCGCGCGGCCCGGGCGCGGCTCGACCGCGGTCTCGGCTCGCGCGGGGCGGTTCGCGGCCTCACGGCCGCGATGCTGCTCGGCGACCGCGAGCTGCTCGAGCCCGCGGCCGTGCGCAGCTTGCGGGACGCAGGGTTGGTCCACGTGGTCGCGATCAGCGGCCTGCAGGTCGGGCTCGTCGCGCTGACCCTCGCGGCCCTCGCGCGCAGGAGCCGCCTGCCGCGTCCGCTCGCGTTCGTCCTCGCGCTCCTGCTGCTCCTGGTCTTCGGCGAGCTCGTCTCGGCCGAGCCCTCGGTCCTGCGCGCGATCGGCGCGGCGATCGCCCTCGAGGCCGGTCGGGCCCTGGGCCGCGATGGCGACGCGCTGAACTCGCTCGCTCTCGTGGCCGCCGTGCTCGTCGGCTCGGCACCCTGCTCGATCGCCGATCCGGGCCTCCAGCTCAGTGTCGCGGCGACGGGCGGCATCGTCGTCGGTGCGCGCCGCATCGCCGCGCGAATCCCCCTCCCGCTCCCGATCGCGCTGTCCTGCGGTGTGACTCTCGGCGCGTATCTGGCCACGCTACCGATCGTCGCCTGGTGGTTCGGCCGGCTCGCCCCGATCGGCGCCCTCACCAACCTGGCGGCGGCGCCGCTGAGCGCCGCGGCGCTCGCGCTGGGCTATCCGGCGCTGCTGCTCGCCGACCTCCCGCTCGCGGGTCGCGCCTGCGTCCGTCTCGCCGGGCTGCCGAACGAGCTGCTGCTCACGATCGCCGCGCACGCGGCCGCGCTTCCCCGCGCCGCGGTGGTCGTGGCGCGCCCGACACTCGCCGCGATCGCGCTCTTCTACACGGCGCTGTGGCTGTCCTGGAGATCGACGGCGCCAACGCGCGCCGATCGGAGCCGTTGGGCCGCGGCCGCCCTGGCCCTGGTCACGTCGTGGTTCCACCTCGGGCCTCCGCCGCCCGCGAGCGCTTCGAGCGCTCCCGAGGCCACCGTGATCGACGTGGGCCAGGGCCAGGCGGTGGCCGTGCGGGGCGCACCCGACGAGGTCGTGCTGATCGACGCCGGGGGCAGCGCGGACCCACGTTACGACCCCGGCGAGCGGCTCGTCGTGCCGTGGCTCGTGGCCCATGCCGGCCGGCGCATCGGGATCCTGGCCGTGAGCCACGAGCACGCCGACCACGCCGCCGGCGCGTTCGCGGTCGTGCGCGATCTCGAAGTCGCGGAGCTGCTGCTCCCGATCGGCTACGCGGCGAGCGAGCGCCTCGTCGAGCTCGCGGCGCTCGCGCGCTTGCGGGGGAGCGCGATCGGCCTCGCCGAGCGCGGCGTGAGGCGGAGCCGCGGCACGATCGCGCTCGAGGTGCTGGGACCGGCGCGAGCCGACGCCGGGCTCTCGGCCAACGACCGCTCGATCGTTCTACGCGTCGGAGCGCCCCCGTGCCGGCTGATCGTCCCGGCCGACCTCGATCCGGCGGGCGAGCGCTCGCTCGTCGAGAGCGGGCTCGACCTCAGCGCCGAGGCGCTCGTCGTCTCGCACCACGGGAGCCGCAACGGCTCGAGCCAGGCGCTTCTCGACCGCGTCCGCCCGCGGGTCGCCATCGTGTCCTGCGGCGCGCGCAACCGCTTCGGCCATCCGCACGCGGAAGCGCTCGCACGGTTGGCCGGCATCGGTGCCCGCGTGGCCCGCACCGACCGCGACGGCACCGTGTCCTTGCGCTGTGGGCCCGCGGGGCCTGAGCCCGTCACGGCCCGACGACGCGCAGCGGCAGGGGAATGAAGCAGGCGAGCCAGATCGCAGCGAGGAGCAGCGCCAGGACGGTGCGAGCGCGACCGAGCGGCGGTCCGGGATGGAGCACCGGCGGGGGCCGATCGCGCATCCAGGCCAGGATCGCGAGCCACAACAAGTAGGCTGGAACCTGGCGTTGGACGAACACCTGCACCAGCACGAGCGCCCCGAGCCCGGCGAGCGTGGCGAAGGCCAGTCCGCGATGGAGTCGTCGCGACAACGCGAACGCGACGTGGCCGCCGTCGAGCTGCCCTACCGGAAACAAGTTCAGCGACGTGAAGAGCGCGCCGACCCAACCGGCGACGAGGAGCGCGTTCGGCTCGGGCGGCGAATCGTGCCGCCACAGCAGGGCCACGAGGTCCCAGCCGAGAGGGGCTCCGAGCACGATCGCCTGGCCGTCGGCGGGCGCGCTCGAGGGTGTCGCGGTGAGGATCCCGGCCACGAGTACCGGTAGCGCCACGGCGATGCCGGCGAGCGGCCCGGCTGCCGCCACGTCGAACAGTGCCCGCCGATCGGGGATCAGCCCGCGGATCCGCAGCACGGCTCCGAACGTCCCCAGCGGCGGCGGGCCGGGGAGGAAGTAGGGCAGCGTGACCGGGATGCGATAGCGCCGGCAGGTCAGGAAATGCCCCATCTCGTGCGCCCCGAGAATCAAGAGCACCCAGAAGGCGTAGGGCGCACCTGCGGCGAAGATCTGGACCCAGCCCGACCCCGTCCACAAGGCCGCAGGCTCGAGATCGGGCGGCGCCCAGAGCAGACCACCGGCCGCAGCCAGGCTCAGCCCCGTCAACCCGAGCAGCGCGAGGCACAGCGCAGGGAAACGACGCGGCGGATTCAGGATGGGTGGGGACGCGGGTTCCACGGGCGAGATCGCTGGATGCGGAGTATACCGTAAGCGGGCTGTGTCCCCCCGTGGCTACGCGCTGGCCCCGGACGAGGACAGACGGATGCCGGTGCGAGCCCTGGACACGCTGTCCGGC
>Ga0180063_1000547_pt1 | contig 10227 bp, 12 predicted proteins | sample EasRivT47_16_10D_FD_121776 | JGI IMG/M metagenome (GOLD analysis project Ga0180063, IMG submission 121776) | Soil microbial communities from meander-bound floodplain in the East River, Colorado, USA - East River metaG ERMLIBT47_16_10D | ecosystem: Environmental > Terrestrial > Soil > Floodplain ...
CCATCTCGCCGTGCTGGCCGGCGTCTCCTGCACCTGGGCGTTCATCCTTGGCGTCGCGGGCGGCGAGCCGCTCGGCGCCGGCGGCAGAGCATGCGAATAGAATGACGCGATGATCCATTTCGTAGTGCATGAAGAAGGCGACGGCGTCGGCGTGGTGGTGGTCGAAGGCGTGAAATCCGGCCAGGCGCTGAACGGCTGGATCATGGAGGACGACAAGGACCTCGAGGTCGCCGCGAAGAACGACATCCCGATCGGCCACAAGATCGCGCTGCGGGACTACAAGCCCGGCGACACGGTGATCAAGTACGGCATCGACATTGGCAAGGTGGTGCAGCCGATCCGCAAGGGCGAGCACCTCCATGTGCATAACGTGAAGACCAAGCGTTGGTAAGCATGAATCTGGCAAAGGCGAGCTTCTGGGGCTACAAGCGCGAAAACGGCCGCGTCGGCGTGCGCAACCACGTCGTCATCCTGCCGGTCGACGACCTCTCCAATGCCGCGGCGCAGGCGGTGGAGAACAACGTCAAGGGCACGATGGCGCTGCCGCATCCCTACGGCAGGCTGCAGTTCGGCGCCGACCTCGATCTGCATTTCAGGACGCTCATCGGCGCCGGCTCGAACCCGAACGTCGCCGCCGTGGTGGTGATCTGCATCGAAGACACCTGGGCGAGGAAGGTCGCCGACGGCATCCGCGCGACCGGCAAGCCGGTGGCGTACTTCGGCATCGAGCAGCACGGCGACCACGACACCATCATGCGAGCGTCGAAAGCCGCGCGCGAATACCTGCAATGGGCGAGCGAGCTGCGCCGCGAGGAGCGGCCGCTCAAGGACCTCTGGGTTTCCACCAAGTGCGGCGAGTCGGACACCACCTCGGGCTGCGGCGCGAATCCCACCGTGGGCAACGCGTTCGACAAGATGTACCCCCACGGCGTCACCATGGTGTTCGGCGAGACCACCGAGCTCACCGGCGGCGAGCATCTCGTCGCGGCGCGCTGCAGGAACGAAGAAGTGCGCAAGAAGTTCCAGTTCGTGTTCGACCGCTACCAGCAGGTCATCGAGCGCCACAAGACGAGCGACCTCATGGACTCGCAGCCCACCAAGGGCAACATCGAGGGCGGGCTCACCACGATCGAGGAAAAGGCCCTGGGCAACATCCAGAAGATCGGCCGCAAGTGCCTGGTGGACGGCGTACTCGACAAGGCCGAGGCCCCGACCGGGCCGGGCCTGTGGTTCATGGACTCGTCCTCCGCCGCGGCGGAAATGGTGACGCTGTGCGCCGCGGCCGGTTTCGCGGTGCATCTCTTTCCCACCGGCCAGGGCAACGTGATCGGCAACCCCATCCTGCCGGTGATCAAGCTGAGCGCGAACCCGCGCACCGTGCGCACCATGTCCGAGCACATCGATGTGGACGTTTCCGGGCTTTTGAGAAAGGAACTGACTCCGGATCAGGCCGGCGACAAGCTGCTCGAGTGCATGTTCCGCACCGCCAACGGCCGCCTCACTGCCGCCGAGGCGCTCGGCCACCGCGAGTTCGTCCTGACGCGGCTCTACGAGAGCGCTTGAAGGTTTCGGTCTGGCGGGGTGGCGCGCAGGGCGAGTTCCAGTCCTTCGACGTCCCGCGTCATCCGAGCCAGACGGTCCTCGACGTCGTCACGTACATCCAGCGCGCGCTGGATCCCACGCTCGCCTACCGCTTCGCGTGTCGCGTGGGGATGTGCGGCTCGTGCGCGATGATGGTGAACGGCGTGCCGCGCTGGACCTGCCGCACCCATGTGGACAAGGTTGCGCGCGACGAGAAGCTGGAAATCTCTCCCCTCAGGAATCTGCCCGTCATCCGCGACCTGGTCGTCGACATGCGCGAGTTCTTCGACAAGTGGGCGCGCGCCAAGGGCGAATTCCGCGGCCGCGGCACGAGGCAGGACGATTTCGAGCGCGTGCCGCCCGAATCACCGTCCAGGAAGCTTGTCGATGCAGGCATTGAATGCATCGGCTGCGGCGTATGCTACGCCGCCTGCGACGTGGTGAAGTGGAACCCGGACTACCTCGGCCCGGCCGCGCTGAACCGCGCCTGGACGCTCGTCACCGACGTAAGAGATCGAGCCCGGCTCGAGCGGCTGCGCGCGGTATCGGGCGACGCCGGCTGCCACGCCTGCCACAGCCACGTGAGCTGCACCGAGCGCTGCCCGAAGCACCTTTCCCCCACGGCCGGGATCGCGGGATTGAAGCGCGCGGTAGCCAAGGCGGTGCTGCAGGGAGATCTTTGAGCTTCAAGACGCAGGCGGCTATGTGGATCGTGCAGCGCGCGAGCGCAGCCGTGCTCGCCGTCTGCGTCGTGGTGCATCTCTTCACCATCATCTATGCAGTGCGCGGCGGCCTGACGGCAGCCGAGATCCTCGAGCGCACGCGCGGCAACGCGGCCTGGTTCGCGTTTTATTCCGTATTCGTGCTCGCCGTAACGCTGCACGTGCCCATCGGCCTGCGCAGCATCTGCGCGGAATGGCTGCGCTGGCACGGCCGCTCGCGCGACTTCGCGCTGCTGCTCTTTGCCGGGTTCCTGGGCTGGGCGGGGATGCGCGCGGTGGTGGGAGTTTTCGCGTGAGGCAGCATCCCTCGTACTGGACGTTCATCGTGCACCGCGTGTCGGGCATCGCGCTCGCCGCTTTTCTGCCGCTGCATTTCTGGACGCTCGGCCGTGCCCTTGCGCTCGACGACTTCGTGGCGTGGACGCAGCACCCGCTGGTCAAGCTCGGCGAATGGCTGATCGTGGTCGCGCTCGCCGCGCACCTGGGCGGCGGGCTGCGCGTGCTGGCGCTCGAGTTCCTCCCCTGGCGCGACTGGCAGAAGAGCCTGGCTGCCGTCGCGGCGGCGCTGACCATCGCCGTCGGCTTGGCGTTCGCGCTGGCGCTGTAGAATCGCATGAGGAGGTCTCTATGAGAAGAATCCTTGCGTTCGCGTTGGGCGCGCTACTGGCATCCACGGTTTGGGCTCAATCCTGGCCGCAGAAGCCGGTCAAGTTCATCGTCCCGTTCCCGCCGGGCGGCGCGACCGACATCTCGGCGCGGCTCCTCGGCGAGAAGCTCGCGCAGATCTGGGGCCAGTCGGTGATCATCGAGAACCGCGGCGGCGCGGGAGGCGGCGTCGGCGCCGCGGAGGCCGCGCGCGCCACGCCCGACGGCTACACGCTGTTCTTTCCATCGGGCTCGGTCGTCACCGCGAACCAGCACGTCTACGCCCGGCTGAACTACAACCCGGAAAAGGACTTCGTGCCGATCACCAACGTGGTCACCGGGCCGCAGGTGCTGACGGTGCCGGCGGCCTCGCCGTTCAAGACGGTGAAAGACCTCATCGACTACGGGCGCGCCAACCCCGGCAAGCTCACCTTCGGCCACGCCGGCATCGGCTCGCAGACGCGCCTCGCGGCGGAAAACTTCGTGTGGCAGGCGAATATCGACGCCATCGCGGTACCCTACAAGGGCGAAGGGCCGGGCCTTGGGGCGCTCGTCGGCGGCGAGATCAACTTTTTCCTCGGCAACGTCGCCGCCTCGATCGGGCATGTCAACGGCGGCAGGCTGCGCGCGCTCGGCGTGACCAGCAAGACCGAGGCGCCGCAGCTCCCTGGCGTGCCGCCGATCGCCAAGACCGTGCCCGGCTTCGAGAACCAGGGCTGGTTCGGGCTGGTCGCGCCCACCGGAACGCCGCGAGACATCATCCAGAAGGTCTACCGGGACACCAAGAAGGCGCTCGAGGCGAGCGACCTCAGGGCCCGCCTGTGGGTGCAGGGGCTGGCGCCGGTCGCCAACACGCCCGAGGAGATGGGCAGGGCGATGAAGGAAGAGAGCGCGCTCTGGGCCAAGGTCGTGAAGGAGCGCAAGATTCAAGTGAAGTGAAAATCGATCTCGCCCAGGTCGAGGAGGCTGCCAAGGAGCTCTACATCCGGGCGCTGAAGCAGCTGCCGCCCGACATCAAGCGCGGCTTCGATGCCCTCGCCGCGTCCGAGACCGACGCCGGCGCGAAGCGCATGCTCGGCACGATGATGCGCAACATCGCCGTCGCCGAAAGCACCGACAACCTGCTGTGCCAGGACACGGGCATCCCGGTGTACAACGTCTGGATCGGGCGCGGCGTCGAAGTGGACGGCGTCGGGCTGAAGGAGGCGATTCGCCGGGGCTGCGCGCGCTCGACGCGGGAGTATTCCTTCCGCTCCTCGATCGTGCACCCGACCACGCGCGTGAACGAGCAGACCTCGACCGGGCGCGGGGTGCCGGTGATCAATATCGATTTCTCGCCGGAAGAAGCGCTGGTCATCGAAATGATTCCGAAGGGCTCGGGCTCGGAGAACAACTCCTGGCTGCGCATGGCGGTGCCCGCCGAGGGTGTCGATGCGATCAAGACCTTCGTCGTCGACTGCGTGCTCGAAGCCGGCGGCAAGACCTGCCCGCCCACCATCGTCGGCGTCGGCGTCGGCGGCACCGCGGATCTTTGCGTGCACCTCGCCAAGGTGGCGGCGACGCGCGCGCTCGGCACGCGCTGCGAGGACCCCGAGGGCGCGAAGCTCGAGGCCGCGCTCACCGACGCGGTCAACCTCCTCGGCGTCGGCCCGCAGGGCCTCGGCGGCGACTCGACCGCCTTCGCCGTGCACGTCGAGACCGCGGCGACGCACATCACCATGAACCCGGTGGCGGTCAACATGCAGTGCCACTCGGCGCGTCGCGCGCGCGCGACTTTCCGGCCATCGGGGGTGGAGTACGGTTTTTAGGCTGATTCTTCTGCTGCTCGCGATTGCGCCTCAGTTTGCTGCCTACGCCGCGGAGCTGGAGGGCGTGAGCCTCGAGGACCGCGTCCGCGTTGACGGACAGGAGCTGCAGCTGAACGGCATCGCGCTGCGCACCCGCATGGTCTTTTTCAAGGTCTACGTCGCCGGCCTGTACCTGCCCGAGAGGACGACCACCGCGCCGGCCGTGCTCGCTGCGAAAGGGGCGAAACGCATGCACCTCATGATGGTGCGCGACGCCGACGCCGAGCAGTTCGTCGAGTCGATCCTCACCGGCATGCAGCTGAACCATAGCCAGGCGGAATTGGACGCCGTCCGGCCGCAGACCGACGAGCTGATGGCCATGATCCGCAGGGCGGCCTTCGCGCCGAAAGGGACGTCGATCGTCCTCGACTACGCGCCGTCGGCGGGCGGCACTACGCTGTTCATCGACGGCAAGCCGGCAGGCAGGCCGATGGCCGGCGAGGAGTTCTTCCGCGTGCTGCTGCGCATCTGGCTGGGCGAGAACCCGGCGCAGGAGGACCTGAAGAGAGCGCTTCTCGGCCAGGAGCCGTGACCATGGGAAACCGGGAGACCGACATGCACAAGAGGATATTGCCGCTGCTGCTCGCCTTCGCCGCCTTCGCCGCATGCGGCGCGGAGGTCGCGGGCGTCAAGATCGAGGATAGGACGCGCGTCGGCAGCGCCGAGCTCGCGCTCAACGGCGCGGGCCTGCGCAAGCGCGTCTTCTTCCAGGTCTACGCCATCGGCCTGTATCTGCCGCAGAAGAGCTCGAGCGCCGCCGCGATCCTCGAGCAAGCGGGGCCCAAGCGGGTGGCGATCCACATGCTGCGCGACGTCGGGGCGGACACCTTCACCGAGGCGCTCGCCGACGGCATCCGCGCCAACCACTCCGAGGCCGAGGCGAAAGCGCTCGAGCCGCGGATCAAGGAGCTCGCCGCGATCATGGCCGAGCTGAAGGAGGCGAAGAAAGGCATGGCGATCGTGCTCGACTGGCAGCCGCCGCACGGAACCGTGATGCTCGTGAATGGCGCGGCGCGCGGCAAACCCATTGCCGGGGAAGACTTCTACCGCGCGCTTCTGAGGATCTGGATCGGCGACAAGCCGGTGCAGGACGACCTCAAGAAGGCGCTGCTGGGCGGCGGCTGATGCACTACGACTTCAGGACGCCTCTTTCGGAAGATGACGCGAGAAAGCTGCGCGTCAACGACACTGTTACCCTGAACGGCACGCTGTTCGGCATCCGCGACGCGACGCAGATCCACATGTTCGACCGCGGCCGGCGCACGCGCTTCGACCTGCGCGGCCACGCGGTCCTGCACACCGCTCCGAACGTCAGGAAAGTGGACAAAAGCGAAGCGCACCCTGCGGGGTACGCCCCGCTCTGCATCGGCACGACGACTTCCGATCGCATGGAGCGGTTTACCGCACCGCTGATGCGCGAATACGGCGTTCGGCTGGTGATCGGTAAAGGCGGCCTGAGAGACGGTTCCTCGAAAGCATTTCAAGACTTCGGCGGGGCCTACCTGGCGATCATCGGGGGCACCGCCGCCCTCGAGACCACCTGGGTCGAGGCGATCGAGGACGTGGACCTCGACGATCTGCATCCCGAGTCGCTGTGGAAGCTCCGCGTCAACGGATTCGGCCCCTTGCTCGTTGCCATGGACAGCCGCGGTGAGAGCCTGTATTCCCGAGTCAACGCCGAGGCGAGAGCCAAGCGCGCGGAAGTATTGAAGCGGCTAGGCGTACGGTAGAATCGCACGCTCTTTAAGGAGGAGATTCCCATGACCATCGGTATGCGCCTGCTCGCCTTGTGCGCGGCCCTGTTCGCCGCGGCGGGCTACGCCCAGGACAAAGTCACCCTTTCGATCGCCACCGGCCCCACCGGCGGCGTGTATTACCCGCTCGGCGGCGGCATTGCCAACATCCTGTCCAAGTACGTTCCGGGCTACGCCGCGAACGCCGAATCGACCGCGGGCTCGGTCGCCAACCTGCAGCTGATGACGCAGAAGAAGTCGGAGATGGCGCTGTCGATGGCCGACGCTGCCTGGGACGGCTACAAGGCGCAGGGCAAGTTCAGCGGCGGCGCGGTGCCGGTGCGCGCACTCATGGTGGCCTACCCCAACCGCATGCACGTGGTGACGGTGGAGGGCCGCGGCATCAACAAGTTCGCCGACCTCAAGGGCAAGCGCGTCTCCACCGGCGCGCCGAACAGCGCCACCGAGCTGATGACGCAGCGCCTGCTCGAGGCCTACGGCATGGACTGGAACAAGGACATCCGCCGCGAGCGTCTGACCCCCGAGAAATCGGCCGACGCGATCAAGGACAACAAGCTCGACGCCTTCTTCTTCGTGGTGGGGATACCGACTTCGTCGGTGACCGATCTCGCCGCGACGCCGGGCACAAAAATCAAGCTCATCGACCATGCCGACGCGGTCGAGAAGATGGTCCAGCAGCACGGCCCGCTTTACGTGCGCGACGTCATTCCGGCGAAGTCCTACCCGGGGCAGGACCAGGTGAATCACGTCGCCACGGTGTGGAACCTGCTGGTCGCGCACAAGGACATGCCCGACCAGGTGGCCTACACCATCCTGAAGACGATCTTCGACAAGCAAAGCGAGCTGATCCAGGTGCACAAGGAAGCGGCCAACTTCGACATCAAGTACCAGTCGAAAGCCGCCGCGTCGATTCCTTACCATCCGGGGGCGATCAAGTATTTCGCCGAGAAGGGCCTCAAGCTCAACTGAGGCGCCCCGGGAGATCACTGAGCGCCCCGCCTGTGCGGGGCGTTCCTTTTGGGGGAGACGGCAATGGCCGGCGAGATCGATGAATCGACCCTGAAGAAGGTCGAGCAGTACATCGAGCAGGAAGAAGGCGTCCACCACCGCTTCACGGGAGCGTGGGGAACGTTCCTTTTCGTTCTCGCCGTCCTCATGTCGGTGTTCCACCTGTGGGCTGCGTACGGAAATATCAATCCGTACCAGCTGCGCTACGCGCACGTCGGCTTCGTGCTGTTTCTCGCCTTCACGCTGTTTCCCTGGCGCCGCGCGGCGCGCAACCGCCTCTCCTGGCTGGACCTCGGGCTCGCGCTGCTCGGGGTCGCGGCGCTGGTCTACGCGGTCTGGGGCGGCGACGACTTCCTCGACCGCAGCACGCTGCCGAACCAGGCCGATACCGTGCTCGGCATCGCGCTCATCCTGCTGGTGCTGGAAGCGGCGCGGCGCACCACCGGCTGGATCATGCCGTTCGTCTGCATCCTGTTCCTCGCCTACGCCATGCTCGGGCCCTGGCTGCCGGCGCCCTGGACGCACCGCGGCTACGACATCGGGCGGCTGGTCGGCACCATGTACATGACGCTCGAGGGCATCTTCGGCACGCCGGTGGACGTCTCCTCGACGCTCATCATTCTCTTCACGATCTACGGCGCGGTGCTGCAGTTCTCCGGCGCCGGCAAGTTCTACCTCGACTTTTCCTTCGCTGCGCTCGGCGGCAAGCCCACCGGCGCCGGCCGCACTATAGTGCTCTCCAGCTTCCTGCTTGGCGGGCCCTCGGGCTCGGGCGTCGCCACCACCGTCACCATCGGCACGGTCGCCTACCCGATGCTCGCCAAGGCCGGCTACGAGAAGAACGCCGCCGGCGGGCTGCTCGCGGCCGGCGGCCTCGGCGCGATCATCTCGCCGCCGGTGCTCGGCGCCGCGGCCTTCCTGATCGCGGAGTTCCTCAAGATCAGCTACCTCGACGTCATCAAGATGGCGGCGATCCCCACCTGCCTCTATTACCTGTCGCTGTTCCTGATGGTGGAGATCGACGCGCGCAAATACGGCATGCGCATGGTGGACTTCCAGCGCGGGGCGAGCGCCTGGCAGCTCACCCGGACGCAAGGCTTCCACTTCTTTTCGCTGATCTCGATCGTGGTGTTCATGCTGGTCGGCTTCTCGCCGCTCGGCGCGGTGTTCTGGGCGACGGCGGTCGCCGCGGTCACCAGCTTTTTTCACCCCGACTGCGCGCTGATCGACCTGCGCCTGCTGCGCGACCGGCCGCGGGGCTGGATCGCCGAGCTGCTGCTGCGCTCGAAGCTGGTGAAGGCGCTCGAAGCCGGGTCGGTGAGCGTGATCAACGTCGCGGCGACCTGCGCGGCGGCGGGGCTGATCGTGGGCGTGGTGACGCTGACCGGCCTCGGCCTCAAGTTCTCGTCGATCGTGATCGCCTACGCCGGCGGCAGCTTGATCCTCACCGCCATCTATACGGCGCTCATCGTCTGGGTGATCGGCCTCGCGGTGCCGGTCACGGCGAGCTACATCATCTGCGCGGTGATCGCCGCGCCGGCGCTGACCACGCTCGGGGTGCCCGACTTTGCCGCGCACATGTTCATCTTCTACTACGCGGTGCTTTCGGAGGTGTCGCCGCCGACGGCGCTGTCGCCCTTCGCGGCGGCCGCGATCACCGGCGGCGATCCGTACAAGACCACGCTGCAGGCCTGGAAGTACACCCTGCCGGCATTCATCGTGCCGTTCATGTTCGTGCTCGACCCGATGGGCACGGGCTTGTTGCTCTCCATTCCGAAGGGAGGGACCTGGCTGAGCGTGCTTACGATCACCGTGCTGGCGGCGTTTTCGCTCGTCGCGCTCGCCGGAGCCGCTGAAGGCTGGCTTCTCAGGAAGACGCTGATCGTCGAACGGTTGATGCTCCTCGCTGCCGGCCTGCTGCTGCTCGTGCCCATTCCCTTGTACGACGGAATCGGCATCGCCTTGCTGGTTCTGGTGGTTGTCATGCAGTTGCTGAAACCGCGTGCGCGAGCTGTCCACTGACATCCTGATCCTCGGCTCGGGCGGCGCCGGGCTGTTCGCGGCGCTGCACGCGCACAAGGCCGCGCCGGAGCTTTCGATCACCGTCGCGGTGAAAGGGCTGCTGGGCAAGTGCGGCTGCACACGCATGGTGCAGGGCGGCTACAACGTGGCGCTCGCGCGCGAGGACTCGGTCGAGCGCCATTTCATGGACACGATCGTCGGCGGCGGCTGGCTCTGCGACCAGGAATTGGCCTGGAAACTGGTCACCCTGGCCGTGGAGCGCGTGCGCGAGCTCGAGAATGAGCTCGGCTGCTTCTTCGACCGCAATCCCGACGGCACCGTCCACCAGAAGGCCTTCGCCGGCCAGACCTTCGACCGCACCGTGCACAAGGGCGACCTCACCGGCATCGAGATCATCAACCGGCTCGCCGAGCAGGTGTGGGCGCGCAGGATCGCCCGCCTCGAAGAGCACCGTGCTGTTGAATTAATAAGAACAACCGATCAAGAATCCATCGCCGGAGTCCTGTTCATCGACATGAGAACCGGCGAATACGTGTTCGTCCGCGCCAAGGCCGTGCTGCTCGCGACCGGCGGCGGGCCGACGATGTACAAGTACCACACGCCCTCGGGCGACAAGAGCTGTGACGGGCTCGCCATGGCGCTGCGCGC
>Ga0180063_1000548_pt1 | contig 10203 bp, 7 predicted proteins | sample EasRivT47_16_10D_FD_121776 | JGI IMG/M metagenome (GOLD analysis project Ga0180063, IMG submission 121776) | Soil microbial communities from meander-bound floodplain in the East River, Colorado, USA - East River metaG ERMLIBT47_16_10D | ecosystem: Environmental > Terrestrial > Soil > Floodplain ...
CACCTGAATGCGGCGGCGAGGTGGATCTGCAGGGCGCAGGGTGTGTCTCGCGGCGGGGGAGTCGCTCGCAGTTACTCGTTGACATACAACACCTACTTCGGGAGAAGGGGATGGAATCCCTCGTATCCCGAGACGACCGGATACATCATCCCCACGATGTTCGATTATTCGAAATTCTCCGGAAACGGCGAAATGTACGATCGGGCCGTCCAAATGACGGATTGGGAGTGCGAGGTCCAGATGGAAAACGGCGCCGTGCAAGGCGGAACCATCGATCAGGCGCCGACCCCCGCTATCTTCAATACGGGGCAGGTGATCTTCGGGTGGGTCCGGGCTTTCCAGGAAACGAAATGTCAACGGTACATGGAATCCGCCATGCGAGCAGGAAATTATCTGGTCGAGCACCAGGATAAAGACGGGGCATGGCGTAAACATTTATCGGGTTTTGCGTCCAGGTCGATGGAGTTCTACTCCTACAACACAAGGACGGCCTGGGCCCTGCTTCGTCTCCACGCCGTCTCCGGCGGCTCGATGTATATGGAAGCGGCGGTGCGGAACGTGGAACACGCATTAACCCAGCAGGAGGAAAACGGCTGGTTCAGGAACAATTGTCTTTCGGATCCCTCCCGCCCGTTGCTCCACACGATCGCATACTGCATCCGCGGAATTCTGGAGTCGGGAATCTATCTGGAGCGCCCATCCTATATCGATGCGGCGAAGAAAGCGTCCGATGCCTTGCTGGAACGGCAGAGAGGGGACGGCAGCCTGTCCGGTCGCTTCGACGGTAAGTGGAAGCCCGCCGTTTCATGGAGTTGCTTGACGGGGGATGCGCAGATATCCATCATTTGGGGTCGCTTGTACCAGCAGACCCGCGATCCGAAATATCTCGCCGGCGTGAAGAAGGTCAACGATTACCTTAAGAAGGTCCAGTTGACCCACACACGCAACCCCGGCATCTTCGGAGGCATCGCCGGTTCCGACCCTGTCCATGGCCAATACGGCCGTTTCGAGGTGTTGAACTGGGCCGCCAAATTTTTCATGGACGCACTGTTAACGGAAATATCGATCGAAAAAAACGAGCCATCGGCGGAAGGAGGATATGCATGAAGAGGACACCGGCAGCGAAGAAACTGCTTCATACGGCGGATTATCTGAGGATGATCGGGGTTCCGGACATGACGCCACGATCGAGTCCATTTGATCCAGGGTACGACCCGGTAACGCTGGAAAGCCATTTGGAGCAGAGCCACCATCTCATTTCGGTGCTGAAAATCTCCATGGCCTGCTGGCAGGTCGCCCAGGAGAGCGCTACCCGCAGCAAGATCAGGGCGGCAAGACGCATGCGGGTTCCAGTGTGCACCGGCGGGGGACCTTTCGAGGTAGCCGTTCATTTCGGTGTGCTGCCGCAGTTCCTTGACCTGTGCGCGAACCTCGGCGTGAACCGGATCGAGGCGGGAGAGGGATTCACGGACCTGAAGTTGAAGCCGGAACAGGTCGTTCGCCTGATCGAAGAGCGAGGCATGGAGGTCCAGTTCGAGGTCGGCAAGAAGCACGGGGGCACGTTCACTTCGGACGTAGTGGGGGAGCTCATCGATCAGGGAAAAAGCTGGCTGGACGTCGGCGCAAAGCAGATCGTGGTGGAGGCGAGGGAGAGCGCCGAGGGCGTCGGCCTGTTTGGCGACAAGGGACAGTTCAATGCCAAGGCAGCCGACCGTTTCGCGGAGGCCTTCGGACTCGACGTCGCTGTTTTCGAAGCGCCGAACAAGGCGAGCCAGTTCGCACTTTTGAACCATTTCGGCCCGGAGGTCCGGCTGAGCAACATACGAATCGAGGAACTGCTGAGGGTCGAGATCTACCGGCGCGGCCTTCATTCGGATGCGTTTCAGCACGACAACCTGAGGCCGAAAGGGCCGCGGGCCAAATGAACACCTGTCCGACACGAGCCATGAATGCGTCCGTTGTCATCGATTGCTTCCCGGACAGTGCGGAAAGATACCGTCAGAGTCATGCGATCGTAGTCGTCGATGTCATCCGCGCCACCACCACGGCAACGACGGCAGTCAGTCTCGGGAGAAGGGTATTCCCCGTACGGACTACGGACGAGGCGTTTGTGCGTGCGGAACACCTGAAAAAACCGATGCTGGTAGGGGAACTCGGGGGTAACATGCCGTATGGGTTCGACCTGACGAACAGCCCCGTCCAGATCTCCATCCGCACCGATATCGACCGCCCGATGATCCTCGTCTCTTCTTCAGGCACGCAACTGCTGTTGAACTCCGCCGGGAGCGAGGGGGTGTATATCTCATGTTTCCGTAATTTCTCCGCGGTAGCGAAATACATCGTGGGAAAGCACGAGCGGGTGGCAATCCTTGGCGCCGGGTCGAGAGGCAATTTCCGGCGGGAGGATCAGATGGGGTGCTCCTGGGTTGCCGAGAAACTTGTGGAGGAAGGGTACGATCCGTCGGACAGGAAAACGGCGGACATTATCTTGAAGTGGAGCGGGATCAGTTCCGCCGAAGCGCGAAACGGGAAGAGCGCGGATTATCTGCGAAAGACGGGTCAGGAACACGACCTGGATTTCGTGGTGAAGCATGTCGACGATCTGGACACCGTTCCTGCTCTGGTAGATGGGGAATTGATCCTCGCGGCAGGGACGGTAATGAAGCCGCCATCCCTGACGGAATATTAGGACGGTGAAGGATCCGGGCATCCAACGGGCATGAAACCGATCGACACGAAAACTCCCGTCCTTGTCCTGAACTGCAAGATCGGCGCGCTCGCCATCATGCGGAGCCTCGGAAGCCTGGGGATTCCTGTGCACGGCGTCGACGCGGAGCCAAAGGCCCCTGGACTTCTATCCCGTTACTGTCGAGGGAAATACGTCAGGCCATACGATGAATCCCGTTCCGGGGGGTATCTGCAGTACCTTCTCGACCTGGCAAAGCGATTGGGGAAGGGCACGATCCTCATCCCGACCTCCGATGAGTTGTCGCTCTTCGTCGCCGACCACGCGGAAGCGCTCGGTGAATATTTCGTATTTCCGAAAAACACGCCGGATCTCGTCCGGGAGCTCGTCAGCAAGGAGGGGATGTACCACCTCGCCGGAAAACACCGGGTTCCGTCGCCGTTCACAATATTTCCGAAAAGTTCGGACGATGTGCTTCGATATTCCGGGAGCGCGAAGCTCCCGATCATGCTGAAAGGGATCCACGGCAACCGGCTGGAGGAGAGGACCGGGAAGAAAATGGTTCTCGTGCGTACCCGGGAAGAACTGATCGCGAATTATCAGGCCTTGGAGGATCCCGAGCACCCCAACCTCATGCTCCAGGAATACATCCCCGGGGGGGATGACCAGATCTATATCTTCAATGGCTATTTCGATGCTGATTCGGAATGCCTCGCTGCATTCACGGGCCATAAAATCAGGCAAGCTCCCATTCATGTCGGTTGCGCTTCTTTGGGCGTCTGCCGTTGGAACCAGGAAGTTGCGGACATGACGACGGGTTTTATGCGTGCGATCGGCTACAAGGGAATCCTGGACATCGGGTATCGGCTGGACCAGCGGGACGGTAGTTACAAGGTGCTCGACATCAATCCACGGGTTGGGCAGGCGTTTCGGCTCTTTGTGGCGGAAAACGATATGGACGTCGTCAAGGCGCTTTATTTAAATCTTACCGGGCAGGAACAGCCTCCGATCGTCCCACGTGAAGGGAGAAAGTGGGTCATAGAGGATTTCGACGTTATTTCATCATTACATTATCACCAAGAAGGGGCGTTAACGTTTGCCGAGTGGATTAAATCCTTTCGAAAATTGGAAGAGGGCGCCTGGTTCCATTGGAAAGATCCCCTTCCATTCCTCGATATGGTTTGGAGATTATTTGGAAGATTTAGCTCCTGGATGAAAAAATCCCGGTAACAGGATGTATCGAGTCGCTTTCATATGAATAGAACAGATATTTTGAAAATCCGGAGGATGATGAAACGACTTCAGAAGATATGGAGGGATTGGCGGAATACCTCGAAGAAAATTTATTTTTTCCATCGGGTTTCCGAATACAGGGAAATGTGGCGGAATGTTGCGATGGATAACGGTGCACGGTTCACCGTCTTATCCGACGATGTCTGGGAGTATGAATACAACGGCAGGAAGACCAGAATCGTAAATCATGAAATGGAGTTCGACAACCCCGTCACCTTGATTCTGGCAGGGAGAAAACCGTTGATGCATCGCATGCTGCGGGAAGGCGGCATCCCCGTACCCGACCACCTGGTCTTTCATCTGACGGAACTGGAAAAGGCGTACGCGTTTCTCGATGCGCACCCGCCGTACTGCGTCGTAAAACCCGGAAACGGGACGCACGCGGGCGATGGGGTGACAACCCATGTGATGACACGACGTGAAGTCCGGAAGGCCGCGATACTTGCGTCTCTTTATTGCCAAGACCTGCTGATCGAATCCCAGGTCCCGGGAGAATGCTACCGTGTTTTGGTCATCGGCGGGAAGGCGGCTCATGCAGTATGCCGGAGAGGGCCGCGCCTCAAGGGGGATGGGCGGTCGACCGTTCGGCAATTGATCCTTGATGAAAATGAACGACTGAAGCATCGAGGGATGCGGATTCTTACCGTGGATCGCGACTGCCTCTTTACCCTGAGTTGGCAAAAGTTGACATTGGACTCCATTCCCCCAATGGACCATGTTTTTATCGTCAAGACGGTCGACGACCCGCAGGGGAAATTAACGGAAATCCGGACGGTTTACAATGAAAACGTGACGGATTTAATCTGCGCTCCGGTGAGACGCTACGCGGAAATGGCGGCGAAAATTCTTGGTTCGGATTTTGTCGGCGTCGACATCATAACGCCCGACCCGACCGTCTCCCTGGAGGTGAGCGGTGGTAGTATCAACGAAGTAAACACCACGCCGGCATTACACCACCATTACGACGCGAAAAACGAAAAATATCCGAAAATTGCCTTGCAGACAATGGATTGCCTGTTGAGCAAAGCCAAGGTGATCAAGACCGATCCATCCCCGCGGTGAGCGAACATCGAAGGACATGTCGGTTGGCTGCAATGGGCGATGTAATGTTGGCCCGAGGAGTAATGAAGCATTACTTCGAGCGGCCTCAGGATTTTTTATTGACGGATATCCGGGCCGTATTGAATCAGTACGATCTTGTTTTCCTCAATCTCGAAAACCCCGTAAGCGTCAGAGGGACACCGCACCCGATCCAGGATCCGAACGTCACGTTCCGCTCCCATCCGGATACGTTAAATATTCTGAAGAATCTAGGCGTTACGGTCGTTTCCCTGGGAAATAATCACATGTTGGACTACGGGGAGGAGGCACTTGCGGACACCTTGGAGCATTTGGAATTCCAAGGGATCAGGCATATCGGGGCGGGGATAAACTACGAGGATGCCAACCGTCCGTTATTCCTCGAGTGCAACGATCAGAAGATAGCCATGCTTTCATACGTTTTTCTGTTTTCCGCCAGCACGGAAATGGCGAGGGGGAATCGGCCCGGAGTCTCCGATTACCGAATCAAGCATATATTGCCTCGAATCGATGAGCTCAAAAGGAACGGTTATCTGGTGATTGTTTCTGCCCATTGGGGTCTGGAGTATTCTCTGTATCCCCTGCCGTATCAAATGAGAATGGCCCGGAAAATGATCGACAATGGGGCGGCGATCGTCATCGGTCATGGACCTCATTATCCTCAGGGAATAGAGAGTTACAAGGATGGCCAGATCGTGTACAGCTTGGGGAATTTCGTTTTCGATGAACCACATAAATTCGCAAACCGAAGTTTTATCTACGGAGCCGAATTGTCCAATAATATGCGTCCTGAAAATAGAAGGATTTATCCGTATCACATTGTTAATCATGTCCCTACGATTGTAGATTCGATAGCTAAAGAACGCATTGAGAAAATTATTACGAGCCTTGGAGAGTGTTACCCAAGAAAAAGTAAAAATTTCTGGAAAAAGATAAATAATATTTATTTCATGGACATATTTCATCGCGTCATTCAAAACAGATCTATAAAATATTTATATTTACCTCCACTTCGTTTTTATTTCAGTATTGGATTTGCAAATATTATAAAGAAAATCAAGATTGACAATGTGACATCCCTTTTAAAGGTCCTCTGCGCTCGCATGATAAGCAAAGGCAAGGAAAACATTCGAAAATTATTCCCCTTGCCAATGCGGAAGAATCTTTCCATTTGGATCAGCCGGAAGAAGTGGTTGTCCTCAAAGGATTACTGGTCGGCAGGGATCATCAGGGATTTGATGAGTAATAATCCAAAGGAATTCCACAAGTTCATATGGTCTAACCACATTCGCTGCGCAGCGAAACATTACGATTCGGATTCGCTTTTTATCATAGAGAAGATGGAACCTACCCGCATTGAATTATTTAATGATCTCCGGACTGTCATGGAAGATCTTGGAATTGAACCGGGCAAGGATATCCACTCGGTACTTGAAGTCGGGTGCTCTCTCGGGTATCTCCTTCGATTTATTGAGACGGACATCATGCCTGACGTAAAAGAACTTGTCGGAGTCGATATCGATCGACACGCCATCGAGAAAGGATCCAGGTATCTCTCGAGAAATGGATCCAAAGTCTGCCTGATACACGGGGACATGGAAGACCTCGAAGACACTGTCGCCGGTAGATTTTTTGACTTTACATTCGCCGCCGGAGTTCTCAGTTATTTGAACCATGAAGATGCTTTAAAAATCGTTCGTGGAATGTTACGGAGAACCAACAAGATCATGGCGCTTGTGGGCTTGGCCAACCCGTCATTTCACAACAAGGAACTTTCCATCTCCAGATGTTCCGAGGATCACAATTATCAATGGATCCATAATTTCGAGGCACTGGTCGAAGAGGCCGGTGGCCGGGTCGTAAAAAGCCGTTGGGAAGGGACCAAGCTCTACAACTATCAATCGCTCTACTATGTTTTTGCGTCGAAGGTATAAGCATCAAATGTCGCCCCCTGATACATATATTCCGAAAATCTTATTAATATCATACCATTATCCGCCGAGTAGCGCTGTTGGTGGATTAAGGATTGCTAATTTTTCAAAATTCATCCCACTATCCGGCTGGAAGTCGCTTGTTTTAACAATAAAAAATTCACACGTAAAGAATATAGATATTGAAAGATTAAAATTAATAAATGAAGATAATATTTATAAAGCCGGAAAAACATGGAGACTTCAAGATTTATATACATTAACAAAAAAAGTTGCTATAAATATTAGGGGTAATTCTGTTAATAATCATGGGAATACGGATAAATTTGAGAATACAGTCAATAATAAAGAAAGACAAGGTCAAGGAAATGAAAAAATATATGAAAAGCTGAGAAGGTATATTCTGTCATTTTTAAGCCTTCCCGATGGGGACAGAAATTGGGTCCTTCCTGCCTCAATAAAAGCAATTCGTTTGGTGAGGAAAATGAAGATCGACTGCATCTTGACTTCGGGACCTCCCCATTCGGTTCACTTGACCGGGTGGATCGTGAAAAAGATGACCGGGGTCCGTTGGGTTGCGGATTTCCGGGATCCATGGATGACAACAAAGGCCATTAGAGAGTATGTTATGAGGTGCGCCCTCTCTGAGAGAGTGAATCAGTGGATGGAAAAGGAAGCAATTGTCACAGCAGATCTTGTAGTAACTTCCACAAAACCCTTGTGCGAGGCGTTAAAGAAAAGATATTGTGATACATTCAACAATAAACATGACATCTCCTATAATAAATTCGTGCATATACCTAACGGATTCGACGCCGAATATTTTTCAAAATATAATGACTTGAGGAAATACGAGGAATTTACTTTAACTCACACAGGGTCCATGTATTTCGATAGGTCCCCCGAGCCTATATTCAAATCGATAAAAGAGTTATTAGAGGAAAACAAGATACAACTTACAGATATCAGGGTGAAATTGATAGGGGATTGTAAAACTGTCGGCGAAAAATATATTAGGGACATGATCAGATCTTATGGACTGGAACAGGTTGTGGATGTGATCGATACCATTCCATATTCCCAGGCGGTTGAGATCATCAAGCGCAGTCATCTGGCCTTGGTTTTCGCTCCAGACCAACCGTTTCAGATACCGGCCAAAATTTATGATTACATGGGCGTCGGCACGAGAATCCTCGCAATCTGCAATGACGGAGCGACATCAGACTTGGTGAACGAAACAGCAATTGGAAGATCTTTTTCCCCCGCGGATATAGGAGGTATCAAAGAATACATGTTTTATTCTATAAAGTGCAATGGTAACGCTGTTGAATATGATAATAATGGAAACGCCATAGCAAAATATGAAAGAAAAAACATTGTGCATGATTTTGTTGGATATCTAAACTTGATATGCGATCGGTAAATTGGAAATAACGACTCTAAAAAGCAGGATTGCAAGTGGTGTTTTCTGGATAGGTTTGACCAAGATACTTGGGCAGACGATTTCTTGGTTGATTACGATATTTGTAGTGCGGATCCTCACGCCGGAAGATTATGGACTTATGGGGATGGCGGTCCTATTCACCAGTTTATTGCAACTTTTCAACGAATTAGGTCTTGGGACGGCAATTGTTCAGAAGGAGAACATTTCACAAGAAGAACTGTCGAGCATCCACTGGGCGATAATTATCATAAACGCTTGTATTTATTTATTCGTTGTAATTTTTTCTCCGGTCATATCAAATTTCTTTAGTGAACCAAAGTTGACAAGCCTTATTCAAATATTGGGGATATCGTTTTTAATCAATGCCTTTGGTCTGACTTCAAGCTATATGTTGATGAAGAATCTCTCCTTTAAAAAGAGGTCGCAAGCAGAACTTTTCGGAAATATCCTTGGTGCAATTTCAACTTTTCTTTTCGCCATTAACAATTTCGGTGTATGGAGTCTTGTTTACGGATATCTGATCCAGGAAACAATTAAAAATATTTTCTATATATTGTATTGTAATAATAATATATTGTATAAGTTTTCATTCAATAATATAAAGAAAATGATCCTTTTCGGGTTAAAAATCATGTTTTCACGGATCCTTTGGTATATATCTTCAAACGCTGATTTCATGATCGCCGGGAAATATTTAGGAAAAACACTATTTGGTTACTATACTTTAGCTTTTCAGTTTGCGTCCATTCCAATCGATAAAATTGTAACAATTGTTACTCAAGTGGCATTGCCGTCGTTTTCCGAAATTCAGGACGATTTGGCGTCACTTCAGCGCTATTATTTGAAAATGGTGAACATTATCGCATTTGTTACATTCCCGTTATTCCTGGGGTTGTTCTTGGTCGCTGACTCCGGGGTTATTCTATTTCTAACGGAAAAATGGCGCCCCATGATTATACCAATGAAAATCCTTTGTATCGTCTCCTGTCTCAGGGCCATCGGAACATTAAACGCACCCTTGGTCGTTGCGAAAGGGAAACCAAACATATTGTTGGCGAACTGCCTGTTGCAGGCGATCATTTTGCCATACGCATTTTATCTTGGGGCAAAATTCGGCCTCAACGGATTGTCGTTCGCATGGTTATTAACGTACCCCTTTCTTCATCTGATAATCACGTTTCAAACACTCCAGTTATTGCAGGTTTCCTTTTGGCAATACGTAAAGGAGATGAAACATGGAATATTCGGAACCGCTATTATGGTACTAGTTTGCACCGTAGTTAAATACGGATTGTTATTGGGGAAAACGAACACAGTTAACTTCTTTGTCATCACTTGTGCAGGGATGACAATTTACTTGTTATATAGCGTATTATTCAACAGGGAAATTATTAGTGAAGTGGTTGGGATAATAAAATCAAGAAATAAATTGCCTGATCAGATTCGAACGGTGGCACATGTCTCTTCCTAACCCTGTAAAAGCTGGCAAGCGGTACGCCAGAAGAGAATTGCTCAACCTCTGTAACTGGCTAGACAATTTCTCACTGTGGATTCAAAGGAAGTTGTTGAAGGCGACCTTGGCAAATCATCGGGCGGAGGAAAGCCTGGAGATTCCGCTTGCCAACATGGATGAGGATCTGCTCGGGATGTATATCCGCTGGAACGGGCACCATGTAGAGAAGACGGTTCGATACGAGAAAACGAGCGGCCGTGGGTTTTCCAAGCCGAGCCTGCTACGCGATGCCCTTGATGAGTGGTACCGGCGCAAC
>Ga0180063_1000549_pt1 | contig 10196 bp, 13 predicted proteins | sample EasRivT47_16_10D_FD_121776 | JGI IMG/M metagenome (GOLD analysis project Ga0180063, IMG submission 121776) | Soil microbial communities from meander-bound floodplain in the East River, Colorado, USA - East River metaG ERMLIBT47_16_10D | ecosystem: Environmental > Terrestrial > Soil > Floodplain ...
AGACCGAGCGGATCACCGAGCATGCGATGCACCCCGAGCGGTTCGACATTCCCGAACGACTGGCCCGGGCGGTGGCCGAGACCCGCGATCGGGGCGGGGCGGTCTGGGCCGTGGGTACGACCGTCGTCCGGGCGCTCGAGAGCGCGGCCCGGCCCGACGGCAGCATCGCCTCCGGCCGGGCGGAGACCCGATTGCTCATCGCGCCCGGCTACGCGTTCCGCGCCGTGGATCGCCTGGTGACGAACTTCCACCTCCCGCGCTCGACGCTGCTGATGCTGGTCGCGGCCTTCGCGGGGTACGAAACGACGATGGCGGCCTACCGGCACGCGGTGGCCGCCCGGTATCGCTTCTACAGTTACGGCGACGCGATGTGCGTGATCTGATGCATACGTTTTCCCTCGAGGCCACCCAGGGCCTGGCGCGCGCCGGGACCCTTCGCCTGCCCCGCGGAGCGGTGCGGACGCCGGCCTTCATGCCGGTCGGCACCTACGGCACCGTTCGCGGCCTGCACCCCCACGAGGTGCGCGGTGCCGGCGCCCAGATCATCCTCTGCAACACCTACCACATGCACCTGCGCCCCGGCGAGGACGTCGTGCGGGCCCTGGGCGGTCTGCACGCGTTCACCCACTGGGACGGCCCGATGCTCACCGACAGCGGGGGCTTCCAGGTCTTCTCGCTCCAGAGCCTCCGGCGCATCGATGAGGAGGGAGTCGAGTTCCAGAGCCACGTGGACGGGAGCACCCGGACAATCACTCCCGAGCGCTCGATGGAGATTCAGCAGGCCCTCGGCGCCGACATCGTGATGCAATTCGATCACGTGGTGCCGGGACAGGCGGATCACGCGCTGGCGCGGGAGGGGATGGAGCGGTCACTCCGCTGGCTCGACCGCTGCAAGACGCGGCACGATCAGCTGGCAGAAACGCCACTGCCCGACCCGCTGACCCGCCTCCCCGCTTCCCCGCCGCCGCAGGCACTGTGGCCCATCATCCAGGGCGGCAGCCACGACGACCTGCGCCGCGCCTCCCTCGACGGCATCCTCGAGCGCGGCCCGTGGAGCGGCATCGCGATCGGCGGGCTGTCGGTCGGGGAGCCGAAGCCCGTGATGCATCGTGTCCTGGAGGGGCTCGCGCCCGTGCTGCCCGCCGCGGTGCCCCGTTATCTTATGGGTGTCGGATTTCCGGCGGATCTGCTCGAGGGGATCGCCCGGGGGGTGGATCTGTTCGACTGCGTCGCGCCCACCCGGAACGGCCGCCACGGGACCGCTTGGATCACGACCGGGCGGGTGAACGTCCGCGGCGCGGCCAACCGGCTCTCGAGCGAGCCGCTGGATCCCGAGTGTGACTGCGAGACCTGCACCACGTTCAGCCGCGGGTACCTCCGCCATCTATTTGTGGCGGAGGAGATGCTCGGGCTCCGGCTGGTGTCGATCCACAACGTCCGGTTCCTCATCCGGCTGGGGGAGCAGGCCCGGGCCCACATCCTGGATGGCACCTTCGACGGCTGGAGTCGCGCGTGGCTCCGCCGCTTTCACGCACGAGGCGAGACGTGATGCTTTCCCTGGCTAGTCTGATGGCGCCCGCACCCGGTCAGAAGGGCGGGATGAGCCTGCTGCTGATCCAGCTGCTGCTCATCGGCATGGTGTTCTACTTCCTGATCCTGCGCCCGCAGTCCCAGGCGCGGAAGAAGCACGCCGAGATGCTGACGGCGCTCAAGAAGGGTGACGATGTCATCACCACCGGCGGCCTGATGGGCAAGGTGCGCGACATCAAGGACGATCGCGTCACGATCGAAAGCGGCACGAGCACCGTCGTGGTGCATCGCTCCCGCATCATCCAGGTGGGCGAGACCGCCCCGCCCCAGCTCCCGGCCTGATGCCGCTGCTCCCCATCCACCTGCTGGGTTCCGAGATCCTCCGCCGGGCGAGCGCGCCGGTGACGGCGGTCGACGACGCCGTGCGGCGCCTCGTGGACGACATGTTCGAGACCATGGACGCGGCGGAGGGCGTGGGCCTCGCCGCCAACCAGGTCGGAATCGGGCAGCGGGTGGCGGTTGTCGACGCGGAGGGCGACCGATTCGCGATGATCAACCCGCGCCTCGTGGAGGTGTCGGGCCGCTCGACGGCGGAGGAAGGTTGCCTCTCGATCCCGGACGTCTACGCGGAGGTCACCCGCCCCGAGCAGGTGGTGCTGGAGGCCCTCGATCGCGAGGGTCAGCCGTACCGGATGGAAGCGACGGGACTCAAGGCACGGGCCATTCAGCACGAGATCGACCACCTCGACGGCATTCTCTTCCTCGATCGCCTGAGCCCGATGAAGCGCCGGCTGCTCGCCGCCAAGTACCGCCGGGAGCACAAGGACGATGCCGGCCACATCCGGGAGGTGGCGCGGCCGACCGGCCGCGAGCGCTGATGCGCGTCGTCTTCTTCGGCACCCCGGCGTTCGCGGTGCCGTCGCTCGAGGCGCTCATCCGCCACGGCCACCAGGTGGCCGCCGTCGTCACCCAGCCGGACCGCCCGCACGGCCGGTCCCGATCCACGCTTGTCCCTCCTCCGGTCAAGACCACCGCCCTGCACTACGGCCTCCGGGTTCTGCAACCCGAGCGGCCGATCGGCGATTCCTTCACCGCCTCGCTGCGTGAGGCCGGGGCCGAGCTCGGCGTGGTGGTCGCGTACGGGCACATCCTCAGGCCGGAACTACTCGCCATTCCCGCCCGCGGCATGATCAACATCCACGCCTCCCTGCTGCCGCGCTGGCGCGGCGCGGCTCCGGTGCAGGCCGCGATTCTCGGCGGGGATCCGATGACCGGGGTCAGTGTAATGCAGATGGAGGCGGGCCTGGACAGCGGGCCGGTATTCCTCAAGCAGGAAACGCCAATCGGCGCCACCGAGACCGCGGGGCAGCTCACCACCCGGCTCGCCGCGCTCGGGGCGGAGGCGCTCGTCGACGCCCTCGACCGGATCGAGCAACACGGCCTGGTCGCCACGCCGCAGGACGAAAGCCGCGCGGCATTCGCGCCCAAGGTCTCCCGCGAGACCGCGCGCGTGGACTGGAGCCGCGATGCGCTGGAGCTGAGCCGCCACGTGCGCGCGTTCGAACCGTGGCCCGGAGCGTGGACCACCACGCGGGGACCCGAGCTGAAGCTGTTCTCCGCGACGGCGACGGAAGGGGAAGGAGCCGCGGGGACCGTGCTTCGCACCGACCATGCCCTCCTCGTCGCGTGCGGGAGAGGTGCGCTGGCCATTGAGGAGGTGCAGCCGGCCGGAAAGCGCCGGCTCGCGGCCGCCGACTGGCTGCATGGCCGTCCGCTCGCGGTGGGTGACCGGCTGGGATGAGGCCCCTCCCCCGGCTTCACGCGATCACGGACGCCGCCGTGCTGGCCGATCCCGATCTGGGGATTCGTGCCGCCGCGATCGCGGCGGCCGGGAGTGCGGTCGCGCTGCACGCGCGGGATCGGACGATGGACACGGCGGGCCTCGCCCGCGTGGCGCTGCGCTTCATCGCGCTCGCCCGCCCGCCCGAGGCCGCCGTGTTCATCAGCGGCCGGCCGGACCTCGCGCGCGCCGTCGGAGCGCAGGGGGTGCAACTCTCGGGCGCCGACCTCGCGGTGCCCGACGCCCGGCGGGTCTTTCCCACTGGCTGGGTCGGGCGATCGGTCCATTCCGTCGCCGAGGCGAAGGTCGCCGCCGATGAGGGCGCGGACCTGCTGGTGCTGGGAAACATTTATGAGACGCTCACCCATCCCGACCGCCCCGGGATCGGACTCGCGCCGCTGCGCGAGTCCGTCGCGCTCGGCATCCCGGTGATCGCCATCGGCGGAGTCACCCCGGATCGCGCCGCCGCGCTCCGCGACGCCGGCGCCTGGGGTGTCGCGGCGCTCCGCGCACTCTGGGGATCCCCGGATCCGTACGCCGCCGCGGTCGCCCTGCTCGAACCGTGGAGCACTCTCGCGTGACCGATCTCGCCCTGACCGTTAACGGTGAGGCGCGCAGCGTTCCCGGCCCCGCGACGCTCGCCGACCTGCTCTCGCACCTCGGACTGGACCCACGCGCCGTCGTCGTCGAGTTGAACCGCGAAATCGTCCGCAGGCCGCGCCTGGGAGAGACCGACCTCAAGGATGGCGACGTGGTCGAGCTGGTGCACTTTGTGGGTGGGGGTTGAATTATCTTTCCCTCATGACCTCCACCATCGCCGCCCCGGCCGATACGCCGCTCGCAATCGGTGGCCGCGCCTTCCAGTCGCGACTGCTGGTTGGGACGGGCAAGTACCGGAACAATGCCGAGATGGTCCAGGCCCTCGAGGCCTCAGGCGCCGAGGTGGTCACGGTGGCCGTGCGCCGGGTGGACCTCGATCGGACGAAGGAAGCGGGCGTGCTCTACCACCTCTCCCCTGACCGCTACTTCCTCCTGGCGAACACCGCCGGCTGCTACTCGGCCGATGAGGCGATCCGGTATGCCCGCCTCGCCCGCGAGGCCGGCTTCAACGAGTTCGTGAAGCTCGAGGTGATCGGCGACAAGGAGACGCTCCTCCCCGACACCGATGGACTGCTCTCGGCCGCGCGGGTCCTGGTTCGCGAAGGATTCAAGGTCCTGGCCTACACCAACGAGGACCTGATTACGGCCCTCCGGCTGGAGGAGGCCGGCTGCGCCGCTGTCATGCCCCTGGCTTCGCCGATCGGAAGCGGGCTCGGATTGCTCAACCCCTACGCGATCCGCATCATCAAGCGGCGGCTCTCGGTGCCCGTGATCGTGGACGCCGGAGTGGGCACCGCGTCCGACGCCTGCCTGACGATGGAGCAGGGCGTAGACGGCATCCTGATGAACACCGCCCTTGCCGAGGCACTTGACCCGGTGATGATGGCGCAGGCGATGCGGTACGCCGTGGAGGCAGGACGCGCGGCGTTCCTGGCCGGCCGTATGCCTCGACGGGAAGTCGCGATGCCTTCCAGCCCGTCCCGCGGTTTGCTCGACTGACCGGACCTCCGTGGCTGATGCTCCCGGCATAGGCCTCGAGGCGCGACGAGCGGCACTCCTGATCCTCCGCGAAGTCCGGGCGGGGGCGCCGTTCGATGCCGCACTCACCGCCGCCATTCCCCGATTGCCGGACGCCGACCGGCGCCTCGCCCACGAGCTCGCCGCCGGCATCCTGCGCCGGCAACACGCCCTCGACGATCGATTGGCCCCGCTGACCCGGCTCGGCTGGGAGACGGTCAGCGAGCCGCTCCGTGATCTCCTCCGGCTCGGGGCCTATCAGTTGCTGCAGCTCGAGCGCGTACCCCCGCACGCAGCAGTCAGCACAACCGTCGAACTGGCCCGCGAAGCGGTCGGCGGCGGCTCGGCCGGGTTTGTGAATGCGGTGCTGCGGCGCCTCGCGCGGGGCGGGCCGGCGCCGGCGGTGGCCGTCTCCGCCGACCCTGTCGCCCGGCTGGCCCGCGCATACTCCCATCCCGAGTGGCTGGTCGCCGGGTGGGTCGGACGCTTTGGGCCGGACGGGACGGAAGCTCTGCTGCGCCACAATGACACGCGTCCCCCGCTCGTTCTGGCGCCGGCCCGCGAGCCGACCGGGCAGCTCGCGCAGCGGCTCCGCGCGGCGGGAATCGTGGCCCGACCCGCGCCGTTCGACTCCGGCCTCGTCGTCGAGGAGGCCCGCCCGGCGGAGCTGCCCGGGTATGCCGAGGGAGCGTTCATCGTGCAGGACCCGGCGCAGGGACTCGTGGCGCGCTTCGCCGATATCCCGGACGGCAGCGCCATACTCGATGCGTGCGCGGCGCCCGGCGGAAAGACGATCGGGCTCGGCCGCCGGGCGCGGCTGGTGGTGGCGGGGGAACGCCACCGGCGGAGGGTGAGGCGGCTTCGGGAAAACCTGGCGCGGGCCGGCTCCGGCCGGGAATTCGCCGTGGTGGCGGATGCCGCGAATCCGTGTGTCAGGCCGATGGACGCGGTGCTGCTCGACGCCCCCTGCCTCGGCACCGGCAGCTTCGCCCGGCATCCTGACGCACGGTGGCGCGTCACAGCCCAGGCGCTCCGGTCCTTGGTCGAGACCCAGGCCCGGCTCCTGGCTGGCGTCGCGGCCGCGGTGCGGCCGGGGGGCCTGTTAGTTTACGCCACCTGTTCGCTCGAGCCGGAAGAGAACGAGGACCAGGTGCAGCGGTTCCTGGCGGAGCATCCTGCCTTTCGGCGGGACATGCCGGCAACCGTACCCGCGGAGTGCCTGAGCCCGGCAGGCGATCTCTCGTTGATGCCTCATGTGCACGGAACCGACGGCGCGTTTGCCGCCCGGCTCAGGAGGGATGCATGAAGGTGCGGCGGTTTTCAGGCGAGTCGAACCCCTTGTTCCAGCGCCGGGTCCTCGTCGGGCTGGGCGTTGTGGCGGGGGCCTCGTTGCTGGGCTATCTGCTCGCCGTGCTGGTGATCTTCCCGGCCCCGCCGGGCGAGGGAGGGGGCCTGGTGCCGCGCGTGCTCGATCAATCGCTCGAGGAGGCGCAGGCAAAACTGGTCGCCGAGGGGTACCGCGCACGCCTCGAAGGGGAGTCGGCGCATCCGACGGCTCCGGCCGGCACCGTCATCTGGCAGGACCCGCCGCCAGAGACGATCGTGCCGCGGGGCGGCCTGGTCCGATTGACCGTCAGCGCAGGGCCGGAGGTGATCCCTGTGCCCGACCTGGTGGGACTCGAGGTCGGACTCGCGCGGACGGTCCTCGCGCAGGCGGGGTTCCGGACGGTCGCCGCCGATACCGTGGCCGCACCGTCCGATCCCGGCACTGTCGTGGCGAGCCGGCCCGCGGCAGGTGCCACGCGGATGCCGGACGACCCGATCACGCTGGTCGTCAGCCGCGGGTCCGCGGATATTTCCGTTCCCGACCTCGTGGGCCTCCAGCGTGACGAGGCGATGGAGCGACTGACCCGCGCCGGGCTCTTCGTCGGATTCGTGCGCCAGAGGGAAATGCCGGGCACGCGCGACGGCGTGGTTCTCGAGCAGCGCCCATCCGCGGGAAGCCGGATGGTCCGGAATGGACGGGTGGACCTGACTCTCTCGAGGATGCCGTGAACCCGATCATCGCCCCGAGCGTCCTCAGCGCGGACCTGGCCCGTCTCAGGGAACAGGTGGAGGCCGCCATCGCAGGCGGCGCCGAGTGGTTGCACGTGGACGTGATGGACGGCCAGTTCGTGCCCAACCTGACCTTCGGGGTTCCGATGATCCGGGCCCTCCGCGGTATCACGGACCGGCCCATCGACGTGCACCTGATGGTGGAGCGCCCGGAGCGGTACATCGACGACTACGCCGCGGCGGGTGCGGCCGTCTTCACCTTCCATCCCGAGGCGACAGTCCACGTCCAGCGGCACCTGGCGGCAGCCAGGGAGCGAGGCATGCTCGCCGGGCTTGCCCTCAATCCGTCAACATCGGTGGGCGTGCTCGAGGAGGTCGTCGACGACCTCGACCTGGTCCTCGTGATGTCCGTGAATCCCGGATTTGGCGGACAGCGCTACATCCCCGCGGCGACGGCCAAGATCCGCCGGGTGCGGGAGCTCCTCGACCGTCGGGCCAGTCGCGCGCGGCTCGAAGTGGACGGCGGCATCACGACGGCGACGATTGCCGCGACGCGTGCCGCGGGGGCGGATACGTTTGTGGCGGGGACCGCCGTCTTCGGCGCGCCGGACATCGCCGGCGCGGTCCGCGAGCTGTCCCACCTCAGTCAAACGCGGGTGTAGGCAGCGTATGGCGATTTCCAAGCAGTGGGTAGCGGTCGGTACCATTGTCGCCGGCCTGAGTCTCGGGGCCGTCGCCCTCGTCACGCTCGGCCCCCGGATCGAGCGCGTGGAGGTCGGCGCCCGGGCGCCGAACTTCCAGGCGGTCAACCTCGCCACCAATGATTCCATTTCGTTGCGCGAGGAATACCGCGGCTCGGTGACGCTGGTGAACATCTGGGCCACCTGGTGCGGCCCGTGCGTCGAGGAAATGCCCGCCATCGAGGGACTGTATCGCTCGCTCGGTTCCCGAGGCTTCCGTGTCGCCGCGGTGAGCATCGACGAGGGCGATCCCGCCGATGTGCGGGCCTTCGCCCGCAATCTCGGCATCACATTCGACTTGCTGCAGGATCGGAGTGGACTGATCCAGCGGACCTACCAGACCACCGGCGTGCCCGAAAGTTTCCTCCTCGACCGCGATGGCGTCATCGTCAAGCGGATCATCGGCGCGCACGACTGGGGCTCCCCGGTCAATCGAAGGCTCGTGGAACGCCTGGTGGCGGCCGGCGGGCGCTGACGTGAGGCCCGGCGGTCGGATCCTTGGCATCGAAACCTCCTGCGACGAAACGTCCGCCGCCGTCCTCTCCCTGGCGGGGAACCGTCCGCGGCTGGAGAGCGTCGTGATCCTGTCGCAGGATGTCCACGCGGTCTTCGGCGGGGTGGTGCCGGAGCTGGCGAGCCGGGCGCACGTGGTCACGATCAGCCAGGTCGTGGACCGCGCGCTCGCCGAGGCCGGAACCGGGCTCGACGGGATCGGCGCGATCGCGGTGACGAGCGGTCCGGGGCTCGTGGGCGCGCTGCTCGTCGGCGTCATGTACGGGAAGACCCTCGGCTACAGCCTCGGCGTGCCGGTGCTGGGCGTGAACCACCTGGAGGGCCACTTGTTCGCGCCGACGCTCGAAGATGAGGAATTCGCGCCGCCGTTCGTGGCGCTGCTGGTGAGCGGCGGACACACCATGCTGCTCGACGTCCCCGAGTGGGGCAGCTATCGCCTGATGGGGCAGACCCTGGACGACGCCGCGGGTGAAGCCTTCGACAAGGTGGCCGCCCTGCTTGGCCTCGGCTACCCGGGAGGCCCGCCGGTCGAGCGACTGGCGGCCACCGGGCGCCCCGGCAAGTTCGCCTTCCCGCGGCCCCTCCTTCGCGACGTGCACCAGGAGGAGAGCGCCAACCGCTGGCACTTCTCGTTCAGCGGGCTCAAGACGGCGGTGCTTCGCGCCGCGCGGGCCAGCCCCGACCTCGAACGGGACAAGGCCGACCTCGCGCGGGGATTTCAGGACGCCATGCTCGATGTGCTGGTCGAGAAGACCGCCCGTGCAGTCGAGGAATCGGGGTACACAACCGCGATGGTCGGCGGAGGCGTCGCGTGCAACCGCACACTCGCGGGCCGGTTGCGGGAACGCCTCGCCGGCATTGCCACCCTCGCGGTGGCATCGCCCCGGCTCAACACCGACAACGCCGCCATGATCGCGGCGGCGGGTGCGTGGCGTCTCGCGCGCGGAGACCGGAGTGGCCTCGATCTCGAACCGCGTGACGATCTTCCCCTCCCCGGTCTCATCCCGCTCCCCGCCTGACCCGGACTCTGCGATGACCGTCTATCCCTTCAACATCCATCTCGGTCCGATCGAGATCACCGGCTACGGCATCATGATGATGGTCGGCTTCCTCATGGGAGGCTGGCTGATCGGACTCGAGTTGAAGCGCCGCGGGCTCAATCAGGACTACGCCGCCGACTTCATCATCGCCGCGCTGATCGGAGGGGTCCTGGGCGCCAAGTTGTGGTACGTCGCCCTGACGCAGGACGCCGGCGCGCTGCTGTCGCGCGGCGGACTGGTCTGGTATGGCGGGTTCATCGGAGGAGCGCTCGCGGTAGTGTTCAATGGGTGGCGGCTCAAGGTACCCGCGCGGTGGACCATGCAGGTCGCCGCGCCGGCGCTCGCGGCGGGCTACGCGCTCGGGAGAGTCGGGTGCTTCCTGGTGGGCGACGACTACGGCCGGCCCACCGATCTCCCGTGGGGCGTGGCGTTCCCCCGAGGACTGCCACACAGCACCGCCGCCACCCTGGCCGACTTCCGGGTCGCCATCCCCGAAGGTACGGACCCCTCCACCGTGCTCGCCGTCCACCCGACGCAACTCTACGAAGTGACGATCATGCTGGTCGTCTTCGCCCTGCTCTGGACCCTCCGCTCCCGGGAGCGCGGGACGGGATGGCTCTTCGCCGTGTACCTGATGCTCGCCGGCCTCGAGCGCTTCTTCGTGGAGATCTTCCGCGCGAAGGACGATCGCTTCCTTGCCGGCTTCACCATCGCGCAGCTCACCAGCGTGGTGCTCATCGGGATCGGTGCCTCCCTGTACCTGCGGTGGCGTGATGACCAGCCATTGGCGGCCGGAACTTACCTGTCGACTGTCAAGAAATAGGTCGCCGCCTAATTTTTAGACAGTTACGTAACCTCTTG
>Ga0180063_1000551_pt1 | contig 10176 bp, 17 predicted proteins | sample EasRivT47_16_10D_FD_121776 | JGI IMG/M metagenome (GOLD analysis project Ga0180063, IMG submission 121776) | Soil microbial communities from meander-bound floodplain in the East River, Colorado, USA - East River metaG ERMLIBT47_16_10D | ecosystem: Environmental > Terrestrial > Soil > Floodplain ...
CCACCGAAGGTGGGAGCACCCAAGGCCCCAAGGAGAAAGAGACCATGACCACCCAGACCCAGATGCCTGTCTGCCCGAAGTGTGGGGAGACGGACTTCACTGACGAGGGGGAAGAGCTGGAGCCCGGCTCGACCACGTACAGCCAGACCTGTCAGGGATGCGGCGCGGAGCTGCAGATCACCCGACGGGTTGAAGTGTGGTACGAGACAACGGCGTAGTGATGCGCCAACTACCGCAGCGGTATGCGACACTCCCCGCGCGCGACAACCAGAGGAGGTGATATGCGTCTGACGTTCCTGTCCACCATGCCGGGCAACAAGGTACTCGCCGAGTTCGCCCCGTCCATTCCCCTTCAGGGGTTCAAGCACATCGAGGTGACGCTGCAGACTGGCGCCGCCCCGGCTGACGTTGCGGCCGCACTGCGCACGCTGGCCGACAAGATCGCGGCCCTGTCATGAGCGAGATCGCCACTCAGGGATTCTCCGTAGGCGGCCAGAGCGCGTGGCGCATCCGTTCGAAGGGTGACGTCTTCGCTGCCCTGCACTGGGTCCAAGGGGAGCCAAGCATCGTCATCGCTCCCAAGCGTGGCGGCATGCGTCTCGTTGGCGCGGTGCCGTACGTCCTGCCGCTGAGCGCTGCGCACGAGCTGGTCAGAGAGGGCTCGAACGGCGCCGAGGTGGACGTGGTCGTGCTGGTCGAGAAGGCTGCCACGGCTGCCGAGGTGATCGGTTACAAGGGGGACCGCTACGTTGCGCACACGATCGCCGATCTGTTGGTCGAGTGCCTCGACGATCTGTGCGACATGCCTCCCGAGCCAGAGAAGGGTCAGGTCCGCCCCCGTGAGGAGGGCACAGTCCAGTTCCGCGCCGACGGCAAGGTGCTGTGGGAGAAAGACGCATCGGAGCTGGCATGAACATCATCGCCGTCCACGTCCGCACCGACACCGGCTGGCAGAAGGTAGCCGGTGTCGACCACGAGGTGCACGCCCGCATGGTGATCGGCCGCACTGTGACTCGGTGGCTGCAGGAGAGCGTCCCGCTGATCGGGGTCCATGACACGGCGCGTCTCGCCCGCAATCTGGACGTCCCGCTCAAGGAGGCGCTACTGATCCTCACCGGGAGGCGGACATGACCCAGTGCCCGAACGGTGGCGTCTGCGAGCGCTTCATCTGCGAGATCGGCTCACGCTGCGGGAAGATCAAGCCACAAGATGTGGTGCCGGATACCGCCAAACCCGCGGTTCCAGCCGACCTACCCACCACATCTGGTGTGCAGACTGCCGACGAGCGGTAGCCGGAGCGAGTTGTACCTTTGCGGGGCACACCGCAGAATCCTGTTTGCGGTCACCCATTCGATCGTCCAATCACATCCAATTCCAGAGGAGGAACGATGAATCCAACGTCAGCCCCGGTCGAAGAGCAGCCCGCGCCCGCCACGCTTGAGCCGTGGGTGCAGCGCGTGGTCGAAGAGTTCGAGCAGCTCAGCGACCGCGTCGAGCGTCTCGGTGACTTCCTCGACCGCGTCGAGCAGGGCGCAGTCAAGCTGGACCCTATCTCGCGCACGCTGCTGGTCGCGCAGCACGGGGCCATGACCGCGTATCAGGGGATCCTCTCGATCCGCCTGAACACGAAGGTCCAGCCGACCGAATGAGTATCCGTCAAGCCGTAGGCGCCGCTGCAGTGCTGTTCGCTGTGACCATCGCGGTCACGGTGGGCGCCGCTGCGGTGGCGCAGTTCCTGACCACTCACCTGCACGGCGTGCTGGTCTGGGGTCCGCTGTGAAGCACTTCGCGCACGCCGTGCTGGCCGTGGCGATCCACGTCGTGACGTGGGGGCTGATCGTGCTGCCGGCGCTGTACCTGATTCGCCACGCTTGGAGGGGATGATGCACGGATACGATCTGCCGGGGCCGCACGCAACCGCACGAGCGGAGCGCGCGCGAGAGTGGCAATGGGCCGCCATCGTCACTGCGATCGCCATCGCGGCTGGCGCCATCCTTCACTGGGTAGTGATGACATGACCATCCGCTCCATGCCGTCGACGGACGCGTACCGCGACAACTTCGACCGGATTTTCCGGAAGGAGCAGCCGGCCGAGTGCGACTGCCTCAACCGTCGCCACATCAACGGGATCTGCCAGCGCTGCGGCCGCGACAACTGCGCGATGCTGCGCGCGAAGATCCTCAACGACACCGGGGTCGGTGGTTCATGAGCATCCCGCTGCTGCTGGCGGTCCTGCTGTGCATCTGTGCGATCGCGTGGATCGACTGATGCTCTACGTCGAGATCGCGGCCAGCATCCTCACCCTCGCTGGCATCTACCTCGGGAGCACGACGCTGCTCGGGGCCATCGCCTACCTTGGCTCGATGGTCTTCTGGTGGTGGCTCACGTACTCGCGCAAGCTGTGGGGCCTCGTGCCCCTGAACATTGGCAGCACGATCCTGTCTGCCTACAACCTCTGGAGTGCCCTATGACGACACGAGCAGCAACACGGGCAGCGGTCTACGCTGCGATCGATGGAGAGCGGGACTATCAGGACGCCCTCTGGGACCACGACTCCTCGCCGCACAAGCTGTCGGTCGAGGCGTGGTTGGTGTACATGGACGTCTACCTGCGCGAGGCGAAGGAACAGATCACGCGCGAGGCTGACGTGACCGCCAAGCCGAAGGTGCTCGCCACGATCCGCAAGATCACGGCGATGGGCGTGGCCTGCATGGAGCTGAACGGGGCGCCGCTGCGCGTGAAGCCGTGACCAAACTCATTCGAGCCATCCGCAAACGCTGGTGCCGCATCTGGGGCCATGAGCCGCAGACCCGTGCCGAGCAGGTGTTCTCGTGGAACCCGGGCGGCACCGGGGGCAACGTGACCTTCCTGTACTCGCGCCACTGCTCACGCTGTGGGGCTCGACTGGCGGGGCCGCGATGAAGCCGCTGATCGTGAGCATCCGGCCGCACCCGGTATGGCGGGGTGAGCTGCAGGTGGGCTGGAAGGATGCCACCGGCTTCCGCGAGATCGCCACGCGCCAGACATACGCCGATGTGTACGAGCTGGTCGCCCAGTTGCGCACCGACTACCACAACCGGCAGATCATGATCGTGGACGAGGCGCTGCCGCTGGAGCATGCGCGCGCAGCGAGGCTACGCTGGCCGCCGACGCTGCTGCAGAAGCTGGTCCGGGACTCACGCCCGCGCTGGTACGTGATCGGGCTCGGCGCCCTGCTGCTGACATGCGTCGTACTGGGGATCCCGCAATGTGGGTAGATATCCTCGTGTACGGCACGCTCGGCCTGATCGTGGCACTCTGCGTCGCCGCCTTCGTCAGTGCGGTGAGCGACCCGGGCGATCTGCTGTGACCGATGCCATGATCGCCCTGACGTGCTACTTCCTGTCGGTCGGGTGCGCTGTCACCTCGTTCGCCTACCTGATGGCGGGCCTCGTCGACTGGCACAACCGCCAATGAGCTACCGCGGCACGCCGACCCTGATGGAGCTGCTCGACCGCTTGGGCGGGTTCGAGCCAGAGATCTCCGGCCCGATCAATCCCCCGAAGCCGACGAAGAAGGAGCGCCTCGCCGCCGGCATCTTCCGCGCAGCGACTGACCTGTCCCTGCCGCCTCAGTCCTGCCCCTGTCCGCCGTGGGTCGCCTGCGGCTGCATGACGAAAAACACCGAATAGCCCGGTTTCCGCCAACCGGGGTCAGAACTGCTACCTTCTGGGCCTCATCCCCGGGAGGTTTCCGCATGGCGCTGGCAAAGCAGACTCGGTCGTACGGCTCGCGCAAAGACGTGGGACTCCCCTCATCCCTCGAAGAGGAGGCCAAGGCCGCCTCGGACGGTGAGCAGATGGGCGACAAGGAGCAGCGCCACCTCGCGAAGCTGAACGAGTGGCTCACCTCCGAGCGTGACCGGCAGGCAGAGAACCGTTACCAGATGGCCCTCGACGAGGACTTCTACGACGGCCTGCAGTGGACCGAAGACGACGCGAAGGAAGTGGAGTCACGCGGGCAAGCACCGCTGGTCTACAACGAGGTCAAGGTCTCGGCGGACTGGGTGCTCGGCTCGGAGAAGCGCAACCGCACCGACTGGAAGGTTCTGCCCCGCACCGAAGACGATGTCACTGGTGCCGAGGTCAAGACGAAGGTCATGAAGTACCTGTCGGACGTCAACCGCGTCCCGTACGTGCGCAGCGCAGCGTTCAAGGAGCAGGTGGTCGCCGGCCTCGGCTGGATCGAAGACTCACTGAGCCCGGACGCCACGCGCGACATCCTGTACTGCGGCAATGAGAGCTGGCGCAACGTGCTGCACGACTCGTTCGATCGGTCGGTCGACGGCAACGGCATGCGCTACATCTTCCGCTGGCGCAATCTGGATCTCGACGTGTCGTGCGCCATGTTCCCCGACAAGGTTGCGCAGTTGCAGCGCGCGGCCCGGGGCGAGGAGGAGATCCTCGCCGACGACGAGAACACGCTCTGGTACCTTGGCTCGCCGCTTCAGGACCGAGACAACCGGGCCATCGGCCGCCGGACCTACGTCAGCGACAGCGTGCGCCAAGCGTTCAGCTCCCGCCAGCGTGTCCGGCTCTACGAGTGCTGGTACAAGGTGCCGGCCAAGGTCGATGCGATCCGCGGCGCTGGATTCGACGGCGAGGTCTTCGATGAGAGCAACCGCGGCCACGTTGCGGCGATCGAGAAGGGCGAAGCGGATGTGATCCCGAGCACCACGATGGTCGTGCGCTGCTCGTACTTCATCGAAGGCTGCTTGCTCGACGACTTCCCGAGCCCGTTCAAGCACAACAGCTTCCCGTTCACGCCGATGTGGGGATTCCGCCGGGCGCGCGACGGCATGCCGTACGGCCTGATCCGCAACATGCGCGACCCGCAGGAGGATCTCAACAAGCGCATGAGCAAGGCGCTGTTCCTGCTGTCGGTCAACCAGATCATCACCGAGCAGGGCGCCTTCAACGAGAAGGGCGAGTACACGATCAACGATGCGATCGACGCCGCCTCGCGCCCGAACGGCGTGATCGTGATGCGCGACGGCGAGAAGCGGTTCGAGATCCGGCGCGACTACAACGAGCTGCAGGGGCAGACCGAGCTGGTCTCGCTCGACCGCCAGTTCCTGCAGTCGTCGTCAGGCGTGACAGACGAGTTGCTCGGCCGGCGCACCAACGCCTCGTCTGGCGTCGCGATTGCCGCCCGGCAGGATCAAGGCTCCCTCACCACGAGCGGGCTGTTCGACAACTACCGGCTTGGATTCTCAATCTCCGGACAGAAGCAGCTCTCGAATGCCGAGAAGTTCTACACGATGCCGAAGGTGATCCGCATCGCGGCGCCGAAGAAAGACAAGCCGTTCGAGTGGATCAAGATCAACCAGCCAGAGGTGCAGGCCGATGGCACCGTGCGCTTCCTGAACGACATCTCCGCGTCCAGCGCGGACTTCATCGTGGATGAGCAGGACTTCAAGGCGTCGATGCGCCAGTCCATGTTCGAATCGCTGAACGACATGATCGGCAAGATCGCACCGCTGAACCCGATGTTCGCCGTGTCGATGCTCGACCTGTTGATCGACGTGGCCGACTTCCCGGGCAAAGAGGAGATGCTGGAGCGCGTGCGCGAGCTGATCGCTGAAGCGCGCGGCGAGGGTCCGAAGGATCCGGGCGCCGAGGCAGCCGCAGCGGAAGCAGCGCAGCTTGAGAAGCACGCCGCCGCCGCGAAGATCGCGAAGGATGAGGCGGCCGCGAACAAGGCAGACGCCGAGGCCGACGAGATCCGCGCCATGATCCCGCTCAACGCGGTGGCCGTGGACCTGAAGAACATCGCGCAGGAGCAGGCCGTGTCTGGCACGCAGCCGATCCAGCCCGGAGAGCAGGCGCAGCTCGCGCAGGCGGACGCCCAGATGGCGCAGTCCGGAGCGATCGATCAAGCGAAGCTCGACCAACAAGCAGCCGCACAGTCCGCCAAGATGGCGCAGGGCGGCGTACAGAATGCAGCGGCCCCGGTCCAAGGTGTTGCCGCCTCCTCGGCACCTGAGATGCCGGCGGCCGCTGCACCCCCTGACATGGCGTCATTGCTCGCGCAGATCGTCGCCACTCAGCAGCAGCTCGCAGACGTGTCGGCCGGCGTTGCCGCCGCTGTCGACGGCGTAGCGAACGCGCTTGAGCAAACGCAAGCCACCGTCTCGGCAGTTGCGAACAGCGTAGATGCCGTCGCATCCAGCGTCGAAGCGGTCGCCGGCAAGCAGGATGACGCCGAGCGCAAGGGTCGTGAGAAGTCCATCGATGTGACCACGAAGGAGGGCCGTCGCGTCAAGGCGACGGTGAAGCCAAACAAATGATCGATCGCATGCTATCGCCCAAGTCGAAACTGATCGACTACACCCTGTCAAACGGGCGCCCGCCGTCCGTCATCGACGCCGCATTCGTGGTCATCGGGAAGGTCGCGGCGTTCCTCGCGCCACCCCCGATCACATCCCTGTCGAAGACACCTGACCGTCGGTAGGTTTGCGCCAACCGGGTCCACACCTGCTACTGTCTCACACGCCCATTCAACCCGAGGAGGATACATGGCGACGAAGCTGAGCGACAATGAACGACACGGTCTGAGCGACGAGGAGCTGGAGGCTCTCGACGCAGAGGACGACACCCCGAAATCCGACACAGGAGGCGCCGATGACGACGACGACACCACGTCTGCCGGAGCGGATGAGGACACTGACACGAGCGTTCCGGGCTCAGACGATGACGATGACGACGAGCCTGCAGCGGATGATTCGAAGCCTGCGGATGCGGATGCTGCGGCAAAGCCTGCCGCTGCACAAGCGGACGGCGCCAAGCCGGCGGGCGAAGATGACGCGACTGCAACGCCTGCGATTGATGAGATCGAGACGACGCTAGAGGCGCCCCCGATCGCACTGGTCGAGGTGCCTGACGTTGCGAACTACGAGGCCGAGCGCGGAGTGTTGCTCGACGAGCGCAAGCAGCTCCGCACGCAGCATCGCGATGGCGACATCAGCTCGGACGAGTACGACGAGAAGCTGGACGCGCTGAACGACAAGCTGCAGGCGCTGGATCGCTCGAAGGCGGACGCCGACTCAGCGACGCGGCAGAACGAAGCGGTGCAGCGGGCTCAATACCTGTGGACGATCGATCAAGTCAAGCGCGACTTCAAGTCGAACGACGCGATCGACTACGACACGAACCCGGTCCTGATGCAGATGTGGGACACGAAGGTCAAGGCACTCGCGAAGGATGAGGCCAACGCCTCGAAGAGCGCCGAGTGGTTCCTCCGTGCCGCGCACAAGCAGGTGCTGGACGAGGTGGCGAAGATCGCGGGCGGCCTCGGCTTCTCGCGCGGCGACGCGCAGCCTGCCGAGGGTGAGAAGAAGCCTGCGGCCAAGCCGGCGGTCAAGCCTGACGTCAAGGCGGCGGTCAAGGCGCGGCGCCCGGGCGAGACGAAGCTGAAGGGTGTCGGCGAGCTGCCGGTTGCCTCAGCCGAAGGCATCGCTGGCGACGAGTTCTCGGACCTCGACAACCTGTCCGGCGTCGAGCTGGAGCGGGCGCTGGCGAAGATGCCCGAGGAGCGCGCAGCCAAGTACCTGATGGGCTGACGTGAACAAGTCCATCGTCGTCGAGCTGCGCGTAGGTGACACCGTCTCCATCGGGGACGCGGTCATCACGCTGCAGGAGAAGAGCGGACAGCGCGCGCGTCTGCGGGTGGTAGCACCCCCGGGCGTGCGCGTCGAACCGCCGGCTCGAACGGCTGGCAGTGAGCTGGCCCGGCAAGGCGTGCTCTGACAGGCGGCAGTTGCACACGTTTCGCTCTCTGAGGTAGAGTCGCGGCTTGCGGTGTTTCTGGTGTAGTGGCAGCACGGTCGGCTGTGAACCGGCCAGCGAGGGTTCGATTCCCCGTCTCACCCCAAGATTCAAGCGGCGTTAGCTCAGCGGTAGAGCGTCTCCCTGTCGAGGAGAGGGTCGGGAGTTCGAGACTCCCACGTCGCGCCAGACACGGATTGAGAGGTGCCAGTGGTGGCACACCTGTCTCGAAAACAGGGCGCTGCGCAAGCGGCCGGGTTCGACTCCTACTCTTTCCGCCAGATATTGCTGTGCAGTCCCTTGCCTGTCGTTGGCGCAGGGGATTGAGATGGCGAAGTGGGTGCGTTCCGGACGCGGGTTCGATTCCCGCCGGCTCCACCATCAGCACTCTCGCTCCGAGATGCGCGGCACATGGGCGTGACCGCGATACAAGGAGAGCAGCCCCGAGAGTGCTGTTGATGGGGCCGACATGGCTTCGACGGGGCGAGGAAGCGGAGACTGACAGCACGAGAGGCGACTGCCGTAAGCAGAGCTGAACCATAAACGCGAACGATAGCGTTTACATGCCACTGCGCCTCGCGGCCTAGTGACGGAGCTGCCCGCAGCTTGGCAACAGAATGCGGGCGAGATTCGGGTGGTCATCCCATTGGCGAGGGAAGCTGGCTGTAAACCAGTGGCCGCGGCTGTGGAGGTTCGACTCCTTCACCACCCACCAGAGTTCGCGAAAGCGGATGCCGGATGAAGGACCGAAAGGGGCCTGCTCCGGACGCAGCGAGTAGCGGGCGTCTACAGACCCCGCGTGGTCCCGGCGATACGGGACACCGAATACGGGTAGGGCGAGGGGACGCAGGACTGCCTTGCAAGCAGACCGGTCAGGGTTCGAGTCCCTGCTTATCCACCAGACGTACCGGCTTGGCCGAGAGGCGAGGCACCCCGGGCGATAGTAGCCGGGCCAACGGCGGTTCGAATCCGCCAGCCGGGTCCAGATAGGCCGGCCTCCGGGAGGCCGCAGGACTCCAAATCCTCGCGGAGCTACGTTCGACTCGTAGTCGGTTTGCCAGATGTTGCGGGATAGCTCAGTGGCAGAGCGCCGGACTCATAATCCGGGGGCCGTGGGTTCGACTCCCTCTCCCGCTACCAGCATCACGAGCCTACGCAGGGCGCGCGACCCAGAAGAACAAGAGGCGCGGGGAGGTTCGAGTCCTCCGGGTTCACCAACAAATCTGCTCCAACCCATTTCACATCGCGTAATGTTCGTTCTCAACCGAGGGGACTCACCCTCGGCAGGTAGAAGCGCAAGATGTGCTTCTTGAAGGGTAAACCTAACAAGGAGCCATCATGGCAAAGACCATCATCGGCCTGAACGACGCCAAGGCTGTCAAGCGGTACAGCGCGTTTCTGGCAGTTGACGTGGGCCGCAAGTCCTACTTCAACAAGAAATTCATGGGTGTCGGCGTGGAAGCGCAGACCCCGATCCAGATGCTGCCGCATCTGGAGAACGACGCAGGCGAGAACATCACGTATGACCTCGTCATGCAACTCCGCATGCAGCCGGTCGAGGGCGACAACACGCTCGAAGGCCAAGAAGAGGATCTGAAGTTCTACACGGACTCCGTGTACATCGATCAGGCCCGCGGCGGCGTGAACACTGGCGGGCGCATGACCCGCAAGCGGACCATCCACGATCTGCGCAAGATCGCTCGCGCTCGCCAAGGCGAGTGGTGGGCTCGGATTTTCGACGAACTTCTGTTCCTGTACTTGTCGGGCGGGTTCCGCACGTCAAGCTCGGGCGCGGCTTCGTTCGCGAACACCGACTACACCTACGCGACGGGCTATGCTGGCTTCGCCAACAACAGCTTCTACGCGCCGGACACCGAGCACTACATCGCGTCGCACGCGTCGGGCTTCGCCTCGATCACGTCGGCCGAGAAGATGACCCTCACGCTGATCGACAAGGCGGTTGCACGCGCCGAGACGATGGGTGGCGGGGCCAGCGGCACGCCGATGATTGAGCCGGTGATGATCGATGGCGAAGAGCACTTCGTCCTCGTGATGCACCCGTGGCAAGAGTACGACGTCCGCACGGTCACCACGACCGGTCAGTGGCTCGACATCCAGAAGGCGGCTGCGGCTGCTGAAGGCAAGTCGAACCCGATCTTCAAGGGCGCGCTCGGCATGTACAACAACGTCGTTCTGCACAAGCACCGCGCTGTTCTGCGGCGCTCGGACGGCGGAGCAGGCTCGGTGGCAGTTGCCCGCGCACTGTTCCTCGGCCGGCAGGCTGGCGTGGTGGCCTTCGGGTCGCCGGGCACGGGCCTTCGCTTCGACTGGCACGAAGAGTCGCGTGACAACGGCAATCAAGCCGTCATCA